>FTJO01002867.1_pt2 | contig 10116 bp, 14 predicted proteins | sample 1658761 | NCBI WGS metagenome assembly FTJO01 (sample SAMEA3914852, study PRJEB12502) | metagenome | biome: forest; material: soil | place: USA | collected 2011-06-22 | depth 0.3 m | reverse complement strand
CGCGGGCCAGATGTGGGCCTACGACTTTGTGTTCGATGCCTGCGCCAACGGACAGCAGCTGAAATGCCTCACTGTGATCGATGAGTTCACGCGCGAGGCGCTGGCCATCGATGTCGCCGGAAGCATCCGCAGTACTCGGGTGAAGGAAGTCCTGGCCAAGCTCATCAGCGTTCACGGAGCACCGAGGTACCTGAGATCAGACAACGGTTCTGAATTCCTGTCCCGCGCGATCCTGAAGTGGCTCGCGACGGAGAAGATCGAGACGGCGTTGATCGATCCCGGAAAGCCCTGGCAGAACGGCACAAACGAATCCTTCAACGGGAAGTTTCGCGATGAGTGCCTGTCGATGGAGTGGTTTCGCAACCGAATCGATGCAAAGATCGTCATCGAAAACTGGCGCCGGCACTACAACGAGGTCAGACCACATTCCAGCCTCGGCAACCTGACGCCAGCAGAGTTCAAACATCAGCAGTCACAACCGAGCCCCGAAGGAGCCATCTCCTAAGAATCCGTGGTCCGAAGAAGCCGGGCAGGTCACATGGTTATCGGGCTTCAGCAGCCCAGCGCGCAGAGGCATCGCGGCCTGGCCGCTGACGGCCTCGCTATCCGCGCCGACGTGAGTTCGCAGGTGTCCGGTATTGGGAAAATCGGACCCTGGCCGCGAGCCGCCCTTTCACGCCCGCGCCCTCCGCTCCGCTCTTCCGAGCTTATTCGCCGCCTCCGCGTCGATCGACGGGGTGAGTGGGTCGACCAGTTAGGCAAGGGGTGGGGTCGTGAGGCCCATCGAGGTGCGCGTGCGGCTCCTCACCATCGCTTCGCTATCCTTGAGCACCTCGCCGCAATCGAAAAACCGGCTAGAGGCATACCGAGGTCGGTGAAAGCACGGGAGCGCGGGTAAGCCTAACGGGTGAGTCACGGGGCGAGCGAGACGCCGCCGACAGCGTACATGGCGGTGCGCCTAGAAACACAGCGATTATCGGCTGTCCGACGTCAACTAGATTTTCCGTTGGCGACAGTCATTTCTTCCGGTTCTTCGGCTTCATCATCGGTCCCCATAGGGCAGTCTGATGCCGTCTTCGGCGGCAGAAGCTCCCTTCATGCTGATTCGACTTCGGCTGAGTGGCGCCGAGCGGCGGCCGCACGCTGTTCAGCGGCCTCGGCCCGCATGCTGGGCCCCATGAACTCCAGAACAATGGCGTGATGCACGACGCGATCGATGGCGGCTGCGGTGGTCATCGGATCTTTGAAGATCTGGTCCCACTTCGAGAACACCAGGTTCGATGTAATCATCACGCTCTTGCGCTCATAGCGCTCAGCCAGCAGCGCGAACAGTACCTCCATCTCGGCTCGGTCGTGCTGCACGTAGCCGATGTCGTCGAGGGCCAGGCAATCGAAGGCATCGAGCCGCTTGAGCTCACGTGCCAGGCGCAGGTTGCGTTTGGCATCCAACAGGCGCTCGACGAGTCGCGCAACCGGAGTGAAGAGAATCGGATGCCCGCCTTCCACCAGCGCCCGACCCAGGGCGGCCATCACATGCGATTTGCCGGTCCCCGGTCTGCCGATCAGGCAGATGTTGGTGGCGCCGGTGAGGAACTCTCCGCGCAGGAGCTGGCGGATCTGCCCGCGCAATGGGGCTGCGAAGCGGTTCAGATCCAGCGTGGCCAGAGTCTTATCCCGCGGCAGCTTTGCATCCCTCAGAAGCCGCGTCATGCGCCGGTCGGCGCGATCGCTAGCTTCCAGGGCAACCAGTTCGGTCAGATACCGGACGGGACTCCGACCTTCGCTCGTGGCGCGCTGCGCCAAGTCTGTGTAGTTCTCAATGAATGACGGCAGGTGCATGGCCCTCAGCCGCAACCGCAGCGTCTCCTCCGCACTCGCCGTGGCGGCGCTCATGCGCTCACCGCTTCAGCGTGTCCGCCGAACAGACGATCGTAGAGCCTCAGATCCGGTGCCGTCACGTTCAGGCACGGGACCCCCTCCGAGGTGTGCGGACCTCGCACTTGAGCACGGACGGCCTCATAGCTCGGCACGGTCCCGCTGGAGAGCAGGTCCGCGAGCACAGCACGCACTGTCTGCTCACCGTCGCTGGCTGCCAGGTGCAGGATCCGAACGTAATCGAGGTCGGCCTGGTCGGAGCCTTCCGCCACGAGTGCATCGTAGGTGCGGCGGAACTCGAGCGTCGGGAACAAGGACTCTCGGAACACATAGCGACGGAAGGCGCCGGGCTTGCGTACTAGCGTGTGGATGATGTGGCGGTAGTCGATGCGGTTGGGCTCGCGCCCGATCAGGCGTTCCATGACGGCAACGCGCTCGCCCTTGTAATCGAGTTCGACGATATCCGCGTGCAGACGTACACGCAGCTGACAGCCGATCAGCCGTGAGGACACCGAGTACGAGTGCCTGAGGATCCGCACGGCGCTGGCGCGCGAGACGGTCGCGTAAAACTCGCGGTACGCCGGCAATGCTCGCTCCGGCAGAGGCCTCAGATGTTTACGCTCCTCATCGATCCGGGACTGCCGCGTCGCATTGCGAGCCTGGATGCAGCTCTCCAGGAAGCCCTCGTACGCTTCGCGCGAAGCAAAGTCGCGCGAGCCGCGCAGCCGCAAGCGCTGATCGATCGCGCTCTTGAGCTGACCGTTGGCCGACTCGACATCCCCGTTCTCGTGGGCATTACCGGGGAAGTTGCGAGAGGCACGCAATCCATAGTGCTCGAGCAGCTCGCGGTATCGCTCGGTAAAATCCCGGCCACGACTCTCAGGCAGTTCGTGCGTCGCGGCGGAGAGATTGTCGGTGCGATGCTCCAGCGGCACGCCTCCGAGCCGCCACAGGGCCCCTTGTAGACCCGCGCTCAATGACTCGAAGCTCTCGCTGGGGCAGATCGAGGCGTACTCCCAGTTCGAATATGTGAGCACGAAGTGATACAGCAGATGCGGGAAGGGCTGGTCGGCAATCCTCATCTCCAACTCGCCCATGTCAGTGAAGTCCGATTGCCCTTGCTCACCGGGGATGTGCGTCTGCGGGAAGAAAACCTCCTGGTTGGGGCCAGACTTCACTCGCCACGCACTCACTCGCCGCTGCAGCGTGCGCAACTGTCCGGCGCTGAAGCGCCCCGCATAGCGTTCGTTCAGCTCCATCCAGATCGTCTTCGCCTGTAGGCCTCCGTCCTGGCGCAACAGCGCCTCGATCTCCGGCCACACTTCTGCGAACGGGTCCGGGCGGGTGCGCCAGGTGTGCGGGACACGTACTTGCGATGGAGCGCGCCCCGAACGGGCGTACTTGCGCGCTGTCCGCTCGCTCGTCCCCGCCTTCGCCGCCGCGGTCACCTGCGGAATCCCCTTGCTTATCAAGGACATCAGCCGCCTCACCTGTTCGTCTGTAACCACGCGGCCCCCCCTTGTGGAGGCCGAGTGCACCAGACCGTCGATGAAGCTAGAAAACCGGCAATTCTAATTGTCGTCAGTGCGCTGGCCGGCTCTGCGGCCGGCGACAACTACCGGCAAATCTAATTGTCGCCAGACAATCGGCACCTTCGCCCACCAATACCTGCGCCTCTTGGGGCGCTGGCTGGAGGCGGCCGGCTTTCCGGTCGGCTCTCAGGTGCGCGTGTGGGTCGAGCCGCAACGACTGGTCCTGGAGGTGATCGAAGAGTCCCCTCCGGCCTCGCCGGCCTCCGGCGCGGTTTAGAAGCCGGAATTCGTCGGTTGATATGGGTCCCCATATCGTGCAATATGGGTGCCCTTATGAAAACCACCCTCGACCTTACCGACCAACTGCTGCGCGAAGCCAAGGCCGTGGCGCAGCGCGAAGGGATCACGGTGCGCGCACTCGTCGAACGCGGCCTGCAGCTGGCGCTCATCGAGCGGCGCGCGCGCAAGGCCTTTCGCCTGAAAGACCTGTCGGTCCCGGGACAGGGTCTGCAGCCGAGCGCGCGCGATCTGTCCTGGGAACAGCTCCGGGATCTGGCGTACGGGGAGCGCGGCGGGTGATCGCGGTCGATACGAATCTCTTGGTCTACGCGCACCGGCGGGACTCGCCCTCGCACGCCGCGGCGCAAGGGCTGATTCGCAGCCTCGCCGAGGGGCAAGACCCCTGGGCGCTTCCCTGGCCGTGCGTTCACGAGTTCCTCGCGATCGTCACGCACCCGCGCATCTTCTCCCCGCCCACCGAACTGGCGCGCGCACTCGCGCAAGTCTCGGCGTGGCTCGACTCCCCCACGTCCGAGTTACTGCACGAGGGTCCCGGGTATTGGGATCGACTCGCGGGGCTGCTGCAACAGGGAAAGATCGTAGGCCCGCGCGTGCACGATGGCAGGATCGCCGGCTTGTGCCTGCATCACGGGGTGCGCGAGCTCTGGTCGGCCGACCGGGACTTCTCCCGATTCCCCTCCCTCAGTGTGCGCAATCCGCTCGTCTGAAATCCCGCAAGGCCTTTAGCCTGATCTCGCAGCGCTCCCACACCGTCCCCAACACCTGTCTCGCAAACCGGCTGCGCCGAGGCATCCCACTCGAGTGCGGGGCCTGCGACATTCAACACTTCGATCCGGTGAGCTAACACGAAGCGCAGAACGACTTCCGCCGCCGGCGGCGCCGGGGCATCCAAGGCATTCAGGCCCGCCACGCAGGGAACTCCTCAACCCTCGAGAGTTCGAACCGAGGTAACGCGAGCTTCAGGAGGGAGCCACGGCTCGATCCGCCCAATCCCGCCGCAGCGGCAGGCCCAACCCGCAGCGACTGATCGTTCTCCTCGCGCATCTCGCGGCGTTGGCTCTGCTAAGGCAGGAAAGCGATCCGCAGCGGCGCACGCAGGCCTCCGAGGACGACGGTGCTATGGTCTGGCTTGCGCCGTTGGCACGGGAAGACCCGGTGGCCAGAGTCGTTATCCCGGCGTTTCGCGAACGCACAACAGACCCCCGCGCGGTTGCGACAGCGCGCCGAGAGCCTGTCCACAGACAACCCTCCGGCAGCGAACGATCTGCCTCGCGCCCCGAATCGGCAACGCCGGCACGGCCGCAGATCGATTGGCACGCCGAGTTGGGCCCGGCCGCGGGGGCGAGATCGCCGATAGCGACATGATCGTTCACAGGTTGGGTCTTGCACAGGAGGGTACATTCGCGAGCCCGGGCTATCTCGAAGATCACGGCGTACCTGTTCTCTCGAGGACCTCCGCGGCCACGAGATGATCGGTTTCGCCTCGTCGCGGACCGGCCAGGTGCTACCGCTTGAGTTCACGGTGGAAGGTGAGGTTCGGACGACGATGCTGCCCTGCCGCATCACCGCGACCAACAGCGACACCTATGCCAACCTGGCGCGTCTCGGCTTCGGCCTGATGCAGGCGCCGCGCTATCGCTACGCCGCAGACCTCGCCGCGGGCACCCTCGTGGAGCTGTTGCCCGAGCATCCACCGTCCCCAACGCCGATCTCGGTGCTTTATCCGAAGAGTCGCCAACTTTCCCCGCGCGTGCGCGTCTTCATCGACTGGCTCGTCGAAGTCGTTGCACCAAAGCTTTAGACCGTGGGCCGCCGCCTGTGCATGCTCCAGCGGGCGGCCGCGCCGCTGGGCCGGTCCAAGATCGAAGCTCACGGGAAGATCTCCAGTTGGGCAATTTTTCCGCGCTCGAGCCGAAAGCAATATCGCAGATCGATTGCCCCGCCCGGAAAAGTGCCGGTCAGGTGGCAGGTGACCACGGTCATCCCGTCCTTCTGCTCCGAGCGGATCGGGTCACACACGTAGTCGTACTTGGCAGACGCATCCGCCTTCCACTGGCGGATGGCGGCGACGCCAGCGTAGGTGTGTCCTTCGTCCCTCACGATGGCGTCCTTCGTGAAGCATCGGGCAACCGCTTCGCCATCGAGCTTGTCGGCGGCGAAATAGGCGGCGATCGGTTCCGGAAGATTGAGGTTCATCGCTGGATCTCCTTGGCTGTTTGATCAAGCAGCGGTGTCACCAAGTGCGCGCCGGCAACACGGTGCCGCCACCGATGGAGCGAACGATGGTCGGCATACGCAGCAGTTCGCGTGGGAAGCCGAGCGTGATCGCGCTCACCTTCTCGAGGCGAGCACGCTGTTCGTCGTCGAACGAGACCTCGAGAGCGCCCAGGTTGTCATTCAGCTGCTTGGGCGTCCGTGCGCCGACGAGCGTGGCGGCAACGCCGGAATTCAGGAGCGTCCAGGCCAGCGCGATCTGCGCTGGGCTGTTACCGGTTTCGGCTGCAACCGCCTTCACCACATCGGCGATATCGAGACTGCGCTCGGATAGAGAGCCGTTGCCAATGGCAACGTCCTTGCGCGAACCCTGAAGCAAAGTCAGATCGCCCGCGGCCAGGTCCGCGCGGCTGTATTTTCCGCTCAGCACGCCGTTCGCGAGCGGTGACCAGGGGATCACGCCGAGCCCCATCTCCTCGGCCATCGGAATCAGATCCCGCTCGGCCGTACGCTCCACCAGACTGTATTCGCTCTGCAGCGCGATGAACGGCGACCAGCCGCGCCGATCGGCAATCGCCTGCATGCGTGAGATCTGCCACGCCGGCGTATCGGACATGCCCATGGTGTACTTCGTCGAGATGACCAGGCGATCGCGCCTGCCTTCAGCGAACTTGCCGACGAGACGCTCGGAGGAGCCGTTGGTGTAGGCGTTGGCCGTGTCGATGAAATTGCCGCCGCGATCGACGAACGCATCAAAGATGCGGCGCGCGTCCGCTTCGTCCGCCCCCCACCCCCAGTCTGCGCCGAACGTCATGGTGCCCAAGGCGAGCGGTGAGACTCTGAGTCCGGAGCGGCCGAGCAGCCAGTAGGACGTGAGCTCGAGTGATGTGGTCATAGAGGCCCCCGTGTTCCAGTCGAGCCATGATCCCCTGCTTTCGACGATAAGATAATCGTCTATAATTTAACTAGGCTATTTAGAGAGCAGAGCATAATGCGCGGCGCGGAATTCGCCGAACTGAAGGCTTTCGTCGCCATAGTGGAACGCCAGAGCTTTGCGCGAGCTGCGCAGCATCTCGGCCTGTCAGCATCTGCCCTGAGCCAGATGATCCGCCACCTCGAAGCGCGGCTTCGCGTGCGGCTGCTGAACCGCACGACCCGTAGCGTGGCACCCACAGCAGCCGGCGAGCGGATGTACGATCGCGTTGCACCGATGATTCAGGAGCTGGACGCCGCCGTGGCAGAAGCGGTGGGTGCATCGGGGCGCACAGCTGGCGCTCTGCGCATCAATACGCCCACATACGCAGCGAAGAAGCTCATCGCACCCAAACTCGGCCTGTTCCACCGGGCGCACCCGGATGTGGTGCTCGATATCGTGGTCGATGACGGCCTCAGCGACATCGTGGCGCAACGCTTCGACGCCGGTATCCGCATTGGCGAACGTCTGGAGAAAGACATGATCGCGGTCCGGCTCACGCCCGATATGGCCATGCTGGCGGTGGCCTCGCCGGAGTATCTCAAAGCTCGCGGCGAACCGAAGACGCCCGCGGACTTGCACACCCACGCCTGCATCAACTGGCGCTTTCCCGGCAGCGGTGCTGTGTATCGATGGGAACTGGAGAAAAAGCACAAGAAGGTCCAGATGGCCGTGCTAGGACCGCTCATTTCCAATCTCCAGGAGATCGTGCTCGAAGGCGCGCTGCAGGGACTGGGCATTCTGTACAGCTACGACGATGACCGCATCTATGAATCGATTGCGGCCGGACGACTCAAACGGGTGCTCGCCGACTGGTCCCCCACCTTCCCCGGACTCTTTCTCTACTACTCGAACCGGCACAACCCGCAGCCGGCGCTCAAAGCGTTCATCGATTGTCTACTGGGCCGACTGTCGACCTGAGACACTGACACGCTGCGTTATCCTGCTCTACCCCCACCGACTGAAGCCGGGGCTGGCGATTGCCGTATAGGTGCCTCCCAGAGTGTGCCCGCCGTTACCCAACGCCAGCATTACCACACCCAGCTGTTTCCTCACGAAGCGACGGTCACCATACGACATCTGCAAATAGTCATCATAAAAAGTCCCAGACAGGGAGATCTCATCATTCTCATTGGGTTTACCACGGATTACCGCATCCGCCTTCACGACACGTCCAACGGCGGTAGACGTCTCGTGGCCGAGAAGGAGCGCCGCTCCTGTCTGGGGTCCTTTACGTAGTAGTCGTCACCATTGCCGACCGTTTTTCCCGAAACTCCAATCTCACTCCGCCGGCTTCACCACCGCTGGCTCACCCGTCTCGAGCAGTTCGAGTACCTGAGCCTCGCCCTTCCTCCGCCCGCCGCTGGTCTTCTCAAAGACTTCTCTGCGATGGTATTCCAGATACCGACACTGTTCGGGCCGAAACGCGCCCACATTGCGCGGCAGACCGAGTCCCCAGCTCCCGAGCACCAAGGGATTGAGGTCTTTGGAAACCATCAAATCCCCGCCATCCGAAAAGCTGATATAACCACGATCGAACAGGTGATCGATGTGGGGCGAGAGCAAGAGCCCATTGAAGCCATCCAGTTTCTCGTGATCCTCACACACGCACCACGGCTTGATGTGACTGCTGCGCAGGTGACGCCGATCCAAAAGCCCCGTCAGCCGGCAGCCACTCTCGATCTGCTCCAGATTCTGTCGATACACGCCCTGCCCGCGTCGCGCATCGATCAGGGTCCGCTTTTCCGTTCGACCGATATCGACACGTTGTCGAATCTCTTCCTCGACCACGTCATCCTCGCGCTCCGGATCCCACGCATCATCGATATTCCCTTCCCGCTCAACCACTTCGTGCGGATTGCAGTCCTCACACGCTCTTGCGGGCGCCCTGAGCTCCTTCAACGCATAGTCCATGAGCTCCTGCACACTGCTTGAACAGATCTTCAGGCGTCGTGTGAGACTCTCGCCACGATTTCGCGTAGGGATCCAATGCACGTCTCCCGAGTGAGTGCACAAGGTTCTGTGAAGTTTGACGTCCTTCTTACCCTTAACGTTTAGGAAGAAACCGTAACGGTGGCGAGAGCGCCAGCGCTGGAATTGTCGATGAGCAGAGGCCGGAGCGCTGTCATTATCTTTGAAGAACTCAAGCATTAGGCTACCTTGTTCTCGATCCAAGTGGACAGACCTGCTTCAAGTGCCAGTTCCGAGAGCCCACGCGGGGCATCGCACACAACTGACCGCCTACGAACCACGCAAAGCCAGCGACCGCGGCCACGAGGATCAGAACGACCACAAACAACCGGCGGGCGAGACTCCGCGGGTTCATTCTGCCGTCGTCAAGACAGCCGAAAGGGGGCCGCTCGTCGGTCGTTGATCTGCGCGCAGCCTCTGTAATTCGGTCACGATTTCAGATGCCGTGCTGCGCTGCTCGTAGCCCGTGCTCTCAAATGCGATTTCGCCCACCGGCCAGTTGACCCGCAACGTCCATACCTGTGCCGTGTACCGCGCACGCACTTCGTTCCGACGCTCGATCGAGTGCAGCGAGAACGGCGCCAACGCGGCCGTCGCGGCCGCGTAGTCGAGAGCGATACGAAGGTCGGTGACCTGCAGAAACCGCAAGATCGCAGGTACGATCCGAAAGCGAAACCCGGCGTCGGTCCCGGGAAGCCATTCCACGATGTAGTCCAGGTCCAGGAGCAACTCGCCGGCACCGTGTTCCCCCTCCACGAGGGTCAAGCCGTGCACGTGATTGTCGTGCCACGACATGGAGTCAAACTGTTCGTGCGTCCAGATGGTCACGGGGGCCCCTCAATTCTTGGAGCAGATTCTACCGTTCCGCGCCGCCCTTTCCGTGAGGCTCGACACGCTGTCGTCCAACGACACCGCTCCGAACCGAGGAAGTGCCTCAACGCGGCGACGCAATCCTCACCCCCTCAGCGCTCGAATGCTCCACGCCACCCTGATTCGGTCGCTCTGGACCGAATCAGGGTGAACTCCTTACCAGCGCTTCCCGATCTCTGGCGGCGTACGCGCCTCGATACTCACCAGGTGCCGCACGCCGTCCCGGGAGCAGAAGAAGAACGCCACCGTCGTGGCAATCGCCTCGCAGTCCCAACATTGCGCGATCCGAGCCTCGCGGGCGTCAACGAGCGCCGCTTTCAGATCCGCAGCCGGTTCCAGCTCAGTCATCCTCACCACCTGACTTAAATGATCCCGCACCAC
>FTJO01372138.1_pt1 | contig 10139 bp, 5 predicted proteins | sample 1658761 | NCBI WGS metagenome assembly FTJO01 (sample SAMEA3914852, study PRJEB12502) | metagenome | biome: forest; material: soil | place: USA | collected 2011-06-22 | depth 0.3 m | reverse complement strand
ACGATCAGGCATCGCAGCCTGCGGAAAACACTCTCGAGCGCCTCGGTGTATTGAACAAAGAGCCCCACGGTCATCCAGAGCACCGTGACGTTGTGCTGGTTCAGCAAGTCGCCGAACTGGCGGACCTCCAGCACTACAGACTGAGGCACAACGAGCACCGTCGCTCCATTGAGCAGCGGTCCCCAGATTTCAAACGTGGACGCGTCGAAGGCCGGATTGCTGTAGTGGGGAACGCAATCTGTGGAGACGATCGGGCAGTACGTGCTGTTGACGACGAGACGAATGACCGCACGGTGCGGAACCACTACGCCCTTGGGAGTGCCGGTGGACCCAGACGTGTACATCACATAGGCGGGCGCATCGATCTGCACTCGCCGCCCGGGATCCGCGGATTCCTTCGCAATCGCGCCCGCTTCGGCAACGCAGTCAATCCACCTGGCATCGCTCGCGCCCACTTCCACGCGATGGGGTCCGTCCGAGAGAATGTGACTCGGCTGGCAATCCCGAACGATGTACGCCTGTCGCTCCGCCGGCAGGTTTGGATCGATCGGCACATACGTTCCGCCGCACTTCATGACCGCAATCTGCGAAACCAGCATTTGCAGCGAACGGGACATCATCAGCGGCACGTATTGCCCGGGTTGCAGTCCTTCCCTTCCGAGAAAGGCCGCCAGCTTGTTCGCGCGTTCTTGCAACTGCGCGTAGGTGATCCTGTCTTGCTCGAATACGACGGCAATCGCATGCGGCGTGCGCTCGACGCATCCATCGAAAAGCTCGTGCACGCGCTCGTCTTGCGGGAAAGGCACTTGTGTCGCGTTGAAGAGCTCGAGTACTTCCTTGTTCTCCTGATCGGACAGAATCGTCAGCTGCAAAGCCGGCGTACTCTCTGCTGTTTCCAGCGAACCGACCAGCGACTCCATGGCTGTGAAGATGTATCCCATCATGCGCACGGGATCGATGCGTTGATCCGTCTGCGCCGTCAGCGTGAAGCCCGTGCCCTGATCGTCTACCGAGAGAACGACCGGATAGTTCGTCCACTCCTGCACGTCGATCACCTGAATGCCCGCCGAGAGGCTCGGTTGGCCTGTTTCCAGTTGCACCGTACTGTGCAGATGATTCAACAACGTGGTGAAGAGCGGGACGGAGGTCGGCACACCGCTGCAACGTTGCGCGATCGCGAGTGACGCCTGCTCGTGTTCGAACAGATCGACCAGCTCGCGCTGGGCACCTTCCACCAGTTGTCTGGCGGTGATGTCCTTCAGCTGCAGTCGCAGCGGCAGTGTGTTGATGAACATCCCGAGCGTGCGCTTGGCACCGGCACTGCCCTGCAGGCGTCCCAGCAGCACGGTGCCGAACACGACATCGTCACTGCCACTCGTCCTTGCCATGACCAGCGCCCAGGCCGCGTGAAACAGCGTCGCGGCGGTTACACCCAGTCTTCTCGCCTGGAAACGAAGGCGCCGGGCGAGCTCGGGATCAAGCGCGCGAACCTCCTGCCGGATCCGGCTGCCGTCGCCGTGTACATCGAGCAATCCGAACGGCGCGGTGGGCTCTTCGACCGTCCCCAATTTGCGCGTGAAGAACTCTTCCGCGTCGTGCGTTCGCGCATGGGCAAGCGCCTGCGCAACATGGTTTCGATACGGCACGGGCTCGGGCAGTGAGTCCGCCCGTCCTTCCAGGAAGGCCATCACCTCGTCCAGCAGAGTCTCCACGGACTCGTGGTCCGAGATGACGTGATGCAATTGGAGGAGCGCATACCATTCTCCGTGCACACCTTTCGCAACCTGAAGTTTCACGAGAGGTGGGCGCCGCATATCGAGCCGCTGGTATTCCGGGCTCATCCGTTCACGAAGCTGCGCCATCGGATCGCGATCGGCCGTGAGGCACAGCTCTTCCACGGCCAGGACGGCCCGTCGGCAGACGACCTGCATTGGTCGCGGCAGATTCCTCCAGATCACGCCGGTGCGCAGAATATCGTGTCGATCGATGACCGCCTGCAGCGCCGCGACGAACTTGTCCAACCGCTCGCGCGAAGCCATCGTCAGCAGAATCGGGATGATGTAAGTGTCGCCGCGGTTCTCATCCAGGAGGTAGTGAAACAGCATGCCCTCCTGCAAAGGAGCCAAGGGATAGACGTCCTTGATGTTCTCGATACCGCCGGGTGCCTCGTGCACCAAGCGCCGGAGCTGCTCGGTGTCGAGGCCGGAGAGAGGCACCATCTCCGGCGTCAGTGCTTTCGCTCCCGCCGGGATATGCGTCTGCGGAACCTCTGCGGACATGCTGGCCTCACGTGTGAATACCCCAGCCATCTCGCGCAACTTCAGCGCGCCGAACACTTCGCGCACGTCGGCCGTCAACCCGTGATGTCGCAGGTGATCGAGCAACTGCACGATCAGCAGCGAGTGCCCGCCCAGCTCGAAGAAATGATCCTCACGGCCGACACGTTCGACGCGAAGCAACTCTTGCCAGACCGCAGCCAGAAGAGTCTCTACATCGCCCGTCGGCGCCTCGTATTCGCGGCTCGCGTAGGCACCGAGAGCGGGCTCTGGCAGCGCTCGCACGTCGAGCTTGCCGTTCGACATGAGTGGAAGACGCGGCAGCGTCACAAAAGCAGACGGCACCATGTACTCGGGCAGCTTCGACAGAAGGTGAGCTCGCAGCTCCTGCACGCGTGTGCCCGAACCGGAATCCTTCACTTGCGTGACGTAGGCCACCAGACGTTTGCTGCCGGGCGAATCCTCGCGGGCAACGACCACCGCCTCCCGGATATCGGAATGACGAACGAGCTGAGCCTCGATCTCTCCGAGCTCGATCCGGAAGCCCCGAATCTTGACCTGGTGGTCATTGCGTCCGAGATATTCGATCAGCCCATCGGCACGCCAGCGTCCGATATCACCGGTCTTGTAGACACGGCCCTCTGCCGAATCGCTGAAGGGATCCTGCAGAAAGCGCGATGCGGTCAGCGCCGGGCGTCGCAAGTATCCGCGCGCGACACCGGTGCCACCGATGTAGATCTCGCCTTCCTGCCCGGGCGCCACCGGCCTGCGCTGCTCGTCGAGAATGTAGATACGCCGATTCGGCATGGCGCTACCGATCGTCGGTGCACCGAGACCCTCCGTGATGCGCACCGAGGTCGAATCGACCGTGCACTCGGTCGGGCCGTAGACGTTGTAGAAGCTGATCTGCCGCGACCGGGCAAGACGATTCCACAGGACCGGATCGATCGCCTCGCCGCCGACGAGCACCGTTCGGAGTGAACGTGCTCTTCCGTCGAGCAGACCTGCCGAGACCCACGCGCGAAGCTGAGACGGTGTGCAGTCCACGCCTTCGACACGGTATTCATCGAGGAACCGAAGCATCGACTGCGCATCGAGACGCGCAGCCTGCGGAACCACGATCAGCGTGCAGCCGGACAGCAGCTCCACGAGCTGCTGCACAGAGGCGTCGAACGTAAACGGAGCGTTGATCGCGATGCGCCGGCAGTCGAACGGTTCGCGATACGCCAACTCGAGGCCCGCCCAGAGGTTCACGACACTCCCGTGCTCGACCATGACACCCTTCGGTTCGCCGGTAGACCCAGAGGTGTAGATCACGTACGCCAGATCGCGCGGGGCTGCATCAGCGCTGTGAGTCGAGGCATGCGATTCGTCGCGGCTCCCTCCAGCGCCTTGCGAATCCAGTAAGACGGTGGTCGTCTCTCGCGGCAAGCGCTGCGCCGTGCCCGATTGCGCCAGCACACACTTCGGCGCCGAGTCATGCAGCAGAAAGGCGATGCGCTCGTCGGGATAGCACGGATCAATGGGGACATACGCCGCGCCGGACTTGAGGACGCCCAGGATGCCAACCACCATTTCAACGCTGCGATCGACGCACAACCCGACCAGATCGCCGCGGCCCATGCCCCGCTGGATCAACTGCGCCGCGAGGATGCGGGCTCGCTCATCCAGCTCCGCGTATGTCAGCGTTACCGCTCCACATACGATCGCCGGCACATCGGGGTGGCGCGACACCTGTCGCTCGAACAAACGATGAATCACCGCGGGCTCGGGCAACCGCAGCTGCCCCGCTCCCGTATCCGTCGCATCGAGAATCCCTGAGTGCGCAACCGCGCTATTCGACCTTTCCATGGCGATCCTTTTCCTTGCGATAAAACTTCGAAGTACGGCAGCGCCTGCGCCGACGCCGCCCGATCAGATGACTCTGTGATGTGGATGCTCGCGCAGCGGCGCGATGCGTCCCTCGATACCGGTGTCCATCGCTCAGCGTCGGGTCGAGGCGGACCTGCGTTGCCTGAAATTTCCGAACTTCCAGAAGTTCCCGAACGCGTCTCTACACTTCGTCTGGATCACCGGAACGCCTCCGTGCGCTGTGGGGTGAGAACTGCGAGAGAGGGCTTCTCGCTGGGGGCGCATTACTGCCACAACGAAGTGACAAGCGCCAGCGCCATGATTCACTCAGCTCATGACGCGCGCAAGTCATCACTCATTGCAAATTGTCAGCGCAAGGTTTCCGCGAGACATGAGTGCGCTGCGCGCTGTCGGGCATGGTACATGCGCAATCGATTCCGCCTGCACCGCATCGCTTCGCATTCGATGACTCGAATGCAGAACATGCGCTCTCGACAAGAAATGAGTACGCGCGTCGCACGTCTCAGCTCGAGCTTCGAATGGCCCGCTGCGTGCGCCGACGTTTGGCACCAAAGGTTTGGATTCTTCGCGACGTCAGCGTCAGCTCACAGCGCGCAGCACCGCACGCTCGCGACTCAGATCGAGCTACCGCACACGAGGTGCGACTAAATGTAACGTCACCGCCACACGCGTGTCGCAATTCGCAGCCAGTTTTCGCCGAGAATTTCCCGAATCTGACTGTCGGTGAGGTTGTCGCGGGCAAGACCTTCGGCTATGTCTGTCATCGCCTCGGGCCCGACCATGCCCATCTTTCCGGAGCCTTCCACGCCCGGCGGAAAGAGTGACGGATTGTTTTGTACGTACTCATCGAGCTCCGTCGTGTCGAAGACATAGTCGAGACCCAGCCCCACGTGGCCGGGTCCGACCTGATCGATGACATAGCGAAGCTGTCGCAGAAGATGCGAGACCACATCCGAGTTGCCACCGAGGAATGGGCCGATGCCGCTGAGCCCGATCACTCCGCCCTTGTCGGCACACGCGCGCATGAGCTCGTTCGAAACATTCCGGGCGTGCGGTGTATCCCCATGAGGATTTGAATGCGAGAAGATCGTTGGGTTCTTCGAATATTCGAGGGCATCGCGTACGGTTCGCGTACCCGCGTGGCTCAGGCACAGAACCATCCCGACCGACTCCATCTGATCGATGATGGCGCGCCCCAGCGCGGTGAGCCCTGTATCGGTATCCATGCATCCGCCGCCCGCCCGATTGTTGCGGTTGTAGGCGATGAGCATCCAGCGAACGCCCAGGTCATACAAAGTCCGGACACGACCGGGGTCGTCCTGTACGGGACCCATGCCTTCGACATCGAACACGATGCCGAGCTTGCCATCCTTCTTGCAGCCAACGATGTCTTCCACGCGACGGATGAGCCGGTACGCACCGTGATGCGCGTCGATCCACTGCCTCATGAACTCGACGACTCGCACATGTTCGTCCCACGACATGTCGGCGAAACCGATGTTCAACGAGACGACGTTCACGCCGGCCGCGCGGTATCGCTCGAGTTGCGGCAGATATCTATCGTCGGCCCTCAGCGGCAGGCACCCGTGGTTGTCCCACACAATCCCCGAATGCAGTAACTCCGGAGCGCGCGGCGTCATGACTCGGCATCCAGTACTTCGACACGCAGATACGAGGCGCGTTGGCTGTCGTGATAGATCGCCTGCTCCGCGGGAATCGGCGCTCCGTGTTCGCCCGCGCGATTGACGTTGCGGTCGAATCGCGGGAAATCTGCGGAGGAGACATCCACGCGGAGCCGGTGTCCGGCCTTGAAGCGGTTGGCGGTGGCCCAGAGATCCACCTCCAGCCGATAGATCTCACCCGGGATCAGAGCCGAAGGCTCTTCTTGCAGGTTGCGATACCGGGCTCTCAGCACCCCGTTCTGTATCTGAATCGCCCGGCCGTCCGGGAACACGTCAGAAAGGCGCACGGCGAAGTCTGTATCCCGCGCGCTGGAGCTCGCAAACAGAATCATGCGCAGCGGCCCGACAACGTCGAGGTCACTGTCGAGCACTGACGACGTATAGGTCAGCACATCCGCGCGGCGCTGTACGATGCTGACATCGATGCTCCCAGGCGGATACACGTAAGAAACGATACTTCCCCCGACAGTGGGCGTGGGGTCGTTTGGGTCGTACGTATATTGGTCCGGCTCGCCATCACCGCCCGGTGGCTGCGAGTCGAGCCGCCCTTGCGGGTGAAGATAGAGACGGAGCTCCCGCGCCCCGGGTACGGGCCACGCATCAGCCGTGCGCCACTCGTTCGCGCTCATCAGGTAGTAGATCACTCGTGGCCACTCGTGAATCCTGTTCTCGCGAACCGCCTCGTACCAGTGCAGTAACGTTTCGAAGTTTGTCGTGACCCCGTAGGCGTGATGCAACTCGGGATGTTCGCCCATGCCTTCGTGATAACCCGGCATGCTGTGTGCGCTGGGCGCAATGAAGAGACGGCTGCGCGCGCGCACGGGCTCGGGCGCTGCGCTCATCAGCAGATCCCACGTGGCGAGCGCATCGTTCAGGCCCCAGTCATACCAGCCCGTTCGCATGAGAGCCGGCGCGTTGAGGCTTGCGGCGAGTTGCATCGGATCCGGGTTCGGCAGCGTGTGGGCGTCGTGCGAGATGCGATGACCGAAGATCTCGGAGAGATACTCGATTTCCAGAATGCTGACACTGCGCGCGTCCGTCACCTCCTTGATGAAGGCGGCGCGTGCAGCGGAGCCGAGCGAGCAATATTGTTTCCACAACCAGCGCCGCGCATCAGCGAGTGGCATCTGACGCAAGTCGGGAAATCGAAGCAGAAGCGCGTCAGGCAACGGCTTGCGTAGCGGCTCATTGAAGAAGCCGGAGGCGAGTGTCTCCGGCAGGATGACTCGCTCCAACTCGTAGTAGGGAATGGACAGCTTGTCCGCGCCTTTGCCAACCGAACGCGCATAGGCGTTCGCGAACATGTGCAAATGAACGGTGTTGATCGCGATGCCAAGTCCGCTCACTTCGGGAACGATCGTCGCCATGCGAGGGTGCGTAGCCATCGGCCACTGAGTCTGACCGGCGTACGAGGCACCACAGGACGCGAGAAAGCCGTCAAACCAGCTTTGCCGGCTCACCCATTCCACGAAATCGTGGCCGTCCTCCGACTCGTAGACGTAGTAATCCCAGCTGTCGGGTTCGCTCTCGCCCGTGCCACGGCAGTCTTGCACAACGACCCCATAGCCCCGGCGGGCGAACAGCAGGTACACACCAACGAAGGGATCGCGCCCTTTTCCGTAGGGCGTACGCATCGCGATGGCGGGAGCTGGCAGTGTGGGAGGCAGGTAAAGATCCGTTGCCAATCGGACGCCATCGCGCATGGGCACGTGAAGCGTCTCGCAGCGAATCTCGCGAACCGCGAAGCGTGGTGGCGTGTGCACCATGCTGCGCGCGAGGATGCGTGCCAGTTCCGGTGCCACTTCGTCGAGCCGACGTGAGCGGGACATGGTGCTCGCCTAATGACCCCAGAGCGCGGGCGGACAGCGGATGCGGCCTTCCGAGTAGTCCACCGGATGAGCACGATCGAGCTTCAATTGCGCCGGGGCGTCGAGATCCACGACGTCACACAGCTGGCCCACCAGGAATCCGGGCGCCATCGCGAGAGAGGTGCCGCCCATGCATCCAACCATCACCTCCATGCCAAGCGCGCGGATAGCCCGCGCCATGCGGAGCCCCTCGGTCAGGCCGCCGCACTTGTCGAGCTTGACGTTCACTACGTTGAACCGGCCTGCAAGATCCGCCAGGTCCTCTGTCGATTGCACGCTCTCGTCCGCCGCGATGGGGAGGGGCGATCTGAACCCCGTCAGCAGTTGGTCCTGCCCGCGGGGAAACGGTTGCTCGATGAGCTTCACGTCGTTCTCGACGAGCACCGGCATGATCCGCTCGAGCGTCCTGGGTGTGAAGCCCTGGTTGGCATCAACGCAGAGCCAGACTTCCGGCCGCGCGTCGCGCACGGCGCGCACGCGATCCGCGTCGACCGCCTCGCCGGTCAGCTTGAGCTTGATGGCCCGCGCCTGTTCAAAGCTCATCGCTCTGTCGACCATCTGACGCGGCTCGTCCGCTCCACAGGTAAAGGTGGTGAGCAATGGCCGCGGCTCCGCAAGGCCCGCCAGTTGCCACACCGGACGTCCACTGAGTTTCGCCTCGAGATCCCACATCGCGCAGTCCAGTGCATTCCGGGCGCCGCCGGGCGGCAGCGTCTGCTGCAACTCCTGACGGCTCAGGCCCGACTCAATCTGCTCGCGCACGCTTTCGATCTGCCGGACGATGGACGCAACGTCTTCGTTGCGGTACCGGACTCCCGCGGCCTCACCGCGCCCGATCATCTCTCGCAAGCCGAGCTCGACGACGACTACATCCACCGCCTCGGAGACGTGCCCGGTGATGCGAAAGGGGCGCGCCCTGGGCCATCGCTCGACGGCTACTCGCAGAGATGTCCGGTCCATGAATCCCTCGTCCAGTTCTTACAACGCCGGCGCGCGTTGAACGTCTGCAAGGTCCTGCGTGATGGTGCGACTTGCAAGCCACATGTGCCAGCCGGCCCAGATGTATCCCGGGCTGAGTATCAAGAGCGCATAGCGCAGCGATTCCTCGCCAGCCCAGGGTCGGAAGAGATCGCTCAGGACACCCGCTGCCAGAGGCCCGAGACCCATGCCGATGAGGTTCGAAAACAGGAACAGCACCGCAACCGACATCGCACGCATGCGCCCCGGCACCAATCCCTGGATCGTCGCGAAAAGCGGGCCGTTGATCGAATAGATGCCCAGCGTAGCCAGTGAGAGCAGCGCAAAGGCCGTGTACTTCGTCGGCGAAAGATAGATGCACACTGAAACGATCGCGAAGCTTGCGAATGTGGCTCCCATTACCTTGAGCTGCAGACGCTCGTTGTTGGCCGCGAAACGCGACGCCCATTCGCCCCCGTAGTACGAGCCAATGGTTCCAAACAGGCCATAGATGACCGCGAACCACGTGCCCAGCTCGCCCGTTTGCATGCCGTAGCTGCGCACGAAGAACGCGGCCTTCCACTGCAGGATGCCGGAGCCGAGGAAAGACGATACGGAGTAGCCCAACAGGAGGTGCCGAAAGGCGCGGTTCCTCCACAGCACAGCACTGACTTCCCGCAACGACGGCTGCTGTCCCGTTTCGTGCGCGCCGGACGCAGACACACCGCCGCTGTTCTGGCTGCCCGACTCGAGCTGTTTCGTCCTTTGCGTGCGCGGCTCCTTCAGGACGAACCGAACCAGCAGCGCAAGCACGACGCCGGGCAGACCCAGCAAGAAGAACGTCATGCGCCAGCCATACAGCTCATTCAGCCAGCCTGCCGCAAAGAATCCCAGCAACAAGCTGAGCGGAATACCGAGCATGTAGCGCGCGACCGCGCGCGGTCGCTCGGCACGGGTGAAGTGATCTGCAATGAGTGAGTGGGCCGGCGGCACGCAACCGGCTTCACCCACGGCCACGCCGACACGAATGAGCAGCAGCTGCGCGAAGCTCGTCGCGAGACCACACGAGGCGACCGCGGCGCTCCAGAGCGCCGTCGTCAGCGTGATGATCACCACGCGATTGCCACGGTCTGCCCAGCGCGCGATGGGGATTCCCAGAAGAGAGTAAAAGAGTGCGAACGCGATGCCCGTGAGAAAACCCAGCTGGGTATCGCTCAGTGAAAGGCTGACCTTGATGTCCTGCAGAAGCAGGCCGAGCGCGTGGCGATCCACGTAGTTGAAGGCCAGCACGACGAGCAGAACGGCGACCATCCGGTCCCGATACGCGAGGCCCTTCACGCCCGATGGCCTTGCTGCGCCAGAAGAGAATTGAGCGCGACGAGACCGCTGCCGAGCTGCACGCGTGCCAGCGTTCCATGACTGATCGACTCCATCGCGCTGAAGTCGATGAGTCGATCGAGCTGATCCAGCGCTTCCTCGAATGC
>FTJO01002247.1_pt7 | contig 10159 bp, 11 predicted proteins | sample 1658761 | NCBI WGS metagenome assembly FTJO01 (sample SAMEA3914852, study PRJEB12502) | metagenome | biome: forest; material: soil | place: USA | collected 2011-06-22 | depth 0.3 m | reverse complement strand
GTCCTCGAGGCGGACCTCGACATCCAGCCCCGCGCAACGCTTCTGCGCCGATTGCAGTTGGTTATGCGACACGGTGACGCCGGTGACCGCGGCGCCGTAGCGTTGGGCCATGAACTGAGCAGCTCCGCCCCATCCGCAGCCGATGTCCAGGATGCGCATCCCGGCCTGCGCGCCGATCTTGCGTGCGACAAGATCGAGCTTGGCCTCCTGAGCGTCGTTCAAGTTGTCAGCGTGCTCGTAATACGCACAGCTGTAGATCATCCGCGGATCGAGCATGAGCTCATACAGATCGTCGCCGAGGTCGTAATGCTTCTCCCCTACGATATAAGCGCGGCGCGAGTTCTGTTTGTTGAACAGTCTGGCGCTCAGAGCCAGTTTCACGGCGCGCGGGGAACGCAGGTGCTCCTCTATGTTGCTTCTGAGTACGCGCGCGAGCATCTCATCCAGCTGGTCGCAGTCCCACCAGCCGTCCGTATAAGCCTCGCCGGCCCCCAGAGAGCCATGGCCAAGAACACGCTGGAAGAGTCGCTCGTCGTGAACGCGGATGTCCCAGGGGCGTGAGCCACCGAGGCGGACGTCGGCCGGCGCGAGCAGCTCCGCCAAGGCCTTCTCGTAAGCTCGCGACCGCGGGGAGCTGGCCACGAGATGCGAGCGGACGATGGCATTGCCCCCGCCGGCGCTCTCCCGGTGCAGAGATTCCGAGAACTCACGTTGCGGCACGGCATCCCCTTTTCTTATTCACACGAGCACGAGGGGTTAACCTTAGCGCGCTCCCGTGTATGTGACCAGTAGGTTAAAGGAGATACAAATTAAATTAATGATATCAATATCTTAAGGATCATCCGCGTGCCGTGGCCGGTCCCGAAGGGAGACGCGGATCGGTGATCACAACGGGTTCTCCCGCTGTGTCCGGATGACGCTCGAACAAGTGGCGAACTTGCGGTGGACCTTCCCCTGCGTGAAGCGCGAGAACGCGCCGTTCGGTCTCCTGGTCCGCCACGGTGAGCCGATGATGTCGCCGCAGGTGTTCGATCCAGTTGGGACTGTGGTAGCGCTCGATCCACGCCTCGGCGTTGGCGGTGTCATGCATGAGTGTCCACCGGCGGGCGCCGTCACGCCGCCGGATGCGCCGCAGCTCGCGCATCTCGGCCAGGAACCGGTCCGTATCGGCCGCGGGAATCCGATACTCAATGGTGACGACGATAGGACCGGAGTCGGAGAGGCGCTCCAGATCGTTGGCATGTTCGGCGGACAGGGTCCGCGAAGGATCGAGATTCAGGCCTTCGGGCTGCGGCAGCGGCAACCACAGTCCCAGCAGTGCCGAGACGCCCATCAGCGATCCGGAGATCACCAGGCTCGTGACGACGTTGGACTCCCCGGCGACGGTGCCCCATAGCCAGCTGCCCGCCGCGAGGCCTCCGAACGTCACCATCTGGTAGATCGCGATCGTACGGCCGGCGACCCAGCGCGGCGATCCGGTTTGCACGGTGACGTTGAATGTCGAAAGCGCGATCACCCACGAGGCTCCCGCGAGCATCAACGCCGCCATGCTCAGAGCGTGCCAGCTGCTGATGGCCGTCAGAACAGTGCCGACTCCGAAGCCCACCGTAGACACTCGAGCGACTTTCTCATTCCCGTGCTTCGATCGCAGCGAGGCGCTGAACAATGCTCCGGCGACCGCGCCTGCGCCGAACGCCGCATACAACACACCGAAGGTGACGGCTCCGCCGCCGATGAGATCGCGCGCGATCAGCGGCAACAGCGACCAGATTGCGCTGCTCAGGAGGCCGAATACCGAGCCGCGCACCAACACGGTCCTGATCCCGGGCGACAAGCGCGCATAGCGAAGGCCGGCGCCTACCGCCATCGGGATTCGCTCCGGTGGCAGGAGCCGCTCGGGCTTCGGACGGCTCCATGACGCCAACACGGTGATCAGGCCGACATAGCACAGGAGGTTGACCAGAAACGCCATGCGCGCGCCGGCGGCAGCGACGATCACTCCGCCGATCGCAGGACCGGCAATGCGAGCCAGGTTGAACGCCAGGCTGTTGAGGGATACGGCGGCGCTGAGATTGGAGCGCGGGACCTGCTCCCCCACGGATGATTGCCACGCCGGCGCATAGAGCGCCGCGCCGCAGCCGATCAGGAACGTCAGTGTCAGCAGTGTCCACGGTGTGATCCGATCCAGGAAGGCGAACGTCGTGAGGGTGCCGGAAGCCATGAGCAGGAAGATCTGCGCCACGAGCATCACGACGCGCCGATCCGAAATATCGGCGATCGCCCCGGCCGGCAATGACAGCAGCATGATGGGCAGGGCGGTCGAAGCCTGGACCAGCGCGACCATCTGCGGAGAAGGCGCCAGGGACGTCATCAGCCACGCCGCGCCGACGGACTCGATGAGTCCCCCGAAATTGGAGACGAGGCTGGCGGCCCAGATGGACGCAAAGATGCGCGACCTGAAAGGGGCCAACGTGGCGGAAGCTCGCCACGAGGCCGGGAGGAGCTTGCCGAGCAAACGGGAGCGCTCGATAAGGGGTGCGCGGCTCATGGTTGCGAGTGGGAGGACGCGCTGATTGTATCGTGCGAACGTCGCGTTCATCGAACGTTCACGCTGATAACCGCGATTTAGCGTGCGTTCATGCTAGGTCCACGTCACGTTCAGGTTCACGCGAGTAGTCTTTGACGCACGGGGTGGGTAATCCAAAAGGAGGTGCACATGCACGTCGAAGCTAGTGAGAACCTTGCCCGTGGCGGCCGAGTGCTGCTGGTGGTGGGCCTGCACGTCGCCGCGATCTATGCGATTGCGGTGAGCCTGGGTGTCGTTCGTGCACCGGAAGTAGTCCAGCCCCTCGAGGCTACTTTCATCGAGGCCAGCAAGCCCGAGCACATCGAGAAGCCCGTGCTGGCCAAACCTCAGCTCGACCAGCCGCCCCCCGACATCACGATTCCGGATACACCCCCTGAGGTTGATGTGCCGGTGGAAACCACACCCCCGGATGCGACACCGACCGAGGCGATTTCAGATGCCAATCTGCAGGTAACGCGCCGAGTGGAGCCTGCTTATCCGTCGGCCTCGCGCCGGGCAGGCGAGCAGGGGACGGCGGTGTTCAGCGTGCTCGTGGATCCGAGCGGACACCCGCAGACCATCAAGGTCCAGAACAGCAGCGGGTACGACCGTCTGGACCAGGCGGCGATGGAGGCGATCCGTCACTGGATATTCAATCCCGCGGTTCGCGACTCGCAGAAGGTCGCTGCCTGGACCAGCGTGCGCGTGAAGTTCCAGCTGCAGACCGCTTCCGGATAATCCCCAGTGAAAAAAACGCGCCGGCGTGCCCCGAGGACGCCGCCGCGTCTCGCCGGCGCGTCTCTTGGCGTCAGAACGGCTTGACTACCGCGAGAATCACGATCGCAATCAACAGTATCGAAGGGATCTCGTTGAAGATCCGGTACCAACGTTGCGAGTGCGTGTTACGTCCTTCCTGCAACATCGTCATGAGCTGACGACACCACACGTGATAGGCGATCAGCAGCACGACGAGAGTGAGCTTCGCGTGCAGCCAGCCGAATTGCAGGTACGCCGGTGCCGCCGCGATCATTGAGAGGCCGAAGCAGAACGCGAGCGTGCCACCGATCGTCATGATTCCGAACAGGCGTTTTTCCATGACGATGAAGCGCTCGATGCTCGGCGCGTCGGTGGCCGCGGCGTGATAGAGAAACAGCCGGGGGAGATAGAAGAGTCCGGCGAACCAGGTCACCACGAAGATGACGTGAAATGCTTTCAGCCAGAGCATGCGAGCCCTTCCGATGGCGGGGCCACACTATAGCCCCTGTGAACCAGGCCGTGGGCAGTCAGAGCTGTTGCGACGCGTGACTCAGTGCGTCCACCCCTCGTCCTTGGCAGCAGCCTCTGCTTGCGCGTCGAGTGGGTCACCGGCAATGCGCTCCTCCACCGACTCGAGGATGGGCTTCGGCATCGAGGACGCTGCCTGTCGATATTGCGTGGCCGAGATACGTGTACGCGCAATCACTTCGAGACGCCATTCACCCCCGTCGTGACAAGCGAGCCCTGCGAGTGCGCTCGCGTCGCTCAGGGCAAAAGTGCGGCAGTACTCCCCGCTCTTGTCGCGGAAACTTACCCCGATCCGCACTCGAGCGGACCCCTGGGTACTGGACAGTTGATTCGACAACGCCTGCGCGAGCGCAGCGTTGGCAAACAAGTGGCCGCTGCGCAAAGTGATCGGCTCCACTTCCGAGTGGCGCAGCAGCAGGAAGCTGAGTATCGCGCCCGCACCGAGGCTTGCCGCGATCGAGGTCCACTCGGGCCAGGACCAGTGGCCGGAAGACTTACGTCTCAGCGGAACTACATTGCTGTCGCGCGAGGACGTGGGCGTAGAAGATCCGCGCACGGCGGCGACCAGCCGATCCGGCACTTTCTCATCGGCGACTCCCGCGAACGCCAGATGCACGCGTTTGCGCAGCGCTTGCTGCCGCGCCACCCGGGCGGCGATGTCGGGATTCGCGCGCATCGCCGTTTCCACCTCTCCGCGCGCCTGCTCGTCGAGCTCTCCGTCCACATACGCCATCAGAGTCTCATCAGAGGGAGTCATGACACCGCTCCTGTCGCGTCGGAGGCGTCCGCGCCCCGCAGCATTTCCTGCAACGCTTCGCGGCCGCGCGCGAGGCGGCTCGTGAGGGTACCGATTGGGATTTCCATGACGCGCGCCGCCTCTTTGTACGAGAGGCCCTCGACCAGCACCAGACCGATGGCGATGCGCTGCTCCTCGGGCAGGCGCGCGAGTGCGGCTTGCACCGCGAGCGTGTCCGCGACCGTCCCCAGCGATTCCTCTCCGACCTGCGCACCCAGCTCCTCCGGAGCAAAGATTTTTCCTTCCCGCCCCCGTGCACGGACCTCGTCGATCCAGGCGTTGCGGACGATTCCGAACAGCCAACTCGAGAGCGGCGACCCGGGTCGCAGCTGGTCGAGCCGTGCGAGCGCGCGCTCCACAGCAATCTGCACGACATCATCAGCGTCGGGCGCGTTGCGTGCGAGCGTGCGCGCAAAGCGGCGCAATCGCGGCAGCAATCCGACGATCTCCTCACGCAGCTGTGATTCGGCGTCCCGCATGTTGGCTCAACGTGTAATACGTCTGTGAACGTCATTTTCTTCCAACGCCCGCAACAATCAACTAGGCTGTTCTCATGCTCAGGACATTTCTTGCGGCGATCCTCATGGTGATGGCGCAAGCCGGACAGGCGCAGATCGGCGGGGCCGGGGTCGGCCTGCCGGCGGTACGCCTGCCGCAGGTTCCGGGCGTGGGGCTGCCCGACCTGGCACGTACCGCGGGTGCCGTGGACACGCAGGTCGCCGCAGACGTGCGCAGGCTTCGGATCCGCGACCTGCTTCGAACGCAGGCGACCGTTGTGGAGGCGGACCCGCGCGGCGATCCGGTCATGCGCGGCGAAGTGCTGGCGTTCTCACCGTCGGATGGGGCCGTGGATCGGGCCCGTGCCGCTGGATACAGCGTGTTGCGAGACCGCTCTCTGGATGGGCTCGACTCACGCATCGTTGTCCTGCAGGTGCCCCCCCGAATCTCGATCCGCCGAGCGCTTCGACAATTGAGATCTCTCGACCCCGGCGGGACCTACGACTTCAATCACCTGTATTTCGAGAGCGGCGAGTTCTCGAAGGCGGTTGGCGCCACTGAGCGAGTTGCCGACACACAGCCCTCGAGCGTCTCGACGTCGTCCGGGAAACTCGGGCTCATCGATGGAGGCGTGGAGGTGGATCATCCTGTCTTCCATGAAGCCACGATCCACCCCCATGGCTGCGATAGCTCGATGGTACCGAGCGAGCACGGCACTGCGGTGGCCTCGCTGTTGATGGGCCATGCGGTCCGCTTTCGCGGGGCAGACCCCGGGGCGGAGTTGTATGCCGCCGATGTGTATTGTGGACGTCCTGCGGGGGGTGCGGTCGATGCGGTTGCGGATGCGTTCGCGTGGCTGGTGAGGGAGCGGGTGCCCGTCATCAACATCAGCCTGGTAGGGCCACCGAACGCGATGTTGGAAGCCGTCGTGCTTCGGGTAATCGCGCGCGGTGCCCTGATCGTGGCTGCCGTCGGCAATGACGGTCCTGCTGCGCCGCCGCTTTACCCGGCGGCCTATCGTGATGTCATCGGCGTGACTGCCGTGGATGCGCGCCAGCATGTGCTGATCGAGGCTGGGCGCGGGCCGCAGGTGAAATTCGCAGCTCCCGGGGCAGACATGGCTGCCGCGTGTCTGGCCGGAAAGTTCAGCGAAGTTCGCGGCACTTCATTCGCGGCCCCCATCGTGGCAGGCCTCCTCGCCGCTGATCTGGCTGCGCCGGGCACGACTTCCGCGCAAGCAGTGGCTGCGTTGATCAGCAGCGCCATCGATCTCGGCGCCGGCGGTCCTGACAAAGTGTATGGCAACGGCCTCGTGGGTGAGTCGGTACGTCCCGAGCTGGCCCTGGCGACCGAACCGGCCCGGCCAGAGCTCACGTCGCGCTCACATTAAGTAAAATCAATCAATTGCATCGGAGGCAGGGAAGAAATGACCCCTCCCGCTCGTAGTCCTCCTCGAAGGGCCGCGAATGTCGCGGTCACAGGAGACCGATCATGAAGAACCTGCACTGGTTCGCGAGCGTCGCTATCGTCGCCGTGCTTGCCTGCAATTCGCAGGCGCAGGCACAGCTTCTGAGGGGTGCCGGCGGCTTCGGCGGCGCGGGTGGCCTCAGCGGCCCCGCCGGCCTCAATGGCGCGGGTGGCCTCAATGGCGCGTTGGGCGGCGGCGCCGGCCGCATGGGCGCCATGAACGGAGCGAACGGCTCCATCGTCGGCGGCGCGGCGAGCCGAGGGGCCAGCGGTTCCATCGTGGGTGCCGCCGACGCCGATGGCTCGTTCGACTCGCATGCGACGGGTCACGCCGCGCGCACCACTGGGAACGCAGCCCAGGGCGTGTCGCACAAGGCGGTTGCAGCGGACTCAGCCGCGAAGTCGAGCGAGCATCAGGCCAAGGGAGCCGCCGCCGATGCGGCGGTCGCCGGTAACGCCGCCGCCGGGGCGGGCGCCGGCAAAGCCAACACCGCCGGAGACCTGGCCGGCAATGCCATAGCCAGCAACCGCAATGTGGCTGGAGCCGTGGCTGGGAATGCAATGGCGGGTAACAGCAACGCGGCTGGAGCCGTCGCCGGCAACACGAAGGCCGTGGGTGCCGACGCCGCGGCGAGCAAGTCCCGCGGCAGCACCGAGGCCGGGTCCGTCAGCTCGACGAAGTCCGGCAGCAGCGGCACGTCCAACCCCACCGCAACGAACGGCGGGGCGTGGGGCGCCGTAGCGGCTACCGGTCCTGCGAGCGACCCGTCGGTGTCGACCGCCGGCGCAGCGAGCTCGCAGAATCGCCGGTTGAGCGCGCAAGGAAGCGGCGACGCCACCTTCAACGCGACCGCGTCGCACTAGAGTCGAGTCGTCCGGGGCGGCGGGACGTCAGGTCCCGTCGCCCTCATTCATTCAGTCCGGCGGCCTCGATCCACTGAACTGGATGGGCGTTGCGCCCGTGATGGGCCCCACGGTCGCGTGATCACTCACGTAGAGCTTGACCTCCTGATCGAATACGAGCGACCCGGAAACGACCGCCCCGGGACCGATTACGACCCGTGGCGGGGAGCGCGAGAAGAAGAAAAAATTCCACCAGCTGAACCAACCGTCGTTGTCGCTGCGGCGCACGCGCAGGCCGCCGTCTACCCGCGAGTTGCCGCCTATCTCGATGCCGCCGTTCACGCCGGTCACGTTGCCACCCACGTGCGAGCTCAGGATCCGAATGACGCCGTTGACGTTCGCGACTTCGCCACCAACGTGGGCGTTCGAGACGGTCATCGAGCCGTTCACCGCGGACACGGAGCCGGCAACATCGGCGCCGGACTCCACCGTGATCGAGCCGTTGACCGTGTGGACCGCTTCCGCGACGTGAGCTCCCGATCCGACGTGAACTGCTCCGTTGACCGTGCCTAACGAATGGGCGGTAGATCCCTGGTCGGCGCTGACGCTGCCGTTGACATCATGCACGTGTCCGACGACGGCGTTCGCTCCGATGTGGATCGAGCCGTTGACGTCGGTGATTTCCCCGGCATGCTGGCCCGGGTCGATGTTGATGGATGTCATGACGGACGAGATGGACTGCTCGCCTGTCGCAAGCGCGGCGTCCGCGACACCTGCGGCCAGCACTGCGGCCAATATCGTCGGAGAAAGATGACGAGTCATGCGCGCCTGCCTTGGGGGCTCTCCATGGTTATGTTCACCCGGAGCGTTATAGCGCGATAGTCCCGATCGTGCACGCCGCTTGCGGTGGATCGACGCGGCGGCTCGACGAATGAGAAGATCGGGACATGAGAAACAAGCGGGCCAAGCGTGTACTGGTCGTGGACGTTGGGGGAACGCACGTCAAGCTGAGGATCGGCACCCGGGGCACGGTCCGCGAATTCGAGTCCGGTCGCAGGCTGCGCGCGCGGGAAATGCTCGAGCAGGTGCTGAAGATGACGGCGGACTGGAGCTATGACGTCGTTTCCGTGGGATATCCGGGGTTGGTCGTGCACGGCAAGATCGCCGCCGAGCCCCACAACCTCGGGACGGGGTGGCTAGGCTTCGATTTCCATAAAGCCTTCGGCAAGCCGGTGCGGGTGATCAACGATGCAGCGATGCAGGCGCTGGGCAGTTACCGGGGTGGGCGCATGCTGTTTCTCGGTCTGGGCACCGGGTTGGGAGTGACCCTGATCATGGATGGAATCATCGAGCCGATGGAGATGGGCCACATGCCCTACAAGCACGGGCGCACGTACGAGGAGTACGTCGGGGAGCGCGGCTATCGGCGCCTCGGCGCGAAGAAGTGGCGCAAGGTCGTGGCTGAGGTGGTCGAGCAGCTGCGCTGCGTGCTGGAGGCCGAGTACATCGTCTTGGGCGGGGGCAATGTGCGCAAGCTGAAGACTCTGCCACCGGGCGCTCGCCGGGGGGATAACCGTAACGCTTTTGTCGGAGGCGTGCGGCTGTGGGAGCAGAGCGGGAAGAATATGCTCGCGCTCCGTACCGCCCCGCGCTGAGGCGGCGCTTGCAGCTGCAGGACAAGCCTGCGACGCTGTCTACCGTATGCCGTTCACACTTGCGCATCCCGCGGCTGTCATGCCGCTGCGGCGCCTCAAATATCTGCCAATGCCTGCGCTCGTGGTGGGGAGCATGGCTCCCGACATTCCCTACTATTTTCCCACGCGGTGGGACCTCGCCCTGGGCGATACGCACACGCTCTACGGCAGCATCGTGCGCGACATTCCAATGGGGATGGCAATGCTCGCCGTGGCGCTCCTGCTGCGAGGACCCCTGACGGCGCTCATGACTGAGCGAGCGCGCTGGGTCAGCCTGCGCGAGGCGCAAGCGTTCATGGCGCGTCCCCTGAACTGGCTGTTGGCGATTCCCGCGCTGCTCCTCGGCAGCTGGACGCACATCGTGTGGGACGGCTTCACCCATCCGGGTACCTGGCTGGCACGCCGGGTCGACGCGCTGAGCGCCCCGGTCACCCTGTTCGGGATCTACACCGGCGTGGTCAGTCACGTTCTGCAGTACGCCAGCTCGGTTGTGGGACTGGCGGTGATCGCTTACTGGTACACCCTCGTAGCCGCCGAATCGCCTCCGGAAGTAAATCGCGGGCCGGATCGGGCGCCGGTGCGCTGGCTGCTGCTATTGCTCGTGGGCGCGGCTGCGATCGGGATGGGAGCCCTCACGGTGCTCAGAGCGCACCATGAGCCTCAGACGGTGTACCATATGTTGTACCTGTTGCTCACCCGAACCGTGGCGTGGTTCATGCTCTTCTACGTCGCCGTCGGTGCGGTGGTGATGTCGACTCGGCGCCCCCAGCCTCAGCTGCGCCCCGGCTAGATCAGCGAGCCCGCGACGCCGAGCGCGGTGCCGACGACGGCGGCGATGCCACCGATGATCGGAAAGAAGCGCCGCTTGGAGAGAAAATACAGCGACGACATGACGAGCCCGAGCTCCAGGAATCCCTCACCGATATCCAGGCGCAGTGCCCGTCGCTCCTCGCGCTCCGTCTCGGCTTCCTTGCCCTTGGCATCCGCGTAGATACCCTCGGCGTCCTTGCC
>FTJO01372181.1_pt1 | contig 10168 bp, 8 predicted proteins | sample 1658761 | NCBI WGS metagenome assembly FTJO01 (sample SAMEA3914852, study PRJEB12502) | metagenome | biome: forest; material: soil | place: USA | collected 2011-06-22 | depth 0.3 m | reverse complement strand
GGCGCGGGCGATGCCGACGCGCTGTTCCTGGCCGCCCGACAGCTGACGCGGATAGTGCTTCGCGCGATCGGCGAGGCCGACGATCTTGAGCGCAATGGCGGCGCGCTTGCGGCGCTCGGACTTCCCGAGGCTCGTGAGCAGCAGCGGCAGCTCGACGTTGCGCTCGGCCGTCAGCACCGGCAGGAGGTTGTAGAGCTGGAAGACGAAGCCGATATGCTGCGAGCGCCAGCGCGACAGTTTCGAGCCGCTCAGCTCGTTGATGCGCACGCCGCCGACATCGACCGAACCGCCCGACGGCGCGTCGATGCCACCCATCAAATTGAGCAGCGTCGTCTTGCCCGAGCCCGACGGTCCCATCAGCGCCAGAAAATCGCCCGGCGGGATGTCGAGGTTGACGCCCTTGAGGACGTCGATGCGCTCGCCGCCCCGGCTGTAGTACTTCTGCACGCCGGAAATTTTCACCAACGCGTCGCTCATGACGTGATCCTCACCTTTGCGCCGTCTTTCAGCTTGGCCGCCGGCGGCGCGACCACCTGCTCGCCCTTACTCAGACCTGACATCACCTCGACTTGCGAGCCGTCTTCGCCGCCCGTCCGAATCGCGCGGCGTTCGACCGTGCCATCCGCGCGCGCGACGAACACTACGTTCTGCCCGCTCTCCGCGCGCAGCGCGGTCTTCGGCACCAGCAACATCGGTCGCCGGACTTCCCTCGTCGCCGCGAGCTTGTCGTCCTGCCGTAAGAACGTGACCTTGACGCCCATGTCGGGAAGAATGCGCGGGTCGAGTGCGATGAACCGGATGCGCACGAGCACGGTCGCCTTCTGCCGATCGGCCGTCGGCACCATCGTGATGACGCGCGCCGGAATCTGCCAGTCGGGATACGCGTTCAGCACCGCCGTCACGTCCTGTCCGGCCACGACGCGGTTGATGTACGCCTCGTTGACGTCGACGTCCACCTCGAGCGACTTCATGTCCACGATTGTGCAGATGCCGGTGCGCGTGAAGCCTCCGCCGGCCGACACCGGCGACACCATCTCGCCGGGCTGCGCGTCTTTCGTGATGGCGACGCCGCTGAACGGCGCGCGGATGATCGTGTTGTCCAGATCCGTCTGCTGCATCGCCACCTGACGCTCGGCCACTTTGACCATCTCGCGATTGGCGCCGATGCGCGCCGCGATCGAGTCGACGTCGGCCTGCGACTGATCGACTTCCGACTGCGACGCCACACGCTCCTTGACGAGCTGCATGCGGCGTCCGAGCGTCAGCCGCGCGTCGGCGAGCCGCACTTCGTTTTCGGCGATGTTGCGCTTGGCCGCTTCGACCTGCGCTTCGGCAAACGCCAGCGAGGCCCTGGGATTCGAGTCGTCCAGGCGCGCAAGCACCTGCCCTTCCCGCACCGCCATGCCTTCCTCGACGTTCACCTCGACGACCTTGCCGGTGATCTTCGAAGAAATGGTGGCGCGACGCCGGGCGGTGACATAGCCGGACGCGTTGAGCACAGCCGCCTGCGTCCCGCTAGCGCGTTCGGTGACCGGCGCGACCGTCACGTCGAGCGGACGCTCGCGCGTCGCCCACACCCACACGCCGCCGCCCCCGGCCGCCAGCAGCAGCACCAGCACCACCCAGCCAAGCGCGCGCGCGATGCCGGATCCTTCGGGCTGGCGCTCGATGCGTAGTGCTGCGAGATCGTCCTTCAGCTCACTCACGGTTCGCTACGACCTTCCCACCACAGACCTTCTATAATGGCGACCGAGTTTAACAGTTGCGTCGCGGTTGCGGCGCATCTCGTCAGTCGTCCGCGCATGCCTGTCACTGCCTCCCTTCCCGGTCCCAACGCCCGCCTCCCATCCCTCGACGGATGGCGAGCGGTGGCGATCATGCTCGTCATCTTGAGCCACTTCACCGCGACGAAAGGGTTCGTGCCGCCGTGGTGGTGGACGCCGGTCTTTCAGGGCAGCCTCGGCGTGCGGATGTTCTTCGTGATCAGCGGCTTCTTGATCACGTACCTGCTCTTGCTCGAGGCCGATCGGCGCGGCGACGCATCGCTCCGCGCGTTCTACACGCGCCGCGCCTTGCGCATCCTTCCCGTGTACTTTCTCTATCTTGGGGTCGTCGCCACGCTCGTGGCAGTGGGGCTCTATACCGACACGGCGACGACATGGATCGGATCGCTGACCTTTACTCGCAACTTTACGGGCCGATCCGATAGCCTCACCGGGCACTACTGGAGCCTGTCGGTCGAAGAACAGTTCTATTTGATCTGGCCGGTGACGCTGGTGGCGTTGAAGCTGTGGCGACGCCCTCGGCTCGCGGCCGGAATTCTCCTCATTCCAGTCGTCTTTTGTCCGATTCTCCGCACGGGCATCGTGCAGGCGCATTGGCCGAACCAATGGGTCGCGCGTGCACTGAATGTATTTTCAACGGCGATCTACGCGGACAGCCTCGCGGTTGGCTGCCTGGGCGCATTCGCGTATCGGGCATGTCGCGGTCGGCTGAAGACCGCCGCATCGGGCCCAGCGTTGGGCGTGGCCCTCGCAGTGTTCGTGCTTGCGGCAGCCATCGATGGCCGATCCGGCGTCTCTGGAACTGGAGCGATCCTGCCTCTGATCTCGGCCATCGCGCTCCTCTGCGCCATCCTGGTGACCGTCGAGCGCCCCGCCGGCCGCATCTACTGGCTCCTGAACGCGAGGCCGGTCGTCTGGCTCGGCGTGCTGTCCTACTCGTTGTACGTGTGGCAAGAGCTCTTCGTCAGCTATTCCGCCGGCCCGAAGCTGTCGGTATCGCCCGTCTACGACTGGCGCGTATGGTGGATGCCGGCCATTGCCTGCGCCTGCGCGTCGTACTACGCCGTGGAACGGCCGATCCTTCGACTCAAGGACAGGCTCCGGGCCAGTTAACCCCGACCGGCCTGCCGCGTAATACCGGGCATATGACGCGAATTTCTTCGCTCCTGCTGCTGGGCGCCCTGGTGGTTGCGGCGCCCGCGGCCGCCCAGGACGGGGGCCGACCCGCGCGCCCCGAGCCGCCGGCCCGGCTTGCCCCGCCGCAGCGGCCGGCGCCGCCCGCGCGGACGCCACTGGCGGTGACCGACGATGCGAATGCGCAGGTGACGCAGCAGCGCCTCCGCGAGCTGATGCAGCAGTATCCGCCGTCGCTCGCGCAGGTCATGAGCATCGACCCGACGCTCGCGACAAACGCAGCGTATCTCGAGCCCTATCCCGCCCTGGCGGCGTTTCTCGCGCAGCATCCCGAGATCGCGCACAACCCGCGCTACTTCTTCGGCGAGTTCCGCGAACGGAGCTACGACTTCAACGAGCCACGACTCGCCGCCATGAGAGCGGGCCAGGAAGTACTGGGGGGCGTCGCACTTTTGATCGGCATCCTGACGGTCGTCGCCACCATTGCGTGGCTGCTGCGTTCGGTCATCGAACATCGGAAATGGCAGCGCGCCACAAAAATCCACGCCGACACGCATACGAAGCTGATGGATCGGCTGACGTCCAACGAGGATCTCCTCGCCTACATGCAGACGACGGCGGGCCGGCGATTCCTCGAAGCCGCACCGATTCCGCTGGACGGCGGCCCGCGCATGCTCGCCGCGCCATTCGGCCGCATCCTCTGGTCCATCCAGGCCGGCGTCGTCGTCGCGTTTCTGGGCGGCGGGCTGATTTACGCAAGCGCACGGCTGGCGACCAACCCGACGTTCGCCGACGGCGAACTGCCGCTCTTCGTGGTGGGCGCGGCCATGCTGGCCATCGGCGCAGGATTCTTCGTGTCGGCCGTCGCGGCCTACGGACTCTCGCGCCGGCTCGGCTTGTTTCCATCGTCGTCCAACGCACCGGCCGATCCGGGAACCGGATCCGGCACGGCGTCACAGGCGTAAAATGGCCTCCACATGTTTTCGCGCGATGTGACGCTCGACGAGGTCGAACGCCTCGAACGGATTAAGACCGAGGCCGTCGACGCTCTCCAAATGGACGAGGAGACGTTCCGCGCGTTCTACGACCGGACAGCCCGCCAGGTGTGGGCCCACCTGGCGCGTATCACCGGCGATCGCTCGCTCGCCGACGACCTGCTGCAGGACACCTACTACCGCTTCCTGCGCGCCGAACGCAGCTTCACCAGCGAATCGCACCGGCGCAACTACCTGTTCCGCATCGCGACCAATCTGTCGCACGATCGGCATCGCCGCGGCCGCGGCGTCATCAGCGTGCCGCTGCCGGCGGAACACGAAACCGGCGCGCTCGCCGACGGCACCGACATCGCCGCCGACGCCGAGCGCCGCACCGATCTTGCGCGCGCCATGGCGAAGCTGAAGCCACGCGAGCGAGAGATGCTCTGGCTCGCCTACGCGCAAGGCTCGTCGCACGAAGAGATCGCCGAGTCGCTCGGCCTCCGCAAGAGCAGCATCAAGATCCTGCTCTTCCGCGCGCGCCGGCGGCTGGCGACGGCACTCGGCAGCAATCCGGCGACGAAAGGGTCGGCATCATGACGCTCATCGAGTGCCCGCGCGAAGCGGATGTGCTCGACGCGCTCGCGTCGGCCCGCTGGCCACACCGCGTCAATCGCGAACTGACCGACCACGTCGCCTCGTGCGCCATCTGCGCCGACGTACTGGCCGTCGCGTCGGCGATGCAATCAGATCACGACGCTGCGTGGAAAGAAGCCAGCGTGCCTTCGTCGGGTCAGATGTGGTGGCGGGTCGAGATGCGGGCGAAGCAGGACGCGATTCGCGAAGCATCGCGCCCGCTCACCGTCGCGCAGGGCGTCGCCGCTGTGTGTGCGCTGGCGCTGGCATGCGCCGCCGGTTGGCGCGCGTGGCCGCTGGTGCGCGACTATGCGGCGTCAGCCTCGCTCGCGCAGATGCCTGCATTCGCCTCGTCGCTCGCGATCCCGATGGCCGTCGCACTCGGCGCACTGCTCATCGTCGCGCCGCTCGCGCTCTACGTCGTTCTCTCTGACGAGTAAGCGGCCCTTTCAGGGCCGCGACGCAGCGAGCCGCGCGAGCAGTTGACGCGCGCGTTCGCCGAACTGCTCGTCGTCGGCGACCTTCTCCGCAAATCCCTTCGCTTCGTCTTTCTTCGACAGATTGAAGCTGGCCACGGCGCCGTTGAACCAGCAGGTGGCGCGCATTCGCATGCCCGCGGCGATCTGCTGTTCGCGCGCGGCGATCTGTCGCATCTTCCGCGCTTCGGGCGCGTCCGATTCGCGAATCGTCTGAATTTCCGAGCGCAGGCCTGTCGCCGCGGCGTCGATGCAGCCGGCGGCCACCACCGCGCCACTCACCGTCTCGGGCCACTGCCGCAGATCGGCGAGCACGAGGTGCAGGTAGTACAGCGTCTGACAGTCGTTGGCGTTGCGCTGCCGCGACAGCTCGAGCTTCTGGCGCGCGACATCGAGCCGCTGCCGGTTGATGCTGATGATGCCGGCAAGCTTCGGCACGTCGCTGTTGATCAGCGACCGGTCCGCGGCTTCGATGTCCGCCCACGCCGCATCGTAGCGTTCGAGCTGCAGCTCGTTGTACGCCTTCCAGTAGTGCGCGTCACCGGGATACCGGCCGAGGTCGATCAGCTGATCGGCGACGCGCATCGCGTCCTCGGATTTCACCAGATACGTCAGCGCGCGCAATTTGCCGAGCAGCGCGTCGGGAAAGAGCGGCGAGAGCGTCAGCGTCTCGTCGTAGAACGCCCGCGACTGCTCAAACTCCTCTGCTGACATCGCCACGTTCGCAATCGCCAGCGTCACCGCCGGCCACGTCGCTCGCCACGCATACGCCTCGCGATACCTCGCATCCGCTTCGTCTAGTTTGCGTGCGCTCGAGGCGTTGAGCCCTTTGTAAAACGCGATCTCTTTGTATCGCGGGTCTGCCGCGACGAGGCGATCGATCGCGCCAGGACCACTCCCCGCGCAAATCGCCAGCCGAAAGGTGAGCAATGGAAGATCCGCCTGCGGCCCCAAGGCAGCACGCAATTCTCCATTGCCCATCGTGAACGCGGCGCCGGATTCACAGGCGTATGCGGCGTACAGGTATGCGGACAGCGCGTCGCGCTGCGCGCTGACGCGCAGGCTCTCGAGCCGCTGCGCTCGGTTTGCATAGATAGGGCTCGCCACGGCGAGCTGACTGGGAGTTCCGAGGCCGCCGCGCCATGGCAACGCATCGACGACGTCGATGAGCGGAAGGACATCCTGCCCGACCGTGACACTGCTGGCGGCGAGCCGACGCGCGCGATCGAGATAGCCGCTGTCAGTCGTCCCCATCTCGCGTTCGCGAAGCGCGAGCAAGGTCGAGGCACGCACGGCGCCCAGCGTCGCCACATCGGCGACGGCGGGCACTGAACGAGCGGATTCGTATTGTTTGAGCGCCTCGACGAGACAGTCGAAGCAACCGGCGCGGACGTTCGCATCGGCGTCCGCCAGCGTGGCGCGGCCCGCAATCGCCGGATCGACGACGACTTTCTGTGGCCCGCACGCGGCCAGGAGCACCAGGGCCGCGGCTGCGGTAGTGCGACGCATGCGGTGCTTAGACCCCGGATCTGGGAATCTGGACTGGTCAATCTGGTGACTTAGCGACCGAGTGAGTTCACCTTGATGTCAGGCGCCGGATTCCGCCCATCGTCTTGGGCTCAACCCACTTGCCTTCGCTGCGCACGACCCATCGGCCAACAGGGATATCGCCCTCCCAGCCATCGACGCGGAAACCCACCTCAGCGCCGTTAATCACTGCATCCGGCCGTCGCGGTTCTGTGGGTGACGAGCGCGGCCCGTTCGGCACCTGCACTTGCGCGTGCGTCCAGATTCCGCCGACGACGAGTGTGGCCGCTGAGACGACACCGATACCAATCCATTTACGCATGCGCCCTCCTTCGACTGTCATTTCGACGCCTGGCGTCACCATTTGGCTTCAACCGGCGACGGCTTTGTCTGTGATGTCGATCGCGCGGTCGATCCCTCGACACCTTTGCGAAGCTGGTCTTCGGTATTCGGTGCAGAGGGTTCGTGAAGAGGCAGTTCGAGAAAGCGATGAGCGCGCCCTGATTCAATGACTGCTGCTGCAGCCGATTGAGCTACGGCGCACGGTACACGAACGGGGATCTGACGCGTCTCGAACCGTAGTAAGCAGCGAGCCCCAACCCGACCGGAAGGACGATCGCCATCCAACCCCACGGACCGCCGCCTCGGGCGGCGAGTTCTCCACCAAGTAGGAGACCTCCGCCGGCTCCGCCCAATGCGGCCAAGCCCGAGCCTTTCCTTTCGATCGGACCACGAACTTCGCGCACGTCCGATCTGGGACGGTTTCAGTGGCGCTGTCGTGTCGGATCGTCAGCCCGCCATCATCGGCGGCAACGAAGGACACCTGCTGCGGCTCGCGGCCGATGACAGTGACCTCGAGGCAGGCGCCTGGCGCGAGCCGACGCACATGTAACCACGCGGCTTCGACCGCATCATTTGGTTTGGCACCCTGTAGCGCTCCAGCGGCGTTCGGACCTTGAGCCGCGGCCGTACTCGCGGTCGTTGCCAGAACAAGCGCGACGGAAATCAGCCGATTCATCATGGATATGGTTCGCCTAGCGGTCGTCGTGAAGCAGAGCGAATACCAGGCCGAGGAGACCGGCCACGATACCGACGGTAATTAACCCCTTCGTCGATCCGCTCATCTTCCTCGGCACCGGCAGGTCTACGCGGAGACCCGTACGTCGTGAATAATCACCAAATCCCTCTGGCGAACAAAGACCGGAGGCCCCGATGGCAGGAGGACGTTAAATGCCCCGTCAACCATCGGACCCGCTTCGCCCCGAATTTCGCGGCCATCTCGCAGCTCGACGATCACCTCCTGGCCACGCGTCAGCGTCAGATGCGTTGGCGCGGACTGTGCCAGCGGCAACGCAACAGCGGCCGCGCTTGGCTAAGCGAGCGCGACGATAGCGAGCAGCACCGAAAGTCGACGTTTCATCGTTCCTCCTCACCGGGGAATGCGAAATCGCGACGCGGATCGGCTCAGTCGCGCTGAACGGCCTTATCAGTGATTGCAAGCGCGCGGTCGATGACCTCGAAGCCCTCGCGAAGTTGCTCTTCGGTGATCGGCAGCGGCGGGTTCGTGTAGAAGTAGTTCCAGCGCACGAGCGTATAGAGGCCCTCGTCGCGGAAGAATTTCGAGAGCGCCGCCATCTCAGGCGACGTCCCGTTGAAGGGCGCCATCGGCTCCAGCGTCTCGCGGTTTCTCACGAGCTCGATGATGCCGAAGAGGCCAATCGAGCGGACGGCGCCGACGGACGGATGCCGCGACGCGAGATCGGTCAGCAGATCCGCCATCAACCGGCCGGTGTGGCGCGCGCGCTCGATGAGACCATCTTCCTCGATGACGGCGATGGTCGCCAGAGCTGTTGCGCACGCGAGCGGATGGCTGTTGTACGTGAGGCCGCTCGGGAACGGCGTCTTCACGAAGTGATCGGCGATCTTCTGGCGCATGCCGACGGCGCCAAGCTGCACGTACGCGCTCGTCAGGCCCTTCGCCATCGTGATGATGTCCGGCACGACGTCCCAGTGCTCGATCGCGAACCAGGCGCCGGTGCGGCCGAAGCCCGACATCACCTCGTCGCAGATCATCAGGATGCCGTACTTGTCGCACAGTGCGCGGACGCCCTGCATGTAGCCGTCGGGCGGAACGAGGATGCCGTTCGTGCCGGTGACGGACTCGAGGATGAACGCCGCGATCGTCTGCGGGCCCTCGAGCTGAATGACTTCGTCGAGATAGCTGAGCGACTGCTCGACCGGCTCCCACCCGCGTTCGATGCCGTGATACGGATCGAGCACGTGAACAAAGCCCGGCATCGGCGGCTGGCTCCAGCGCCGGGGATCGCCCGTCGCGTTGATCGCCGCGCCCGTCGCGCCGTGATACGAGCGATACCGCGCCATGATCTTCTGCCGGCCGGTGAACGCCCGCGCGATCTTGAACGCGTTCTCATTCGCTTCTGCACCGCCATTGGTGAAAAAGAAGACGTCGATGTCGCCGGGCGTAATCTCCGCCAGCTTCGCGCCGAGCTTCGCGCGCGGCTCGGTCGCGAGAAACGGATTCGCGTACGGCAGCACCGCGGCCTGATCCTGAATCGCCTTCACGACGCGATCGTCAGCGTGGCCGATGTTGACGCACATCAGCTGGCTGTTGAAGTCGAGATAGCGTTTGCCGTCGGGCGTCCAGAAGTAGACGCCTTTGGCGCGCGCGACCGGCAGCGGATCGAACGTGGCCTGCGCCGACCACTCGAAGAGCGTGTGTTTCTTTGAGAGCCTGACGATCTCGTCTGATGTCATATGTGTCCGGCCGGCCTGAAGGCCTGCACTACATGTGTCTGGGATCGCGCTTGAGGAACGAACCCGCGCCGGCTTTGCCGGTGAACTTCCCTGCGTCAATGACGACCTTGCCGCGCGAGATCACGGTATCAGTTGCGCCCGTCACTTCGCGGCCTTCGTACGGGTTGTAGTCGCAGCGCATGTGCAGTGTCTTCGCACCGAGCGTCAGCTTCTTCTCCGGGTCGAAGACGACGATGTCGGCGTCAGACCCGGGAGCAATCGTGCCCTTGCGCGGGAAGAGGCCGAAGATCTTCGCCGGCGACGTGGACGTCAGCTCGACGAAGCGGTTGAGTGAAATCTTTCCCGTGCGGACGCCGCCGTCGTAAACAAGGCTCATACGAGTCTCGACGCCAGGCGCGCCGTTCGGAATCTTCGAGAAGTCGTGTTCGCCGAGCACCTTCTGCTCTTTCATGCAGAAGGGACAATGATCCGTCGAGATCGCCTGCAGGTCGTTACCCGCGAGGCCGCGCCACAGGCGATCCTGCGCGTCTTTCGGCCGGAGCGGCGGGCTCATGACGTACTTCGCGCCGTCAAAGCCCGGCTCTTCGTAGTTGTCGTACGACAGGAACAGATACTGCGGACACGTCTCCGCGTACGCGGGCAAGCCGCGATCGCGCGCCTCGGTCACCATCTCGAGCGCTTCCGGCGCCGAGAGATGGACGATGTAGATGGGGACGCCGGCAATTTCCGCCAGCGCAATCGCGCGATGCGTGGCTTCCGCCTCGGCGCGCGCCGGACGCGTCAACGCGTGATACTTCGGCGCCGTCTTCCCTTCGGCGAGCGCCTTCTTCACCAGCACGTCGATGACGCCGCCGTTCTCGGC
>FTJO01012108.1_pt1 | contig 10203 bp, 9 predicted proteins | sample 1658761 | NCBI WGS metagenome assembly FTJO01 (sample SAMEA3914852, study PRJEB12502) | metagenome | biome: forest; material: soil | place: USA | collected 2011-06-22 | depth 0.3 m | reverse complement strand
CGGCGACCGCCGCGGCCGCGATGGCGGATGAATCCACTCCGCCGCTGAGGAATATTCCAACGGGGACATCGGCCACCAGTTGACGCGCGACTGCACTATCCAGTGCGGCACGCACTTGCTGTGCGGCCTCCCTCGGAGCCACGGCAGACACGGGCGCATCGGACCACTCCTCCAGGCGCCACCAGGGCTCGAGCCGGGCCTGTCCGCCCTCGATGATCAGCCAATGCCCCGGGCTCAATGAGCGAATGTCGCGATAGAGAGTGCGCTCCTCATAGGCATTGCCGTACCAGAGATATTCGACCAGCGCCTGATCATCCAGATCCGATGCGACCTCACCTGTCGCCAACAGTGCCTTGATCTCGGAGCCGAACGACAGCTCGCCGCCGCTGTGGCGGTAGTAGAGAGGCTTAACGCCGAGACGGTCGCGCATCAATATCAGGCGGGAGCGGCGCGGGTCCCAGATCGCGAAGGCGAAAATGCCCTCCAGACGCTTCAGACCGTCCAGTCCCCAAGCCTCGTAGCAGTGCAGCAGCACCTCCGTATCAGAACGGCCACGAAACACACGACCAACGGCTTCGAGCTCGCGGCGCAGCTCCGCGAAGTTGTATACCTCACCGTTGTAGGTGATCGTCGGCCCGCCGCTGCCGAGGGACATGGGCTGGGCCCCCGTCGCAGAGAGGTCGAGGATGCTCAATCGCCGATGGCCCAGACCTATGCCCTCGTTGACGAACACGCCGTCGGCATCGGGCCCGCGGTGCGCGAGGGACTGCGTCATGGTGCGCACGGTCCGATCGAGATCTTCCCTGGGGCGAGGGCTGTAGAGCCCGCAGATACCGCACATGCTAGCGTCGCGTTCCGTGTAGCGTCAGTTGCGATCTGCGCCGGTAACGGCATGAACGCCGCTGCGGCCTGCGAGTAGCGACGCGAACAACTTCTCGTATTCCGCAGTCATGCGCTGCGTATCGAGTATCTCGGCGGCGTAGCGGCTCGCGTTGTCGCAGAACCCACGCCATTGCTCTTCGCTGAGTCCGCGTAAGCGCGTGATCGCGGCAACCATGCTCTCGGGAGCCAGCGGATCGAACAGGAAGCCGCGCTCACCCTCCGACACCAGTGTGGGATGATCGCAGACATTCGAAATCAGCACCGGCATGCCCGAGGCGAGCGCCTCGCACACGACATTCGGCAGGCCCTCGTACAGCGACGGATGGATGAGCGCGTGGTGCTCGCGCAGCACCGCGGGAATGTCCGAGCGCACACCGACCCAGCGCCAGCGGCGCCGCAAGTCGGGCAAACTCTCCAGCAACGCATCGATCTCGCGGCGATAGCGTACGCCGGCCGGCCTCTCGTCACGCTCGCCCACCCAGGATACCTCGCAAGCCGCGCCGCCTCTCGCGTCCAACAACGCGAGTGCCCGTAGCAGGTTGACTAGATTCTTCTCCGGCCCGATTCGACCGACGCCCAACAGCCGTAGCGGCTCACCGGGACGCGGAAGGGAGCGCGGCGCCGCACGCAGTGCTGCGGTATCAATGCCGTTGTAGATGCAGGAGGTCTTGCCCGAGAGCCACCACTTGCGCTTCAACCAGCGGCACTGTGCGTGGCTGTTAGCGACGACATGGTCTGCAAGCACGTGCAGGGCCCTTCGTGCGAAGGCCGCCGTCACGGACTTGTCGTCGAGATGACTGGTTCTCTCCGAGACGACGAGCTTCACCTGCGGTGCGAGCAGCTTGACCACCTCCGCGTACACCGAGGGACTGGACAGGTAGGCGACGAGGACATCGATATGGCGCTCGCGAACGAGGGCCGCCAGTCGCCGTATGACCCCGAGCGAGAAGCCGCGCCCCTTGTGATAGTCATGCACGACGATTCCGCTGTCCTGCAGACGCGAACGAAAGAAATTGCGGTGCGGGAAATAGCTGAGCACCTCGACGTCGCGGCCATTGCGTGCCAGCCCGCAGGCCAGCTCGACGATTTGCCGTTGCGCCCCCCCGGAGCCGAAGTGGTCGATGAACAGCAATACCCTCATCGCGCTCCCGAAGGAGAGATCACGGCCGGTGCGCCGCAATTCGCTGGGACGAACGGGCGATTCGCGGCTGCCGCCCAGGCTTGGAAAGCCAGGACGTGCCACAGACTGTCCCCGCCCGCACGAGCGCCTTTGAGGTGCTCGGTCCACTGCTTGCGCGCACGTTCCGCGTTCAGGAAGCCCTCGGCCCTGAGCCGCCCTTCCCCCAGCAAGCTCTCGGCCCACTCGCGCAAGGGTCCGCGCAACCAATCTCCCACCGGGATGCCGAAGCCCATCTTCGGGCGCCCGAGTGCTTCGGCCGGCAGGTAGCGTCGCATGACCTGTTTCAGCAACCATTTACGCTCGCGCCGGCGCACCTTCAGGTGCAGAGGAAGCCGACATGCGAACTCGACCACCCGATGATCCAGCAACGGCACCCGGGTCTCGAGACTGACACCCATCGCTGCGCGATCGACCTTGACCAGGATGTCATCAGGCAAGTAGGTCATCGCGTCCCGGTACATCATTTCTTCGTAGAGCGTGGGCAGTGCTCCCGCATGAGGGATCCCCCGCGGAGCATCCGCCGTCACATCGCTGCCCAGCACGAAGTCGGCCGTGTCGTCCCGATACAGCGTTTGAGCGTCGTAACACTCTTGCCCCTGCCTTGCGGCGAGGTAGCGAGCCAGTCGGTTTCCGACACTGCCTGGCATCGCACGACGCCCACCCGCAATAGCGCCGATAGCGCGTGAGGCCACTCTGCGCGCACCGTAAGGCACGCGCTCCACGCGCCGCCATATATCCTCCACACGCTGATAGCGCGCGTAGCCGCCGAAAAGCTCGTCTCCGCCATCACCTGAAAGCGATACGGTCACGTGACGCCGCGCCAGTTGCGAAATCAGAAACGTTGGAATGGCGGAGCTGTCACCGAAAGGTTCGTCGAACAGCTGCGGAAGCCTCGGAATGACGTCCAGCGCGTCGCGTGCCGTCACGATCACCTCGGTGTGATTGGTTCCCAGGTGGCGCGCAACGGCTCTCGCATGGTGCGCTTCACCGTAGCCCGCCTCCTCGAAGCCTATCGTGAAGGTCTTCACTGGCTGGGAGGACTGTGCCTGCATCAGAGCAACGATCGTGCTCGAGTCGACGCCGCCGGAGAGAAAGGCTCCCAGGGAGACATCCGCGATGCTCTGCGCCCCGACTGCTTGCTTCAGCAGCCTCTCGAGTTCCTGCGTCGCCTCTATGTCGCCACCGCGGAATGGACTCTCCAGGGCGCGATCCCAGACGTCACGCAAGGACCAATAAGCCCGTGGCTGCGGCAGAGCGCCGGGCGCATCCTGCGCTCTCAGCCGCAGGCAGGTGCCCGCGGGCAGCTTGAAAATCTTCCGGTAGATCGAGTGGGGAGTTGGGATGTACCCGTGACGCAGATACAGCGCCAGCGCGTCCCGGTCGATCTCGGCGCCGAAAGCCGGATGTGCCTGCAGTGCTTTCAGCTCGGACCCGAACAGAAACACCCGCCCCCGCCAGCCGTAGTACAGGGGTTTCTCTCCGAGGCGATCGCGTCCCAGGGTCAGTACACGCTCGTGACGATCCCACAGGGCGAACGCGAACATGCCCACTGTCTTGGTCAGCGCCGTCGCGACTCCCCAGTGCTCGAACCCAGCCAGCAGCGTCTCGGTGTCGGAGCGTCCACGCCACGCCCCGGCCAGGCCGGCCAGCTGCGTGCGAAGATCGAGGTGATTGTAGATCTCGCCATTGAAGGCGATGACATACCTGCCGGAAGCGGAAGTCATCGGCTGGTGCCCGGTCGCAGACAGGTCGATTACCGACAGCCGCCGATGCCCGAGTGCGATTCCCGCCTCAGCGTCGACCCAGATCCCGGAGTCGTCGGGCCCTCTATGCTGCAACGGCGAGATCAGCGCGCCGACCAGCGCTTCCTGCGCCGCAGCCGCGAGCGCACGCGAGGAGTCGAGAAATCCAGCTAAGCCGCACATTATCTGCGACGCAGCGCCAACTCGTTGCAACCGTGCGTGGTCGTGCGTTTGCCGTTCAGCAGCTCGAACCCGCGCGCGTGCAGATAGGCCAGCAGCGTATCGAACGAGGCGCATTCGAACGGGAACCCGCCGATCCAATCGGTCATGTCGTGCCGCGCGCTCATGCCGCGCTCGCGCCGCGAGGCCAGCAGCGGCGCAATGGCCGTCATCGGCCGGAGTTTGAGGGTGTACTTGAGGATGACTGCCGTATTCACGGCGGCCATGATCGTCAAGGCGTAGATGCCCTTCAAACCACGCGGCAGGCGGTTATACAGCGCTTTCAGGAGCCACCACAGATGCGACTTCCAGCCCTGGTCGTTGTAGATCGCAATGAATAGCTTGCCGCGCTCATCGGCAACGCGACCGATGGCATTCTCCAGGGCCAGCCACAGCGCGCCGGTGTGATGCAGCACGCCCCAGCTGTAGACGATGTCGAACAGGCCGAGGGCTTGCACGTAGCGCGCATCGAGAATGGAGCCTTGTTCGATCCGCCAGGCGTCGTCCGAGGAATAGAAGCGCGTCTTGAGTTCCCGGGTGCACGCCACCGACTGAGCATCGAAATCGAACGAGTGCACCGTTGCGCCCAGACGACGGGCCGCGAGGCTGAAAAGTCCTGAGCCACTGCCGATGTCGAGGAACCGACGGCCCTGCAGGTCGGTGACGCCCAGCATCTCCTTGAGGGAAGCTTCCGCCTCGAGGATGCGCTGCTCGTCCAGAACCGTCAGGAAGCGCGCCCAGTTGGCCCCGAAAGCGAAGCGCGCACCCGACTCGATTTCCTCTTTTGCCTGCATTCGTCAGCCCCGCTTGCAGCGTGCACCGTCACCGGCCGCTGGACGGTAATGGGGAAGCACACAGTCTTCCCACTGCAACATGATTCGATCCTGTCGGAATCGCTCCCGGACCTTGACGGCCTCTGCGCCCAGACTCCGACGCACGTCGGAGCTGGACAGCAACTCCGCCATCACTCGCGTGAGCTCGGGGATATCCTCCGCGGGCACGAGCCGGCCGTTGACGCCATCCTCGATCAGCTCGGCGGGCCCAGAGGGGCAATCCGCACTGACCACGGCCGCTCCCATGCCCATGCTTTCCAGGACAACGTTGGGAAACCCCTCGAATCGCGACGGCTGCACGACGAGGCCCGCGCGTGCCATCCAGGATGCCACCTCGCGCTGCTGACCGTGGAAGGTGACCCGGCCGCCCAACCCCAGCTCTCGCCGCAGGCTCTCCAGAGCCTGCCGCTCGCTTCCTTCACCCACGATGGCGACCGTCCAATCATTGAATTGCGCGGCGAGAGGCGCGAAGGACCGCAAGAGCAGATCGAAGCCTTTCTGCTTCTCCATTCGACCGACAGCGAGGATCAGCGGCTCACGCGGAAGATCCAGACTCGGCAGCGCGCGCAGCGCATTCGGCACGATCGTCGCGGCCTTACGGCAATTCAACGCCACCCACCGCGCCGCATCGGCGGTTTGCACGACCACAGTGTGCGCCCACGCATAACACACGCGGCGGAGGAACTGCCAGGCCCGCGGCAACTCGGCATGCTCGGAGGGTTGCACCCGCTCGGACACCACGACACGCTGCTTCAAACCCACAGCCGCAAGGATCGTGAGCACATTGCTGACGGGCATGAAGCTCAGCACTGCGTCGGGCCGCTCGGCAACGAGCTGTCGGCGCAATCTGAGCACACGGCGCAGGTTCAGACGCAGTCGGGGAAGCGGATCGCCCGGCGGTGCCCCGACCTGTAAATGGATCCTCCTGACCCGCGGATCCAATGGATAGAAATCCGCCACTTCCGGTCCGCTCCACGTGGCCAGGGTGACCGACCAACCGTTCGTGGCCCAGAAGTTCGCCATGTCGGACATCTGCCGCTCGGCACCGCCTCCTTCCAGGCTCCCCGTCACCAGCACGACGGCAGGCATCCTTGCGTGCCCTTCTCTGATGCGCTCCATCACTAGACGCGGCGCGCGATTGCCAGGAACGAATGCCCGCAGTACCCGTTCAGAGCTTGCGTCAGAGCGTGGCGGAATACCCGTTTGAGGATGGAGCCGCGCGATCCCAACAACCAGTCGACCTGACGCTTCAGGCGCGGCATGTCCTCGCGCATGCACACCTCGGATGCCAGGCCACGCCAGCTCACCACGTGCAGACCATGCTGCGCCAGGGCCGCGCGTACCTCGTCACGGTTGAGGGCAAACTGATAGAACGACTCCGGCTCATTCGAGAATTCCTCGATCGGATAGCCGCCCGCGCGGGCGCGCCCCTGGCGATAGGGGGACAGCCAGGGCGCGGTTAAAAACAGATACCCCCCCGGGCGCAGCACGCGCGCCGCCTCCGCCAGGATGGGCAAATATCCGCTCCAGAAGTGCTCGATCACGCCGATCGACCAGTACCCGTCGAAGTGCTGCGCCGGAAAGTCGAGCGTGCGCACATCGCCCAACTGTACATCGAGCCCCGGGAAATCCAGCCGGGCGCGTTGCACCGATTGTTCGGCGAAGTCGACGCCCGTGACGCGGAAACCCGCATCGGCCATTGCCTTGACTTTGTCGGCCCGACCGCACCCGCCCTCCAGAACGCGCGCGCCTTGGGAAAGGTATTTGCGAGTGACCGTAATCACCTCGTGGCGCTCGCTGACGGGCGGCGGTTTGCCTGCCGATTCCCAGTGGCCGTCCCAGAACTCCGGAGTCGCCTTGGCATGCAGATAGACCAGCCGCCGGGCCCCTTTCCAATAGAGCACCTCCCTCATGCGCTCGCCTGCATCGAGACGACGGCAGCGGCGGTGCCGGGCTGTGCCGCGCGCTCGAGCAACTGCGAGCTGAGCGCAATGAACGCTGCCAGCAACACGTTGTAGTGCATGATTCCCGAGAGAGAAGTGAAGGAATAGCACGTCAGCAGCAGGAGTATTGCTGCACGCAACGCAACGCTAAGCGTGTGGCGGGTCAACACCAACCGCCACGCAACGGACCCGAGGCAGGCGTAGAACAGCGCCAGACCGATGATGCCGGTGTTGTAGAGGAGATCGATCGGGGTCGAGTGCGAAGTGATGCCGATGTCCGCTCGCAGCGCCTCGACGCCATTGCCGAGCACCGGGCTGTGCAGCCAGCCGCGGATACCGGCGTCCTTCCAGTTCTCTCGCGTGGTCAGTCCCAGACCGACGGAATTGGGTGCATCGTCACTCGAAGCCAGCACGGTCGCGCCGAGAGCGACCCGGCCCAGCCCCGCCGCCAGGCGCTGCGCCACGGAGTCGTTGGAAACGACTACGTAGCCAACCATACCGATGACGGCGATGAGCGCCAGGGCCGTGCGCCACAAAAGCCGTACCGAGTGCTTGAAGTAGAACAGCAAAGCCGAAAATGCGCCGAGAGCGATACCGAGATTGGTCTTGATGGACGAGGTAGCCCCGATGCACAGCAGCAGCACGCAAGCGATCACGAGTGGAATCAGCTTCGAGCGACCGGTTGCTCCGAACAGCAGCGTGGCCGCGAAGCTGAACAGATACATGCTCGCGACAGCGTTATAGGAGAAACCCTCCGGGTAGTCGAACGGGAATCGGGTGATGAGGCTATACCCGAAGCTCGACACCAAGGCGCCGCATAGCAAGCCGGTCAATACCGTGCGCGTGTCGCAGTTGGCAGCCAACGACCCGAACAGGATCAAGGCGATGACGCAATCGAGAGCGGGGTACAGGGTGTTGGCACCCTGCGCCGGATCCGGAGCCCACAACAGCGACACCAACATGTAGATGCCGAAGGCCAGGTACAGGCGCAGCTCGCGATAAATGCGGAACCGCGGCCACAGAGCCAGTTGTAGTGCGCACAGGGCCGCCAGGACTGGAGCCAGACGCAGCGAATCGAACGACACATTGACGGCATTCACGCACAGCGCGATGACAGCGATCGCGGGCACGAGGAACGCCAAGAGTTGGCGAACAGTCACGCGGGAGTATCTCCGGCAGGAGGAGCCCGGTGCGTCGATTGAATCGCGGTCGCCGCGCTCCGCTGCGCGGGGCCGGCAGTATCCGCTTCGTCTTCGGGCGTTCGACGGATCACGAAAATCCACACCCGCTGCTTACGATCGTCATGCCGCTCGAGAATGTCGGCGAGCCGGTAACGACCTCTCCCCCATTCGAACAGCAGATACGGGAGCAGCATCGGATGAACTCCGAACGGGTCCATCTCCGAGGCGCCCTCCGCCGAATGAGCCATCGTATGCTCGATGAACAGCAGGCCCTCCGGCCGCAACTGCTCCGTCCAGGTTGCGAGCGCCTTCCTCGGGTCGAACGCTTGATCGAGCGAGTTGCTGTACACGAACGAGAAGCGCCCGCGCCATTCTTCCTTGCGTTCGTGGAAATCCCACTGCACGGTATTGGGAAACTGATCAGCCGTGTCGGAAATCTCCGTGCCGATCACCGGGCAACCGAGCTGCCGCGAAAGCTCGAGCTGCTCGAAGCCGCGGCGTGTCCCATGACAAATGCCGCCCAGCACCTCATCCAAATGCTTTCGGAGGTAGTCTGCAACGACGCTGAGAGTCTCGGCATCAGCCCACACCTGGTCGATCTTGCGCTTGTTGTGAAAGATCTGCAGTTGGCGGTATTTCTCGTAACCTTGGGAGCCGTAATCGTGCTGATAGAGCAGCACCAGTTTGCGGCGCGAGACGAGACTGAGCCCGAAGTATCCGAGGATGAAGTTTAGTGCGCGGGCGACCAGGTGTCTCATTGCAGGACCTGCGATTGCGCGCGGCTCGGAGCCGAGGGCAGCAGTTTGCGCGCCAGCACCTGAAACAGAGTTGCGAAGCCGTCGATCTCCTGGTCACTGGGCCTGACCGTCCAATCGTTGGCACTCGCCGCATAGAATAGAGAAAGATAAGCCGCGAAGGCGCGCACGATCTGTGGCCGCTGCGGCGTCGTCTCGAGGAGCTTGTCCCTCACCAGTTGCGGCAGATCGATCGTCCGGCCGAGAGTCGAGACGCTCGGAAAACCCTTGTACGGAGAATCACCGAACATGATCACCGGCCTTCCGAGCAGCGCGGCCTCCAGGCCTATCGTACCCTGAATCGAGAACACGAGGTCCGCTTTGCTGATGAGCTCATGTGTGTCGGCCCAGGGCGAGACCAGATCCACCCCCGGAAACTGCCTCCACTCATCCAGGCGCGCGCTCGAGTAGTTCAGGGGATCACTCTTGTGCAGCTTGACGAGCAGCTTGTGTGTCGGAGGAAGCGACCGTGCCATCAGCTCTATCACATGGGTCTGATTGGCGAAAAAATGGGCGAATACGTCGATCGATGATTCAGGCTGCATGTGCAGCCCAAAAAATGCGTAGCGCTCGAGCGGTGCCGCAGTACGCAGCCGCTGCCGGCGCAGCTGCCAGAGGTTACGTCGCAGCCGCAGCGCCTCGGTGAATTGCGCGGCCACCGAGTAAGAGTTCGCGTAATTCGTATACTGCAGATATCTGCGTAGCCTGCGTCTCCTGAGTACTGTCAGCAGCGAGCGCAACTGCGAGGGGATCTGCCTCAGTATGAAGGACGGAGACAGTATTCGCGGAGGCACATAAGCGGCCGCCTGAGCCTTGCGGCTCTCGAACTGTTGCAGCAGCATCGAGGCGAGCGGCAAGAGCTCCTCTTCGCGGCGGGACTCCAGGGCAGTCAGAGAGGACGGCGACATATCGGAGCAGAGCGCGACGTGCCCCGTCGGCAGTCCCGGGAAGTACATCGCATACCACGGAATGTTCAAGTGCCTGGCGACCGCGAGCCCGAGGCTTCCGTGCAACGCGTCGAATCCTCCTATGATGACGCTAGGAGAGGTTTCCCTGTAGACCTCGATGAGACGCCTTGTGAGGAGGGTCGCATAGGACAGGGCCTCTTCATACCTCAACCTGCGGACGACGCGGTCGCTCATGATCATATTGTGAATCGTCGGCACACCTGCGCGCTCCATCGACAGCAGCAGCGCGCGGTCCGGCGACGGCAGCTCGGTTCGAATGTCCTGATGGAAGAAGAAGAGACCATCGGTATTGCGCTCGGCGGCTACGGTCTCGCGATCGAACGACGGATGCAGGAGATGCACCACCTCGAAGCCGCAGCGCGCTGCGATCCGATCCCACAGGGCGGGTACCAACATCGTCGGCATTCCGACGGTGAGCAGACGAAAGCCGTGAGTCGCGTTCATGAGAGGCTAGCTGAGCA
>FTJO01372228.1_pt1 | contig 10212 bp, 10 predicted proteins | sample 1658761 | NCBI WGS metagenome assembly FTJO01 (sample SAMEA3914852, study PRJEB12502) | metagenome | biome: forest; material: soil | place: USA | collected 2011-06-22 | depth 0.3 m | reverse complement strand
CTCAACGAGCGGCACTACGGTGCGCTGCAGGGCCTCAACAAGGCCCAGACGGTCGAGAAGCATGGCGAGGGGCAGGTGAAGATCTGGCGGCGCAGCTATGACATCCCGCCTCCGCCGCTCGCCGCGGACGATGAGCGTCACCCTCGCTTCGATCCACGCTACGCCGATGTGGACCCGGCTCAGCTGCCGGCCACGGAATCGCTGAAGGAGACGCTGGCGCGCGTGCTGCCCTACTGGCACAGCCGCATCGCGCCGGAGCTGCGATCCGGCCGAAATGTGCTCGTCGCCGCACACGGCAACAGTCTGCGTGCGATGGTGAAGATGCTGGACGACATGCCCGAGAGTCAGATCGTCGAGCTGAACATCCCGACGGGCGTGCCGCTGTTGTACGAGCTCGATCGGGAGCTGAAGCCGCTCGCGAGCCGCTACCTGAGAGACCCCGCGGCGATCGCCGCAGCCGCCGAAGCGGTGCGGCGGCAGACTGAAAAGAGGTAAGCGCATCTGACGAAGATGCCCCGCGGGCGGACCGGCGTTAGATGCGCTTGCCGGCTACGCCGACCACCCGTCGTACTGCCCACCATGCTCCGTGGCGATGGTGGTGAGGTGTCTCCCCGTCTCCTGGATGATCTGAGTGATCACCCGCATCGTCTTCTTGGCGTGCAGGCTGAAGTGCAGCTCCGCGGAGTTGTCCACCGGCCGCACGTCGACCTCGAAGCCCTCGGATTCCAGCTTGGACCGCACAGCCGTGCAGGCCGCCTCATTCGGAAGCGCCAGGAAGAAATCGATGGGATAGTCGTTGAAGGGGACATAGCCCTTGGAGCGCAGCTGCGCCACCATCTTCTCGTCCCAGGTTTCTCGCCGCGACTTGGCGACCTTGCGCAAATTGAAATAGATGCGCGCGGCGATGATCAGCGCGGCGGCCAAAAACGTGACGATGATGACCCAGGACATGGCTCTTCCCGTGACCCTTACTCGTCGGGCGCGATCGTAACCCGCAGCCCCTCGAGGTTGGCCGTGAAATCCAGCTGGCAGGACAAGCGCGAGTTCGACTCGGTGTGCGACAGCTCGGTGATCAGCTCACGCTCATCGGACATGGGGGGCGGAAGGCGCGACTCCCACTCCGGGTCGATATAGATGTGGCAAGTGGCGCAGGAGCACATCCCGCCGCAGATGGCCGCCACGCCCCAATCGTACTCTCGCAGCGTCTCCATGATCTTCAGCCCCACCTTCGCGTCGATCTCGTGCTCGACCCCGTCGCGATCGACGACCCGCAATAACGGCATGCCCCTGAGCCCCCTGAAAGCCCCCGGATTGGGGGTCCGGTAGTTTGCCGATTCGAGGGCCCTGGCGCCACTTCCGGGCCCCCAAGGCCTACAGGCTGCTGGGGATGCCCCTCTCCACTGCCACGGCCAGTCGACCCTCGGCGGCTACCTCGGCGGGCGTCGGCACCCTTCGCTCCCGGCGCTCTCGGTACCAGAACCAGGTATGCAGATCGAACAGCCAGACCGCAGCGGCCAGTTGGCGTCCGGTTACCTCGCCCAGCCCCGCGTGCCTGAGCAGTGCGGCGGCGTGGACGCGCGCCGACTCGAAGTAAGAAAGCACGCAGGCCGCATCTAGCAACGGATCATTCACGACGGCGCATTCCCAGTCGATGAGCATGAGCCGACCGTCGCGCGTCTCTATCACATTGGAGCCGTGCAGATCGTGGTGGAGAACGGCAAGGGGACGCTCAAGCGCTCCCGACAGCTGCCAGGCGAGTACGGCCTGCTCCAGATATTCCCCGGCGGGAACGTCACCGTGCCCACGCGTGCGGTCCAACCGCTCGGCGTAGCCGCCCAGAGCCTGCAACAGATCGAAACGGCCTACGGCAGGAGGTGGAATCGCATGCAGCTCCCGCAGCGTGTCACCGAGCATGCCCATGCATCTGTCGCGGGCAAAGTGGTCGTCGGTCCAGACGACGCCCTCCACGAACTCGGTGATGAGCCACCGATCACCGGGGTCCGCATGCACGATCCGTGGTGCGAGGCCGGCGCCGGCGGCGACATCCTGCAGTGCGCGCTCCACGCTCCGATCGGGGGCAAGCCACGCGTCGGGTGCGGGACTCCAGCGCAACACGAACCGACCGGCAGGAGTCCTCACGAAGTAGCTTCGATTGAAGCCACCGCCCGGGAGCTGGGTGACCTCCGCCCTCCCCGCCGCGAACCCCGGCACATGGGCGAGCGCCGCGCCACCGCCGGGTGCTAGCTCGCCGGCAGGGGATGTCGATAGGTCTTCAGCCATCCCGCGAAGCCTACCGCGGAAACCCCCAGATACACGATCGACAGGAGCGAATAGAGGTACAGGCCCTGGGCGGCAAATAGAAACGCGAGGATCGAATCGATCACCAGCCAGTACAGCCAGCTCTCGAGCTTCACGCGCGCCATGAGCCACGTGGCGAGCAGGCTTCCCCAGGTCGTGAGCGAATCGAGGAACGGCCAGGCGGCCTGGCTTTCGGTGGCCAGCCAGCGCGCGGTCAGCGCGCTCATGGCGACCGTTGCAACGCATGCGACGAGATTCGTTCGCGGAGACCACGTCGTCACGGAGCGCGTGGCCTCTCCCTGGTCTTTCGACCAGTGCCAGTATCCATAGACGGAGATCACGACGTAATACACCTGCAGGGATGCCTGCATCGGGAGCCTGGCGTGGGCCGAAAGGTAAATGGCAATCGCTGACGCGAGCCCGCCGGTAACCCAACACCACCGCGAGCGTTTCACCTCCTGGAACGCGGAAGCGAGAGCGAGAACGACAGACACCGCTTCCAACGGCGAGATTGCCGACAGGCCGGAAGCAATGCCGTCGATGACGCGACCCGCGTCGGTCATGCGGGCGCCAAGGGTCCGAGCACCTTCATGACGAACACGGCCTTGCCGCCCTCGCGGTCGCGGTCGGCGAAGGTCTTCCCGATCTCCGCCTTCAGCACCTCGAACACCCGCTCGTGCGGACCGAACACCTGCGTGCTCAGGCTGTTGGTCACGACGCGCAGATCGCCGTGCGTGTTCAACCTGTCGATGAAGTCCTTGATGGTCGGAATGAACTCCGACGTCAGCGGGTACAAGCTCATCTCGACAGCGATTTCTATGTCAGGACTGGCCATCCGAGGCTCCTAGTTGAACGAGTAGCGCACGCTGGCGCCGAAGATACGCGGATCGCCCAGCTGCACGTACAGCTTGTTGTTGAAGTCCGGGGGCTCATCGCCGAAGAAGAACCCTCGGACGGCGTAGCTCTTGTTGAGCAGGTTCCGGCCCCAAACGTAGGCCGCCCATTTCTGGCGCTCCCAACCCACCTTGGCATTCACCAGGCCGTAGGCCGTGGAGCGAGTCTCGTTCGGCGGCAGATCAAAATAGAACGAACCCATGCCGGTGACATCGATCCGCGCGAACGCGCCATACGGCGCGCGATACGTCGCGTTGATCGCCGCCTGCCAATGAGGCGCGTTGGCCAGCTCGCGGGAGACCGACAGCAGGGTCGCGCCGTCCTCGCCCTGCTGCACGAAATCCTCGAAGAACGTGCGCAGCAGCCCGAGCGAGGCGCCGAAGGCGAATCGGTTGCTGGCTCGCCAGTCGACCTCGCTCTCCAGCCCATAGTTGTGTCCACGGGCGGCATTGCCGGTGTACAGGATGAAGGTATTCGGATCGGTCGGCACGCTCTGGAAGCTCGTCTTGATCTGCGCATTATGCCGGTCGAGATAGAACACGTCGGCGCTCACTCTGAGGCGATGATCCAGCAGATCCGCCTTGTATCCGGCCTCCAGGTTCACGTCGTTCTCCGGCGAGAACGACAGTTGACTGGGCAACAGACCCTGACTCAGATTGAAGCCGCCTGCTTTGTAGCCGCGCGCCACTTGCCAGTATACGGACTGCGCGGGCCCGAGATCGTAAGTCAAAGAAACCTGTCCGCCCCACAGAGTGTTGGAAGGATGCAAGTCAGTCACGGTGTCTTGAATGTTGTCAGTCGTCGTACCTCGATAGCTCGCGGTCCAATGCTCGCCCCGCAGGCCTATCGACCAGTGGAGGTTGGAAGCGAGATCGCCATCCACCTCACCGAACACTGCGCCGTTGCGTGCGCGGTAGCCACTGTTGACGACGGTATTGGACTCGAACAGGCCGGTGCCGTACACGATATCGTCGTAGGCCCCGAGACTCGTGTCGAGGAGACTCTCATCGAGTTGATTGGCGTAGAGGCCGACGAGCCAGGAGAATCCATGCGGTGACTCGGTCCCGAGCCGCAGCTCGACACTCCGTGTCGTGCGGTCGCGATCCTGTGCCTCCGTGTACTGGTAGAGATCCGTTACCGGAGCCCACAGCTGCGCATTGCCCCAGTCACCATCGAAACTGTACGTCACCAGCGTCTTCGCGTACGTCCCGATGACAGTCAGCGCAAGGTCCCTGTCGAGGGCATAGCGGACATGCAGCGCAGCGCCCGTCGAGTGCTGTACGTCGAGCCCCGGGTCATCGGACTGCGTGTTTCTCGAATTGTCGATCGCGAAGGCATCGTAGCCATCATCGAGCTGAACGTGCAGCGCCGTCAGGTCGATGCGCAGTCGATCGGTCGGGGTATAGACCCAACGTCCGCGCAGAGTCAGCTCGCCCCGACGATTGGTGTCATCGCGATTGAGATGCACGTTGTGATAGTAGCCGTCGGTGTAAGAGTGCTGCACGGCCAGCCTGAAGCCCGAATCCAGCGAGTCGACCGGGCCGCTCACGACGGCGCCGACGGAGCGGGTGGCGTAATCGCCGCCTTCGAGGTCGAGCCTCGCGGTCAGCCGATCCGCTGGCTCGGGGCTGCGCAGATAGATGAGCCCGGCCAGCGCATTCGCGCCATAGCGCGCGGCCTGGGGACCGCGAAGCACCTCGACCCTGTCGAGATCGTAAAGAGTTCCGGCGCTTCCCAGCCCGCTGAAGTCGATGTCATCGATCAGGAAGCCGACGGACGGATTGGGCGCACCCTGGTACTGCTCCAGCTCGCCGATGCCCCGGATCTGGAAATACCGGGGCCGATTCGTATCTCCCGCCCAGTTCAGATTGGGCACCAGTGCGAGCACGTCCTCCAGGTGCTGCTGTCCGGCATCCTGAAGAATGCGCGTTTCCAGCACCGACACGCTGGCCGGCACGGAGATCTCGGGAAGCGGCCGCAGCGTCGCCGTCACCACCACTTCCTGGAGGGGCTGTTCCTGCGCCCCGGCGACTGTCGCGCAGAAGCCTAGACCCAGTGCAAGTCCTTGAAACGAAATACGCGATTGAAGAGGGGATTTCACACCTGCTCCCTACGCCGGTACTAACCGGATCAGGTTCAACGGGTTCGCCAGCACTGCCAGCGTCTCAGGCCCCTCACGGGCCACCCCAAGGTTTATTGCGCGTGCATGTTAGCACTCCGGATGCGCGATAGGTCTAGAATCGCCCCCCTCGCTGTAAGCGGGCCATCCAAGATGACGCGCAAGATCCAGGTCCATCAGGTCGATGCGTTCACTCGCGAACGCTTCACAGGGAACCCCGCGGGTGTGGTGCTCAACGCCAATGAGCTCACGGAAGCTCAGATGCTCGCGGTCGCTCGCGAGCTGAACAATGCGGATACCGCCTTCATCCTCGCCGGCGAAGGACCCGATCACGACCTGCGTGCGAGGTTCTTTACGCCAAGGACCGAGGTCGGCTTCGTAGGCCATGCAACTGTCGCGGCGCACTACGTTCTGTCCCGTCGTCACGGCGCTCCGACACGGTTGCGGCAGAAATCGAAAGCGGGAGTTGTCCACGTTGAGGTCCGCGGAAGCGGGGAAGACCGCAGCATCGCCATTCGTCAAAGTCCTCCGCCGGTGGGCCGAGAGCTCAATGACCGGGAGCGGCTGGCGGTACTCGATGCGCTTGCGCTGGCAACAGACGACATCGACCCGCGCTGCCCGTTACGAATTGTGGGTTCCAGCAGCACGCGCCTCATCGTCGGCGTGCGCGGTCCGGAGCCGCTGAAGCACCTCAAGCCGGACGTCAACCGGCTGACGACGCTGTCAGCACAGATCGGCGCCGCGGGGTACTTCGTCTTCACGCTGACCTCCGGCAAGGATCATCTCACCGAGTCCCGAATGTTCTGTCCCGCCCTCGGCATCGTGGAGGATCCGGTTAGCGGCAACGCTCACGGACTCCTTGGCGCCTATCTCTCACGCCACGGCGTGCTCACCCCGCAGGAGAACCGGGCCACTTTCACCGGAGCTCAGGGACATCACCTGCACCGGCCCGGCCGCGTTCAGGTGGAGTTGGATTTCAAGGACGGCGTGCTCGATGGCGTGTGGATCATCGGTCAGGCGGTATCGATCTTCGAGACGGAGATCGAGCTGTAGGCCCTGACACGGAGCACGAACCACGCGGCGGGTGCTGCCACGAGCGCCCCGAGAAGATACGGAGCGCTGGGACCGAACGCCGCATAGACCGGGCCGGAGATGAAAGGCCCGATCACGCGCGCCAGACTGCTGCTCGACTGATAGGTCCCCATCACGGCGCCGCGGTCGTGATCGCTCGATTGTTTCGAAGCGAGCGCGGAGGCACTGGGACTGAATGCGCCGGTGCCCACTCCGCACAGCGCAAGACCCGCGGCCGTCGCCGCCCAGCCGGGCGCCTCACCCACCAGCACCAGTCCGATCACGTAGGCGAATATTCCAATCGTCGCCAGCTTCGGCTCCCCCAGACGGGGCGCCAGCACGCGCACCAGTGCGCCCTGGGTCAACACCGCGAGGGAGGCAAAGCAGAACAGCAGCAGCCCCACGGTCCTGGGCCCGAAACCGAACTTGTTGAGCGCCCAGATGGCAAAGATCGATTCCAGGATCGACTGCGATGAGGTCACGAGCAGCGTCGCGCAGGCGACGAACCGGAGCGCGGGGCGCTCGAGAAGCAGACGCAGCGCCCCCGATCGTGAGCGCAGAGAATGTTCCGCTCGCTGTGCCGCGCTGTTGCTCTCAGGCAGAACGAAAGCCACCAGCGCTATCGCCAGCAAGCTCAGGCAGGCCGACACGACCGCGGGACGGGCGAAGTTGGCGGTCGCGACGTCGTTCCCCGCGAGCACGCCGCCAACGGCCGGGCCCACCGTGAAGCCGATGCCGATCGCGGCACCGATCAATCCCAACGAGGCGGCTCTGTTGCGGGGCTCACTGACATCGGACGCATAGGCGAACGCCGCGGCGATGTTGCCCGCCATGAAGCCGCCCAGGATGCGCGAGCCGATCAGCCACCAGAGGTTGTTCGCGAGCCCCAGCATGATGTACGACACGCACGCTCCGCCCAGGCTCGTCATCAGGATCATGCGGCGGCCGTAGCGATCGCTCAGCCGTCCCCAGAACGGCGCCGACAGGAACTGGGACAGCGAATAGGCGCCCAGAATCGGCGTGATCCACTGGGGGGGCACGCCGAAGCGATCGCCCATGTAGGGCACCAGCGGGATGAGGATGCCGAACCCCAGGATGTCGATGACGCTGACGAAAAAGAGCGCGAGCAGTCGTTTGTTCAATAGGTCACTCGTTTCAATGGCTCGGAACGAGGTCCCTGAGATTCACCCCCGGACGAGCCTGCGAGGGTACGTAGTCACGCGCACCGCGGATGATGAGGTTCGGGATGCGCGAGTCATCCCACGCACTGCCCAGCGTACTCCCAGTCCTGAGGATCACGAGCGACATCGAGGGCGCCATCCACATCCGATGGCCCCTGGCTTCGACCATGAAGACATCCGGCGAGGCATACGCCTCAGCGGTTCTGCCGGGCTTCACCTTCAGGGACGAGCCGTAGCTCGGGTTGCCTTTCGTCGGCGCCCGCATTCCGATCACCCATTTCGGCGCCACGATCTCGTCTCCCTCGAACCGGCCATCGTTGGCGAGCAGCTCTCCGAGGCGCAGCCAATCCCCCTGCTGAGCCACCAGGCAGCAGTCCGCGTGGGCGCTGCCGCCGGGCCGGTCGAGCCACAGCCATGCGTTTGCGGCGCCCAACCTCCTCCACAGAGCCACCGAAAGGTATTCGGCATAACGCTGCTTCGTCGCCCGCTCGATCGCCGTCGCCAGCAGCTGCGTATCGACACCCGGATCCAGGCCGCTCGAGTCCTGAAGAAGACTGCGAACGGTGAGCGTTCCGCGCGCATCGTGATTCAACTCGGAAATCAGGTAGCCGATCGGCTCGTCCGCCCAACCGATTCTGCGCTGATCGATCGCGACTCCGATGAGCACGGCGTTGAGCGTGCGCACGAACGACTGCGAGTCCACGAGGGAATCGAAATGGGTACCGTGCCAGTAACGCTCGAATACGATGTGACCATGACCAGTCACGATGAGCGCGTCCGAATCGAATTTGGCCGCGTAGTCGGCGGCCGCCTGCAGGGCGTTCACGTCCAGCTGCTCGAGTGCCGGCCCAACACGCGGAGCCGGCGGCCTGTTGTCACCTTCCACGAGCTCGCGCGGTTCGTAGGAGGACACGGGGACGTCCAGGCCATGCACCCGGCCCGTGAGGTATCCCTTCCAGAATTCCGGGTCGCGGGCGACAACCAGCATGCACACAACCCCGATCGCGACGACCGCCCATTGGATGAGGCGCTTCACTTTGCCGATGCTCCGCGCAACTGGCGAGGTGCGGATCGTACCGGACCGCGATAACGCGCGCGCCCACCCGCCAGCTCCAGCTCGTGTGTCGCCAAATGCGGCCACTCCGATCGATGGTGCGTCGCCATGATGACGGCGGTGCCCTCTTCGATCAGTGTCTGCAGATGAGCCAGCAGCTCACGCCGCGTCGGGCCATCGACTCCGGCGAAAGGTTCGTCCAGCAGCAGCAACTGCGGGCGACGGACCCAGGCTCTCGCGAAGAGCACACGGCGCATCTGTCCGTACGAGAGCTCGACCAGGGTTCGGGAGGTCAGGTGCGAGAGGCCGAAGAAAGCCAGTGCGCGCCTGGCGGCCAACTCGTCCGCGGCGGTCGGCGGATCATTCAGCCCGATGCTGGCGTGTCGACCCGACTGCACGACCTCGGCGACCGTGAGCTCCTGGGGATGATCGGTCTGAAGGTGGGGCGCTACGAGACCCACGCGCGTCTTGAAAACCTGGATCGGCACGCCGGGAACGATCCCCACGCGCTCGACCGTCCCCCCGGCCGCGACGCCGTGATCACCGTACAGAGTTCGCAGCAGGGTGGTCTTGCCCGATCCGTTCCCTCCGTGCACGACCCAGCACTCGCCCTTACGGACTTCGAACGAAATGCCTGCCAAGGCAACGTGCTCATCGAGGTAGACAGAAGCGTTGACCAGCCGCACGAGTGGCCGCCCCGCGCGTATGACGGCACTCGGAGCGCTCGCTCGAGTCCGAGTCGGCTGGTCATGATCGGTGTCCAGCCAACGCTTCAGCGGCGCCTCGAGGAGCCTGCCGCGATAGACGACGCGACCCTTCTCCAGCACCAGCAGATGAGTCACGCCCTTCGGCACGTCCTCGACACGATGGGTGGTGAGAACCCAAGGTAGTTTCGATCGGCTTGTGTGCTCCAGCCAACGCATTGCGCGAGCCCGGTTGGTCTCGTCGAGACCGTTCAGCAATTCGTCCAATAACAACAGCTTGGCACCGGACAGGAGCGTCCGCGCGAGCAGCACGAGGCGCCGCTCGCCGTAGGAAAGAGACAGAAAACGACGTTGCGCGAGGGCGCTGATCCCTAGCCGTTCCAACACTGCGGCGATCAGCTTCCGATCCCGCGCGGTGAGCACGTCCATCGGGATATCTGTACGGTAGCGTACAGTACCGACGATCTCTTCAACCGTATGGTTCCAGCCGTAGCGCGAGTATTTGTCCTGCCTTTCGGCTCCGACATAACCGATCTCGTCCTTGACCTCGAACGGCACGGAAAAGGTCTCATGGCGCCACCGATAAGACCGGGTCTCGCGTCCCGTCGGCGTGGGCCACACCGACCCCGCAAGGAGTTTCAAGAGTTGGGTTTTACCGGCACCGTTGCCGCCCGCGAGCAGCCAACGCTGCCCGGGACTCACGCGCCAGTCGATGTCGCGCAGGATGACTCGCTCGTTCCTGATCAAACTCACACTCCGGAGCGTGACTTCGACATACAATGCAGCCGGGGCCTTGTTCCGTTTCATACGATCAGAACTGCTTCGCGTCGCCAATGCGCCTGAGTCTCCTGTTGCCTCGTTACTGGCCCACGTGGGCCAGTAACGAGGCAA
>FTJO01000740.1_pt5 | contig 10221 bp, 7 predicted proteins | sample 1658761 | NCBI WGS metagenome assembly FTJO01 (sample SAMEA3914852, study PRJEB12502) | metagenome | biome: forest; material: soil | place: USA | collected 2011-06-22 | depth 0.3 m | reverse complement strand
CTATCTCGAGAAGATGTTCGAACGCTGGGGCGTTCTTGCGGACATCCGCAGCCGCATCGTAGTGCCCCCGCCAGGCATGCCCGTCGGCTCGCTGGTGGCCACGGGCGAGGCCGAGCTGGGGTTCCAGCAACTCAGCGAGCTCATGAATCTGAAGGGAATCGACGTCATCGGACCGCTGCCGGCGGCCATTCAGACGATCACGGTCTTTTCCGGGGGGCTCTGCGTTGCCGGCGTCCGGCCCGAAGCGGCTCGCGGGCTGCTCGACTACATGGCCTCGCCGGTCACCTCGGAGGCCAAGCGTCGGCACGGCATGGAGCCGGCCTGACGACGGCGCTCTCAGCCCGCTTGCGCCAGGCTGCGGCGCGAGCCTGACGCTGGGAGCCTGGTTCCGCTGACGGCGAGGGATGCGAGCGTAGCGCGAGCCGCAGACGAAAAACGCTCCACGTCATTGCGAGGCCACGCCATGAGCATCGCACCTTCAAGAGCGCCCAACAGCATCCGCGCGAGGTCCCGTGCCGAACCGCGCAGGTGAAACACCCTCGCGCGCCTTCCCTCGTCGACCACGCCGGCCAGCCAGATCTCGTTTGCGTCGAAGAACTGCCGGATTCCGACCTGCATCGGCTGGGGCAACGTGCGGTATTCGGCCGCCAGCATGCCGCACAGGCACAGGCGCTGGCCGCTCAACACGTCGCGGTAGAGTTGTACGTAGCGTTCGAGCTTACGGGGAGCGCCCGCGGAGCTGGCGTCGAGCGCGCTCAGCGCGGCCCGGAATCTCTCGCCATAACGCTCGATCAACGCCTGTCCGAGCTGCGCCTTGGTGGAGAAGTGGTGATGCAGCGTTGCCTTGGTGAGGCCTATCTCGGCGGAGATGTCGGCGTAGCTGAACCCATTGAAGCCGACGGTCTGCATCAACCGTTCCGCGACGTCGAGAACGCGATCCACCGTGGCGAGCTGCGGCGGCGCGTGGGCAAGGGACCTGCTCATGGGACGATGCTACCAGAAACGCTTGCGTTCCGACCTACTAGTAGGTAGAACCACTGCGTGGACGGCCCGCGGTGCACAGCGCTGCGGATGAACGGTCAGTTGCGGCGGAGGGTGGGCCATGGCAATCGATGAAGGGCGTCTGAACGCATTTCTCGGCAAGGCCGTCGGTGACCTCGGCGCGGCCATCAGTGCGGTGCTGATACTGATCGGCGATGAGCTCGGGCTGTACCGCGCGCTCGCAACCGGTCCGTTGAAATGCGCCGAACTCGCCACGCGCACCGGCACGAACGAGCGTTACATCCGTGAATGGCTCGCCAATCAGGCGGCGGGTGGCTACGTCGGATACGACGCCGCGGCCGATGAGTACTTCCTGAGCGAGGAGCAGGCTCTGTGCCTTGCCGATCCGCACGGCCCGGTCGATCTGCCGGGCGCCTATTCGATCGTGCAGGACCTGTTTCATGTCAAAGCACGCGCGGTGGAGAATTTCCGCAGCGGCCAGGGCATGGAGTGGGGCGAGCATCATCCGTGCCTGTTCCACGGCACCGAGCGCTTCTTCCGGGCGGGCTACAACGCGAACCTGCTGTCCTCATGGCTTCCGGCGCTGGACGGGGTCGTGCAGAAGCTGAGCGCCGGCGGCCGCGCTGCCGATATCGGGTGCGGCCATGGCGCCAGTACGATTCTCATGGCCAAGGCATTCCCGAAGTCACAGTTTGTCGGCCTCGACTATCACGCCCCTTCGATCGATACGGCGCGCAAGCGTGCCGAGGCGGCCGGCGTGCGCAACGCAAGCTTCGAGGTCGCGGACGCGACTGCGTATCCGCAGCGCGATTTCGACCTGATCGCCTTCTTCGATTGCCTGCACGACATGGCGGATCCGGTCGGCGCCGCGCGGCATGCCCACCAGGCGTTGAAGGCGGACGGCAGTTGCATGATCGTGGAGCCTTTTGCGGGTGATGAGATAACCGACAACCTCAATCCCGTCGGACGCGTGTACTACGGCGCGTCGGCATTGATCTGCGTTCCGGTGTCGCTCGCAAGGAAAGGCCCGGCGCTTGGTGCGCAGGCCGGGCAGCGGCGCTTACGCGAGGTGCTGGTCGACCGGGGCGGCTTCTCGCAGTTGCGCCGCGCAACCGAGACACCCTTCAACATCATCCTCGAGGCGCGGCCCTGATACCGGAAGGCAAGCCCATGGAGCATTCCAGGAATCGGTTCGAAAGCATTCTCGAGACGGTCGGGCGCACGCCGGCAGTCAGGATCAAGAAGCTTGCGCCGGCGCACGTCAATCTGTACGTCAAGATCGAAGCGTTCAATCCCATGGGATCGGTCAAGGATCGCCTCGCGCTCGGGATCATTGAGGACGGTGAGCGCAGCGGTGCCCTGAAGCCGGGGCAGACCGTCATCGAAGCCACGAGCGGCAATACGGGCATCGGGCTCGCCATGGTGTGCGCCGAGAAGGGGTACCCGCTGGTCGTGACGATGGCCGAGAACTTCAGCGTCGAGCGCCGCAAGCTGATGCGCTTCCTCGGCGCCCGGGTCGTGCTCACGCCGGCGGCCCTGAAGGGCAGCGGAATGCTGGCGAAGGCGGTCGAGCTGGCCCGGGCCCACGGCTGGTTCCTGTGCCGTCAATTCGAGAACGCAGCGAACGCCGACACCCATTCACGCACCACCGCGCCGGAGATCCTCGCTGCCTTCGAAGGCGAGCGGCTCGACTATTTCGTGACCGGCTTCGGCACCGGCGGAACGCTGAAGGGCGTCGCGCGCGTGCTGCGGGAACGCAGCCCCGCGACGCGGATCGTCGTATGCGAGCCGGACAACTCGCAGCTGCTCGGCAGCGGAATCGTCCAGGCGCGCAATCCGGACCGCTCTCCGGCAGCCAGTCATCCTAACTTCCGGCCACATCTGATGCAGGGTTGGAGCCCGGACTTCATTCCGCAGCTGACCGAAGATGCCGTGGCGCTGAAACTGATCGACCGCATCGTGCCGGTGAACGGCTCCCAGTCCTTGAAGCTGGCGCGCGAGCTGGCATGCAAGGAGGGCATTTTCGTGGGTATCTCGGGAGGGGCGACGCTTGCGGGCGCGCTCCAGATCTGCGCCGAGGCGCCGCCGGGCACGAACATCCTGTGCATGCTGCCGGATACCGGTGAGCGCTACCTGAGCACGCCGCTGTTCAGTGAAGTACCCGTTGACATGACGGATGAGGAGCTGGCCATTGCCCGCTCGACTCCGAACTATCGCTTCGACGCTCCTGCTCCGGTACCCACGCCTGCACCGGCAGCCGCAGCCGCATCGACACCCGCGGCTGCGTCCACGCCGCAATCGGCACCGCCTGTCTCGGCAGACGCGCAGGCGTTCGTGGCCAGCGCGATCGCCGATCCGGCCCAACCGGTCGTGATGTTCGCGCTGGAATGGTGTGAGTTCTGCTGGTCGGTGCGCAGGATGTTCGCCAAGCAGGGCATTGCGTACCGCTCGGTCGATCTGGATTCGGTCGAGTATCAAAAGGACAATCGCGGTGGACAGATCCGTGCGGCCTTGAGCGCACGCACGCGCATCAACACCATTCCACAGATCTTCGTCGGCGGGGAGCTCGTGGGCGGCTGCACGGACGTGTTCGATGCCCACAGGGATGGCAGGCTGCAGGCGCTGCTGGACCGGAACCGCGTGTCATACGACCGCGATCTGCGCCTCGATGCGTATTCGTTCCTGCCGTCATGGCTTCATCCTCGCTGAAGGCCGAGCCTTGCGCCGTCTGCCTGTGATCGCTCTGGTCCTGGCCTTGCTCTGCCCGGCTGCCTGGGCCGACAACCGCACCGTCGCGGGCGATTTCTGGACGGAGCCGCCGACTCTGCAATCGCTCGGCTTCGAGTGGCGCATCGCAGGAGACGACAATCGCAACGCGGTTGTCGAGGTCAGCTTCCGGAAGAAGGGCGAACGAGCGTGGCGCAGGGCGCTGCCGCTGTTGCGGCTGCAGCGGGAGCTCGTGACCGGTGGGCTGCCACGCGATGGCAGCGGAGAGCATTTCAACCGGTATGTGGCGCCGAACATGTTTGCCGGCAGCATTCTGAGCCTCGAGCCGGACACCGAATACGAGTGCCGCTTCGTCCTGACCGATCCGGATGGAGTCAGGGGCACGAGCGTCAGGACGGTCGACGTGCGCACGCGCAAGGAGCCGCAGGCAGCCGCCGGAGGGCGCACCTTTCACGTCTATCCCCACGGCTATGCCGGTACCCGCCAGGAACCGGCCTTCACCGGACTGCTGGCCGCCTACTATCTGGGCTCCGATCAATCGGACCATTCGCGTGAGATGCCGCCGCGCGTGCAGCCGGGCGACACCATCCTGGTGCACGCCGGCACCTACAAGGACAATCGCTTCATCTACAGCGGCTTCGACCGGACGATCGCAGCCTACGGCACGCCCTTCGACGGAACCTACTACCTGACCCAGAGCGGCACGGCCGACAGGCCGATCGCGATCAAGGCCGCGGGCGACGGCGAGGTCGTGTTCGACGGTGACGGCTGCGACAACCTCTTCAACCTCATGGGGGGCAACTACAACTATTTCGAAGGCATCACGGTGCGCAACACCCAGGTGGCCTTCAAGCTCGGGATCAAGTCCATCGCGGGCTCCAGCGGCTTCACGCTGAAGCACAGCCGCGTCTACGACGTCGGCCGGGTCGTCGAGGCCGGCTGGTCGGGATCGAAGGATTTCTACATCGCCGATAACGTGTTCATCGGGCGGCACGATCCGAACAGGCTGCAAAGCTGGTTCACGCCTGAGGTGTGGGCGAAGTTCCCTGGCTACCCTGCGCCCATTACGTCGGAATACGCCGTCAAGGTCTATGGCCAGGGGCACGTGATTGCCCATAACTACCTGGCGAACTGGCACGATGGCATCGACGTCGACACGTACGGCGATCCTGACGGCACCCCCGATGAGCTTCGCGACCGGGTCCCGGTATCGATCGACATCTACGGCAACGATGTCTACAACACGGCCGACAACTGCATCGAGGCCGACGGCGGCGCGCACAACATCCGCGTGTTCGGTAACCGCTGCTTCAATTCGACCGGCGGGGCGCTCAGCGCACAGCCTATCTTCGGCGGGCCGGTGTATTTCTACCGCAATCTCGTCTACGGACAGACCACGGGCGGGTACCTCAAGTTCGTCGACACGCCCGCGGGGATCCTCGTCTATCAGAACACCTTCGTCGGCCAAGGGCGCTATTTCGGCCCGGCCGCGAATGTGCACTTCCGCAACAATCTGATCCTGGGTGACGGCTGGGCGCCCGCGGTCTTCGCGTTGCGCACCTTCACGAGCTACTCGACGTCTGACTACAACGGGTTTGCGCCGAACGCGGCAGCGGAGTACTCCTTCGAGTGGGACACTCCTGCCGGCGGCGTCACGGCCGACTACCGGGGCACACTCGCGACGCGGCGATTCAAGTCGCTCGCGGAATACAGTGCTGCGACGGGCCAGGATCGGCACAGCGTTCTGGTCGGCTTCGAGGTGTTCCAGCGCGCCGCCGTTCCAGACAAGTCCGACCCGCAGCGCCTCTACAACCCCGAGGATCTGGATTTCCGCCTGCGGACCGGTTCCGCCGCCGTCGATGCCGGCATCGAGCTGCCAACGATCACCGACGGGTTCACCGGTAGCGCGCCGGACCTGGGCGCGTACGAGCTGAACGCGTCCGTACCGCAATACGGACCGAGAAGTCAGCCGCTGCCTGCTCCGGGACCCGTTGTGCCACGTTCCGTGAGAGGGCCGCCCGCGGGCAATTGAGGCCTGCCGCTCTGTGCAGCGCGGTAGAGCTGCAGGGCCTTTGCCAGCCGGCGTGCGCCTTCACGCAGGCCTTCGGGCGGCTGCGTCGCGAAGCTCAATCGCAGCGTCGAGGTGTCGCCGTCGAAGGGATAGAAGACGGCACCCGGAACAAAGATCATCCCGCAGTCCCGGGCGTGCGGCAGCAGCGCTGCCGTGTCGATGCGCTCTCGGAAACGACACCAGAGGAACATGCCCCCGGCGGGCGCATTGAACGTGAGCTCATCGCCTAGGTGCTCCAGCAGCGCTTCGGACAGGGCGCTGCACTGTGCGGAGTAGGTCGTACGCGCAATCGCGAGGCACGGCTCGAGCTCGCCGCCACGCAGGTAGTGCGCGGCGATCTCCTGCACGAACGACGAAGTGTGCAGATCCAGCGCCTGCTTGAGGCGCGTTACGACCTCGGCAACCGGCGGCGGCAGCACGATCCAGCCAATTCGCAGCCCGGGCGCAACGATCTTGGAGAGCGATGAGGCGTAGCCGCACCACGCGCTTGCTCCGGGAATGTCGCGCGCAAGGGCCCACAGCGGCGGCGGGCCGACACCCGAGAATCGGAGCTCTCCATAGGGATCATCCTCGAGAACGAAAACCCGGCGTTCGGCGGCCCAACGAAGCAGGGCGCGGCGGCGCTCCAGCGACAGGCTGGCGCCGGTTGGATTCGCGAAGTTGCTGACGACATACACGATCTTCGGCAGCGCGGCGGGGTTCGAGAGCGAGCTGCTTGCGAGGCCTCCTATGTCCGCGCCGTCGGCATCGGTTGGGATCGCAAGGTAGCGCGCGCCGCGCAGGTCAAAAGCCTGTACGGCGGCAAGATAGGTCGGAACCTCCAGCGCAACGCAATCCCCCTCATCGAGGAAGGCGCGTGCGATGAGGTCCAGTGCCTGTTGCGATCCGGTCGTAACCTGGATCGCGCCGGCCTCGACACGGATCCCCCGTTGGATAAGGTGCGCGGCGAGAGCGGACTGGAGGGATTCCTGCCCTTCGGTGCGCCCGTACTGGAGCGCCGTGCGCGGCTGCCGGTCGAATACGGCCTCCGCCGCCCTGCGGATCCCTGGTACATCGAACAATTCCGCCTGGGGCAATCCGCCGGCCAGGGAAATCATCCCCGGCCGGAGGGCATCGCGCAGCAGCTCGCGGATCGCGGAGCCCCTCACCTGGCTGGCGATGCGGCTGAAGCGGTAGTCAATCATGGCGCCGGTCCTTCCTGTTTACACCCTGCCCAATATCGTCCCGCTATCCGTACCTGTACCGCCTCGCTCCATGGGGCCGCGCACGAACTGTATCGGTCGCGGCGCCAGAACAGTTTGCGTCCGGCCAGCGGTGTTGAGTCTGTGACCGTCCCCGGACGGCGGCTATCTTCGAAAAGCACCTGAATGCAACACCCGGAACACAAGAGCTGCACATGCTGGACATCCCTCGGTTGGCCACCTACCTGGCTGTCATGTCGATCACCCCAGGGCCGAACAACGTGATGGTGACGGCTTCCGGCGCAACGTTTGGATACCGCGCGACCGTGCCTCACATTCTCGGTATTGGCGCCGGCGCCGTCCTGCAGATGATCCTGGTCTGCCTCGGGCTTGGGGAGCTGTTCGAACGGTTCCCCGCACTGCATACCGCAATGGCCTGGGCCGGAGCCCTGTACCTGATGTACATGGCGTGGCATCTAGTGGGCGCCCGGGCCGTGACGGGCAAGACGGCCGCGCGGCCCGTGACCTGGCTGGAGGCGGCGGGATTCCAGGCCGTGAATCCCAAGGCGTGGGTCATGGCGATGACGACCGCTGCAGTATTCTTTCCGCGGGAGGGGTCGGTTGCCGCAGCCACCGCGCTCGTAGGCGTGGTGTTCCTCGCCATCATGCTGCCCTGCATCAGCGTCTGGGCGCTGTTCGGAAGCGGCATGCGCGGACTGCTGGGGCGACGCGGCTATCGCCAGGCGTTTAACGTTACGATGGGCGCATTGCTCGTCATCACGGCCTTCATGGGCCTCAGGGGCTGAAGTGTTCCAGGTCGTGCGCAACTCTCCGAAGCCGCTGGGCGACCAGCTGGTGGAGGAGGTCACGCGCCTGATCGAATCCGGACGTCTGCCGGAGGGGTTCCGTCTGCCGTCCGTGCGCCAGCTCGCCCGGCGTGCCAACGTCAGTGCCTATACGGTGACGACCGCCTTCCAGCGGTTGGGCGCAAAGGGCCTCATCCAGGCCCGGCCCGGCTCCGGGTACTTCGTCGCGCGCATTCGCCGTCAACCCGTTGCGGCGCGGGTCGAAATGGGCCCATCGATGACTCTCGATCCGGTGCTCGGCTTCGCGCGCAGCCTGCTCGAGCAGGAGAACGTGGTCGTACCTGCAGGATCGGGCTTCCTGCCGGCGAGTTGGCTGGCCGAGGCGATTCCTCCCTCGATCCTGTCCCGCTTCGGCCGCAGCGGGGCGGCGGTCGAGTCGGCGAGCGTGCAGGGCGACCCCCGGCTGCGGGAGCTGTTGGCGGAGCGGCTGCGGCTCGCCAGCGTCCCGGTGGCCGCCCAGAGCCTGATCATCACGTTCGGGGCATCGCATGCGTTTGACCTGATCGCGACGACGATGCTCGCGGCGGGCGATGCGGTCCTGGTCGAGGATCCAGGCTACTTCGTGCTGCCGATGCAGCTGAAGGCCAAGGGATTGCGCGTCATCCCGGTGCCACGGCTGGCCGACGGCACCGACCTGGAGGCGCTGGAGGCTGCCGCGAAGCTGCATCGGCCGCGCATGTTCTTCGCGCAGACGCTACTGCACAATCCGACGGGCACGAGCGCTTCGGCGGCCAAGTGCCACGGGATCCTCAAGATTGCCGAGCGCCACAACTTCCTCGTGACGGAAGACCATGTGTACACCGACCTGGCGAGCCCCAACATGGTGTCGCTGGCGCAGATCGATGAGCTGCAGCGTGTGATCTACGTGGGAAGCTTCACGAAGGTGCTCGGGCCGGGATTGCGGATCGGCTTCATCGCCACCCGCGCGGAGCTGTTGCAGCCGCTCATCGAGGCCAAGATGTTAGGAGTGCTGTCCGGCTCCGCGGTCTGCGAGTTCGTGCTGCGAGAGGTGCTGGACGGCGGCAAATACCGCCGCCATGTCGAGCGGCTGCGCGACCGCATTGCCAAGGCCCGCGCGGCTGCCGCCCGTGAGCTCGAGGATGCCGGCCTTATCCTGGAGAGCGGCGCGGGTGAGGGCATCTTTCTGTGGGCGCGTATTCCGACACGCGTCGACCCGGACCGGCTGGCGCTCGACGCACAAGCGCACGGAGTGCTGCTGGCAAAGGGCGCGCTGTTCTCGCCTACGGCGCAATACCGGGACTGCCTGCGCTTCAACGTGGCATACGCCGCGGACCCGATGCTGACCCAATTCCTGAGCGCTCACACCGGGCGGACGGGCGCAGCCGCGAGATTGAGCATGGAGTGACTCGGGCTTGAAGCAGCGCAGGCCGACGCGACCGGGCGTGGCGTGACGCGTTGCACGCGTCGCGCTTGATCGGGCGCTACTTCCCTGGATGCTCGAAGAGCTCGACGAATCCCCCGACATCCGGATCGCGGACCATGACCTCGCGCGTGCCGCTCTTCATGGTCACGATGCTGTCCGAGACGACCTTCGCCCCCGCCACTTTCGCGCGCGCCAGGAACGCATCGAGTCCCCGGACTTCGAATCCGACATAGCCGACGCCGATGTCGGTGATGCTCCTGGCCGCGACCGGCTTCTTGCGGTTCTGGAATTCCACGAGCTCGAAGTTCATGTGGGAGCCCGGCGCGGCGGCTTCTGCGAAGCCGTAGTTGTAGAAGCGCAGGATATTGCCGTGGCCGCCGACAGCGGAATCGTAGAAGTCCCCCTTCAGCCAGGGAGCCTCCGCGGACTGCAGCTGACCGTGCAGCAGATCGCCATAGAACGCCCTTGCCTTGGCCGCATCCAGGATGACCAGCCCCACATGGCTGACACCCGGCACGAATCCAGCCCTTGCGGGACGACCCTCCTGCGCAGGGACCGCCGGACGGCGATCGATGAGCTCGATGTCGAGACCGTCGGGGTCGGTCATGTAGGCGAGCATGCCCTTCGTCTGTCCGGGAGGCGCGATGAGCTGGCCGTCCCAGGAGCGCGCGTGGAGCATTCCGCTCGCCTGCAACTGCATCCACAGAAGGTTTGCGTCGGGCACGATCAGGCCGAAGTGGCTCGCGCCAGGTTCCCAGGCGGTGTGATCGGCCAGGTTCCTGCGCTCGAGTCCCTCCAGCTCGCGCAGATACACCACGAATCGCTGGCCGGAAGCCTCGTTGTTGACGAACATCTTGGCCATTCGCGTGCGCACGCGCCGGACGCCGTAAAGATGCTCGATGACCTCGTCCCGCCGCCAGGCCGGAGCGGCGGCCGGGTCCTGGCTGAATCCGATCGCCTTGTAGAACGCGACCGAGCGGTCGAGGTTCG
>FTJO01000029.1_pt8 | contig 10241 bp, 8 predicted proteins | sample 1658761 | NCBI WGS metagenome assembly FTJO01 (sample SAMEA3914852, study PRJEB12502) | metagenome | biome: forest; material: soil | place: USA | collected 2011-06-22 | depth 0.3 m | reverse complement strand
GCTCGATGACTTCGGTACCGGCCTGTCCTCGTTCATGTACCTGAAGACCCTGCCGGTGGACTTTCTGAAGATCGACGGCCAGTTCATCAGCCAGATCGCCCAGGATGCCGTCGATCGCAGCATGGTCGAGGCCATCAGCAAGGTAGGGCGGGCGCTCGGGATCTCAACGGTAGCCGAGTGCGTGGAGTCCCAGCCCGTGCTCGATGAGCTCAAACGCATCGGCGTGGATTTCGCGCAGGGCTATCTCATCGCCGACCCGCAGCCGATCAGCGCGCTGGCCGATTGACGGAAAGCCCGGCACCGGAGCTTTTTTTGTACACTAGCGGCCTCGTCGATCGCGAGCGCCACGGCTCTCGCAGGAGCCAGACGTGAGCACCGCAGAGCCCCCCTTCACGGTCGGAATCGAAGAAGAGTACCTGCTGGTCGACCTCGATTCGCGCGACGTGAACGAGAATCCGCCGCACGAGCTGCTGCGGGAGTGCACGGAGCGGGGCAACGGCCAGATCAGTCCGGAATTCCTGCGTTCGCAGCTCGAGGTGTGCACGCGCGTCTGCCATTCGATCGCCGAGGCCCGCGTCGACCTGGCGCGCCTGCGCGCGCTGATCGTCGGCCTCGCCTCCGGCCATGGGCTCGCCCCGATCGCCGCCTCCTCGCATCCGTTCGCCCGGGCCACCCGGCAGCTGCCGACGGAGAAGGAGCAGTACTTCGCGCTCGCCCGGGAGATGCAGGGCGCGGCGCGCCGGCTGATGGTCTGCGGCATGCACGTGCACATCGGCATCGACGACGACGATCTGCGCATCGACCTGATGAACCAGCTCTCCTACTTCATCCCGCACCTGCTGGCGCTGTCGTGCTCGTCGCCGTTCTGGGAGGGCGAGCGCACCGGGCTCATGTCCTTCCGCTCGACGATATTCAACTCGCTGCCGCGCACGGGACTGCCGGAGCGCTTCGCCAGCTATGGGGAGCTGCGGCGGCAGCTCGACATGCTGATCCGCACCGGCCTCATCGAGGACACGACCAAGCTATGGTGGGATGTGCGGCCGAATCCGCGCTACCCGACGCTGGAGATCCGCGTCATGGACTGCTGCACCAGCATCGACGACTCGATCTGCATCGCAGCCCTTGCCGTGTGCCTGACGCGCTTGCTCTATCGCCTGCAGCGTGGCAACCAGAGCTGGCGCCTGTACCCGAACGTGTTGATCGCCGAGAACCGCTGGCGAGCCATGCGCTACAGCTTCGATGAGCGGCTGCTCGATCTTGCGCGGGGCGAGCTCGTGCCGTTCTGCGAACTCGCCGATGAGCTCCTGGCCCTGGTGGCCGAGGATGCCGATGCGCTCGGCTGCGTGCGCGAGGTCGCCCATGTGCGCAACATCCTGGGGCGCGGCACCAGCGCGCATCGCCAGATCGCCCTGTACGAGCAGGCTCGTGCCGCCGGGGCGAGCGAGCGCGAGGCTCTGCGGGCGGTGGTCGACTTTCTCGTGCGCGAGACGGCAGTCCCGCCGCGCACCGTCGAGACTCCCTTCTCGGATTCCGACCTCAGGTCCCTTGCTGGATGAAGGGCACGGCGGCGAACAGGCGCCGCTCAGCGCCCCGCGGGTCGTCCGCCATCCTCGAGGGAATGTCGAACACCATCGTCTGACGACGCGGCAAGTCGTACGGCTGCCAGCCCGTCGCGGCGCGGGAGTTGGGATTGCCCGTCCTGGCGAATGCGATGAACGCCTCGCTCATCGCATCCGCCATCTGCTGTGCAGCCGCGTCCGCTCCGCTCAACGACCCCGGAGCGCGCACTGTGTCGAACACGAGCGGGATGTCCAGCGTGTGCGGCGCGCCCCATTTGCCACCGTCCCGCGGGGTCTTCCAGTCGAGCTCGTAAACGAACGCAGGCGCTCCCTGGGCGGCCCGCAGCTCGGCCTCCACGATGGCCGCGCGCCATGAGCGTCCGGCCGTCGTAGCGGAGAAGAAGACGTCGGCGGCGGAGTATTGCGGGTACAGGCGGCGGTATTCGGCCACGACGAGCTCCGGAGCGATGTCGGCACGCAGCTCCGCAGCCAATCGGTTCGGGAGTGTCTCCCAGCTCAGGTCGAAGACTCCCGGGTCCGATGAGCCGATGAGCGTCCGCGTCTCATCGTGCGTGTTGCCGATGATCATGGGCACGTTTGCCGACAGGGCCGGAGCATCAGGGTAGAAGGGATGGCGCAGCAGCGTGCGCTCATCCAACACGGGACCGAAATACATCGACCCGCTGCCCAGGATCGGATCGGTGGTACCCAGGGCGTCGCACAGCCGCTGCGCCTGCACCTCACGCAGGTCCGCGGCCCGTGCCGCGGGGATCTTCAGGTAACTCAGAACCGCCCGGGCGCGCTCTGTTGCATGCATGGGTCCGGAGGCCGTCACCTGCTGACCGCTCATCGTGGCGGCCCGGTGGAACAGCCCCTTGGCGGCCGGCATGGCCATCAGCGTGGCGATCTTCGCTCCGCCCCCGGACTGCCCGAACAGCATGACGCAATCGGGGTCGGCGCCGAACTCCAAGGCATGGTCCCGCACCCATTGCAGCGCCAGCACGAGGTCGAGCATGCCGGCATTGCCCGAATCGGCAAGCTCCCCGCCGGCCAGCCGCGCAAGATACAGGTACCCAAAGGCATTCAGGCGGTGATTGACGCTGATCACCACGACATCGCCGCGCCGGCACAGGCGGGCGCCGTCATAAAGTGGGCTCGAGCCCGAGCCACGCGAGTAGGCGCCGCCGTGAATGTAGAGCATCACCGGTCGCTTGCCGCCATCGCGCAGTCCGGGTGTCCAGACATTGAGGAACAGGCAATCCTCGCTGCCGGGACCGTCGTTCCCCGTTTGCGGGGCGCTGGCCGCGTATTGCAGCGCATCGAGTGTCTTCGCCCACGGCTGCGGCGCCGCCGGCGGCATGAAACGATGCGCTTGGGTATCGGCCCCGTAGCGAATGCCCTTGAAGACATGGATGCCGTCCTCGACGCGACCGCGGATGCGGCCGGAGCGGGTTGCCGCAACGGTCGTCTGCAGCGTCGGCAGACCTACGCAGACCGCAGGCAACGCCAGTGCTGCGGCTCCCGCGGCTAATGAGGCTGCTGCGCCCCTGAGCGCGCGCCGACGGCCGAAGGAAACGGGCGGCGTCGAGTCTCGGCGTTCGTCATGCGCACCCATGAGCCCCCTCCCGCGGTGATGTTGCCGTTATGGTAGCGTTCCCTTTGCCAATTTTGCAGGCGCGCCGATGCGCGGTGCCGGTCGCCGCCGCCAGCCCCGATTTGCCGGGAATCCGCCGGCCCCCCGCCCGGGGCCTGGGCGCCTGGCGGCGCGAAACCGCGCCACGGCGCACCCCGGCGCGACGCCTGACCGGGGCCCCCCTTGACAGCCACGCCCTTGCAGGAGGATGGTAGCGCTACCACGATTGTCCGCCGCGCGAAAAGGGGGCGCACGGATGCTGCAACATCTGCCGCGTGACTGGCGGGAAGCGATTCTGTTGGGGCGGCTGCTGACCGATGCCGGTCCGACGCCGATCCTCATCCGCAACGGCCGCGTTTCCGACGTCTCCAGGCTCGCTGCGACGACGGCCGACTTCGCCTCCTCGTGGCCTGCGGATCCGCGGGCGCAGTCGCGGATATCCGGTACGGACCTGGGGGACCTCGAGGCCTTCACGTTCGCGCCCGTCTGGTCCGCAATCCGCAAGTCCGCAGGGCCGCAGCTTCTCTCGCCCCTGGATCTGCAATGCGTCAAGGCAAGCGGCGTGACGTTCGCCGTTTCGGCCGTGGAGCGCGTGATCGAGGAGCGCGCGCGGGGCGACGCCAGCCGCGCCCAAAGCGTGCGGGAATCGCTGCAGAGCCGCGTCGGGACCGATATCCGCGCGGTCAAGCCCGGCTCCCCGCAGGCCGCGCGCCTGAAGGATGCGCTGATCGCCGACGGCCTGTGGTCGCAGTACCTGGAGGTGGCCATCGGCCCGGATGCGGAGGTGTTCACCAAGGTGCCGGTGCTGTCTTCGGTCGGCTGGGGCGACTGGGTCGGCATCCGTTCCGACTCCGCCTGGAACAACCCTGAGCCGGAGATCGTGCTCCTGTGCGACCAGCAGGGGCGGGCGGTGGGCGCCGCGCTCGGCAACGATGTCAACCTGCGGGACATCGAGGGACGCAGCGCGCTCCTGCTGGGCAAGTCGAAGGACAACAACGCCTCCTGCGCGGTCGGGCCGTTCGTGCGGCTGTTCGACGAGCGCTTCACTCTGGATGACGTGCGCAGCGCCGAAGTGGGCCTGGACGTGGAGGGCGAGGACGGCTTTCGGCTCGCCGGGCGCAGCTCGATGTCGCTCATCAGCCGCGATCCGCTGGAGCTCATCGGCCAGACGATCGGCCGCAACCACCAGTATCCCGACGGCTTTGCGCTCTTCCTCGGCACCATGTTCGCGCCCGTGGAGGACCGCGATGCCCCGGGACGAGGGTTTACGCACAAGCAGGGCGATCTCGTGCGCGTGTTCAGCGAGAGGCTCGGGACCCTGGAGAACAAGGTGACCACGTGCGAGGCAGCGCCGCCATGGACCTTCGGCCTGTCTGCACTGATGAAAAATCTGGCCGCGCGGGGTCTGCTCGGCGGCCCATGAGCCATTGAGAAAGAGAGTTGAATGAACGATATCGCGTTCCAGACGCAAACTGCGGTGTATCCGAGCCTGCGGGGCAAACGAGTGGTCGTGACCGGCGGGGGCTCCGGGATCGGCGCATCGCTCGTGCAGGCCTTTGCAGGCCAGGGTGCCACCGTCAGCTTTCTCGATATTGCGGTGGAGGAGTCGCGCGAGCTCGAGCGCTCGCTCGCCGGCTCCCCACAGGCGCCGCGATTCTACGATTGCGACCTGCGCGACCTGGACGCCATTCGCGCCACGTTCGCCCAGATCGCCAACCGCACCGGCGCGGTGCAGATCCTGGTGAACAACGCCGGCAATGATGACCGGCACAGCTTCGAGAGCGTGAGCCCGGAATACTGGGACGATCGCCTGGCCGTCAATCTGCGGCACTTGTTCTTCTGTGCCCAGGCGGTCACCCCGGCGATGAAGGCCGCGCGCAGCGGCGTCATCGTCAACCTCGGCTCCGTCTCCTGGCACCTGGCGCTGTCAAACCTGACTGCGTACCAGACGGCCAAGGCAGGGATCGAGGGCATGACGCGGGCGCTGGCGCGGGAGCTGGGAGAACACGGCATTCGCGTGGCGTGCATCGTCCCCGGCGGCGTGCGCACGCCGCGCCAGACGAAGCTCTGGCACACTCCGGACGAGGAGGCGCGCATACTCGCGCAGCAGTGCCTGAAGACTCGCATCGAGCCCGAGGACGTTGCCGCTCTGGCGCTGTTCCTGACGTCGGACGATGCGCGCGCCTGCACCGGCCATGAGTACTTCGTCGACGCCGGGTGGCGCTGAAGAGCTGCGCCGCAGAGGGCGCAGGCCGCTCTGCTGCAATCGGATTGGCTTTAGGGGGATGAGATGGCAAAGGTGAATACATCGCTCGTCATCGGACTCACGTTCGTCGCGACTCTCGGCGGACTGCTGTTCGGCTACGACACGGCCGTCATATCCGGAGCGGTCAGCTCCATCGATGCGTATTTCATCAATCCACTCGGCCTGTCGGAGACGGCGCGCAGCAGCCTCTCCGGGTGGACGATCTCCAGCGCGCTCGTCGGCTGCATCATCGGAGCCGTCGTCGCCGGCTGGGTGTCCACGTCCCTGGGCCGCAGAGGCGGGCTGATCATCGCCGCCCTCCTGTTCCTGCTCGGCTCCGTGGGCTCGGCGGTGCCGGAGCTCGGCTTGGGCCCGATCGGGCACATGGGGCCGGATGCGCTCTGGCCGTTCATCTTCTATCGGATCCTGGGAGGCGTCGGCGTCGGGGTGGCATCGATGCTGTCCCCGCTGTACATCGCAGAGATCTCGCCCAGCGCGATTCGCGGCCGTCTCGTGTCCTTCAACCAGCTCGCGATCGTCGGCGGCATGCTGATCGTCTACTTCGTCAACTGGTACATCGCGGCGCAGGGGGACGACGCCTGGCTCAAAGCGACGGGCTGGCGGCTGATGTTGGCCTCCGAGGCGGTGCCGGCCGTCATTTTCCTGGCGCTGCTGATGTTCGTGCCCGACACGCCGCGCTGGTTCGTCATGCGCGGCCAAAGCGACCGGGCACTGGCGGAGCTGCGCCGTGTGACCGACGAGGCCGACGCCCGCTCGATCGTCGCCGAGATCGAGCGCACTCTCGTCGTGCGTACGGCGCCGCTGTTCTCGTTCGGAACCGCGGTGATCGTGGTCGGTATACTCCTGTCGGTGTTTCAGCAGCTGGTCGGCATCAACGCCGTGCTGTACTACGCGCCCCTCATGTTCGGCAACATGGGCGCCTCAACGGACACCGCGCTCCTGCAGACGATCATCGTCGGCGCCGCCAACACCATATTCACCGTCGTTGCGATCCTCACGGTCGACCGTCTCGGGCGCAAGCCACTGCTGGTCATCGGCGCGCTCATCATGGCCGTGTCGATGATCGTCCTGGGATGCCTCTTCAACGCGAAGACAGTCGGATTGGGCTCGCTCATCGCCGTCGTCGCCTACATTGGCGGGTTCGCGCTCTCCTGGGGGCCGGTCGTGTGGGTACTGCTGTCCGAGATGTTTCCGAATTCGATCAAGGGCAAGGCGCTGGGAATCGCCGTTGCCGCTCAGTGGATCGCCAACCTGTTCGTGTCCTGGTCGTTCAAGGTGCTCGATGGCAGCTCGGTGCTCAACGCACTCTTCAACCACGGGTTTGCCTACTGGATCTACGGCGCCATGAGCCTGCTGGCCGCCCTGTTCGTCGTGCTGTACGTGCCGGAGACCAAGGGTCGCACCCTCGAGGCGATCCAGGACCTGTGGGGGAAGGGCAAGGCGCACCCGGCAGCGGCATCCGCCGGCGCGCTCCGGGACGTGGCCGTCGCGGGGAAGGTAAAATGAAGCCGGAGGACCTGCACCACTACATCGGCGGCGCGCGCATCGCCGCACCGGTGGTGCACGAAAGCGAGAACCCCTCCAACACGAACGACATCGTCGCGCGCTTTCCCAACGGGGGAAAGGGCGATGTCGACGCTGCCGTGGAAGCCGCGGCCAAGGCGTTCCCGTCCTGGTCGGAAGCCTCGCCCGAGGTGCGCTCCGATTGCCTCGATCGGGTCGGCGACATCATCCTGCGCCGGCGCGAGGAGCTCGGACGGTTGCTGTCACGCGAGGAGGGTAAGACGCTGCCGGAGGGCATCGGCGAAGTCGCCCGCGCCGGACGGATCTTCAAGTACTTTGCCGGCGAAGCCCTGCGCCGCCACGGGCAGAATCTCAGCTCGACCCGCCCGGGCGTCGATGTGACGACCGCGCGCGAGGCGATCGGGGTCTTCGGTCTCATCACCCCCTGGAATTTTCCGATCGCGATTCCCGCCTGGAAGTCGGCGCCGGCCATGGCGTTCGGCAACACAGTGGTCATGAAGCCAGCCGGCCCGACCCCTGCGACCGCGGCCGCCCTCGCGGACGCCGTCTACGAGGCGGGCGTTCCCGCCGGCGTCTTCAATCTCGTGCTGGGGCGCGGCTCGGTCGGGGACGCCATCGTCAATCATCCTGGCGTCAACGGAATCTCGTTCACCGGCTCCCAGATCACGGGAGCAAAAGTCGGCGCCGCCGCGATGGCGCGCCAGGCGCGGGTACAGCTCGAGATGGGCGGTAAGAATCCCCTCGTCGTGCTGGACGACGCCGACCTGGACCGGGCCGTCACCTGCGCCCTGGACGGCGCCTTTTTCGCCACCGGCCAACGATGCACGGCCTCGAGCCGGCTCATCGTGACGAGCGCCATTCACGACCGCTTCGTCGAAGCGCTCGCGAAGCGGGCTGCGGGGCTGAAGGTGGGCGACGCTCTCGAGCCAACCACGCAGATGGGGCCGCTCGCAAGCCGTGATCAGATGGAACAGACGCTGTCATACGTCGATATCGCGCGGCGCGAAGGCGGCCGGTTGGTGACGGGCGGCGAGGCCCTCACCTTGGAGAAGCCCGGCTGGTACGTCAGCCCTGCCGTGTTTGCCGATACCTCACAGGCGATGCGAGTCAACAGTGAGGAGATATTCGGCCCCGTCGCGAGCGTGATCCGCGTTCGCGACTATGATGAGGCGCTGTCCGTTGCCAATGGGGGCGAGTTCGGCTTATCCGCCGGCATCGTCACCACCTCACTGAAGCACGCGCGTCACTTCCAGAAGGCGGTGCGCGCCGGCATGGTGATGGTGAATCTCCCGACCGCAGGCGTCGATTACCACGTGCCGTTCGGCGGCACGCGCCGTTCGAGCTACGGACCGCGCGAACAGGGCTTTGCGGCAGTGGAGTTCTACACTCAGGTGAAAACCGCGTACGTCTGGTCCTGAAGGTGCGTCGATGGCCACTCCCGAGCCCCTGAGCTTCGAGGCTGAGCATGTCTGCAGGGTGGGCGCGGAGCTCGGCGAGGGTCCGGTCTGGGTGGCGCGCGAGGCGGCTCTCTGGTTCGTCGACATCAAGGGGCGGCAGGTGCGCCGGTACGATCCGGCAACGGGTCTGCACAGCGCGTGGCAGGCGCCGGGCCAACCGGGCTTCATCGTTCCGGTGCGCGGCGGCGGGTTCATCGTCGGGCTGCACAGTGGGCTGCATGCCTTTGATCCGGAATCCGGGCAGTTCACTTACTGGTCGGCCGTCGAGCCCCAGGCTCCGGCCAATCGGCTCAACGATGCGAGCGTGGGTCCGGATGGCGCCCTGTGGTTCGGCTCGATGGACGATCTGGAGACTCGCCCCACCGGCGCCCTGTACCGCCTGTGCGCGGGAGCGCGTCCCGCGGCGCTCGATGACGGCTACGTCATCACCAACGGCCCGGCGTTCAGTCCGGATGGGCGGGTTTTCTATCATACGGACACGCTCGAGCGCGTCGTGTATGCGTTCGATCACCGCGAGCCCGGTAAATTGTCGGCCAAGCGCGTGTTCGCCAGAATCGCGGACAGTGATGGCTACCCCGACGGCACGACGGTGGATGCCGAGGGCTGCGTCTGGATCGCGCTGTGGTCGGGCTGGGGCGTGCGGCGCTATTCGCCTGCGGGCGAGCTGTTGGCGATGGCGCGCGTTGCGTGCGCAAACGTCACCAAGATCGCTTTCGGCGGCGAGGACGGATGCACCGCGTATGTCACCACTGCCTGGAAGGGGTTGTCGCCGGCGCAACGCGCGGCACAGCCTTTAGCCGGAGATCTGTTCAGGTTTCGCGCGCCGGCGCCTGGAGCGCCGTGCCGCGAAGCGGAGTTGCTTGGCACGGGCGAGGGTTGAGAATCAGTCATGGCAGCGATCTATACGGACTTGCAGGACAGCGTGGTGCTGGTCACGGGCGGCGGCTCGGGAATCGGCGAGGCCATCGTGCGCGAATTCGCGCGGCAGAAAGCGAAGGTCGCGTTCATCGACGTTGCCATCGGACCCTCGCGCGCCTTGTCCAGGGAACTGGCGGATGCTGGCGCGCCGGTCCATTTCGAACCCTGCGACCTGACGGACATCCCGGCGCTGCAGCGGGCGATCGGGGCGATCCGGGCGCGGCTCGGCCCGATCCAGGTTCTGATCAACAACGCCGCCAACGACGAGCGTCACCCGACGGAAACGGTCACGGAGGCGATCTGGGACAGCCGCATCGCCGTCAATCTCAAGCACCAGTTCTTCTGCGCGCAGGCGGTGTTGCCCGACATGAAGAGCGCCGGCGCGGGGGCCATCGTCAATCTGGGCTCGGTCTCCTGGATGATCGGCCAGGGCAGCATGGCCGCCTATACGGCATCGAAGTCCGGGGTCATCGGCCTGACCCGCTCCCTGGCGCGCGATTACGGGCAGTTCGGCATTCGCGTCAACGCCGTCGCACCCGGTTGGATCATGACGCAGCGGCAGCTCGAGAAGTGGCTGACGCCGGAGTCGGAGGCGCAGCTCATGGAGCGGCAATGCCTCAAGAGGCGGCTCGAGCCGGTGGAGGTGGCAAGGTTCATCGTGTTCCTGGCCTCGGACGAAGCGAGCGCCTGCACGAACCAGCACTACGTCGTCGACGGCGGCTGGGTCTGAGGACCGCGGCGGCGCGTGACGGCGGCCGCGCGCCTCAGTGGTTGTCGCGCGGCAGCCCGAACTTCTCATCGATCCGCTGATACTTCACTGCCGGTTTCAGGACCATTCCGTCGGAGAGCTGCGCCACCATCGAGCGCTGGATCTCCTGCCACGG
>FTJO01007668.1_pt2 | contig 10281 bp, 10 predicted proteins | sample 1658761 | NCBI WGS metagenome assembly FTJO01 (sample SAMEA3914852, study PRJEB12502) | metagenome | biome: forest; material: soil | place: USA | collected 2011-06-22 | depth 0.3 m | reverse complement strand
CGAGGCGCTGGCCGAGGCGGTCGTACGGTAGCCACCCTGCGAAATTGACCCGCGACTGCACGCCGTTCGTGGCAGCAATGCGTTTGAGCTCGGTTCCGATTTCGGTGCGGTCGTTTCCGACGATCGTGAAGACCGCCCGCTCCGGCCAATGGGCGACAGACGCGATGATGACGTCCAACTTCTGCAGCATCCCAACCACGCCGCAGTAGATCACCTCGAATTCGGGGCCGCCGGAACGCCGGGGCGGCGGATATGACCACATGGGATAGTTCGGAATCACCAGCGGTTCGTGTTCGAGGGAGAGCTGATCCTGCAGGATCGTGGCGCGCGATTCATCTGCGACCACGATCCGATCGTATCCGGCGATCGCTGAACGTAGTCGCCGCTCGAGCCACGTGGTGTCGAGACGCTGAAGACACTCGTGGAAGTGGGCGACGCGCAACCGTGGTCGGTGCGGGGCGCAGTCGCTCAACAACATCCCAACTGGATCGTAGGCGATCTCGACGAGTTCTTCGCCCCCCAGCCGGCGCCGGGCCGCGGCGATAACGGCCAGATAGTGTAGGTTTCGAGCACCAGCGGCGAAGGGGCCGCGGCCCGCGGAATCAACCTTGTGAACCGCGACGCCGGGCTCGGCGAAATCAGGCGCGCCCGCCTTCCATGGCACGGCAGCCGTGACGACCTCGACCTTAAACCCCGCTCGAGCGAGTAGTCGTGCTTGGTTCTGAACAGGGGGATAGGCGTCCAGGGGGGCGGGCGAGACCAGCAGGGCCGCGCGCGGCATAGAAGCGGGTGCAAGCGCCGAAACTGGTCTCACACCTCAGACAGGCGCCAAAGCCCGAGCTGTTTGGCCGCGGACTCGCTCTCGACGATCAGTCGTTCTGGCCGCGGCAGATTGAAGGGGGGCGCCTGCAGGTTCACCGGCCGGAACCCGCCCACCTCGATATCCGCATTGGCGCCGAGGTCGGGGAAGGTCGTGGTGAGAAGATAGCCGATCCTGGCGCGCCGGATATTCGCCAGGGCCTTGCGAACCCAGGCATTGGGCAAATGGATAAAGCAGTCGCGAACGAGGATCAGGTCGGCCTCGGGAAGGTCATCGGATACCAGGTCCATGACGCGGAACTCGCCGAGGCCGCCTCGTTCGGTCCCGTTGCGTTCGATGATCTCAGGGACGACGTCGCCACCGATGTAGCGCACATCCGGTGGGAAGCAGGTCGAGATCCAGTAGGCATCGCCGCAGGGTGCATCGAGGAGAGAACGGATACCGAGCTCGCGTAACAGCCCGGGCAGCGCCGTCCGGACGTTTGCACTCGCCGCCATGGTCGACCCGGGCCCGGAGATGGACTCGGTGCCGTCCCAGGCATTATCGATGAAGATACCCCGGAACACCTCGGCCGGCGCGCGGCGGTTAAGAACGGCTCGTTTCGCGGCCCTTACACCCTCTGCGATAGGTTCGGGCAGGTAGTTCAACGCCTTGCGTCCGATGAGACGCAGCGCGGAGGCTGCGGTCACGGCATGGCTCCGGTCAGAGCAGGTTGAGGCGAAGGAGACGTCGAGGCCCGGTGAAATAGGACACCTCGGAGCGCGCGTCGGTACTCTTCCATCGACAGATGAGCCCGCGCCCATTTTCGGCCGGCGCAGATCAGCGCCCCGCGATCCGTTTCGCTCAGTAAGGCGGCCTCGGCAAGGGTCCCGGCGATTTGCTCTGGCGAATGCCCCTCGAACAGGAGCCCGCCCCCCGAGGCGCGTACCAGTTCGGCCGCACCGCCGCTCTCGCTGGACACGATCGGCAGCGAGCCTGACGCCCACGCCTCGGCGACCACCCGGCCGAAGGACTCGTATTTGGAGCAGATGACGGCGAAGCGGTGTTCAGCGAGCAGGGCCGAGGCCCCGGGCAGGTAGCCACGGATGGTGACCGCGCTGTCGAGGTGAAGCTCGGTGATCCGGGTCTTCAGTGCGCGTACGTAAGCGTCCTCTTCGTCCGCTGCCCCAATCAGCTCTGCACGGATGCTGCGACCTTCCGCTGCGAGCAGGCCAAGCGCCTCGACCAGCTCCCGCTGGCCCTTACCGGCTTCGAGGCGCCCCAGACAGGAAATCGATGGCGGGGGATCGTGGTCCCGGCGGCCCTCGCGGGACGCCATCTCCACCACGTCGTATGCCATCACTAGCTGCTTGCGATCGCCGAGCGGCGCCACCGACGAGTAGCGCTGCAGCATATCCTTGCTGACGAACACCAGCGTTACTGGCGCGGTGGGCTGCTGACTCAATCTGGCGCACCGAGGTATATCCTCGACCAGGCGCACATGGATGACCAGGGGCAGCCGCAGAAGGCGAGCCACCACGTGGATGAGCCGGCAAAGGCCCGCCTGATTGAGATAGATTGCCTCCACGCGATGGCGGCGGCAGGTCGCCACGATGCTCGCAAACGCGAGCGTCCGCGACACCCGCCCCTTCCTGTGAAGGTTGCCGATGGGGGCGGTATCCACATCGAACCCAAGCTTGGCGGCTTCCTCCGCCAGTTCGGCCGCCGGAGGGGTGAGCACGATGACACTGTCATAGGCCTCGACCAGGCCCGGCAAGGTGGCGAGAAGTGCGCGCTCCGATCCCCATAGCCGCACCCCGGGGTCGATGACCAGCAGTCTCATGCCGGTCGGGCCGTCAACGGCCGGCGTCGCCCTTCCATCGCATATTTCAGCGCCGTCAGGGCGATCCAGGACATCAACGCGGTGTTTACGATGAAGAAGAAGCTGGTCAGGGGCGCCACGAAGGCGAGTCCTACGACGAACCAGCGCACGTAGTCGAGCAGCCGGCGCTCCTTCAAGGCGGTAAAGGCGGCCTTGTCGATCGATTGTAGCGCGACGCCGAGTAGAATAAAGCCGATGAATACGCCGAGGTTGCCGAAGTTGACGAAGAACTCAAAGACAGGTCCGGTTCCGAACGCAGCGGTGCTGGAGAATATAAGCCCTGTATTTTGGGACAGGAAGATATTGTCATTCATCGTCGGTTTGTCCGGCCACATGAAGCGGGGCACAAACGCGAACAGGGCCGTTACCAGGGTTTTCCCGTTCTGCCTCAGCGACGGGTTGGCTGCGTGAAGTTCGACGGCCTTGCCCACGAAGATGCACTGGCTGAGTCGCGTATTCAGCAGATCTAGACTTGCGAAGTTGGTGGGCGAAAGCAGGACTGTCTTGCTAAAGGCCTGGTAAATCGCAATCAGGCGCTCACCGACGCCCGCGTTGCTCCACAGCACCCGCCGAAGCTCGTCTCGGAAAGACATCCAGGCGACGAAGAGGGAGAGAAGCGCGTACGAGAGGCCGCCCCCAATCGCGGCGAGCCGGAGGGCGCCCCACCGCCTCTTGGAGAGCAGGGCCAGCCCGAACCCGGCGAATACTGAGAGCGTCAGGAATCCATAGGAGGTGAACCCCCAGATCACAAGGTATGCGGCAGGGATGAGGGCTCCGAGCAGAATCCACCGGCCATAAGGCCGCCCGTCCTCCATGACCGCCAGGGCCGCCCCAAGACAGACGAAAGCGATAGCCACGTTTCGCAGCACCTGTCCCACCGCCTGCACGAGGGGCAATGGGATGCTAACGGAGTTCAGGACAAACCCGAGCAACGCGAGCAGTCCGAGGGTCGTCATCAGCTGATTGCGGTAGGTCGGAGAAAGCTCCGCTCTTGCTGGCGACGGTGGCAAGCGGCGCTCGGGGCGCCACGGTAGGAGGCAACCCACGGTGAAGCCCACAATGCCGAGGAGAGACGTCGTAGCTCCCGAAAGCACTGTCGCTTCAGTGAAGTGATACGCCTGCAGGTAGAGGTCGCCACCACCACGCAGGTGCGTGTAGCCCGGGACCGCGTAGGCGAAGGCGCCGCAGTAAAGGAAGGTCGTTGAGAAAAGGAACGCGATCGGCAGGCCCACGGAGCCTTCGGGCGACCGGATCAGCTGTCGCGTGGCGAAGATCACCGTGCCCAGCCAGGCGACGGCGATGAGGAACATCTGGGTTGAAATGTCGGTCACGACCCGGCTGCCAGCTTCGCCCCCGCGCTCGTCCTAGCAGCTCCGCGGGGCCTTCCGGATGGCGCTCTATCTGCGTCGTGGAAGCGCGCACACGTCCTCTTCGCGGGAGCTCCCTCCACCACGGAGTTCGGCGGAATCGAGCGGGAGACGACGGCGCCCGGCTTCACGAATGTGTCCGAGCCGATCATGTGTCCGATGATCACGCAATTGATCCCGAGCCAGACGTTGTCGCCGATCACCACTGGCGTCATCACATAATAAACCCCTGCGCCAGCGGCGGGATGGGTGCCGGAGCGGCATTTCCGCTGGTCATTCGATAAGGAATAGATCTTCGCGTGCGGCGAGGCGGTGAAGGCGTCGCCAATCCACACACCGCCATGACCCTGGACAATGGAACCCGCGCCAATGTGCGCGCGATCTCCGATCCGGATCTCGCCGGGGTTTGGCGAGACTTCAACCGACTGGCGCCGCGAAATCTGTGCGTCCTGCCCCGGAGGCCCCGCGATCAGGATCGCGTGACGATCGATCCATACGTCGTCGCCCAGCGAGATGCACTCCGGCCGGAGCAGGTGCACCCCGGGTTCAATCACGAGCCGGGCGCCGCAACTTTGCAGTCGCCGGCGGTAATAGGCGCGGCGCAAACGCACGCCGAGTGGCCCGCTCACCCCCCGGAGAAGATCTTCAACAAAGCTTTGCCAGAGCACGCTAAGCAACCAGTCGAAGCTCCGCCACGCACTGTTGGAGTTGTTCAGCTATATATCGAACGTCCGACTCCTCCAGGCCGATGTAGGTCGGGAGGTTGAGACCGATCTCGGCCACGGCATGGCTCACCGGAGTGGCGGCCGCTTCCAGATAGGGCATGCACGACATGGGGTAGAAGTATGGCCGCGTGTCGATGCGCCGCCGCTTCAATTCGGCCATGAGGCCCGCGCGGCTCTGCTCGGTCAGACCGTCCACCTCAGCGCAGATCATCCAGTAGGAGTTCCGGGCCCGATTTGCTGTCCGGTTGAGCCGGATCTCCGGTGCACCGGCGAGGAACCCCTGGTACATCTCGAACAGCTTCACGCGCCCCTGGAGCAGTTCGTCAGCACGGTCGAGCTGGGCGCAGCCGAGCGCGGCTTGCAAATTGGTGATGCGGTAGTTGTAGCCTAGCTCGTCGTGCCAGTATCGCCGCGTCGGGCTCATAGCGTGGTCGCGCAGCTTGCGGCACCGCTGGGCGAAAGCCCGGTCGTTGGTTGTAATCATGCCACCCTCACCGGTGGTGAGGTTCTTGTTGCCGTAGAAGCTGAAGGCGGCGCAGTCGCCAAGCCCTCCGACCCGGCTGCCATTGATCTCCGCTCCGTGCGCCTCGGCCGCATCTTCAATCACCTTCAGCCCATGCTGGTGAGCAATGCGGTTGATTGTCGGCATGTCGGCGGGATGGCCATAGAGATGCACCGGCATGACGGCCCGCGTGCGCGGCGTGATCAAATCCTCGATCAGCGAAGGATCGATGCAGAGGGTCTCGGCCTCGACGTCGCAGAAGACCGGCTTGGCGCCGGTCATCAGAACGGCGTTAGCGGTCGCCACGAAGGAGAGGTCGGGCACGATAACCTCATCACCCGCGCCGATGCCGTAAGCATGAAGCGCTAGGTGAAGCGCCACAGTGCCATTGGCCACTGAAACTGCCTCCTCGACGCCGCAGAAGGCGGCGAAGCTCTCCTCGAACCGGGTGACGTAAGGTCCCAGAGACGAAATCCACCCCGAGCTCACCGCGTCGGTGACATACTCCACCTCGAGGCTCGTCACTGACGGCTGGGACACTGGATAGGAACGGTCGCTCATGGTTGGTCGCTTCTCTTCTGCTACGCCGCGATATCAAGGCGCCTGAAGACGTCCGCGAGCCGATGCCTGTAGGTGTGTTCCGCGTGCGCGCGACGGTGTCCCGCCTCACGCACCCTCATTGCCCAGGCCCGATCTTTGCGCGCCCTGCCCAGGTGTTCGTGGATCTCATCCACTGAACCGTAGGTGAGCACCTCGAGGCCCGGCTCGAAGCAGGTCACGACTGACGGCTTATCTTCGATGATCTGCAGCCCGCAGGCACCGGCGATTTCGAAGGCACGGCAGTTCAGGGAATCGCCTTCGGAAAGGGCCGTCGAGTTCAGGCAGGCCAAGCCCTCGCCGAAGATCTGGCTCTTCTCCTCACGGGCGATGTACTGCCCTCGGTGCGCCCGCTTGATCGGTTCGGTCGACCACCGGGGTGGCGGCCGGCCGTAGAGCGCCATGGGCACTCCGGCGTCGAGGAGCCGCCCGACCAGGAACTGGCGATAGCCGTAATAATTGCCGGCGACGACAACCTCATCGGATACTTCTGCGAAGCTCCGCCGGTGCCACGCAGGATTCATCGCTTCGTTGAGATGATGCGCCTCAAGCCCGACAGCCTGGAATTTGCGCACCGCCGACGCGTCTTTCAAGAAGATGAGGTCCCAGCCATCCTGCAACAGGCCCATGCCCTGCATGTTCGCAGGCGTGTCGCCCCACCACGAGACGAGGCGCGGCGCGCCAGCTTCATGCAGTTCGGCCAGGACTTCCCGCCTTAGGCTCTGAGTCAAGCAGAGGACGAGGTCTGGGCGCGCCTCGCGCGCGACGCGGACAGCCCAGGCTTCCGCCTCGGACCACCGCTGCGGGAAGACCTGGCGCCTAAACTCTTTGGTGAGCTTCTGCAGCCGACTTGAGCCGCGACCGAACAGCCGTGGCGAGGTCATCACTACGTGGCCCATCGCCCGCAAGGTCGAGCCGACGTTGTCGACGAAGCTGTCCGGTTCCGGATAATTTGGGATTAGGACCTTCATAGTCGGTGGACTAGGCCTCGCTGGCGATGCGCAGGGAGCCGGCGGCCACCGATTCATAGCGGACCCCCTCCCGGGGGCACACGAGATCGGAGCCCAGCCGCACGCCGGCGCGGCTCATCCAGCCGATGCGCCTTGCAGGAACTCCGGCGACCAGTGCGAAGTCGGGCACGTCCTTGGTCACCACCGCCCCCGCCCCTACGAAACAGTAGGCCCCCAGGGTGACTCCGCAGACGATCGTGGCGTTGGCGCCGATGGTCGCGCCCCGTCGGACCAGGGTGGTCTTGAACTCATCCTTGCGGCTGATTTCCGCGCGCGGATTGATCACGTTGGTGAAGACACAGCTGGGCCCGCAGAACACTCCGTCCTCGAGCGCCACGCCGGCGTAGAGGCTGACGTTGTTCTGGATCTTGCAATCGCGCCCGACCGTCACGGACGGACCGATCATGACGTTCTGACCGATGGAGCACCCCTCACCGATCCGGCTGCCCGGCAGGATGTGGGAGAAGTGCCAGACCTTGGTCCCCGCGCCGATCTCGACACCGTCGTCCACATAGGCGCTCTCGTGGACCAGGACGCTCGGGAAGCGCTCCTTCATCTCAGTGGCGCGGCGTGTCGAAGACTCCTTACCGGACATTCTGGCCGGCTCCTTCGAAGTCGCCCTGGTTGCGGGCCAGAGCGCCGGGGCCGTCCAGAACGCTGATAACCGAGTCGATCACGTGGGCCTGGTCGGCCTCGGTGAGATACGGATGCATCGGCAGGCTCAGCACCGTGGCCGGCAGCGCCCGCGCGGTCGGAACGCCTGCGACGGTCACGCAGGACTTGGAGTAGGCGGGCTGGTCCGGCAGGGCGGATGGATAGTAGACGGCGCTCGGCACGCCTCGCTCAGCCAGGCCTGCCCGCAAACTGTCCCGCAAGGGCGCCGGAACCCGCACGGTGTACTGCGCCCAAACGGAGGTCGTCTTCGGCGCGAGCGGCGGTGTGACAAGGCGCCCGGAAAGCCCCCCCGCATAGGCCTGGGCCACCTGATCGCGTCGGCCGACCTCGTCCGGGAAGATGCGCAGCTTCTCGAGCAGGACCGCCGCCTGGATGGTATCGAGCCGGCTGTTCAGCCCGACCCTCACGTTGTCGTACTTGTCGACGCCCTTACCGTGCACGCCGATGCTCCGCAGGATTTCCGCGAGCGCGTCGTCGTTGGTGAAGATGGCGCCGCCGTCGCCGTAGCAGCCGAGCGGCTTTGCGGGGAAGAAGCTGGTGGTGGTGGCCATCGCGAGGCCGCCGACGGGCTGGCCTTGATAGACGGCGCCGAAGCTCTGGGCGGCGTCCGCAAGGACCCAGAGGCCCCGTTCGCGAGCAAAGTCGCCGATGGGTTCGTAGTCCGCCGGCTGACCAAACAGGTCGGCGGCGATGATCCCCTTCAGCTTCAGTCCGGCACGCGCCGCAGCCTCGATCGCGGCCGGGAGGGCGCGGGGGTCGAGATTGAAGGTGTCGGCGTCCACGTCCACGAACACGGGCGCGGCGCCCAGCAAGGCGATGACTTCCGGCGTCGCCGGGAAAGTGAACGCCGGGCAGACGATCGCGTCGCCGGGTCCCACCCCCTTGGCCATCAGGACCATGAGCAGAGCGTCGGTGCCGTTGGCGCAGGTGATCGCGTGACGCGCGCCGGTGTGGGCTTTCAGCTCCGCCTCCAGTTCGGCGACCTCGGGGCCCAGGATGAACCGGCCATGCTCCAGCACCTTGTGGATCGCCCGTTCGATGCGATCGCCGATCAGCTCGCGCTGAGCTTGGAGCCCATCGAATTTCACCGCCCGGACGGCCGCGAGGCCGTCGTCAAGCCGGCCAGCCATCGACATACCTCCGGTCATCACTCAGCGCATGCTTCAGGTATGGATGGGTCTCCCCCAGGTCGGGCTGCGGCTCGGCCTGGCGGATGTGCGAGACGGTCTCGATGGATTGCCGCACGTCTTCCACGCCGTATCCGTTCCCGGCCAGGATCTGCCGATAGCTTTCGGTGTGCAGGTCGCCGAAGCCCTCGGAGAACTCAAGTTCCCGTCCGTCTATGGTCAGGGATCTGAACGTCGGCTTGTCGCCGGCGGCGGCCGGGAGGTCCTTCCGGTTGATCGACAGGAACCATCTCACTCGCGCCCGTTCGAATTCGAGATAACCCGAGGCGAAGTCGATGGCCTTGTGGTGCACGATGTTCTGGCGCAACTCGCCGAACACGAACCCGAGGACGTCATAGAAGTGCACGCCGATATTGGTGGCGATGCCGCCGGACTTGTTCTCGTCGCCCTTCCACGAGGTATGATACCAGGCGCCGCGCGAGGTGATATAAGTCAGCTCCACCTCGTGCATCTCGCCAGCCGGCGCGGCGACGACGTGCTTGCGCAGTTCGAGGATGGCCGGGTGCAGTCGCAGCTGCAGAATGGTGTTCACCCGCCGGCCTGTATCGGCCTCAAGTTCGGTGAGGCCATCCAGGTTCCATGGATTGAGCACGAGCGGCTTCTCGCAGATCGCGTCCGCGTCGGATCTGAGGGCGAAGCGCACATGTGCGTCATGCAGGTAGTTCGGCGAGCAGATGCTGATATGGGACAGCTTCTGGCCCGAGCGGCGGCTGCGGTCGACATGCCGGTCGAAGCGCTCGAACTCCGTGAAGAAGCGGGCATGAGGGAAGTAGGAGTCGAGCACGCCGACGGAGTCGGACGGATCGAACGCAGCCACCAAGTCGCCGCCGACCTCCCTGATCGCCCGCATGTGGCGCGGCGCCACATAACCCGCCGCCCCCACCAGTCCAAACCGCAGCCCCTCAATCATGGGAGACCATGTCCCGCTGTTGTGAATTGGCAATCCGAGGCCGCGCGTCGGTCATTGACGCCCGACCGCGGCCGCCCCTGACGAACTGGCCCAGCTTGCGCAAGGGCTTGGCGAAGAACGCGTAGTCGATGGCCCCGGCCCCAACCCAGCGCCGGCGCGCATCGAGCGCCTCCAGATTGTGGTGGATCGACGCGGCCAACCCCGAAGAGCTCTTGCCCCCGTGCAGCATGTCCACGAGCACCGGTTCGACGGAAGCCGTCGTGAACGACGTGAGTTCCAGGCACCTCAGCATGTAATCGTAGTCGGCGGCCGTCCTGTATCGTAGGTCGAACCGGCCCACCGTCTCCACCACCCCGCGCCGGCAATAGAAGGTCGGGTGCGCCGGCATCCACCCGCTACGGAAGGAGCCGCGGACGTACGGTCCCGTACGCCAGCGCCGCACCACGCGACGGGGCTCATGGCTCGCCACGAAATCGAGGTCGCCGAAGACGATGTCCGCCTCCGCCAGGGCGCCGGCCAGGTTCGACAGCGCGTGGGCATCGGCGAAGCGATCGTCGGAGTTCAGGAAGCCGACGGCGTCGCCGGTGAAGGCGGCCAGGCCTTTGTTCATCGCGTCATAGAGGCCGC
>FTJO01000130.1_pt3 | contig 10314 bp, 8 predicted proteins | sample 1658761 | NCBI WGS metagenome assembly FTJO01 (sample SAMEA3914852, study PRJEB12502) | metagenome | biome: forest; material: soil | place: USA | collected 2011-06-22 | depth 0.3 m | reverse complement strand
GACGCCAGCGACTCGCCGGAGCCCTACCTGCAGGCCGGCGCCGAGGTCGTTTTGCGTGGCGAAGGGCTGACCGCGCTCTTCGAGCTCATCCCGCGCCTGGACGCCGATCGCAGCGCGGCCTCCGAAGAGTGGGTCGCGGGGCTCCACGGGGCTGTCATCATGAGCTCGGGCACGAAGGCGCACAGCAACGGTGCCCCGCCTCCCGCGAGCGCGCAGCAGCCGGAGCTTCCGGCCTGGGATCTCATCGACATCGAGCGCTATCGGCAGGTGTGGCGGCAGGCCCATGGCTTTTTCAGCCTCAACATGGCCGCCTCACGCGGTTGTCCGTTTCGTTGCACCTGGTGCGCGAAGCCCATCTGGGGCAACCAGTATCTGCAACGCAGCCCGGCCATCGTCGCGGCGGAAATGGCTTACCTCAAGTCTTTCTTCCGGCCCGATCACATCTGGTTCGCGGACGACATCTTCGGTTTCCGCGTCGACTGGGTGATGGACTTCGCGATGGCCCTGCGCAGTCTCAAGGCGTCTATTCCGTTCACGATCCAGACGCGCGCCGATCTCATCAGCGAGCGCATGGCGCACGCACTGGCGCTCGCGGGCTGCAAAGAGGCATGGCTTGGAGCGGAGAGCGGCAGCCAGAAAGTGCTGGATGCGATGAACAAGGGCACGACGGTACCGCAGATCCTCACGGCCCGGGCGCGCTTGAAGGCCGCGGGGATCCGCGTCGGGTTCTTCATCCAGCTCGGTTATATCGGTGAGGAGCTTCAGGACATCATCGCTACGCGCGAGCTGATCAGCGCGGCTCGTCCTGATGACATCGGGGTCAGCGTTTCCTATCCATTGCCCGGTACCCCGTTCTACGACAAGGTGCGGGCGCAGCTGAGCGACAAGACGCGCTGGCAGGACAGCGCTGACCTGGCGATGATGTTCCGGGGCACGTACACGTCGGAGTTCTACCGGGAAGTCAGGAATCTGCTGCACGACCAGGTATCGCAGCAGGCCGCGCCGGATGCCCTGGAGGCGGAAGAACGTCGCTGGCAGGACCTGTTGGCGCGTGCCGCCCAGTATCGTTCGAGAGACTCCTCCACATCCCTCCTGGGCTGACGATGCCGAACGGACGGGATCCGAGGCGCGCGTGATCCAGGCAGCACCCCCGCACGCCGCATCGGGTTTGTTGGGCGACAGCAGCGAGCGCGACTACTCGTCCAAGCTGCATCTGTTCAACGCGTTCGCGGAGCGTGAGCTACGCGAGGCGATCGCGACGCTCGGCCTCAAACGTCAGATGCGAATTCTCGATGCCGGATGCGGCACGGGTGAAGCGCTGACATGGTTGTCGGAAGCTGCCGGGCACAACTGCGCCATCACAGGCATCGATCTCGCCACCGCTCACGTGACCGCTGCCCGCGCGCGGGCGCCGCCCGGCGCGATAGTACTGCAAGCGGATCTCATGAATCCGCCGCTCGACATTGGACCCTTGGATCTGATCTGGTGCGTCAATACCATCAACCATCTTCGTGAGCCGGTGCGTGGTATCGAGACTCTGGCGGCGCTGCTGCGCAGCGGCGGCCGGATCGCGTTGGCTCAGAGCTCGCTGTTGCCTGACATGTACTTTGCGTGGGACTCGCGCCTGGAGCGGCTGACGAACGAGGCGGTACGCCAGTACTATCGCGATCGCTACGGACTGAGTGAGAAAGATCTGACCGGCGTGCGCTCCCTGGTGGGCCTTCTCAAGCAGGCGCGGCTGAAGGAGGTGACGGTTCGGACTTTCACCATCGAGCGTACGCTGCCGCTGAGCGGCGCCGACGAGGCGTACCTGCTGGAGTGCATCTTTCGGGGTACGTGGGGAGAGCGCTTGCGGCCTTACCTGACGGACGCCGATTACGCTGAGCTCGCGAGGCTTTGCGATCCGCAGGGGCCGCTATTCGCGCTGCGCCGCCCGGACTTTCACTTTCTGCAGACACTCACGCTGGCCGTGGGCGCGGTCTGATTTCAGCGCACGCGCTCATACAGCGACTCAAAGCACTGTGCAGTGTAGTCCGCATCTTCACGTCGAGCGCGTTTGAGCGCCTCACGAGCGAGGCTCAGCCGCAGCTCCTCGTCCTGCAGCAGCCCCGCGATGGCTGCCGCAAGTTCGCTCGAGTCCCCGACAGGCACGGACATCGAGGCCTGCGGCGCCCACTCGGCTACATGGCCGACCGCGGTCCCTACGGTGGGCACGCCGACGACGGCGGCCTCCAGCATGACCAGTGGGCCCGCTTCATGCCGTGAGGAGATGACCATGAGGTCAGCCGACTCCACGAGGGGGCGCAGCTCCTGCTGCGTGAGAAATCCCCGGAATCTGACTCTCGCGCCGAGCTGCAAGCGCGCGGCCAGCGCCTGAATCTCACCCTGGAGCGTGTCCTCCCCGACGATGTCCATCTCAAAGTCCACCCCCGTCTCCATGAGCGACGCCAGGGCGCGTAGCAGCGTCGGTTGATCCTTGACGCGATTGAGGCTCGCAACGTGGATGAGACGCGCCGGCCTGCGTGGATCGCGTCGTGTCGGCTCGCGTGGCCGCCAGATGCTCAGATCAGTGCCGAGCGGTAAACGTTGTGCCTCCACGCCCAGCTCTGCCAGCGTTGCGATCATGGGTGCGCTGGCGGCCGTGATGACAGAAGTCCCCCGCAGCACCAGCGCTTCCCGCACTCGCCCCCGCCATGTGAGGCGGCCACCGAAGCCAATCTCGGGCAGCGCAACGGGCTCACCGCCTGCGACGTGAATGAGACTCGGAATGCCCAGAGTCCTCGCTGCTACCACGGCAATCAGGCCGCACGAGCCGGACCATATCGCCTGCACGAGATCGAACGGCGCGACCGAATGCCGGCGGCGTATCGAGGCGATCGCCCGCCGGCGCGTGTGCTTCGGGCCGATGTTGTAGATATGCGCCCCGGCCAATTCCCACTCTCCCGGGAGGGGCTCCTGATTCAGCGCGAAAACATGGACATCGTGACGAAGTGCGAGCCGACTCATCAATGCCACGAGTGCGGGGATGACACGATATTCTCCCGAGCGGTCGACACCTCCGGGGACCACCAGTGCGATGCGCATCGACCCCTCGCGCGCCTATCGGGAAGGTGAATCGAGCAGCTTGCGCAGAGCGTCCACCGAGTCCTGCGGATGCCGTCCTCGGCGCAACTCGAACACCTCGAGCCTGGACACACGCTGCGTGAATTGCCCCCACTGCGCTTGTTGGGCAGCATAGGCTTGAGCTGCCACCAGCTCCGCCCTCCACCTGGACCGGGGCAAGCGGGTGAGCAGCGGACGCGCTCCGGCGCTGTGCGCCGACAGGAAGACCACGGCGCCGATCTGCAACGGGGCGGGCGCGAGTCGATAGCCACCGCGCCGCAGGTCGAGCTCGAATTTTCTGACGCCGCTGCGCCGCCGGATGATCGGTGATCTGCGAATTGCCGCGGCACGGGACGCCCGCGAGATCCAGCGCAGCGCCTCGGATGGGACGTGGAGAAAGTTGGCGACGCCCGTGGCGAGCATCGTTTCCGGTGCGACAAACACACTATCCTCGGACACGAAATCCAGGCCATCCAGCAGACACTGCAGGGCCACAGTCGACTTGCCTGAGCCGCTGGGACCCATCAGCAGGACCCCGCGCCCACTGCGCCCAACGCACGCCGCGTGCAGCGGCACGAGCCCCTGCACGCGCGCCGCAAGCGTAAACACCGCGAATTCGAGCAACTCGTAGCGAGTGTGGTAGGGAAATCGGAGCATCCGCGGTGCAACGGCTACCAGCGCCGACCGCTCCTGTGGCGATACGGCGACGAAGCTCGACCCCGCCGTCGCGCCAGCCAGAAACGCCGCGCCCGAAAACATTTCGAGGCGCGGCGGCTCGGAGCGCGGGTGCGGACCCGGACGCGATGTGAGCAGCAGTGCCACTCGCAGGAGGGGCGTGGAGCCCGAAAGTCGGTGCGGCGGTAACCCCGCGTAGGCGGAGTGCACCAGGTCCATCAGCCGGCGGCTATTGCTCTGAAACTCGAACCGGGCGCCCAGCAACTGCAGACGTTCCCATACCCGGTCAACTCGTTCCCGAAAGGGATCGGCGAACAGCTCCGGGGGTGCTCGGTTGTGCTTGCGAGGCATGTACTGGTTCCGTAACCTCTCAAGCATAGCTGAAATCGCCGCTGCTACGACGCTACGGTGTGACTCGATTCCCATGAACAGGTCGCGCGGCTCGCACTCGATGTCCCCTGAGCTCAGCACGCCACAGCTGCACGACACGCAGGTTGCCTTCGACAGCGTCGCGGCCGACTACGACGGCGCGCGCGGCAACAACGAGCTGATTCAGGACATGCGCCGCGAGATGTGGCACTGGCTGGATGCCGCGTTCGCAACTCACAGCCGGCTGATCGATATCGGCTGCGGAACCGGACTCGACGCCGTGCGCATGGCAACACTTGGGCATGAAGTCACCGCGACGGATTGGTCGCCGCAGATGGTCAGCAGGACGGCAGACCGCGCTGCACGCGACCCACTCGCCGCGCGCGTGCGAGCTGTGGCCATCGGTGCCCACGAGTTGCAGCGCCTCGAGGGAGATGGGATCTACGACGGAGCGTATTCCAACCTGGGACCGCTCAATTGTGTTCCGGATCTTGCCGGTGTTGCACGCGAATGCGCGCGCCTGCTCAAGCCGGGCGGTGTGCTCGTCTTCGCCGTGATCGGCCGCATCTGCCCATGGGAAATCGCACACTACTTGCGGCGGCGGCAATGGGCGCGCGTGAAGGTGCGCTTCGCTCGCAAGTTCGTGGCCGTGGGGATGAACAAGCACACCGTGTGGACGCGTTACTACGGGCCGCGTGAGTTCTACCGGCACTTCAGCGAGCACTTCATGCTCCAGCATTTCCGCGGGCTGTGCGTGTTCGCGCCGCCACCCTATCTGACGTGGGTCCGCGAGAAATACCCGCGCTGGCACGAACGGTTGTGGCGCTTCGACCGCGCGGTATGCGGCTGGCCCCTGCTGCGGGGGATGGGCGATCACTTCCTGCTGGTGATGAAGAAGCGCTGAATGCCTGATCCGAGCCCCTGGACGATTCGGCCCTACCACCCGGGCGACGAACGCGGTCTGGTAAAGCTGTTCGCGGAAGTGTTTGGTCGCACTCTCACGGAGGACTCCTGGAGATGGAAGTTGCAGCGCGAGGCAACGCCGGACAATGTCTGGCTCGCGTTGTCCGGCGAGCGGCCCGTGTTTCAATACGGCGGCATTCCGATGCGCTTCTGGCTCGCGCAGGCGCCGGCCAGCACGATGGTTGCCGTGGATGCGATGACTGCGCCGGCGTTCAGGCGGCGGGGGCTGCTCACAGAGGTTGTTGACCGGGCGCACGCCGCCTGGCGGCAGCAAGGCGTTGCATTTGTCCTGGGGCTTCCCAACGAGCAGTGGGGATCGCGCATCCGGGCGGTGGGATGGCAGCCGCTGCTCTCTTTGCAGTGGCTCGTGCGGCCGTTGCGCCCGGAGGCCCTGCTGGCGCGCCGCATGCGAATGCCGCTGCTGCGACGGGCCACTCTTCCGGCCGGGTTGTGGAACCGGTTGCTGCAACGACGCCTGCGGCGTGAACCGCAGATTCTGACCGAGACGATCGAGCAGGCGGACGAGTCGTTCGACCGGCTCTGGGAGCGTTGTCGATCGGACTGGATGTTTTCGACCGTCCGCGATCGCAGTTGGGTCAACTGGCGGTTTCTGGCTTCACCCGCACGCAAATATGAGCTGACGTTGGCGCGTCGGTCAGGCGAGCCGGTGGGCTATACGGCCCACCGGCTCATCGAAACCGACGGCCGCGTATCGGCACATCTCGCGGAGCTGTTCGCTGCCGACACGGATCCGGCGGCCCGTAATGCGTTGCTGTTCGACCTGATCGAAAAACTTCTGGCGGTCAAAGCGCAGGCTCTCGTCACACTGGCAGTGCGGGGCACGCCGTTGTTCCGCTGGCTGCGCGGCGCCGGCTTTCACGCGGGCCGGGGATTCGTCGTCCACATGGTTCCCCTGCAAGAGGATCTCCCGATGGGGAGCCTGCTTCAGCCGCAGCACTGGAATCTCAGTGGAGCTGACTTCGATGTCATTTAGGTCGAAGCTGCGGCCCCTGAAGGGGGCGGCCGCGCGCCTGCTCGAGCGAATCTGGAGATCCGGTTTCGGCACGGCGGCACGGTTCACACGCAGTAATGCCAAGAGATGGAGCTCCGCGGGAGAACAGAGCGTGCTGGTCGTGGCGCCGCACCCGGACGATGAGGCAATGGGTTGCGTAGGCACGGTGCTGCTGCACGTGCAGTCGGGAGATCGGGTGTGCATTGCAACCGTCACTGACGGGCGCTTGTCGAGAGTGATTGCCGACGCCGCGGAGATGGCCCGGCGTCGCCGCCTGGAGGCCATCGAGGCTGCACGACTCATGGGGGTCCAGCGGCACGAATGGATGGGGCTGCCGGAAGGCAACTGGAGCGTCTCGGGTTTGAAGGACTCGTTGCGCGCACTGATCGAGGCAACCCAGCCGGATCTCATCTACGCACCTTCGCGCATCGATTTTCACCCGGAGCACTGGCGAGCCGCGCATGCCCTCGCCCTGGCCATCGCGGCAAGCACGACGGTGTGCGACCGCGGCCTGCGTGTGCGCGTGTATCAGATCCAGGTTCCACTGAACCCACTCATGGTCAACCTGGTGGCCGATGTTTCGGCCCTTCATTCCCAATGTGACTCGGTGTTTCGAGCCTACGCATCCCAGGCTGGAAGCATCGAGTGCACTCATCGCCACAGACGCTACAATGCGGCGTGGCATTGCATCGCAGGACAGGCGGAGGAATTCTGGGAGCTCTCGGCACGGCAATACGTGTCACTGCACGCGGAGCCTCCGGCGGGCTGGCCGAATGCGTTCCGCGGACTGCGCGGCTTTCCGCTGACGGACCCGCTGGCATACCTGGTGGGGATGCGTGAGCGCCGCAGGCTCAGCAAATCGCTATTGCGACCGAGCGCCTGAGAGTCCGCGCAAGCATTCCTCCAGCGCGCTCGATATCAACAGCGCCCCTGCCCTCGACAGGTGGTTCTGGTCCGCATAGAGCAGCCTGCCGTCTGACTCGTAGGCACACGAATCTCCGCGGCAGAGCAGCTCCTTCGGGTCCACCGTCGTGATCATTCCACGCTGCTGCAGCTGGCGGAAATCGCGCTCGGGCGCGGAATATTGCGCGAACCCGTCGGCCCGGGTCACAGTGAGGAAATCCGCCGCAAGGCCGCGCTTGCTCGCCATCCCGAGTGCGTACGGCACGTCGTACTTGAAGGCCGGGACATCGAGAACGATGCACACTGCGCGGCTCGGGACACCGATCTCCCGCAAAGTGTGCTCCACCGCGGCCCTGAAGCGCGACTCGCCCGTTGCGGGGATGAGGCCCGCGGGCAGGCCGATCTCGGCGTCCTTGTCGCCCCAATGAGCATTGAGTATCACCAGGCGCGGCTCGAGATGTCCGATGGCACTCACCACCGCGGTGTTAAAGGCCCTGCAACCGTTCTGCAGGCTTTCCCTGTCCATGGTGTTCGATTCATCGGCCAACGGCCTGCATCCGGGCTTCACGGCAAAGTACGTCCGCACGCGCTGCTCGACCGCCAGCTTCTCGTAAACCGGCAGCGCCGCCATCGCGTGACTGTCGCCCCACACGAGGATTCTCGCAGCGTCCTCATCCTGAGGTCCGAAGCTGCAAAGATCCCCCGCAGCAATGATATCCGGGCCACGGTTCACGCACTTCGACAGCCGCGCGGTGTTGGCAAGCCAGGTCAGATCAGGAGCGCGCACTCTCGTTGCCAATGCCTGCTCGATCCAGGTCGTCTTCCACAGCACGAGCGCAATGGCGCAGATGAGCGCGGCGGAGGCGACCGCGGAGGACACGAACAAGCGCTCGGATCGCAGCCACGATCGGGACCGGATCGGCTTCTCGATGACTTTCCAGCTGCCCATCGCCAGCAGGTAGGTGCCCACGAGCAGCGCGCCCAGCGTGAGCGAGTCCAGCGGCAATATGTTGTAGTAGCGGCCAAGAACCAGGACGGGCAGGTGCCAGAGATAGAGCGAGTAAGAGATCAGCCCGGTGAATACCAACGGCCGCAGGGACAACAGGCGGCTCACCAGCGTCGGCTGCTCGCGCCCGGTCACGATCAGCAGCGCGGCGGCCATGCACGGCGCGATCGTGTACGAACCCGGATATCGCAGCAACGGCCCATAGCAGATGACGGTGAGCAACAGAGTCAGGAGAGCCGCGCCGGCCAGCACCTCGTTCGCCAGCCGCGAGCGGATGCGCAGATCCGTTGAGGTCGCGAGCATGGCTCCGAGCAGCAGCTCCCAGGCCCTCGGAGGCGCGAAGAAGAAATTCGCGGCGGGCTTGTGGTAGGAACCCCAGACACACAGGATGAGGGACACCGCCGCAAGCGCTGCGAGTGCCCAGGAGCGATACCTCGGCACCGTCCGGCCGATCAGGAGCAGGGTGAGCGGATAGAAGAAGTAAAACTGCTCCTCCACCGCGATCGACCAGAAATGCGTGAGCGGCATCTGGTCCGCGGTGTGGCCGAAGTAGTTGTCGCCATCGAGCCAGGCGGGGAGGTTGCTCGCAAACAGGGGTGCCGCGAGCAGGTATCTTCCGAACATCGGCAGATCCCACGGCAGCAAGATGAGGGCTGCCGCCACCGCAGCCGTCAGTGCGGCGACGTATAGAGCCGGGAGAATCCGCCGGCCGCGGCGCAGGTAGAATTCCTTCAAGGGAACCTGCAGCCGCGTGGCATCGGACCCCGCCAGCAATTGGGTGATGAGGTAGCCGGAAATGACGAAGAAGACGTCCACCCCGACATACCCGCCGTCGACGCCGGGCATCCTCGCGTGGAACAGAATGACACTGGCGACGGCGATCGCCCTGAGCCCATCGATGTCCGGGCGATAGGCGGGGCGGTTCTGAAGATGTCCGTCGGAGCTCATCCTGAGCCCCTCCCGGTCGCACCGAGGCAATCCTGATGGCCGCGGCCCCACGCCTGCATTTCGGCTTCATCCTCTCCTCGCTGGACACTCTGCCGGGGGGTCTGGAAACCATGGCTCGAGGCCTGGCGCGGGCGGTGGCGGCAAGAGGCCATCAGGTGACTACCATCGCAGGACGCGCAGTGTGGAAACCTAGCTTCAGCGTTCCTGGGATCGAAAGCCTCGTGGTCCCCTCGCCGTCGCTGACCGGCCCGCTGGCGCGACCGCTCAAACGCCTTCGGCCCGGGTGGGCGTTGGCGCTGCAGTCCCGCACGTTCCTGCTGGCGTGCCGAGCTACGCCCCTCGTGTTCCGTCGCATTCTGGAATGCTCGGTGACCGTCACTTTTCTGGAGCTGGAAACCGTCGCCATCTCCCGGTGGCGGGCGGCCCTGGGCCGCCCCAACGTCGCCTATTTCCCCGGTGTCGTGCGCTGGAGGGACCTCCGCAGGGACCGCTCCGTTCTGCGGCTGGCCGCGAGCGAGACACTGGCTGCGCGCTATCGACACCTTCCCGAGCTCCCGATTCACGGCGTCCTGTACCCCGGAATCGATGACGATGCCATACCGGGGGCCCGAACGACGCGGGCTGAAGTGGCGCGCATTCTCTTCGTCGGGCGCCTGGAAACCAACAAGGGCATCGCCACGCTGCTGGACATGGCTCGCAACCTCTCTGGCAACGGGCCGCAACTGGAATTGCGCCTCGCCGGAGACGGGCCGATGCGTAGAGAGGTGATGCGCGCGGCGCAAGCCCTCAGCGGCGCGATACGCCTCGTATGTCTCGGGCCGCTGACTCCGGCCGAAGTCCGCCGGGAACTGCAGAGCACCGATCTGTTTCTGTTCCCGTCGCGGTACGAAAGCTTCGGGATCGCGGTCCTCGAAGCGCTCGCCGCCGGCATTCCGGTCGTCTGTTCGGACCTCCCCGCCCTTAGGGAGGTGGCCGGCGAGGCAGCCGTATTCGTTCCGGCGGCTGACACGACCGCGTGGATCGAAGCTACCACGCGGCTGCTGCACGATCGTGGATTGCGCGAACGTTTGTCGGCGTTGGGAGCCATGCGCGCTCGGCGCTTCACCTGGGATGCCGCGGTCGAGACCCTGGAGGCGCACGCGTATCGAATCATGAGCGGCGAGAGCGGCTCTGCCTCAGGCGGATGAGGCGCACCCTGTTCTACGAGTTGCAAGATCGCACGCGATACAACGTCCACGTGTCCTGACTGCCCAGCGCCTGCATTCCGATCGCGTCCTGAAGCCAGTGGACATTGATTGCCGGTGATTTTCCCGGCCATTGCGACTCTATGTTGCCC
>FTJO01372227.1_pt1 | contig 10334 bp, 8 predicted proteins | sample 1658761 | NCBI WGS metagenome assembly FTJO01 (sample SAMEA3914852, study PRJEB12502) | metagenome | biome: forest; material: soil | place: USA | collected 2011-06-22 | depth 0.3 m | reverse complement strand
AGAAGGTCCCCGTCCAACCGATCGTGACTTTGCGGTCGTTGCCATAGTCGTTCGCCGGAACGAAGCGGTCGGTGTCGACCGACGACGAGATATAGGTGCAGGCCTTCTTCTGGTTGAGCTCAAGACAGAAATCATTGAGGAAGGGAGACGATGTGATGACGTGATCCGCCTTGCGGATCAAGTAGCGCGCCTTCCAGGGCCCCTTGAGAAACCTCGCCACAGCATTCGGATTGTATTCCTTGGGCAATGCCTGTCCGGTCAGCACATTGTCCTCCACATCGAATATCAGCCGCTTTGCACTGAGCCGAGCGACGCGCTCAGAAAGATCTGCGCCGAACGGCGTGACCCACATGAAGATGTAGATGAGGTCATAGCGGGCGACTGTGAACAGCGCGAGCGCACGCCGGAGTTCGCCTCGTACTAAGCCTGCCGCCTTTTCCAGGTAATGCCCGTTCTCGTAGGCAACCCGCCACGTTCCCACGTCCATGTAGCAGGACACGTCGACGTCGTAGCCTTCCGCGCGCCAGTCGTCGAAGTACTGCTCGTACTTAAGCCTCTGGCCCGCAGCAACTCCCTCTGGAAAGGGACAGAGTACCAGCAGGCGCCTGCTTGAGTTCCTGGTCATTCTTGCCTGATACTCGGTGCGACGCAGCCAGGACTCACGTGTAATCCCTGCTCGTCTGGCCGAAGCGGCCGTCGAAGGGACGCCGCTGTTCTTCCTCAGAGAGGCTGGTCTGGTCGAAGCGCGCCCATTCCTCGCCGAATGAGGCGATCGTCTGAGGATCGAGATTCTCCCCATTGATGCTCGGGGCTGTTCGGGTCCCGCGGGACCCTGGGATGGGGTCACGGCTCACGTCGGGGCGGGCATGGAGGTCTTAACGGGAGTGGTCCGGTTTCCGCCCAGGAGTCGGCGGTAAACTGCATCGTACTCGGCCACGCCGCTTTCGAGCGAGAACAGGCGCACTGCGGCCGCACGACAGCGCGCAGGCGTTTCGCGGTCTGCGCACAGCGTCAGAAGCCTGTCGGCCGCCTCTTCGAGCTCAGCCGGAGAGAAGCCGCGCAGCGCCACCCCGACCCGTTCCCCTTCGAGGATCTCTTCCATGTCGCCGACGCCGACGTTGCCGAGGCACGGCACGCCGCAGCCGAGGTATTCTGCGAGTTTGGTCGGCGCCGAGGCGATCTTGGAGAAGCAGGGCTGGATGAGCGCGCCCGCCGCATCCATGCGTCCTATCAAGGCCGGAACCTCGTCATGGCGCGCGGCGATCAGCTCGAGCCGATCCAAGTCGATTCCAGAACGCGCCGCCGCCTCGCGTATTTGAACGTGGTCGTTCCGGTTCACAACGAGCATGCGCGCGTCGGGCCGGCGCTTGGAGATGGCCATGAAGAATTGCAGCATTTCATCGATCAGATACCAGGTCCCCACCGACCCGACATAGCCGAACGTGAAGGGCCGCGCTTCGGCGACCTTAAGCGCGAACCGCTCCAGATCTGCGCAGGTCGGGATCACGGACAACGGCAGGTTCCGTCCCTTCACGCCGTTGAAGTCGGCCAGGACGCGCTTTGATGCCTCAGTCAAGGTCACCACATGATCGGCCGCACGGAGGAAGCGTGTTTCGAGCGCCTTGGTGAGGCGATAGAGTCGCCCGTGCCGGCCCCACAGGCCGCCGTCCACGCGCTCGTCGGCCCAGAAGCCCCGCATGTCGAACACGAACCTTGCGCCCGTCAGGCGTTTGATGACGAGCGCCATGGCCGCCGGCACATAGCTCCGGGCATGAATGATCCTGACACCGCGAGTGACGGTCAGCCACAGGCCGAGCGCTACGCCGCACGCGATGTCGTAGGCCGTCGCTGGGGCCGTGGGGGCTTTGTGATATCGCAGCGGGCTCCAGTCGATGCCCGCTCGCTCAAGCCGATCAGCGAGCTTGGCGCGCGCGCCGCGATCGGCCCAATCGGCAGCCTTTTCGAATGAGAGGACGTGGATACGCCGGTCCGCCGCAAGTTGCTCAAGGTAGGCAAGAACCTGCGACTGGCCGAGGGGCTCCAGCAGGCCGTCGTAGGTTATATAGAGCACTGTCGCGCGGGTCATGATCGATCAACTGCGCCGGGCGATCCCGACAAACTTTCCGCCGGATTCCGTAACGGCGAATACCGGACGATGTTCGTCGATGAACTCCGCGAAGGCGAGATTGTCCTGAATATCGTCGGAGATGAACACACCGCCACGACGCAGGGCCGTCCACAGCTTCGGATAGGCGTACCGCCGGCCGTAGTAGGACTTGTCGGAGTCGTAGTGGCAGAGGTCGATCTCGCCTCCGACGTCGGCGAGGGCCCGTTCGAGGCCGCGGCGGTCCGGCTCGCGGCGAATCCGCCACATGCCGCGGAGTCGATCGGGCACCACCACGCCGACCCAAACGTCGTTGTTCTGCTTGGGATAGGGCATGTCGACGCTGACCACCTGAGCGCCCGCGCGCCCGTCCATTCCGGCCAGGATCGCCAAGCTGGACCAGCCATAAGCCACCCCGGTCTCGATCACCCGCTGCGCAGCAGATAGCCGGGCCGCGCCATAGAGAAGATCGATGTCGCCGGGACCCCCCATCTGCATCGGCACCTCTTGCGCTCGGGCGCGAGCCTCGTCGAGCAGCGACTGGGGCAAGCGTGGGATCTCCTCGTCCGGGCTGAGCCCCAGTTGGTGCAATGCCTGCGCCGCCGAAACGGCGCGCTCGGCCGCCCATTTCCCTGCCGCTTGGCGGTACGTGGGGCCATCCCGGTCGGGTTGAGCTTTCCGTACAGCCAACGCCACTGCGTGACGCCAGTGGCTAGGTCGCTGGGCGAACCAGCAGGCGGTCTTGAGTTTCTCGATCATGTCCACTTGCTAGAGTTCCGCGCCGGTCATGAAGTCAGCCAATCTTGCAGTCTGCTAAGTTCGGCGCCAGCAGTCCCAGCCACCGGTGGGCCACGCTGGCCACCGCGAAGTCTTCGCTGCGACGCCGAAGCTCCTGGCGATTCCAGTCCTTGTTCAGCGCCTCAGTCATGGCGCCGGCCATCGCATCGACGTCTCCCACCGGCACCAGTATTCCGTGTCTCCCATTGTCGAGGATTTCGGCCGGGCCTGACCGGCAGTCCGTCGACACCACAGGAATGCCGCAACTCAGGGCCTCGACGAGGACATTGCCGAAGCCTTCGTAATCCGAGGACAGGACGAACAGGTCGGCAGACGAATAATAGGGGAAGGGATCGGTGACCTGGCCGCCGAAAACCACCCGACCGGCGAGGCCTTCCTGGAAAACGAGCGCCTTGGTCTCTTCTTCCAGTTCGCCGGTGCCCAGAATCATCAAACGCGCGTCAAGCGTCCCCAGGAGGCTTTTGAAGGCCCGAAGCAAAAGGGCGTGGTTCTTCTGACGCTTGAAACGTCCAACGGTGATAATCCGCCGCCCCTTCCAGCCTCCCCACGCTGCTTCAGCTTCATCGGACGGCGCCGGAGGCTTGATAGGGGTTGGCACCGGGTTGTGAATCACCGTGAACTTGTCGCGCCGCACGCCGGAAAGCGAGGACACATCGTCCGCTACGCCAGCGGACACCGTCATCCGCGCATCGGCGTGCGGATAGAACAGTCCCATGCTGAGTCGCATAGCCAGGCGGTGGAGGGCTCCCCACTCGGCATATTGCAGAGACAGGGTGTTGTGGTCGGACACCACCAACCGCGCCGAAGACCGCGCGAGCTTGTGCGCCAGAATGCCGTAAACATTGAAGGGCCACATGGGCACGAGGACCGAATCCGGTTGCGCCGTATGCAGATACTCGGCGAAAGGCCGGACGAATTGCCTAAGGCGCGGAGCGTTGAGTTTGATCACCCGCACCCCGTCAGGCACCACCCCCCCGACCTCCTCGGGCTCGAACGCCAGCACCATGTCGACAGCGATGCCCATGGCGAGGAACTGCCCCGCCATAGCCATCTGCACGCGCTCGACGCCCCCGACCGGAAGCAGGCTCGGCAAGGCGAAGGTGATGCGGGGCTTCGCGGGGCCAGCACAGCCCACTGGGGAGGTCGCCGACAGCGGATCGGGACGTGCCATCCGCCGGATCAACGTCCCCGCACGACATTCAGTAGGCGTTCGCCGGCCGCGACGAGTGGTCCTGAGGACCTGTACTCGTCGCCCAGATCGACCAGAACACCCCCCATCGACTTCTTGAAGGCATGGATCCCGTCCATGACCTGCGGATCCGGGACGCCGCCGAAATCATACCATTCACAACCGAGATCCTTGGCGAACAGCATGTTTCGCCACTGCAGGAACTGCCCGGCTCCGCCCATGCCCCGCCTCGCGCCCGCGCCATACATGTAATAGGCGGTCGCGCCCGCTCGGTAGAGCGCCGAAATCGCTTCGATGTCCTCGGCGCCCGAGACGCAAGCGGTCAGAAGCAGGTGGCCATCCTTTTCCATCCGCGAAAGGACGGCGCGGTCGGGTACGCCGAGTTTTCGCTCCCTAGCCAACGGCAGATATTGTTCAAAGAACGCGTCCAAAAGCTTGCCATCGCCGTCGGAGACGACGAAGCGTGCGCCAGCAGTTTCCGCCTTGCGAACCATGTTCCTCGATTTTGCGCCCATGTTCTTTTCGAGTGCGTCTGCCGGTTCCAGCAGATCAGAGACATAGGTCGCGATGTTCAGCAGCCTTCGGCCGGGCTGGAGCATTTCGAGGGCGTACCGACTCGTTCCCTCTTCGCTGGGACATGTCCTGTCGAAGTCGTGAATATAGATGTCGTTTAGGCTGAGGCCCTTGCCCACGCGGGTCAGTTCGCCCTGAAGAATGTCCTCACCCCCGCGGGTGAGGAGGATAAGACTGCGGCAAACCGGGCCGCGGCGCTTTTGCAGGACGCGAATGCCGGGCAGGTCCGTGGCGATGGCCCATCCGAAGTACAGTTGATGCGCCCACTCGTCGGCCAGGAAGATGCTCCTATAGGAGCGAGGGGCAATCACCGGCGTGGTGGCTTCAGCCATTCTTTCTGCACACATAATAGTACCAGGGCGCGAAGTAGGCAGACTGAACGGCGGGGTAGTCGCCATGAACTGTTTCAAGCAGTTCAAGGCCAGCCCGAGCGAGATCAAGCCGCACGGTGTGGGGCGTTGAGACGAATGTGCGCAAACCGCCATGGACCGGATCCATCACATAGCCTTCGCCTCGGCCAAAGGCGCCGCTCGTGATCCGGCGCAGGGCGATGGAAAGCGACTTGCCGACCGCGCGAACACTTCGCCAGAGCTGTTGATGAAGGCGCGCACCTTCCAGCTGAGGCCAGATTCCGAGCTGCCGCGCATTATGGGATGAAAAGATAAAGACCCCGCCGCTCTTCAGAATTCGCGCGACTTCCGAAAGGCAACGCCTCCGGGCGTCGTCGTGATCGATGTAATCGATGCCGTTGAACGAGAAGACGACGACGTCGAACTCGGCGGGGCCGAACTGGCTCATATCCGTCGCGTCGCACCAGCGGAAATCCAGCTGCGGCCACCTCAGCTTGCAGATCTCGACCATCGCAGTGGAATAGTCGGCGCCGACGTAGCGCCCGGCGGCCGAGGCAAGGTGAGGTGTCGTGCGACCGCCCCCGACCCCAAGGTCGAGGATGGCTCCGCCTGGCGTGAGGTGGCGGTCAAAGATAAGGCGCTCGCAAGGCTGCAAACCTTCGGCGCTGGCGTAATGGGCGACGACGTCGACCTGACTATATCGCTCCAGATTTCCAGGCCGAGACGTGGCCACTGATCAGTGCGTGGTTTCGAGGCGGGGCGGCAGGGAAGCGCGCGCGCCGACTGTGCGGAACTGCGCCTCTGCCAAAGAGTCGGCATAGAAGGTGAAGCGCGAATGCACCGGGGCGCCAGCCCGCGAGAAACCTTCCCCCACATCGAGCACGACGGGATAACCGAGTTCGCGGACAACGTCCGCCTGGCCATCACGGAGGCTCCCGTTCGGGAAGGCGTAGATCTGCGGGTCCAGCCCGGCCTGGTCGCGGAACCAAGCGCGGCAACGGCGGGCGTCGTCAGCCAGATAGGCGTCGGTCTCGAAGGCCATGCTGGCGTGCTCGAAGGAATGAGCGCCGATCTCGTGGACCGCGGCCACCTCTCGCACATCCGCCGCCGACATCATCAGCGTCGCCCAAGGCCTGTCGAGGCGTGCAAACAGCGGCTTGAGCGTCTCCAGGATCGCCCTTTGCTCCGCGATGGGCCGGTTCTTCAAGGCGGAGGAGGCGCGCTGCCCTGAGGCCGCGCGCTGGGCCGGATCGATCGTGCCGGACATGCCAGGGACGGCAAGCTCGCGCAGAAGACCCTCAGGGGCGGCCGAAATGAAGTCCTGCAGCAGGCCATTCATCGGTGGCAATCCGCTCTCGACGCAATCGGGAATGATGTTGAGATTCGCACGCAGTCCGTGGCTCTCAAGGATCGGCGCGACCGTCTCGACAAAGTCTTTATAGCCGTCGTCGAAGGAGAGAACGAGGAGCGGCTTGCCGGCGGGCGGGCTGGCGCCGAGCTCCGCAAAGGTGACGATGGTGAAGACCGTCTTCAGCCAGGTAAGCCATTCTTCGAACAGCCGCGGCGTGAGCGAGCGGTATGGCCCCTCTTCCCGGTCCTCGATGCGGTGCAGGTTCAGCACCGTCAGAATTCCGTTCGAGGCAAGGGATTCGAGTCGGGGTTTCAACACCGAAGCGCGCCCGGCCAAGGTGAAATAGCACCGCTTGAGAAGTGGACGCCCTTTCAACTGGGCTCTCCGGCGGGGCGGATCGCAAGTTGGTTGCGACTATCCACGGGGTGGATGGCGAATCCCGCGCGCTCGAGAATGGAGCGGACTTCCCCACCGTCCCGGCCCCAGCTCTCGAACAGCACGGCCTTGATCCGCTTGAGCGCCTCCTGGCATCCACCCAGGGCGGCTGCTTCCGCGCCCTCCAGATCCATCTTCACCAAGGCGATTTGCGGATAGTCGCTGAGCAGGCGGTCCAGGGTGGCGGTCTGCACCTCGATGCTGTCGCCGGCGCGGTCCGGGGCGCGCGTTATCGAAGCCTGGCCGTGGAAACCACCTTGGGGCACGAACGCTTGCACCGTCTGGTTTTCCTGGTCCGACAGTGCTGCCTGCACGACCTTCACATTGCTAAGCCCGTTCAGCGCCAGGTTGCGCTGGAGCTGCCGCGCTGTGTCGGGCATCATCTCGATCGCCAGGATCCTGCCCTCGCGACCGACCAGCCGGGCCATGGGCACTGTCACCGCACCAATGTTGGCCCCGGCGTCAATGGCGACGTCGCCGGGCTTCAGCCGGCCGCGCATGGCCCGCAGGACCGCCATGTTGTGGGACGGCAAGACGTGTGCGAGGTCGTCGCAGTAGCCGCGGACCTCAAAAGCCCCCGATCCGCGGACTTCGACCTGGGCATCGCAGACCAGGTATGGATCGACCCATTGGTCGGGCCTTTCGAAGATGGCCCGTCGGGCGTTGAAGATCGATCTCCCGACGGCGCGCCGATCTAACGCGGAGCGGCCGCGGATGCCGGTTAGGACCTCGACCCAGGCCACAGTCCTTCGCGCGAAGGTCACCAGCCTGCGACCGTTCTGCACCAAGCCTGACGGCAGAAGTTTTCTGACTGAGGAACGAAACGTCATGTTCTTTTTCGTATGGGCTTCGCCGCTCATCCCGCCGCCCACAGGTCCGACCCGGCGCCCGCGCCCCTCATCAACCGCCGCGAGGGGTCAGGCGCCGAACACATAGCGAAGCTGACGCGGACTGCAGACGCAGGTTTCGACCCCGAGCCTTCGGCGCACGATGGCTGCGCCCGCGATCGACTTCAAGGACTCGGAAACGATCATGCCGACCGGCACCGCGTTGAGGCCAAGATAAGGCAAGAGCAGGAGCGCCAAAGAGACGCCGATCGTCAGGCCTGAGCACTGGATGACCGTGAGCGCCCGCTCACTGCCGCACATGTTGAGAATCGTCGATGAAGACCCAAAGAGAGAATTGATCGAGTAGGCGACGCCCATCAGCACCAACGGCGACCATGCGGGCAGAAACGCCTGTCCGAAGGTGACGGCGATGAACGGCTTGCCAAAAAGATAAACGCCCAGGGTGATGGCCCATACCATCGCCGACATGGCCAGCGAGGAGGTGGTCGCCAACCGCTGGAGGCGCTGGCGGTCGCCCGCCGCGTGGAACTGGGCGGCGAACGGCATGATGACGACGTTCAGAAGCGCCGCCGGCACTCCGATGAAGCCGACCATGGACATCGCCACGCGGAAGATGCCGACCTCCCTGGGCGCGAGCAGGAAGCCGAGCAACAGCATCGGATATTGAGATTCGATGGTCCGCAGGATTTCCGTGCCGGCCATGGGCGCGGCGCTGGCGATCCATTCGCGCCGATGCGCCGACGCCTTGGCAGCGCGTACCTCGCTGGGGAAGATGTAGTGGATTTCCCAGGCGCAGATCGCGAGCACCAAGAGGCCGCCTGCGACTTGCAAGCCCATGGCGGTGGACGGATCCACCGCACCGACGCCGGCGCGCCAGACAAAGAGGAAGAGCGCGAAGACTATGGGTCTCAACAGGGTGTCATAGAGTTGGCCGCTGCTGATCCGCTGGAAACCCCGCAGCACCGACATGCCGAGCGTGGTAAGCGCCAGCAGAGGGATCATTATCATGCCAATGTAATAGGCGCTCGAGGGCGGCTTGCCCGCGACGGCGCCCCAGACCAGGACGCCCAGACCCGCCAGAACGGCGACGGCCAGCGAGCCAGTTAGCACAATGACCGCGAACCAGAGCACCGCGCCCTTGACGCGCGCATGATTGGCCGCCTCAAGGAATGCCGAGACCTCGCGCGTGACCAGTTGCGGCAGGCCCTGCTGCGCCGGGATCGCCAGCACTGTGGCGATCGCCAGCGCAGTGCCATAAACCCCGTATCCGACGGGCCCGAGGTAGTGGGCGAGCTGGACGCCCACCAGGAACATCGCGGCCATTCCGGCGAATCGGATTCCGGCCGTCCCCACGGTCGCGATCGCGAGCTTGCGGGCGAAGCCATCCCGCCGCCCGAGCTCGCCCAGAAGCTCTAACGGGCGCTTGAGCAAGCGGCCGGCGCCGTCCCGGATCAGCCTCACAGCCGCAAGTCCGCCTCGGCAGGGCTCAAGACGCCCTTCAGATCAAACAGCACGTGCGGGGCCCGCCCGACCGCCCGGATCTCCTCCGCGCCCATGTCGGCGAAGGCCCGGTGCGCGACGGCCAGGACGATGCCATCATAGGCGCCCGCCTCAACCTTCGGGGTCAGCTCCAGGCCATATTCTTCGAGCGCGTGCTCGGGATCGGCCCAGGGGTCGTGGACGTCAACGTCTACCCCAAAGTCGCGCAGCTCGCGGACCACGTCGATGACGCGTGTGTTGCGCAGGTCCGGACAGTTTTCCTTGAAGGTCAGGCCCATGATCAGCACGCGTGCGCCGTCCACCTGAATTCGCTTCTTCAACATGGCCTTGACCAGGCGCCCGGCGACGTAAGCCCCCATGCCGTCATTGAGGCGACGTCCGGCCAGGATGATCTCGGGGCGATAGCCGATCGCCTCGGCCTTATAGGTCAGATAGTAGGGATCGACGCCGATGCAGTGGCCCCCCACCAACCCTGGCCGAAAGGGCAGGAAATTCCATTTGGTCCCGGCGGCCTTCAGCACGGCCTCGGTGTCGATCCCCATCTTCTCGAAGATGATGGCCAGCTCATTGACCAGGGCAATGTTGAGGTCGCGCTGGGTGTTCTCGATGACCTTGGCGGCCTCGGCGACGCGGATGCTCTCGGCCTTATAGGTTCCGGCCGTGATGATCGCGGCGTAGACCGAATCGATCCGGTCCGCGGCCTCGGGCGTGGATCCGGAGGTCACCTTCCGAATCGTGGCCAGCCTATGCTCCTTGTCACCTGGATTGATCCGCTCCGGTGAATAGCCGGCGAAGAAGTCCTGATTGAACTTGAGGCCAGACGTTCGCTCGAGGATCGGCACGCAATCCTCTTCCGTCGCACCCGGATACACGGTCGATTCGTAGACCACGATGTCGCCAGGCTTCAGGACCTGGCCGACCGAGCGGGAGGCGCCGAGCAACGCCGACAGGTCGGGGCGCTTGTGGGCGTCAACGGGGGTCGGCACAGTGACGATGTAGAAATTGCAGCCTGCAATGTCGGATAGTTCGCTGGTGACAATCAGGCGCCGCGCCTCGGCCAATTCGTCGGTCTCCACCTCCAAGGTGGAGTCGCGTCCTGCCCGCAGCTCGGCGACGCGCGAGGCGTTGATGTCGAAGCCGGCCACTGGCCAGAGCTTGGCGAACTCGACGGCGAGCGGCAGGCCGA
>FTJO01002895.1_pt2 | contig 10415 bp, 8 predicted proteins | sample 1658761 | NCBI WGS metagenome assembly FTJO01 (sample SAMEA3914852, study PRJEB12502) | metagenome | biome: forest; material: soil | place: USA | collected 2011-06-22 | depth 0.3 m | reverse complement strand
CAGCGCCTCGATCTCCCGCTCGGGCCATTTCCCCTTCATGGCCAGCACCCGCGTCTGCGGACCGCACAGCGGCGCCACCTTCACGAGCAGCTCAGGAAGCGCAGCGAACGCGCGGGCGACGACCGTGTCGAAGGGAGAGGCCGGCCTGGACGACTCCGCCCTTTCGTGAACCGCCGCCACGTTCGAGAGCTCCAGCACGCGCGCGGCATGCGCTACGAAGCGCACCTTCTTGCCATTGGAGTCGATGAGCGTGAAACGCCGCTGCGGGTTCACGATCGCCAGCGGCAGACCGGGGAACCCTGCGCCCGTGCCGACGTCTGCCACGGTCGTGCCCTGGAGATCGGAGTGTACGGAAAGGCTGTCCAGGAGATGGTGGGTGATCATTTCCTCGCGCTGGGTGATGGCCGTGAGGTTGTAGGTTCGGTTCCAGTGCTCGAGCTCGTCCAGGAGCCTCAAGAGCCGCGCGGCGTCGCTTTCCTCGAGGTCGACGCGGAGCGAGGCGGCCGCGCCGATGAGCCGTTCAACTGGGGTCAAAGTCAGGGTCCATCCGTTGACGGAAGGTGGGATAGTCTTGGATTCTGTCAGAAAAATGAACGCGGGCCGCTCGCAGTGAGACTGCTGCTCGTCGAGGACGACTCCATGATCGGAGAGGCCATCCGCACGGGCCTGAAGCGGGACGGCTTCACCGTGGATTGGGTGCACGACGGGGAATCCGCGGACCAGGTGCTGCGTACCGAGGCGTTCGACCTGCTGCTGCTGGACCTGGGGTTGCCGCGCAAAAGTGGACTGCAGGTCCTGCAGTCTCTCAGGGCGCGCCAGCAGGGATTGCCGGTGCTCATCATCACCGCCCGGGACGCCGTCTCGGACCGGATCCATGGCCTGGACGCCGGCGCGGACGACTATCTCGTCAAGCCGTTCGATCTGGACGAGCTCGCCGCCCGCATCCGCGCCTTGCTGCGACGGCGGTCCGGCCGGCCCGAGCCGCAGATCGCCCATCTGGGCGTCGTGCTGAATCCAGCGACGCACGCGGTGGTCCGCGACGGACGCGGCGTGGAGCTGTCCCCGAAGGAGTTTGCGCTGCTGCAGTTGCTGATGGAGCACCCGGGAACGATTCATTCGCGTGCGCAGATCGAGGAGCGGCTATACGGCTGGGGCGAGGAAGTGGAAAGCAACGCCGTCGAAGTGCACATTCACGGGCTGCGCCGCAAGCTCGGCTCAGACTTCATTCTCAACGTGCGCGGCGTGGGCTACCGCGTGAGGCCTGCGCAGTGAGCTCGCTTCGCGCACGGCTGCTCGTCTGGCTCCTGGGCGGCGTGGTGCTGATCGGCGCTGCGGGCGGCTGGTTCGTGTACCGCAACGCGCTCGGACAGGCCGACGCCTTCTTCGACTACGAGCTTCGCCAGACCGCACTGCTGCTGAGCGATCAGCCGGTCGAGTATCAGCTCGCACCCCCCATTCCACCGAGCGATGCCTCGTACGACTTCGTGGTGCAGGTGTGGACGCTCGACGGAGTGTTGGTGTACCTCTCGAAGCCCCACAGCGTGCTGCCTACCGTCACGACGATCGGGTTCTCCAGCGTCACTACGAGTGAGGGCCGCTGGCGCGTCTACGGCGTGCAGGCGCCGACGAAGGTCGTGCAGGTCGCGCAACCCATGCGCGTACGACAGGAGCAGGCGGCGGTGCTCGCGCTGCGGACCTTGAAGCCCTTCGCGCTGCTGTTGCCTGTGTTGGGTCTGCTGATCTGGATCGCGGTAGGGCACGCACTGGAGCCCTTGAAGCGTCTGACGCTGTTGGTCAAATCGCGCCGGGTGAACGAGCTGCAGCCGCTGCCCGCTGGGCCATTGCCGGATGAGGTGCGTCCCCTGGTGGGCGCATTGAACGGGTTGCTCGGCCGCCTGGGCGGAGCGCTGGAGCGAGAGCGCGCATTCATATTGGATGCCGCGCACGAGCTGCGGACGCCGCTCACGGCGCTTCACCTGCAGATGGGCGCACTGGCGCGCGCCGGAAATGACGCCGAGCGTACCGAAGCGACCGAGAAGCTATCGGCAGGCGTACAGCGCGCGATCCGCCTCGTCGAGCAGATGTTGTCGCTGTCACGTCAGGAATCACGCGCCGAGCCTGCAAGGACGCAGGTGGACCTCGACGCGATCGCCAGGGAGGTCGTGACGGAACTCGTTCCGGTTTCCGACGCGAAGCGCATAGATCTCGGAATCCCCGACTCCCAGCCGGCCGCGGTGTTCGCGGATCCGGATGCGATTCGCACGCTACTGCGCAACCTTGTGGACAATGCGATCCGCTACACGCCGCCCGGAGGGCGCGTCGACGTTGCCGTGCGCTGCAGCGAGCCGACGGATGGCCAGGCGCGCAGCCACGGAGGCGTCCCCAAATCCGGTGCGGCGAGCGGGGCGCGTGCGGAGCTGAAGGTCGTAGACACCGGCCCCGGCATTCCGCCCGAGGACCGCTTACGGGTATTCGACCGCTTCTACCGTCGTCCAGGAACCTCGCCGCCCGGCAGCGGGCTCGGAATGGCGATTGTGAAGGCTATCGCGGACAAGCACGACGCCACGGTCACGCTCGACACCGGTCCCGCGGGAGCCGGGCTGTCCGTCACCGTGAGCTTCCCGGTCCCTGCCGCTTCCCCTTCCCCGGGCACCGCGGCGTCCCCTGATCCTGCGGCTTCCGACGGTCCATCCGCCCCTCCCGACCCTTAAGGCTGGTTTAAGTCTGCGCGTCTAGGGTCACAGGCAGGGCCAGACCGGCCATGCCGTTATGAATTGCTGGAGACCGACATGAACCCGAGGAATCTTTATGCCAAGCCGCTGGCTGCGGCAGTGCTGGGCGCCATCGTTGCAGCGCCGCTCAGCGCGTTCTACGCCCTGAACGTCCGGGCGCAGTCGCCGGAGCACACCGTCGTGGCGCCCGTCCAGACAGCGCCTGCGACGGGCAACCCCGCGGCGGTGCTGCCCGACTTCAGCACGATGGTGCAGAAGTACGGACCGGCCGTCGTCAACATCCAGGTCATTGAAAAAATGCCGGCGTCGTATACGCAGGATGGCGACGACAACGATGGCCCGGGCGGCAATCCCTTCGAGAACACCCCCTTCGCCCCGTTCTTCAGGAATCTCCCACAGGCGCCGCAACAGCAGGCACCGGTCAGGGGAGAAGGCTCCGGCTTCATCGTGAGCCAGGACGGACTCATCCTCACGAACGCGCATGTCGTGAACGGCGCGAAGGAAGTGACCGTTCGCCTCACGGACCGACGCGAGTACACGGCGAAGGTCGTGGGCGTGGACACGAAGAGCGACATCGCGGTGATCAGGATCGCTGCGAAGAATCTGCCGACGGTGAAGGTCGGGGACTCCCGCAACATCCGCGTCGGCGAATGGGTCCTCGCGATCGGCGCGCCGTTCGGCTTTGCGAACAGCGCCACCGCAGGAATCGTCAGCGCGACGGGCCGTACCCTGCCGGACTCCGGCTACGTGCCGTTCATCCAGACCGACGTGCCGATCAACCCGGGTAACTCCGGTGGCCCGCTCTTCAACATGCGCGGGGAGGTCATCGGCATCAACTCGCAGATCTACAGCCGCTCGGGCGGCTACCAGGGTGTGTCGTTCTCGATCCCCATCGCGGTGGCGCTGAATGTGAGTCATCAGCTCGAGACCAGCGGCCACGTCACGCGCGGCAAGCTTGGAGTCGTCATCCAGAACGTCGACCAGGCGCTGGCGGACTCATTCGGACTGCCGCAGCCGGAAGGCGCGCTCGTGTCCAGCCTCGAGAAGGGCGGACCCGCGGAGCGGGCCGGCATCGAGCCGGGAGATGTGATCCTGAAGCTCAACGGCGCGACTGTGAACGAATCGCAGGAGCTGCCGGCCGAAGTTGCGGATCTCGCCCCGGGCGCGACCGCGAAACTCGAAGTGTGGCGACAGCATGCGAGCCGCGAGATCGAGGTCAAGCTAGGTCAGATGGAGGACACGCGCACCGCATCGAACGGTGAGCGGCCGCAATCGGGCGGCAAGCTGGGCCTTGCGGTTCGCCCGCTCACGAGCGACGAGCAGCAGCAGGCCAACACGCGCGGCGGGGTGCTCGTCGAGCACGCCAGTGGACCGGCCGCGGAGGCCGGCCTTCAGCAGGGCGACATCGTCTTGTCTGCGAACGGTGCCAAGGTGTCGAGCCCCGCGGATCTGAGCGGAGCGGTGGAGAAGTCCAAGGGCCACGTCGCGCTTCTGGTGCAACGTGGCGATCAGCAGCTGTTCGTACCGGTGCGGGTGGGCTGACCGAGAATCGGTCGACTCAAGCGGGCGTTCGAGGATGCTGAAGCGGTCAGTGCTGACCGCGGAGCGCTTCAGGATGAGCCGGCTCCATTCGTGACCATCGAAGCCACGAGCTCATTGACGGGGAGCGCCTCCAGCTTCGCCGGGTCGGCGAACAGCGCGCGGATGCGCTCCGCCTGCTTCGGCTTGAAGTGCGCCTCCACCGATGAGTCGAACTTCCTCTCCAGGACCGGCATTCCTTCCGCGCGCCGGTTGCGGTGTCCGATCGGGAAATCGACCTGGACACGAGGAGTCGAGCCGCCACCGCGAAAGAACACCTGCACGGCGTTGCCGATGTAGCGCTTGTCGGCGGCGTAGTACTCCTGCGTGAACGTCGCGTTCTCACGAACCTCCATCTTCGAGCGCAGCGCATCGATGCGAGGATCGGCAGCGACCGCGTCCTCATAGTCCTGCGCCGTGAGCCGGCCGAACAGCAGGGGTATGGCGGTCATGTACTGGATGCAATGGTCGCGGTCCGCAGGATTCGCCAGCGGGCCGGTCTTGTCGATGATGCGGACGGCGGGCTCCTGCGTCTCGATCACAATGCGCTCGATGTCGGCAATCCTGTGCTGCACCTGCGGATGCAGCGTCATGGCGGCCTCGACAGCGGTCTGGGCGTGAAACTCGGCTGGAAAGGAAATCTTGAACAGCACGTTCTCCATGACGTAGCTGCCGAGGGGCTGCGGCAGCGAGAACGCCTTCCCCTTGAACAGCACGTCATAGAAGCCCCAAGTCCTGGCGCTGAGCGCGGACGGATAGCCCATCTCGCCGGTGAGAGCGATCAACGCGTGACGCACCGCGCGGCTGGTGGCATCTCCCGCCGCCCAGCTCTTGCGCGAGCCTGTGTTCGGCGCATGACGGTAGGTGCGCAGCGCTCCGCCATCGATCCAGGCGTTGGAGACGGCGTTGACGATCTGATCCGTCGTCCCGCCGAGCATCGCTGTTGCGACTGCGGTCGAGGCGACCCGCACGAGAATCACGTGATCCAGGCCCACGCGGTTGTAGCTGTTCTCCAGCGCCAGGACGCCCTGGATCTCGTGCGCCTTGATCATTGCGCTGAGCACATCGCGAACCGTAGGGGGCTTTCTTCCCTCCATCACCGCCTTGCGCGCCAGATAGTCCGCCACGCTGAGAATCGCGCCCAGATTGTCTGACGGGTGGCCCCACTCCGCCGCCAGCCACGTGTCGTTGAAGTCGAGCCAACGGATCATGGCCCCGATGTTGAAGGCCGCCTGCACCGGGTCGAGCTCGAATGAGGTGCCTGGCACACGCGCGCCGCCAGGCATCACCGCTCCGGGAACCACCGGGCCCAACAGCTTCGTGCACGCCGGATACTTCAGCGCCTGAAATCCGCACGCCAGCGTGTCCATCAGGCAGTAACGGGCCGTGGCAAAAGCCTGTGCGCTCTCGATCCGATAGCTGTGCGCGTATTGCGCGATGGCGACGAGGACGGCGTCCGGCGCGGGTCGAATGGCGGACCTGACGTCAGCTGCGGACATGAGTTGCTCTCAGACCCGCTTGTCGAGCGGCACGAACTTCAGATTCTCGGGCCCGACGTAGTTGGCCGCCGGGCGGATGATTTTCCCATCCGCGCGTTGCTCGATCACGTGCGCCGCCCAGCCGCTCGTCCTCGCTATCACGAACAAGGGCGTGAACATCGCGGTGGGTACGCCCATCAGGGAATACGACACGGCCGAGAACCAGTCGAGGTTCGGAAACATCTTCTTCGTAGCGTGCATCACCGACTCGATGCGGTCTGCGATGTCGAAGGTCTTCATGTCCCCCGCCTCCTGCGACAGCCGGCGCGCGACTTCCTTGATGACCTGGTGGCGCGGATCGCAGATCGTGTACACCGGGTGCCCGAAGCCGATGATCACCTCGCGATTCCCCACACGCGCACGGATGTCGGCCTCGGCCTGATCGGGGGACTCGTAGCGCCGCTGGATCTCGCAAGCGACCTCGTTCGCGCCGCCATGCTTCGGGCCGCGCAGCGCGCCGATCGCGCCCACGATGCATGAATGCATGTCCGAGCCCGTGCCGGCTATCACGCGCGCGGCGAACGTCGATGCATTGAACTCGTGCTCCGCGTAGAGATTGAGCGATGTGTGCATCGCACGCACCCACGAGGCGGGCGGCGGACGCCTGTGCAGCAGGTGCAGGAAATGGCCGCCGACCGAATCGTCGTCGGTCTCGACGTGAATGCGCTGCCCGTTGTGGCTGTAGTGAAACCAGTAGGCGAGTATCGAGCCGAACGATGCGATCAGGCGGTCTGCGATCTCGCGCGCGCCGGCGGCGCCGTGATCGTCCTTTTCCGGCATGACGCATCCCAATGCCGAGGCTCCGGTCCGCATCACGTCCATGGGATGCGCAGAGGCGGGCAGGGACTCGAGCACGGTCCGCACCGATGCCGGAATGCCGCGCAGGCTCTTCAGCGCGGATTTGTACCTGGTGAGCTCGGCACGGTTCGGGAGCTTCTCGTGGACGAGCAGGAAGGCGATTTCCTCGAACTCACAGCGTTCCGCGACCTCCAGGATGTCGTACCCCCGGTAGTGCAGGTCGTTGCCCGTGCGGCCGACGGTGCACAGGGCGGTGTTCCCGGCCGCCACGCCGGAGAGCGCGACCGATTTCTTGGGCTTGGTTGACATGGAGGCAGGGGAGGGATCGTTCATGACTCTTTCCCGAACAGTTCGTCCAGCTTCTTCTCATAGTCGTGGTAGCCGAGCACGTCGTACAGCTCGGCGCGCGTCTGCATGAGGTCCAGCACGCCTTTCTGCGTCCCATCCTTGCGCAGGCGCTCATATACGGCGAGCGCCGCCTTGCTCATCGCCCTGAAAGCCGACAACGGATACAACACCAGGCGCACGCCCGCCGCTCCGAGCTGCGTGACGGTGAACAGCGGCGTCTGGCCGAATTCAGTGATGTTGGCGAGCACGGGCACCCTGATGGCGCTGGCGAATTGCCGGAATTCCTCCAGGGTCTGCAGCGCCTCGGAAAAGATCATGTCGGCGCCGGCTTCGACGTACGCCCCCGCGCGCTCCAGCGCAGCCTGCTGTCCCTCGACGGCGTGAGCATCCGTGCGAGCCATGACGACGAATTCCCGGTCCGTGCGGCCGTCGACCGCCGCCTTGATCCGGTCGACCATCTCTTGCGTCGGGACCAGCGCCTTGCCGGGGCGGTGGCCGCAGCGCTTGGCCGCAACCTGGTCCTCGAGGTGCATGCCGGCGGCGCCGGACTTGATGAGATCGGCGCAGGTCTTGGCGATGTTGAATGCGCCTCCCCAACCGGTGTCGGCGTCCACGAGCAGCGGCAGGTCGCACGCCGAGGTGATGCGGCGGACGTCCTCGCAAACGTCATTGAGGGAGGTCATGCCCAGATCCGGCAGGCCGAACGAGGCATTGGACACTCCGGCGCCCGAAACGTAGATCGCGCGAAATCCACTGCGCTGCGCCAGGAGGGCCGAATAGGCGTTGACCGTGCCGACGAGCTGCAGGGGGCGCTCGGCGTCGACGGCGGCGCGCAGGCGGGCGCCAGCGGATGGTTCGTTCGACATGTCGCGCCTCGCTGCCGGAATGGCCGGCATTCTAAGGGAGCGAAAACCTACTCGCCAGTAGCATCGGGGCCGCCTGCGGCGGGCCCAGTGGTTGCGGCGGCCGTGTGTGCGCCAGCTGCGCCTGGAGCACTGCCCGCATCGGCAGCACCGGCCGCCTCGGGTACATCGGCCGCGGCGCTGGCCGGCGCACCGGCAATCCGCACGACGGTGCGCCCGGAGGCCAGGCCGTCGAGGTGCGCGCGGAAAGCGCCGGGCAGCTCGTCGAATTCGATCGTTTGAGTCACGATGTGGTCGAAATGGCGCGGCATCAGATCCGTCGCGATGCGGTCCCAGACGGCGCGGCGGACGGCGCGCGGCGTAGCGGAGGAATTGATGCCGAGCAGGCTGACACCGCGCAGGATGAATGGCATGACCGTGGTGTCGAGCTCGGCTCCCCCGGCAAGGCCGACGCTTGCGATGTTGCCCCAGTAGCCGACGGTGCGCGTGAGCCAGGCGAGCAGCTCGCCGCCGAGGTTGTCGATCGCGCCTGCGAACTGCACGGCCTCCAGCGGACGGGCGCCGAGCTTGATCTGCTTGCGAGGCAGGATCCGGGTTGCGCCCAGTGCCTTCAGGCGCTCCGCGGCCCTGGACTTGCCGGTCACCGCAACCACTTCGTAGCCCCGGCTCGCGAGCATGTCGATGGCGATACTGCCGACTCCGCCGGAGGAGCCGGTGACGACGATCGGCCCTGCAATGGGACTCTGGCCGTTCTGTTCCATCCGATGGATGGCGAGCGCCGCGGTGAACCCTGCCGTACCCAGTGCCATCGCCTTGAATTCGTCGAGGCCCGCTGGGATCGGGAAGACCCAGTCGGCGTCCACGCGGGCATATTCCGCGTAACCGCCATCGTGAGTCTCCGAGAGTCCGTTGCCCGTCACGAGCACGCGGTCGCCGCTGGCAAAGCGCGGATCGGCGGACGACTCGACGACGCCGGCAAGATCTATCCCGCCGACGAGCGGCGACTTGCGCAGGACCTTGCCCGCGCCCGTCGCCGCGAGCGCATCCTTGTAGTTGATGCCCGAGTACAGCACCCGCACCACGACGTTGCCTGGCGACAGATCCTCGAGCCGCAGCTCCTCAAAGCCCGCGGTGGTCTTCTCACCCTGGCTGTGAATGCGGAATGCCTTGAAGGGACTCATGGGCTGCGACGTCCTCATGCTTGCGCCTGCCCGGGGCCCTTGCGCCGCCGGTCGGCCCATACGATCAGGCCTTGAGTGTTCAGGTCTAGGTCGCTCTCGAGCAGCCGCTCGATCTCGGCGTCCGATTGTGTACAGCCGTGAGCGCGCGCTCTGGCCAACCACAGTTCGAGCATGTCGGAGCGGATCGCCGCGTAGCGGTCGGAGGCGTCCGCGCGCCGCTCGGCGATGCGCACGAACTCGCCGATCTGCGCCTTCAGATCCAGGGCCAGCCTGGGCACATCGCGCACGCGGCTGTAGTGCATCAGGTACATGGAATCGGGGGCGAGCGAGACCATGCGGTCGATCGAGGCCACGAGCTGATCCGGATCGAACTGCGTCGGAGTGGTGGTCGGCGTGATGAAGGCGCCCCGCTCCGTATCGAGCGCGCGGTAGGAAATGCCGAAGGTGTCGCCGGGGAAGATGCTCGCATGAGCGCGATCCACGACCGCGTAGTGATGCAGCGCGTGGCCGGGAGTATGAATCAGCTCGAGGTCCCGGCCTGCAAGGTCAACGTGGTCGCCGTCCTGGACGACCTTCACGCGTTGCGCCGGTATCGGCTCCAGCTCGCCGTACAGCTTCGCAAAGCGCTCGTTGCCGTAGACCAGCCGGGAGCCTGCGATCAGCTTTTCGGGATTGATCATGTGCGGCGCGCCGCGCGGATGCAGCACCGCGACGGCATTCGGCAGCGCCTTCATCAGCACGCCCGCGCCGCCGGCGTGGTCGAGGTGGACGTGGGTCAGGAAAACATAGTCGACCGCTGCGCGCGCCAGGCCCAGCACGTCCAGTGCGGCGAGCAGGTAAGGAACCGAGTAGTTCGTTCCCACATCGACAAAGGCCGCGCGTCCGTTCTGCTGGAGGATATGGGAGGCCGCATGGCCCGGATGGACGTACTCGGTGTCGACGCTGACGATTCCGTGAGCGTGTCGATCAATTCTGGGGTTCATGGAACTGGGGGTTTGAGGCACCATAGCCGCAACGGATCCTTACCCGGCTCGATTCTAGCAAGGCATGCACACCACACGCGTCGTTCGGTTCGGCAGTTTTGCTCCGCTCTGGAGAAAGCGGCGCGCCGCGGCCTGTCCGGCGCGCCGGTACAAGGCGTGGCTCCTGCCGGCGTTCCTGCTGGCCCCGCTCGCACTGCCGGTCGGGGCTGCCGCGCAGCCCCAGCCGGGCCTGCCGCACGTCGAGCGCGACAACCTGGTTCTGGAGGGCATCCCGCAGCGCGACGCCGACCTTGCCGCGCGCCTGCAGCTCTACCGGCAGGCGCGCGGCAAGGTCGGCGTCGCGCTGCGGGATGCCCTCCAGAACCAGGTTGTCGCGCTCGACGTGCGGCAGGCC
>FTJO01005669.1_pt4 | contig 10433 bp, 13 predicted proteins | sample 1658761 | NCBI WGS metagenome assembly FTJO01 (sample SAMEA3914852, study PRJEB12502) | metagenome | biome: forest; material: soil | place: USA | collected 2011-06-22 | depth 0.3 m | reverse complement strand
GGCAAGCTGGTCAACATCGTCGTCTGAACTTGAATCGTCGTCCGAACTTGAAGACCTACGCCGTTCAAATACGCAGGGCGCCCCGCAGCGCACGTCGGGCAGCGTGCCTCGCCATCGTTTCCGCGCTGCTGCTCGGCGGCTGTGGATTCCATCTGCAGGGCCGGACGCCCTTGCCGGAGGCGCTGAAGGCCGCCTACGTGCAGGCGCAGGACCCGCGCAGCGACTTCGTACAGAGCCTGCGCAAAGCGATGCTCATCTCCGGCGCGCATCCGGCGGAAGAGAAGCCCGGAGCCACGGCCGTCGTCGCCATCGTCAAGGACGAAGTGACCCGCCGCGTCCTGTCCGTCTCCGCCGCGAACCGTCCCACGGAGTACGAGATCACCTACACCGTTCAGTTCTCCGTCGACGCCGGCGACAAGCAGTTGCTGGCGAGCCAGGAAGTCACGGCGACCCGCACCTACAGCTTCGACGAGCGACTGCTGCTGGCGAAGGAGCACGAAGAGGTCATCCTGCGGGAAGCGATGGCGAAGGACCTTGCCGACATCGTCATGCGAAGATTGGCCCGCCTGTGATCGCAAGGCGGGCTGGCTAGAGGGTGGGGCGCTCCGGGCGCCCCGGGGATGGGACCGCCGGGGGGCGCCCAGCCGTCGAGTGGGAGATCCGGGGTGTTGAAAATAGGATCCGTGGATCGGGTGTCGGTGGCCGTTCTGCTGAGCCGCTACGGCCTGGAGCTCGTCCTGATCGCTCCGGAGGAGCTGATTCCCGGATCGTACTGGGGTGACAGCGAGGCCGGACTCAAGGCCGACTGGCTGTACGCGCGCCTCGACACTCCGGTGCACTCGGTGCTGCACGAGGCCAGTCACTACATCTGCATGACCCCGGAGCACCGCGCCGGCCTCGACCGTGACGCCGGTGGCGACGATCTCGAAGAGTCGGCGGTGTGCTACCTCCAGGTGCTACTCGCTGACGAGCTTCCCGGTGTGGGCTGTGAGCGGTTGTGCAAGGACATGGACGAGTGGGGCTACAGCTTCCGGCTCGGCAGCACCCGCGCCTGGTTTGATGGCGATGCGGCTGATGCCCGGCAGTGGCTCATCGACCACGGTGTCATCTACGCCACCGGTGCCCTCACGGGCCGCCTGCGCTGAGGCTGATGGCGCCGACGGCTGGCCCGGCGCGCTGGAGCAAGGACCGCGCTGACCTGACGACTGTCACCCTCAAGTCCTGACGCCCTCAACTCCCCGCTGCGCGCGCGCCGGCCTAGCCTGTGCAACCACAGGAGGAGGCCGCCATGAACGCAGCCAGACTAGTCGCCGCCGCGAAACGATTCGGGACAACACAGGCGCTCGACGGCCTGAATCTCGAGATCGACGCAGGCCGAGTCACGGCCCTGCTGGGCTCCAACGGCGCAGGCAAGACCACCACGATCTCGATGCTCCTCGGCCTCACCTCGCCCGACAGCGGCCAGGTCGAGCTGTTCGGCCGTTCGCCTCATGAAGTCACGGCCCGTCAGCGGCTAGGGGTGATGCTGCAGAGCGCCGTGTTGCCGGACACTCTGCGCGTCGGAGAGTTGCTCAAACTGACGCGGGCGTACTACCCCCATCCCGCGCCTTTCGATCAGATCGCGCGAACGGCGGGCATCACCGATCTGTTGCGGAGGTTCTACGGTCGGCTGTCGGGAGGGCAGCAGCGACGAGTCCAGTTTGCATTGTCGCTCTGTGGCAATCCTGACCTGTTGTGTCTGGACGAGCCGACGGTCGGTCTGGATTCCGAGTCCCGCGCGTCGGTCTGGAAGACCATCCGATCCAAGGTCAATGACGGCTGCGCTGTGCTGCTCACGACGCACTACCTGGAAGAGGCGGAGGCACTGGCGGACCGCGTCGCCGTGATAGTGCGGGGTCGCGTGGTCATGATGGGGACCGTGGACGAGGTGCGCTCCCTGTCGGCGGCGGGACGCATCCGCTGCATCACCGCGTTGTCGGCTGAAGCGGTTGCCAAGTGGGAGGGCGTCGACTCCGTCGCGCGCACCGGGCAATCCCTCCGGCTCGAAACCACTGTGCCCGAGAAGATCGTGCAGCGATTGTTCCAGGCGGATCCGTGCCTGAGCGCACTGGAAGTCCGGCGCGGCGGTCTCGCCGAGGCCCTGTCACGAATTTCAGCGGAGGAGCTGCAATGAATGCCGTGCTGAACGCCACTGATTCTTCCGAGCCTGCGAATCGAGTCTCGACTTTGAGCATCCTGTGGGTCGAGTCGCGCATGGAGTTCATGCGCCTGCTGAGAGCGCCGGCTTTCTCGGTGCCCATCATGTCCTTTCCTGTGATGTTCTACGTTCTGTTCGCGCTCGTGATGGGTCCGCCCAACTCCTCAGGGGGAGTGGCCCGTCATCTGCTCGCGAGTTTCACCACGTTCGGTGTGATGGCGCCCGGGCTGTTTGGTCTGGGGGTGAGTCTGGCGATTGAACGGGAGCGCGGTCTGCTGGAGCTCAAGCGCGCATTGCCCATTCCCGCGGGCGTCTATCTGGGCGCCAAGCTGGTCATGGCCAGCCTGTTTGCCGCCATCGTGTCGGTGGTATTGATGACTCTGGCGGCGACGGCCGGCCACGTCGTCATGGAGGCGCTGCAGTGGTGCAAGCTGTTCATCCTCGCGCTGCTGGGAGTGGTGCCCTTCTGCAGCCTCGGCTTGCTGATCGGGACGCTGGTCAAGGGACAGGCGGCTGCGGCCGTGGTGAACCTGGTCTATCTACCCATGTCGTTCCTGTCGGGCATGATGATCCCGCTGCAAGTCATGCCGCATGCCCTGACGCAGCTGGCGCCGATCTGGCCTTCCTATCATCTGCAGCAGATAGCCCTGCACGTCGTGGGGGACCCTCAGAGCGGGAGCTACGGCCTGCACGTCGTGGTGGTGACACTCGAGGGGCTGGCGTTCTTCGGCTGGGCGCAGCGTCGGCTGAGCAAGCTACGTTAGAATCGGGCCCAGCTATGCTACTCGGACAGGCACTGGAGAGATTCCGCAAGTCGGTGCTCACCGCCGACAAGGACCGCACGCCTGTCTGGTCCCTGATCTACCTGGGGTTTCTCTTCCTGCCGCTCGGGTGGCAACCGGCCGCGGCCTGGTGGCTGTTGCCGACGCTCTTGAGCCTTCCGGTCTTCCTGGTCCTGTATCTCGGCAGCTATAAGAAAGGCGCGAACGCCGCGCGCGTGGCGGGAATCGCGCTCATCGGCTTTGCGCTCACACCCGTCAATCCCTGTGCCAACACCTACCTGGCGTTCAGCTGCGCGGTGGCGCCTTTCGCGCTGCAGCGAATCCGGCACTCGATGGCTTTCGCGTTGGCGATAGTGGCCGTTCATGCGGTGGAGTGTCGAATCCTCGGCCTGTCGCTCAATCTGATTGCCTTGACCGCGCTGCTGTGTGTCGCAACCTGTATCGGCAGCTATTTCTGGATGGAGACCTACCGGAAGACGGCCCAGCTGCGCCTGTCGCATGATGAGATCCGGAGGCTCGCGACCGTGGCCGAGCGCGAGCGCATCGGGCGCGATCTGCACGACCTGCTGGGGCACACGCTGTCGTTGATCGCGATCAAGGCCGAGTTGGCAGAGAAGCTGTCCCGCCGCGACGCGGAGAGCGCCGCGCGGGAGATTGCGGATGTGAAGAACATCGCGCGAGAAGCGTTGAAGGAAGTTCGAGTCGCGGTCAGCGGCATCCGCGCAGCCGCGTTGGAGGGGGAGCTCGCCGCGGCCCGTGCCCTGCTCGGATCCTCGGGGGTCGAGCTGATGGCCCCACGCCTGGATGACTCGCTGCCGACCGAGGTCGAGAACGGAGTGGCGATGATAGTGCGCGAAGCGGTCACCAACATTCATCGTCACTCGGGAGCGCGGCATGCCGTGATCGAGATCCAGAAGGACGCCGAGTCCGTCCTGCTCGTTGTGCGAGACGACGGCAAGGGTGGCATCACGCGACGTGGCAACGGTCTCACGGGGATCGGCGAGCGAGTGCGCAGTCTCGCTGGGACACTCGACATCGAGTCGTTGCCGGGCAAAGGAACGGTGGTCAGCGCTCGCTTGCCGTTGCCGGCTCAATCATGATTCGGATCCTGCTTGCCGAGGATCAGGCGATGCTCCGCGGAGCGCTGTCCGCGCTGTTGAGTCTTGAAGACGGCATGCAGGTGCTCGGCACGTGTGCGGACGGCGCAGAGGCATGGAGTCATGCGCAGCGTCTGCGCCCCGATGTCATCGTATCCGACATCGAGATGCCGGGGCTGACAGGTCTGGAGCTTGCCGCGCGCGTCCGCGAGAGCGGCATGCCGGCGAAGGTCGTCATCGTCACGACTTTCGCGCGCTCCGGATATCTGCGGCGCGCTCTCGACGCGGGTGTGGTCGGCTATCTGCTCAAGGACTCGCCCGCCGAGCAACTCGCCGATGCGGTTAGAAAGGTTCATCGCGGTGGGCGCGTGATCGATCCGCAGTTGGCGCTGGAGGCGTGGACGGAGTCCGATCCTCTCAACGAGCGCGAGCGACAGGTGTTGCGGCTTGCCGGAGAAGGCCTGTCGGCTGCGCAGATCGCGACGCAGTTGAGCCTGTCACACGGAACGGTGCGCAACTATCTGTCGGAAGCGATCGGCAAGCTGCACGCGACCAATCGAGTGGAGGCCTACCGGCTGGCCCGGCAGAAAGGCTGGCTGTGAGCGTGCCTCGCAGCTCCGCGGCGTGCAGGCCGCGCGCGGGGTGCGCACCGCGAGCTACCGCGACTTCGCAAACCGATCCGTCGCGCGAATGAGCTCGTTCAGGTTGCTGGGCTCGAACGCTGAATGGCCGGCGTCCGCTGAGATCCTCAGGGTGGCCTCCGGCCACGCGCAATGCAGGTCCCACGCGCTCTTCATCGGGCACACCACGTCATAACGTCCCTGCACGATGACCGCCGGGATCTGCCGGATCCGGCCGACGTTCTCGATGAGCTGGTTGTCGCTTTGCAGAAAGCCGCCGTGCACGAAGTAATGGCATTCGATGCGAGCGAAGGCGCCCGCATAGGCGCTCTGATTGAACTTCGCGATGTAGCCTGGGTTCAGGCGCAGGAAACTGGTAGCGCCCTCCCAGATGGACCAGGCGCGCGCGGCGCTCGCCAGCACCTGGGGGTCAGTGCTGATGAGACGTTCGTAGTAGGCACGCATCAGGTCCGAGCGCTCGGCCGGAGGGATCGGGGCGATGTACTGTTCCCACAGGTCCGGATAGAGGGCCGCGGCGCCGCCGGGATTCTGATAGAACCAGTCGAGCTCCCATCGCCGCAGCAGGAAGATGCCGCGCAGCACCAGCTCCGTGACTCGTCGCGGGTGCGTCTCAGCGTAGGCAAGGGCGAGGGTCGATCCCCAGGAGCCGCCAAAGACGAGCCACTTGTCGATCTGCAGGTGCTCGCGCAGTCGCTCGATGTCATCCACCAGGTGCCAGGTGGTGTTGTCGATGAGACTCGCATGCGGGCGGCTCTTCCCGCAGCCGCGCTGATCGAACAGCACGATGCGGTAGCGCTTCGGATCGAAGAAGCTGCGCATCCTCGCATCGGTGCCCGCCCCGGGCCCTCCGTGCAGGAACACCGCGGGCTTCCCTCGAGGATTGCCGCTCTCCTCGAAGTAGATCTCGTGCACCTCGGAAACCCGGAGATATCCGGTGCGATAGGACCTGAGGGACGGATAGAGCCCACGGAATTTCGTGGCACGCGAGGAGGCTCGGCGCGTGGCGCGCTTGGCAGCGGGCATCAGTGCGGCTCAGTACTGATAGAGCTCGATCTTCTCGGCACTCAGCTCGTAGACAGCCGCTCCGAGGTGGGTGGTGGTGGTCTGCAAGCGCAGCTTGCCTGTGATCCAGTAGGCGTCGTAGATCGATTGCAGGGTCGTGCGCCGCGCCATTCTGACATACACGAGTTGATTCGGTGGTGGCGGAGGCACGTGGATGCAGGCGCCGAAATAGGGCACCAGCAGGAATTCGCTCACCACGCCGTCGCGGCGCGCGTCCAGGGGAATGATGAATCCGGGCAGGCGCACCACGGCGCCGTCGAGCGACTTGTTGGCCTTGAAGTCCTGTATCTGCACGGCCGGCGGTCCGGCTTCGCCGCGATAGTCATGCACCGGCGGCGGAGGGAGCGGGCTGTAGCGCTTGCGTTCGCTCTCCGGAAGCAATTGCTTCCAGTCCAGATCGAGCACCCGCGGTGGCTGGACGGCCAGCTTCGCGGGGCTGCTATGTGGTCCGGGACGACCCACAGCGGCGGGCTCCGCCGTAACCGGCAGTGACGTGGCGAGGAGCGCGGCCAGCAGCGGTGTCAGGCGAAGAGACATGGTGAGGAAATCGTATCGCGACCGGCCCTGCGGACCCAAATCAGGCCTGTCCGCGGAATGCGACGCGCCGCCCAATCCTGCGATAATTCACCTCCCGGCGTACGCAAGGCTGTCTCCTTGGATAAAGGCTCTCCCCTTGAAGCTCAACCCTGATTCGTTGCTCACCCATCTGCAGCAGCCGCTCGCTCCGTCCTACCTGGTGTCGGGGGACGATCCGCTGCTGACCGGCGAGGCGGCGGATGCCATTCGCGCGCGGGCGAAGGCTGTCGGCTTCTCCGAGCGCGACGTGCATTTCATGGAACGAGGCGCGGATTGGAACGAGGTGCGCGCGGCCACCGGCAACCTGTCGCTGTTCGCCTCTCGCCGTCTGGTGGAGATTCGCCTGCCGACCGGCAAGCCCGGCACGGCCGGCAACTCGACGCTGTCGGAGCTGCTCTCGCGGGAGGATCCCGATACGCTGTTGCTGATTCTGACGCCGCGACTGGATCGCGATGCGCAAGGCGCCGAGTGGGTACGCGCGATCGAGACCAAGGGGGCGTGGGTCCAGGTGTGGCCCGTGGATCCGGATCGCCTGGTGGGGTGGCTGCGAGCGCGATGCCGCCGGATGAAGCTCGAGGTCACCGACGACGCCCTCGAGCTTCTCGCGGAGCGCACCGAAGGCAATCTGCTGGCGGCGAGCCAGGAGCTGGAGAAGCTCCGATTGCTGGCACCCGGCGGACGGGCGAACGCCGAAGACCTGCTCGAGAGTGTTGCCGATAGCGCTCGCTTCGACGTCTTCCAGCTGGGAGAAGCCGTGCTCGCCGGGGATGCGCCGAGGGCCCTGCGCGTGCTGGCGGGGCTGCGAGCCGAGGGCGTGGAGCCCACTCTCGCCCTGTGGTCGTTGACCAAAGCCATCCGGGACATCTGGGGAGCCATTGCATCGCCCGGCGGGTTCAGGCCTCGAGCCTGGCAGCGACAGGCCGCGGCGCTCGACAAGGGGATCCAGCGCGCACCGCGCCTGGCCTTTGGTGCGCTCGCCCTGAGGGCGGGCCGCGCCGACCGGATGATCAAGGGTCGGCTGACCGGCAACGCCTGGGATGAGATCGCGCTGCTGGCGACCGATATCTGTTCAATCCCGGCCGTCCCCGCGCCTCAAAGCATGCTCAAATAGCGCTCCGTGGACGGAAGGCGACGCCTTTCGCTCCCCTCGAATCCAGGCAGCGGTCATGCAACCCATCGGTCTCTTTGGCGGCGCGTTCGATCCCGTCCATGTCGGACACCTGCGGACGGCCTTCGAGCTCTGGCAGGAGTTGCGCCTGGCCGAGGTGAGGTTCGTGCCGACGGGGAATCCGCCTCACCGGGAGCAGCTGAACGCGACGGCGGAAGTGCGCGTCGCGATGGTGAAGGCCGCTATCGCGGATCAGCCGGCGTTTACAGTGGACGACCGCGAGGTCCGGCGCACCGGTATGTCGTATTCCGTCGACACCCTCACGGAGTTGCGTGCTGAGAATCCGAACCGCTCGCTGTGTTTGCTGCTCGGGATGGATGCGTTCCTCGGCGTGCCACACTGGCATCGCTGGCGTGAACTGTTCGGCCTCGCCCACATTGTCGTCGCGCACAGGCCCGGCTGGAAAGCCCCTACGAGCGGTCCCCTCGGCGAGGTCATGGTAGATCACGGCACGGGATCCATTCGTGAGCTGCACGAGAAACCGTTCGGGCGCGTGTATGTACACGCCGGGACTCAGCTCGAGATTTCCTCGACCGAGCTGCGTCAGCTGCTCGTTGCGGGACGCGATCCGCTGTACCTCGTACCGGACCGTGTCCGACAGATTATCCGCGAGACGAGATGCTATGCTCCGGACGAACGCAGCTGACCGTTTCGCAGGAGAGCACCCTTAAGCACATGACCACCCGCCGCCCGCGCCGCTCCCCCAAGCGCGCTTTGCCGTCCCCGTTGCAGACGATCGTGACGCTCGCGCTCGATGACATGAAAGCCGTGAACGTGAAGGTGCTGGATGTACGAGGTCTCACTGACATCGCTGACACCCTCATCATCGCCTCGGGTAATTCCGACAGGCACGTCCGCTCTATCGCCGATCGAGTCGTTGAGAAGTGCAAGGCCGCGGGGTTCCGTCCCCTCGGCAAGGAAGGTGCGCGCGATGGCGAATGGGTTCTCGTCGATCTGCAGGACATCGTGGTGCACGTGATGCTCCCGCGAGTTCGGGAATTCTATGGCCTCGAGCGGCTCTGGGAGACGGACCCCGTCGAGGCGCCGGCGGCTGTTGTTGCGCGGAGCCCCGTGCGCCGCCGGCGCACTTCTACCTGACAATTGCGCGTTCGCGTGATTGCAGTCGGCTCTCGCATGCCCCCGTGGGTGCGGGATGCCTACGAGGACTACATCAAGCGCCTCGGATCCACCCTGAAGGTCACTCTCACGCAAATCGAGCCAGGCTCGCGCAGCAGCGGGCGTACTCCCCAGAGCGCTATGCGAACCGAGGGCGAGCGGTTGCTCGCGGCTCTCCGCAAGGACGACTATGTCGTGACTTTGGACGAGCGCGGCTCCGAGATGACGACTCGCGAGCTGGCGACGTGGCTGGCGGCGCGAATGAAAGATGGCCGGGACCTGTCGTTCCTGATTGGAGGGCCTGACGGCTTTACACCGGAGGTTCTGGCCTGCGGTGACTTCCGGTGGTCGCTGTCCCGGCTTACATTTCCACATGCGCTGGTACGGGTCGTGCTCGCTGAGCAGCTCTATCGTGCGCAGAGCGTCCTGACGAATCATCCGTATCATCGCGACTGATGCGCAAGATCCCTGATCCCGTCCTCTGCCTCGCCTCCGTCTCACCGCGGCGGCAGGAACTGCTGGCACAAATCGGCGTTCCGCATACGGTCCTGGGCGCTCATATCGATGAGGCGGTCAGGCGCGACGAGGCGCCTCGAGACTACGTCGTGCGCATGGCACGCGAGAAAGCGTTGGCGGTGCGCGCGATGGGCGAGGTGCTGCCCGTACTCGCGGCCGATACCACTGTCATCCTGGATGAGGTCATCTTCGGGAAGCCGAACGGCCGCGCAGACGGCCTCGCGATGCTCAGTAAGCTATCGGCACGCACGCATCAGGTATTGACTGCCGTGGGATTGTCAGTCGGCAGTGAGGTTTCGCTCAGTGTCAGTACCAGCGAGGTGCGCTTCCGCCCGCTCTCGCCGGAGGAATGCGCGGCGTACTGGGAGACCGGGGAACCCCACGACAAGGCGGGCGGCTACGCGATTCAGGGGCGCGGCGCCGTATTCATCGAGTGGTTGAGCGGGAGCTACTCGGGCGTCATGGGACTGCCCCTGTTCGAGACAGCCGAGCTGCTTCAGGCCGCGGGCGTGCCCTGTTGGTACGGAGGGTCGCGGTGACGATCGAGATTCTGGTCAACGTCGCGCCGCGCGAGGCTCGGGCCGCCATCCTCGAGAACGATATCCTTCAGGAAGTCTACGTCGAGCGCACGAGCCGGCGGGGTCTGGTGAGCAACGTCTACAAGGGGCGCGTGTCACGTGTGCTGCCGGGGATGCAGGCCGCCTTCGTCGATATCGGGCTGGAGCGCACGGCGTTTCTGCACGCAGCCGACATTGCGAACGTACCGCCTCACGACAGCACCGTCGTGCTGCCTGCACCGTTGTCGCCAGTGGAGGATATCCGCAGGCTGGTGAATCCCGGCGACGACATTCTCGTCCAGGTCATCAAAGATCCCATTGGCACCAAGGGCGCGCGGCTCACGACGTTCGTGGCGCTGCCTTCGCGCTATCTGGTGTACATGCCGCGCGGTGAAGGGATCGGTGTCTCGGCTCGAATCGACGACGAGGCGGAACGTCAACGCCTCAAGGCGGCCGTTGCCAGTGTGGTCACTTCGGAGGCTCCGGGTGGTTATATTCTGCGGACCGCCGCTCAAGGCGTGTCCGTCGATAGCTTGCGCGAGGACATGGCGTACCTCGACAAGCTGTGGAACCACGTTCGTGTTCGAGCCCTGGAGACGCAACCGGGCGCCATCGTGCACGAGGACTTGCCGCTTGCGCTTCGCGTTTTGCGCGATGAGTTGTCCCGCGGAGTGAGCCGTGTGCTCGTAGACTCAGCGCGGGAGCATGCCGGCATGGTGGC
>FTJO01000674.1_pt6 | contig 10433 bp, 9 predicted proteins | sample 1658761 | NCBI WGS metagenome assembly FTJO01 (sample SAMEA3914852, study PRJEB12502) | metagenome | biome: forest; material: soil | place: USA | collected 2011-06-22 | depth 0.3 m | reverse complement strand
CCGCGATGCCGGCGAAGATGATGCTGGTGAAAAGATCGTAGAGGCTCTTCATTGGTGGACAATCACTTGCCGGCCCCAGCCGGTTTAGCTGGATTGCCGGCTGCGGCCTTCGGCGCATAGGCCGCATTATAGCTGATGGTCTTGGACGCCTTCGTCATGATCTGTTGAACCGACTTGGAGACCGCCTCCTGCTGGTGCTGGCGGGTCAGCAGCTGGGTCGCCGCGGTGACGGCGTTTTCACCGGTGATCGGCTCGACACGAGTGCTCTGGATCTGATTGATGAGCAGATCTCCGCCGCTCGGGAAGAAGAACACCGCCTGTGGCGGAAGTTTGCTGATCCCGTCGATCGCAGTGGGATTCATCCCCAACGAATCCAGCGCCGCCGTGGAGCGGGCGAAGGGGATGTGCTTGCCCTCTAGCAGGCTGATCGCCTCAGGCATGGTGTTGATCGGCTTCAGCTCGTCGTTCAGCTGGGGGTCGGCCGCCCGAGCGACGCGGATCTGGTCGACGGTGAAGATCTTCCGTTCGGAAAACAGCTCCGGGTGGTCGGTGACATAACGCTGAGCCTCATCCCGCGTCGGGGCCGGGACGTCCGAGGCGACCTTGTTTTCAAGCGCCTGCGCGAGCAGTTCGTCCATCGCGCGGTTCTTCAGCAGGACGAAATCAGGAGTTTGATCAACGCCTTGCTTGCGGGCCTCGTCGGCCAGCGCCGTGCGCAGGATGATGAGCCGCAGCCTGCCGACTTCCGCCTCCTTCTGGGCCTGCGCGTTCGCGCCGCGCAGGTCGCCCAATTCCGCACGAAGCTGGCGCTGGGTGATCTCCTTGCCATCGACGGTTGCGGCGACCTGGCCGGCCGGAGCCTTTGGACTTCCGAAGCCCAGGTGGCAGCCGCCGAGGGCCAGACAGGCCAGCACCGCATATTTCGAGTTCAGGTTGCGCATCATGGTCCCAGGTTGGGGTGGTCGGTTGGGCGATCGAAAGCCAGCAAGATCCAGGCCAAGACGCCATTCGCGGCGCCGTCGGAGGTCGACATACTGCACGTCAAGAAACCTTCCCGCGACCGCATCGCCTGACCGCGTGTCTCAGGTCGCCCGCGCCCGGTTCAGCGCTTGATAGCGTGGGATGATCTATCTCGGAATGGCGGAAATCGCCGCGGAGGCGAAGTATCCGATCAGACCCCAAAGTCCAAGCGACACCGCGCTCGCCACAAGCCAGGTGATCCGGCGCGGCCATGGCCGCTGTTCGGTCCTTTCCTTCAGACCGCCGGCTAAAGGACTTACGGTGGCGCGCATCATGCCGGCCGTCCTCCCAGCCTCGTCGAATGCCATGCGGGAGTTCGAGCGCCCCCGCTTAGTTCGCCGAGCACGTGGTTAAGGCTGTCATGATTCGGACGCCGATCCAGGGCTAAGCTTTGCAGCGCTGTCCGTCACGATTCGAACCGGATTGAGGCAGGCGCCGGAGACCAGCCGTGTCCGCCAGAGAACTTCAGGACCCTGAATGGTTGAGCTTCGGGCGAAATGGCTGAGTTAAAGCTTGTCGATTGGCGTCTAAACTCATTGCATATTTTCGAACGTTGCTCTTGGGCCGCACCGGGGCGTTGTTTTTTCCTTCGCGAATTGCGTCTCCCTTGTCAGACCGATCAAGGGATGCTTAATGCAAACGGTTAGTGAGACGGTTGGGGGCCTCATGTCGCTGGAGAATATTCGATCTCCCGGGAGTCTGGGGTCGATCGGACCGCGCCATGACGACAGGAGCGACCAGGACCACGTCCGGCTTCGTCGTCTCAGGGCGACGCGGCGCGTGGTCCCTTCAGGACCCGCGCCAAGAGTGGCGACGAGCAGCTCCAAGCGGCTGATGGACATCCTGATTTCCGCGACCGCTCTCGTTGTGCTGGGGCCATTGCTCCTCTTGATCGCCCTGGCGATCCGGCTGGAGACGAGAGGTCCGGCCATTTTCCGCCAGAGGCGCGGCGGCCTCTGCGGGCGCCCCTTCATCATCTACAAGTTCCGGACGATGTCGGCGGCCGACGACGGCGATGACGTTCAGCACGCGACACGGCAGGATGGGCGGGTCACCAGCCTGGGAGCTTTCCTCCGGCGCAGCAGCCTGGACGAACTTCCGCAGCTGATAAATGTGCTGAAGGGGGACATGTCCCTGGTTGGACCGAGGCCCCACGCACTCGCCCATGACGACTACTACAGCCAGCGTGTGCCGTCCTATGCCGACAGACTTCAGGCGCGGCCGGGGATCACAGGTCTGGCGCAGGTGTCGGGATATCGTGGCGGTATCGATCGGCTGGAGACCATGGCGCGGCGGGTCTCCCACGACCTGGATTATATCCGGAACTGGTCATTCCTGCTGGATTGGAAGATCCTGGTCATGACCGTGGTCCGCACGCCCTTCGACGGTCAGGCTTATTGAGCTGAACCGCCCCGGCGGCGATCGGATCGTCCACTGGCGACTGTCGGCTGACAATCAGCTGGCGTTCCCGCTCACTATTGCTGAGGAACAACTTGGCAGGGCGGCTTTTTCACCCGCAGAATCCGTCGTCGCAGGCCCGGCGCTGCCGACAATTCCAGTCTTTCGCGAAGCGGCAGCGTTGGTTCGACACACCACAAGGAAGCTGGTGTCTCGGATAATGTCTCGGGGGCCTCTGTTCAAAGGCAAGATCCAGGCTCCCGGAGGGCGTAGAGCCAATCGTTGAGAGGTGGCAGCAGCGTATTGGCGACGGTGGGTCGCCCGCGACCGCGTCCTCCCCCGCCGTCAGCCCGGTCGAGCACCGATCATTCACACCCTTGCTGCCCGTTGTGCGCAATCGTGCGAACCGGCCAGTTCTTCGCAGTCTTCGGTACAATCCGCACCGCCCGGCGAGGGCAGCTTAGCTGAGCCCCCGGCATTGGGACTGGCACCTACGCCGTCCCTAAATAGGCCTGTCTCGGGGGGGGAAATGGAGGGCGAACCGTTGCGAGCGGATCTCAAGGGGACGGCGCTGCCATGGCGGCCAAAGGGGCTCAGAGGAATCTGTTATCCCAGATGCCTCCCCTGAGCAACGCGCGAGAGGTCCCCGTCGTCTGATGGTTTCTTGCGAGGCTGTTCGTCCGCCCCAGGGGCCACGAACACAGGTGCGACGTTCAGCACGGCAGCGTGCCGGTGAGCGTGTCACGGCCGCGGGGCAAGCCCACCGGTTGAATACCGCCCGCACCTGTTTGGCTACTGATCCGACGGGATATGGCCAGGGTCGGGCCTCCTCACCCCAACCAAACGCACAATAGAAAAGGGCCGCCCTCGCGGACGGCCCGATTCAACGTCGATCGTTTCCGATCGATCAGGCGAAGGTGGCGACTGCCAACTTGCGCTGGCGGCGCATCATGGCGCCCGCACCAGCCAGACCCAGGATCATCAGCGCCCAGGAGGCCGGCTCCGGTACAGCGGTCACGTTGACGTTGGCGAGGAACTTGAAGGCCCCGCCCGTCCCCTGTTCGCCGGACAGCTTCAGGTAGTATTTGCCCGGTCCCAGAATGATAGGGGTAGTCGTCGCGCCATCTTCCCCGATGGTATAGTGGATCGTCGACGACACTCCCTCGCTCGTCCCCGCCGGCGCAGATGCGGCGGTATGGAACGATCCATCGGCCGCGACCGGGGCTGCTGCCGTACTGAAGATGTCGATGGATCCGTGTCCATCGACGAAATGCCCGGTGCCGCCGCCGCTCTTGTCGACGCTTCCCTGGGTCAACAGGTCAGTGGAAGTGAGTTGAAATTCATAAACAAATGTGCCAGCCGCGAAGGTCGTCAGCTTGGATCCGCTTTGGACCGGCGTTACGGTGCCGAAGTTATAGATCTGCACCGCCGCCGAAGCAGCCGTGCCGCCCAGGAGGGCTACTGCTGCGGCCCCGAGGCCGATGACCGTCTTGATAGAAATAAGTCTGTTCATCGCTGAACCCCCACGAGGAGCCTGGCAGGAAAAGCCTGTCTGGCTCAGTTAATCTGGATTAACCCGGGTATCGGCGATACGCAAGTGCAAAATCCTCGGCGCGCCGCTCGGATCGGCGTCTGTGTGGCTTGGCGCCAACACATTCGCCAATCAGGCGAGAAAAATAGGCGCCGCCGGCAAATGAGCCGTGCGTCCCGGACTCAGCCAGGCACGCGCCTTGCACTCTCCGAGTTATGATAACCCGGGCTGATCTGTGTCACGAGAAGTATTGCAGGCGCGGGTTGCCTATTATTCGCCTGGGAGCGACTTGTTTGCCCTCAAATCCGGCCATCGGGTCGCTTCACGCGGGAATCTGATTAACAGAGCGCTGCCAATCGGCTCTTTGATCCTTTATCGGGTTGGTGAGCGTGAAGTGGCGCAGCGCCCTAGGGGGCTTGTTCTCATGACCTTGGATGCGTTCGCATTGCCGAAGGAGCGGACCGCTGGCGGCGGCTCGACTCCGTCTTCCCGTCAGCGGGCCGGTGATCTTTGCTCGGGCGCTGAGCGTATGCGGCGGTCCAAGCTCAAGCGGCTCGTCGATGTTTGCGGGGCAGTGGCCGGCATTGTGATCCTGGCGCCGCTTCTGCTTCTGGTCGCCATCCTCATACCCCTCGAAACCTCCGGGCCGGCCATCTTCCGGCAGCGGCGGACTGGCAGGGACGGGCTCCCCTTCGTGATCTACAAGTTCCGCACGATGCGCGCGCTCGAAGACGGGCCGAACATCGTTCAGGCCACGCGCAAGGACGCGAGGATCACCCGCCTCGGCGCAGTGCTGCGCCGCACCAGCATCGATGAGCTTCCGCAGCTGTTCAATGTGCTGCGCGGCGACATGTCGCTCGTCGGTCCCAGGCCTCACGCGCTGGCGCACGACGAATATTATGGCGCGCTCATCCCCGAGTACCAGTCACGGTTCCTGGCGAAGCCCGGCCTGACCGGACTTGCGCAAATATCCGGTTTTCGAGGTGAAACGCGGGATATCCAAGAGATGCAGGGCCGGATTGCCCATGATCTTGAGTATATTCAGTCCTGGTCCTTGGTTTTCGACCTGTTAATCATAGGTCGCACGTTCCTTATCGGCCCCATGCATCCCCGCGCTTACTAGAGCGCAGCCGCTCCCATTTAACGAAATGGGAACCGCGAAGCGGCAATATGGTTCTCCAAGGGGTGACCTATGCCGCAGCCGAAGCGATCCACGGGTACGTTCACGCAAGTTGGCCCCTCTGGCGCGAGCCGACAGGCCCAGAGCTTGGTGCGGCCGGTTGACGGATCGCACCAAGCCCACCCTTCGCCGGCCCGTTCGCTCATGGACGACCTGTCGGAGCGTTGGATAGAGCCCTCCGAGACGGACGAGAAGAAGTGGTCGCCCCGGGCGACGCTCGCCCTGAGCGTGGGCGCGTCCGTCGGCTTGTGGGGGCTTATCGGCCTGGCGGTCCGCGCCCTACTTTGACCTCGTCCCCGCCGGCCTCGCCGTGGAGGCGGTCTAGCCGCAGGTCTTGAACATCAGGGTGATGCGCATGAGCTGCGCCTTCATCGAAATCGGCCGGGCCACGTGCGGAATCGTGCCTGAAAACAGCACCATCCGATTTGGCTTGGGGTAGACCGCTCCGACGAGATCACTGCCGTCCTGCCTGAAGAACAGGGTTTCGCCCCCAAGGTGCGGCCGCCATTCCAGGTGAGGATAATATAGGGCGGTGAAGTGGGTTGGGATGTTGGAATCCATGTGCAGCCCGCCCTCGGCGCCGGGCGGCATGCCGTTGGCGTAGCACCGGGCGAGCGGCCGACCGTTCAGCGGGCCTGCCTTCAGCTTCTCCCATATCCGAGCGATGGCCGGGTAGGCGACGAGTTCGTCCTCGATCGCCGCTGGAGTCCGTTCTTCCGAGCCGCTCTCGACGTAGCCCGCGTAGTGCTTGAACAGATAGCGGCTGCCGTTGGGCGAGCCATCGGAATAGGCCCCAAAGCCCCAGCCGGGTTCGTTCAGGAACTTCCAGGCGGACTGGTGCGACGGCGAATCCATGAAGTCGTCGATGACGACGATGCGAGGTTCGCTGGTCTCTCTCAGACTGAATTGCGGCCGCTCCTCCGGAACGCGCCGGTCGTGCCGGGCGCCCCCGTGAGCAGGGTCCGTGCTGGCGGCGAGCGGCATGGACGTCACCTCTGGCGGAAGGCTTGCCAAAGCGTCTGGGAAAGCGGCTCGAAAAGATATTCGAACGCGGTGCGTTTTTGCAGGGGGATCATGACCTGCACCGGCACGCCCGGGCGAATGGCCGCCTTGGCGTCGGAGTCCTTGTCGAGCTTCGTCAGCTCCTGTTTGGACACCACGATCTTGGCCGTATAGAACCCCGCCCCACTCCGATCGTCGGTGAAGCTGTCGGCGGAAATCCGCGTCACCGAACCCGAGATGATGGGGCTCGGGCGCCCGTTCAGGCCGGCGACGCGAATCTCGCAGGGCTGGCCGGCGTGGATCCCCTGGATATCGGAGGCGGCGATCCGCGCGTCGACGACGAGCGCCGAGTGGCTGGGGACGACTTCCATCAACTTCTGGCCGGCCGCGACGACCGTTCCAGGGCGATAGACATTGAGGCCGGTGACCACGCCGTCGGTCTGGGCCCGCAGGGTCCCGCGGTCGAGCTGGACCTGGGCCGCCTGCAGCTTGGGCAGGAGGACGTTCAGCTGATCCTGTGTGTCGCGTAGCGCGGACGCAGCTGCGGCGCTCCGCTCATGCCCCAGACGCTCGGAGTCGATCTGGGCGGTGGCGACCTCCTGGCGGCTTGCGTTGATGGCCGCATTATATTGCGCGTGGGCGCCGACGAGGTCGGCGTCCGATCGTTCGAGCAGGCGCACGGAATTCTGCGAGGCGAATCCCTTTTCGGCCAGGGTCTGGACGCCCCTTAGCTGTTGCTGGAGCAACGCACGCTGGCGTTCATTGGACTGCACTTGGCTTTGCAGGCCTCCGATCTGCTCCTGCACGCCCTCCGCCTTGTGGCGGTTCATGGACTGCTCGGCGCGCAGAAGGGACAGCCCGGTCTCGAAAATCTTCTGCTGCTGGCGCATCGCAACGCGCGCCGCATCGGCGTCGGCGCCGGTGGCGCTCAGCAGCGCCGACGGCCAGACGATCGAGGCGGCGCCTTGCGCCTCGGCCGCCAGCCGGGCCTGCTGGGCCTGCAGCGAAACGACCTGAGACCGCATGGCGTTGACGTTGGCGACCAGGGCCTCTGGAGCCAGCTCGATCAGAGGCTGCCCGGCATGAACGGCCTGCCCCTCCACCACGTCGACGGCCGCGACCACCCCGCCGTCCGGATGCTGCACCGCCTGGTCGTGGCCGGATACGGAGATCTGTCCGGTCGCCGTGGCGGCGGCGTCCAGCGGCGCGGAAGCGGCCCAGGCGGCGAACAGCGCGCCAAACAGGCCCAGCACGAGGAGCCCGGCGCGGATCTCGCGCCTGGGATCATCCACGGAGACGGGGCCGTCCAAAATCAGCGACATATCAAGCGACCTCACGCGTGGGGGTCCAGGAGATCGGCTTTGGCGGTTCACCGCCGGCGCGGAACACCGTCTCGCGCGGGCCGTATTGGACCACCTGCCCGTCCACAAGCACGAGCGCCTTGTCCATAGCCTCGATCAGGCTCGCCCGGTGCGACACGAGGATCACGGCGGCGCCACGGGCCTTGAGAGCCCTGAGGCAAATCAGCAGCGCCGCTTCTCCCTCGACGTCGAGGTGGGAGTTCGGCTCGTCCAGGACGAGGAGTTTGGGCTCGCCAAAGAAAGCGCGGGCCAGGGCGATTCTTTGGGCCTGGCCGAGTGAAACCCCGCGGCCGCCCCAGTCGATCAGGGTGTCGTAGCCCTGCGGAAGTTTCAGGATCATCTCATGAGCGCCGCTGGCCACGGCGGCTGCGACCGCCTGATGGTCGAGCTCTTCAGAGGGCGCGAGACGATCGGCGAAGCGGCAGATGTTCTGCTTGATGGTGCCCGGAAAGAGGCCGAGCTCCTGCGGCATGTAGCCGATGTACTGTCCGAGCCGGTCGGGATCCCAGGCTCTGATATCGGCGCCGTCCAGACGCACCACACCCTGGTCCACCCGCTGGGCGCCGACCAGCGCCCGCATCAGCGTGCTCTTGCCCGCGCCGCTCGGGCCGACGAGGCCCATGACCTCGCCCGAGTTCAGCTCGAAACTCACGCCCTTCAATCTCGGCGCCCGGCCGGGCCCACCCAGAACCACCAGCTGCTCGGCGCGCAAAGCCCCCGAAGGGGCCGGCAGAGCCGTGCGTTCGGCCGAACCGGGACCGGCCGACAGGAGGGACTTCAGCTCAAAATAGGCGCTGTGAGTTTCGGCCAGGCTGCGCCAGGAGCCGAGCACCTGCTCCACCGGAGAGAGGGCTCGGGCGATCAGGAGCGATGCAGCGAAGATGGCGCCGGCGGAGATCTTCTGTTCGATGACGAGGTACGCGGCCAGTCCCAGCGCGAGTGACTGCAGGGCGAGCCGCACAAACTTCGATGCGGACATGAAGCCGCCCGCCGCGAAGCTGGCCTGGAGCTGAAGCTCGTTGGCTTGGGCGCGGCCGTCTTTGTGCCACTGCACGATGGCGTCCCGCATCCCGAGCGCGCGGATGACGTCCGACTGAGCCATCGACTGCGCTTGCGCCGCGTACCCGCGGGCTGCGGCCAGGTTGGCGGCTTCCAGGCGGGGACGGATCACCTTCTCGTTTGCCAAGGTCAGGGCGACCAGCGTCACCGAGCCGACAACCGCCATCGCGCCCAAGAGGGGATGCAGTGCGAAGCAGAGCAGTACGTAGACAGGCGTCCAGGGAATGTCGAACAGGGCCAGCATGCCCGCGCCGGTGAGTGTCTGACGCAGGGTGTCGAACTCCCGCATCGCCTGGACCGAGGCGCCCGAGCCCGCGGCATGGAGCGACGCCCGAAGGATCGGGCCCGCCAGCTGTCTTTCCAGGCGGGTGCTCGCCCTCACGAGGATGCGCGAGCGGACCAGCTCGAGGAGCGACAGCGCCAGGAGGCTCGCCAGCAGCAACAGGGTCAGGAAGCCCAGCGTCACGCCCCCCCGCGTGGGCACGACCCGGTCATAGACCTGAAGCATGTAGATGGTCGGAGCGAGGTAGAGCAGATTGATCGCGGCGCTGAACGCGCACGCATAGCCCCAGTGACGTCGGCACGCGCCGAGCGCCTCTCTCAGGGCGCCAAGGGAGGCGGGATGCGCTGCACTGGACATCTGGCCACATTCCGAACTGGCGGCCACTTCAGCCGCGCCGAGATGGTGCACGGAAGACGAAAAGATACTCTTAAGGCGAGATCACCTTTGAGCGCCGGCGAGACCTGCTGTCGACGTCAGGGAGACGATCCTAGGCGCCGGCCTTTGCAGAGTCGGCCGGAGAGGAAGCCTGGTCAGGCGCCGCCGAGTTGGCGAACAGCGCCTGAGTCGAGAGCAGCCATATGTAGGGCATCACGCTCTCTTCCCTGAATCTGTAGGCCCGCCCATCCTCGTCGTCGACCACTTGAAGCAGCCCTTGCGGGTCGGCGTAGGAATCCACCAGCTTCTCGCAGGAGGCCTGCTGATCTGGTTTCGGATAGATGGCCTGCATGTCATCTGCCTTGAACACGCCGGCGGAGACTTGAGCCCGCCCGGCCAAGGCCCCGAGGATGAGATGGGCGCCATTGCGCACACACTCGGCGATTTTGGCCTGGGAGCGCTTGGAGATCCGGCTCTTGAGCTCCGTCAAGGCATCCGCGACGGCGCCCGCGACATCCTCGGTCTCGACCGTTGAACGCCCGGCGTCGATCGCGCGCGAACCTGCCAAATAGCTGAGAAGGCTTGCCAGGTATGGGATGCCGCCGGAGGCGGCGACGATGGCGGCTTCCGCCTGGGGCTTGAAAGCAACGCCTCCGTGCTCGCCGCCCTTCTTGAGCAGGGCGCGGAGCTCGGTGGCCTCCATCTTCGGCAGGCGCAGCGCCAGGATGTTCCGCTGGATGGACGGCACGTGCTCCACGAGCTCGGTCAGGTCCGCCGCCACGCCGGCCACCACGACCTGGACACGGACCGCCCGGTCGGAAAGGCTCTTCAGCAGTTCCGCCATGGATCGCCGGAAATCACCGGATTCGCAGCGATCGAATTCGTCCAAAATCACCAGCACTCGTGTCCCCGCCACCCTGGCGAAAAGCTCTGTGGCGACGCGAACGGTGATCGGCTCGCTCGGAAGAAGCGTGGCGAAACTGCGGCCTTCCTCAGCGCCGCTCGCCGTCGGGCCATAGTCGCTGTGGTACATCAGGGGGATGTCGGCCGCGGTCTGGCGGATAGTCTCGTCGAAGTTCGAACCTGCGCCGCAAGAGACGTAGACCACCAGATAGCGCGCGTCGCGCGCCAGTTCGGTCAGGATGTGCAGGGTGGACGTCTTGCCGATCCCCCGCTCGCCATAGATCACGATGTGGAGCCGCTGATCCTCGATCGAGCGGATGA
>FTJO01012119.1_pt5 | contig 10452 bp, 7 predicted proteins | sample 1658761 | NCBI WGS metagenome assembly FTJO01 (sample SAMEA3914852, study PRJEB12502) | metagenome | biome: forest; material: soil | place: USA | collected 2011-06-22 | depth 0.3 m | reverse complement strand
CTTCGAGCGCTCCGGCGTGTATCCGGCCTGGTTGTACGAGACTACCGGCGGACGAATCCAGCCCGGGATGACGTGCGGCTGGATGTGCCAGACGAGCGCGTTGTCGGTCTTGTCCACCGGGATCAGGCCGCGCACGACAAACCAGCCGTTCTGCGCCTGGTTGCGCGCATCGAACAGCATGAGGGTGCCGCTGTCCGACACGATCGTCACCCGCGTTGACGGGTCCTCGGGTGCGAGAACGATTCGGCGCCCACTCCCCAGCGCCAGCGGTTCGGCGGAACCGGCAGCGTCCCGCTGCATGGGCCCCTCCGGATGCCGTGGAAAGATCCCGGAGGCTTCATCGAGGCGATAGCTCTTGCCGAAGTATGCCGTGGGCAGAAAGTCGAGATTGAAGCCGGCCTTGCCGGCGAGGCTAGCGGGCAGCGGCCGCTCGAGGTGGACCGCAACGCGCACTCCCTGGCCCTCGGCCGTGATCTCGATCCGATAACTGAAGGAGAGGTCTGGATAGCCGGAATAGGCGATCAACTGATCTGGGGCCGCGCCATGCTCGCGGCGAGTGAATTTCGGCACGGGGTCCCATTGCTCCGGCGTAGGCGTCAGGCGGATCTCCCCGTCGGTCGCGATGCGTTCGCCGTGCAGGATGATCTCCACGCCCCCCAGCTTCTGATCGCGGAACACCTCGTGAAAAGTGTTCTGATAGGCGAGGACGCTCAGTCCCTGCGTCTCGAAGTAGTCGAGCGTGTTCAGATGCAGGTCGGCGGCCGGCAGGGGCCCGCAGAACGACGCAAGCAGCACGAGGGCAGTTCCATGTCGCATGCGCAGGCTCACTTGCCGCCTCAGGACGCTGACGATGCGCCCCATGGGATGGGATTTACTGTTGCGGATCGGAAGCGGTGAACGGGGAGCAGCAGGGCTTGCCGATCGCATGGAATTCCATGATCTCGGCGCGCGTGCCGTCCGGATCGAGCAGGTTCAGCTGCCACTTGGCGTCGCGGCCGATTTTCGGCACGCCGGCCTGGCCCTCGAGCCGAGCGCCGTTCCACAGCAGCGTGTAGGCGACTTCCGCGTTCGGCACACCGAGGGAGAAATGATCGAGCACGCCCAGATCGGCAGGCTTCATCGTGGCTGGAATTCCGCGGCCCTCCGGGGTGCCCACGATCATATATTCCAGCCAGTCGGTGCCGTCGGGAACCTGCTGCGAGATCCAGTTGGGTGTGTCGTCCCGCGTGCCGCCGAACCAGTAGGGCCTGAACCCCAGCACCGCTCGGAAGAATCCATCCTCCCGCGCGCGGTCGTGAACGATGAACCCCACATGGATGATGTGGCTGGAGAGCGGATTGACCGGCACCGGCGCCGCGTGGGGCGAGGGCTGCACGAACTGCACCTTGTTGCCTTCAGGATCGATCACATCGAACCATCGGCTGCCGTCGCTGCCCCGTTGCGTGTCCTGTGGCACGGCGATCTGCTTCGACGCCAGATAGGCGCGCAGAGACTGCGCATCCGGCGTTGCAAAGGCGACGTGATCCAGCCGATTGATCGAGGGAGGGCCCGCGGGCAGTGGCAACACCTCGATGAACTGCGCTTGGGCGAAGTAATAGCGCACCGCCGCAGGGTTCTCGGGGTCTTTCCCCTTGACCGCTCCGAGATCGTGCACGTAGAACCGTTCGGTCTTCGCTGGATCTGCCGCGTAGACGGCGATATGCGAGACTCCAGTTATTGGCGCGCGTGCCGGTGGAAGCGCGCCGGCCGCTCCGGCACCCGCAAGCGCAGCGATCGTGGCGCAGAGGCGTTTCATCGGACTTGTTTCCTGTTGCTTGATCTTGTCGACGGAATCAATGTCCGGCCCGTGGGCTCGACTCAGACCTGCCGGGCAGCTTCTGGTAGCTGACGAACGCCAGATGAGTGGCGTCTCCCCAGCCGTACATCGAGAAGCTGCCGCGGTTTCCCTGAAAATCCACGAGCGTCCGAATCAGCCCGTCCTTGAAGTCCATGACCCTGAGGGCGGCGGCGCCGATACCCGGGCCGCTTGCCGCCGGCTGGCTGAGGAACGCGAGGGTCCTGCCGTCACGAGAGACATGCGGCGAGGAGTTTGAGCGGTCATCGTCGGTCAACTGCTCGGCTCCCGATCCATCCGGCTTCATGCGCCAGATCTGCAAGGCGCCTGAGCGAGCTGAATCGAAATAGATGAACTGGCCATCCGGGGAGTAGTCGGGCCCATCGTTCACCGTGTCGCGCGTCAGCCGCAGCTCCTCGCCTCCCGCGACTGGTACGGTGAAGATGTCGGCCTTGTCCGCGCTGCCGCGGGTGAACGCGATGATTCGGCTGTCAGGAGACCAGGCATGGAAGAAGCTCGACGCGGTGCTGTTGGTCACTTTGCGTGGCGTTGCGACGCCGGCCGTGGATTGCACGTAGACCTCGTGCGGGCCGCCGTGCGTTTCGGCGCAACTCAGGGCCAGGAGCCTGCCATCGGGCGATACGCCGAAATTGCCTGAGCAATCGAGGAGCTTGCCGGTATCCACCGCTTCCGGGGCGCCGCCGGCCGGCGGAGTCAGATAGGGAATCCTTTCCACGCGGCCTTCCTCATGCACGTAGATGCCCCTGCCGTCGGGCGCCCAGTTGGCGGATTGCATGTACGCGGGGACCGTGCGGATCATCATTGCGCGCCGGAATTGATCGTCGATCGAAACCGTCTGCAGCGTGCTGTAGAGGGTGAGCTGTGTGTCCGGCGGTGTGGGGGGCAGGGGCTGCAGCGAGACGTTTGAGAACTCGACCTTGTCGGTAGTGCCCACGTCGTGGGAGACGACGCCCAGACCGACGAAGAACGGCTCGTTCAAGTGCAGCATGACGGAAGCGCCGACCTGATGCACGGCCTCCCCCTTCATCGACAGGAATAGGGTGAAAGTGTCGCCACGCTTCTCGATGCGAACCGTCCGTACCGCATCGATGTTGAGCTCGACGTCCTGCGTGTTGGCGCCTCGCTCCCTGCGATACTGCAGCGCCATCATGCCCGAGCCGTGCTCGCCTGCGGCAGCGTAGATCCCGCCCGGATCCAGGGTCTGCCGGAACATGAGGATGCCCTTGCGGTGCGGGTTTGGATCGTGCGGGTAGGCATGGGGTGGAAATGCGATCTCGGCCGTCAGCGCGAGATCGCCGGATGCCTGCTTCCACAGATAGTGGAAGTCGTCGACGTGATACCAGGTGTTGGCACCCGCGGAGGTAAGCGTGTAGGTGCCCGTCGCCGGGCTGTAGCTGCCAGTGCCAGCAGGCACTACGCTGCCGACGTCGGACTGACCCTCGAAGATTCCCGCGCCGGGTTGGTGTTTCGGAGGAGGCTGCGTGACTGTCGGCCTGGACGCCGCAGTCATGGCGGTTGGGGCAACCGCGGTGGCCGGGATGCCCGCGACAGACGTCGGAGTGGGGCTGGGCGTGGTTACAGCGGCGGGCGCTGCAGGCGCAGCGCTCGCGAGCGCCGCTGCGGGCGGAACGCCCGGCCCTTTGATGTAGCGACTGGCGAACGTCAGGAAGGTCGGCCAGTTCGGTCCAGTCGTGTGGCCTCCGGCATGCTGTCGGAACGCGACACCTCCGTCGATGAGCGCGGTTTGCAGGGGTGGAAATTCTGCCGTGCCCAGGCCCCTCTTCCCGAGGAGCTCATACACAGGTCCGGCACCCACCGCACCCAGAAAACTGCCCTTGGCATCGACCCAGCCTCCCTCGACCTCAGGTGAGCCGCTGCTGATGAACACGGGACGCGGCGCGCACAGCGCGATCAGCTCGTGCGCATCCACGGGCAGATCGTTGGCGGTCAGGGGACCGGCGTACTTGAGGAAGTTGCCGGCCATCCAGTGATACTCGGCGCTCGAGGCCAGGTTCTCGACCTGCTCGCCGAAGTGACGGCGCAGGATCTTGGCGCCGCCTTCCCCGGATGAGCCGATGAAGCCGATCGCAAAGCGCGGTTCGTAGGCCATGGCCACGAGTGCCGCCTTGCCGTAGCGGGACAGTCCTTCGATGCCCACTTGCCGCGCGTCCACGGTCTTGTCCGTCTCGAGATAGTCGAGTGCGCGGCTGGCCCCCCAGGCCCAGGCACGCAGGGCGCCCCAGTCATCAGGCCTGCGCGGCTTTCCCTTGTTGACGAGGCCGATCACGCCCTGCGTCAATCCATCGCCGCTGTCAGCCTGCACACTCGTGGCGATGAGCGATGCGTATCCCCATCCCTTGGCGAGCACCAGGCTCTGCCAGCCGGGTCCGGCGCCTTCGAGCTCGGTGCGTTGAGCCTCCGTCAGACGTTTCCTCATTGCCGCCACGACCTCTGGGCTCAATGCGAGCTCCATGATCACGGGCACGGGTGCACCGATGTTTGCCGGAGTCGTCACCGTCAGTTGAATGTCGACACTGACCTCTGGATACGACGAGTTGTCCACATGGCCCACGACATCCTGCGTGACGACCGGTACGTTTCCGACGGTCTCGCGGCTCTCGCGGGTCACCGTCCAGGAGACTCCAGGCAGGTCACGCGGTACGCGGCCGTAGACCTCTCTGTCGAAGTCGGCAACGATTTCCGGCCGGCGCCGTTGCGACCAGAAGGCGCGTGTCCTCACGCGCTCGCCGTTCTTCAGCACGAGAGGATCCGGAAGGTTGTAGTAGGGCGTGACCTTGGACTCGTCGAAGTTGGCCGCGTTGGGCGACTTCGGATCGCCATCGGGTCCGCGGCGCAGCGCGCCGATATGCAACAGGTCCATCATCCTCTGATGATCCTGCTCGCTCGTAAGATGCGCGGGCGGTTCCGGCGACGCTGCGATCAGCGGTACTGGGCCGCCGGCCACGCTGAGCCCGGCCGCAATCAGCAGCGAGACGATGGCGTTCGAGTCGTGCGAACCCGAACGGTTGCCGCCAGCCTCACGGGAACTGCTTGCGCCCATTCAGCGTGCCACCTTCTCGTCCAGAAAATGCGCCATCAGCTCGAGCGCTTCCCGGGTCTCGGGGAATTCGAAGTGGTACCAGAAGGCATGCGGCAAGGCCTCGAACACGACCAGGCTGGCGTCCACTCCGGAGTGCAGCAGCGCTCGGTGCATGGCGGCGGTGTCCCCCAGCAGCATGTCGCGGGTGCTGGTCACCAGCAGGGTCGGCGGCAGGCCCTTCAGGTCAGCGAAGAGCGGGGACAACACGGGATTGCGACGGTCCGTCTTGCCGACGTAGGCGTCGTCCGGAAGATGGGCCGTGACGATGGGCTGCAGGTCGCCCGGCAATCCGTCCAGCGCGAACAGCTGCCGTGAGTCGCTGACGCGGCTGAAGTCGCCGAGGCCGGAGAACACGCCCAGCGCTCCTGGCAGGGGCAGCCCGAGCTGCTGCAGTCTTACTGCCACCTCGCAGGTCAGGATGGCACCGGCAGAGGTCCCGAATATTCCGATGCTGCGCGGCTTATGGCTCTTGAGCAGCTGCTTGTATACGGCTACGACATCGTCCACGGCAGCCGGAAACGGATGCTCCGGCGCCAGCCGGTAGTACACGGACACGACCAGGGTGCGGGTCAGATTGGCGATGGGATCGCCCTCGATCCGCGAGCCGGAATCGGCATTGAATCCGCCGCCGTGCAGGTTGATCAGCACGCGGGTACGGTTTTCCTCAGGCAGATCGAGGGGCGTGATCAGATCGGCCCGTACCCCGGCGATGCGGGTCTCACTGATGGCAACGGGGTAGTGCTTCAGCGCCTCGGCCGAATCCCGGACGCGCCACTCGTCCGTCGAGGCGCGACGCTGCGCCAGCGTTTGGGAACCACGCTGGATATGCGTGAGCGACTCGAGCCATTTCTGCGCCTCAGGGCTGACCATCGAGGGCACAGGCACGGTGCGCGTGATGTGCGCGGTTCCGTCCGGATCGAAGGAGGCGGAATCCTCCTGCGGCGGCGCGGCTGCCAGCGCCAGCGCGGAGGCGGCGCTCAGGGCCGCGATGAACGTCAATCTCCGCAGGCTCTCGACTGACATGGTAGCGCTCCCAATGAGGCCGCTAGATTAGCGCAAGTGTTACGCTTGCGTGAAATCCACTGTCCTCAGAGGCCCTGTCCCGGGGCCCGAGGACGAAAAGGACGTGCGGGTGTTCGAAAAGAAGTGATCCGTTGCGCTGCGCCGCTGCAACGGCGGCCGCGCTCAGCTCGTCTTCAGAACGGCGAAGCGTGTGGGCAGAAAACGGGCACTGAACGGCAGAATTGCGGCTCCTACGGCCGGGGCGTCGTCTGCCGTCGCCGCGCGCGCCACCATGGCGACGGCCGGTAGCTGATCCGCGAAACGCGTCATGCTCTCATTGAGAGAGGCCGCAAGCAGATCCACGAGCATCGCCGGAAGCCGGCCGCCGATCAGAATGGCCTCCGGATTGATCAGACAGTTGATGGCAACGAAGGAGTTGACGAGCGCATCGGTCGAGTCGCGAATCCAGCGGTCGACGACATCGCGGGCATCGGGTTCCAGGCGCGTCAAGCCGCGCGGTGAGGCGACGCGCAGGCCACGGTCCGCGAGCCGTTTGTACAACGCGGAAAGCGAGGCGATGTTCTGGAGCTGCGTGTCGTGGCCCGAGTCGGTGGGCCAATGCAGCCAGCCGATCTCGCCGCTGCGGCCGTTCGCACCGCGGAAATAGTTGCCATCCACGACCAGGCCTCCTCCGAGGGCCGCGGTGACCAACAGGTAGAAGAAACTGCGGTACTGATGCCCGGAGCCGAATTGCATCTCTCCGATCGCCGCCGCCGCGGCGTCGTTCTCGACGTATACGGGCACTCCGAGGACATCGCGGATCAGCTCGTCGACCTTGACGAACGCCCACGCCGCGTAATCGCCCGGCTGCTCAGGCAGGTGCGCGCGGGCGATATCGTCCGGGAATGCAACTCCGACGCCTATCAGGCGCTCGCGGGACACGCCCGCCTTCTCCAGGAGCTGCCCGATCGAGCGCTGGAAGAATGTGCGCACCGTGTGCGGCTTTGCGAAGGCGATCTCACGCGAAGAGCGTGCGCGCACCTTGCCGACGAAATCCAGCACGACGAGCGTGATGTGGTCGCGGTCGACGTTGAGGCCGACGGAAAAGCAGCTATCCGGGTTGATGACGAGCTTGGTGGCCGGTTGGCCCCGTGGGCCGCGTAACCTGCCTGCCTCCAGTATCAGGCCGTCCTTGAGGAGGCGCTTGGTGATGTTCGCGATGGCGCCAGCGGTCAGCCCGGTCATGGCGGCGAGATCGGTGCGGGTGACCAGTCCGTTGATGCGGATGGCGTGCAGCGTGACGCGTTGGTTGTGATCGCCGGCCCGCTCGGGATTGGTGCCGGAGAGCTGCGGTCCGAGGCGGCTATGCATCGGCCGCCAGCGCCAGCGCGCCGAGCGGACCCGCAAGGGAGCCAAGCCCGGGTGCCACGATGTAGCGATCAATGCCCTCACCCAGCTCATCGAGCTCGAGGTAACCATTGAGGCTCTCGCGCAGGCGGCGCCGCAACTGGACCAGCAGGGCAGGGCGCGCCTCCATCACGCCGCCCCCGATGAAGATGCGCTTCGGTGCCGTGGCTAGCACCATCGTATGCAGCAGCTGCGTGAGCGCATGAGCTGCCAGGTCCCAAACGGGACTGTCTGCGGGAATGTCGGTGGCGTTCATTCCAGCACGGGCGGCGATCGCCGGCCCGGACGCCAGACCTTCGACGCAGTCGCCGTGAAAAACGCAGACTCCCGGCCACGAATCGCCGGCTGCGCGGACTATCCGTGTGTGGCCGAGCTCGGTGTGATTGCACCCGAACACCGGGCGGCCTCCAACTACCAACCCCACGCCAACGCCGGTTCCGACCGTGACGTAGGCGAAATCGTCGAGCCCACGGGCGGCGCCCCAGCGTTTCTCCGCGAGCGCTGCGCCGTTCACGTCAGTGTTGAATCCGACTCTTGCCGTGCGTTGCCGCGTCAGCGGCCCCACGATGTCGGTGTGCGACCAACCGGGTTTCACCGTGGAGGTGATGAAGCCGTAGCTCGGCGACTGGCGCGACAGATCGATGGGGCCGAAGGAGGCGATCCCGAGCGCGCCCAGGGGGCCGTGTTGGGCATCCCAGTCGTTGAAGGTCCTGACGATCCGCTGGAGCGTGTCTGCAGGATCGCTGCCGGTGGGAATCGAGATCTGCGCCCGGATGTCCCCGGGCCCGGTGCCGATCAGGCACACGCACTTCGTGCCACCCAGTTCGACGCCGCCCAGCAGCGGTTTCTGGCCGCTCATGGGATGGCGGCGCGGCTGGCGGCTGCGGCGTCGGCCCTGAAGTAGCTGTCGTGACGAGGCGCCGTTCGCGCGATCGCCGCGTTGGCCGTCGCGATGGAAGCCAGGATCTCGCTGAGCTTGGGCACTGGAATGACGTCCAGCAGCGGATCGTAGCTGGCGGGCCTCGCGCCCAGTCCTTCGAAGATGTAGAACCAGCTCAGATCGGTGAACAGCTCGCCCGAGCGAGGGCGGATGCGGCCTGTCCCTCTATACAGATCGATGCGCTCGCGCAGGCTGTCCGGAATGGGCATGGTCCGGCAGTAGCGCCACAGCGGGGCATCGTCGCGCTGCGTGAGATGGTAGTGCAGGACGATGAAGTCGCGGATCCGCTCGCACTCCTCGATGAGCTCGGTGTTGTAGGAGTCGATGTTGCGCGGCTCGAAGTCCCTGTCAGGGAAATGCTCGAGCAGGTGGAAGAGGCCGCTCGAGACCAGATGAATGCTCGTGGACTCGAGCGGCTCCAGGAATCCCGAAGCCAGGCCCAGCGCGATGCAATTGCCGTTCCAGAAGAGCTTGCGCCGTCCGGTAACGAAGCGCAGGAAGCGTGGATCCGCAAGCGGTTTGTCACCGCTGGTGGCAAGCAGATCCTGATGAGCCTGCTCGTCGGTGCAGTGGGCACTGGAGTAGACGTACCCGTTGCCGCGGCGATGCTGCAGCGGGATCTGCCATTGCCAGCCGGCAGTCCTCGCATGTGAGTGGGTGTATGGCGGTCGGCCGGCGGTCAATGCCGTCGGGAAGGCGACCGCGCGGTCGCAAGGCAGCACGGCGCTCCAGTCGAGGTACCCGGTGCCGAGAATCTGCTCGATCAGGGCGCCGCGGAAGCCGCTGCAGTCGATGTACAGATCGGCGCGCAGCGTGGAGTGATCGGAGAACTGCAGCTCGTCGAGAAATCCGTCTGGCCTGCGGGTCGCGCCCGCCACGGTGCGCTCCAGCCGCGTCACGCCGAGGCGTTCCGCGTAGCCGCGCAGGTACTTCGCCACCAGGATGGCATCGAAATGCAGTGCATAGCGCAGGCCGGACGCCGCGGAGTCTGCCTTGCCGTCAGGAAAGCGGAACTTGCCCTCGTCCCCCAGGGCCGCGCACAGACTGAAGTCATTGAAACGCGGCTTCAGGCCTGCCGCGCGCGCCTTGTGCCAGCAATGGTGGAAGGGCCGGCGGTTGATCGTCGCGCCGAACGTGCCGAAGGGGTGCCAATAGGTGTGTCCCAGCTCCTTCCAGTCGGTGAACTTGATCCCGAGCTTGAAGGTGGCCTGGGTTTGCCGTACGAAATCCTCCTCATTGATGCTGAGGAAGCGCAGCAGGTCGATGATGGGTGGGATCGTGGCTTCGCCGACCCCCACGGTGCCGATGTCCGGCGATTCGATCACCGTGATGGCGATCCCCGTGGCGGGGAGTGCGCGCGCAAGCATGCTGGCGGCGAGCCAGCCGGCCGTACCGCCCCCGACGACGGCGATGCTCCGTATGCGCCTGTCGCCCTCAGCGCCGGGGCCGGTGGAGGGAGGCACGGAAGGATGCTGGGTGTCCGACATACGTGACTGGGACTTCGAGGCGAATGGACGGCGGCCAGCCCGCGGCTGGCCGCCAGTCATCCGCAGGATAGCGCGTTAGGCTAGAGGCTGCCCTTCACGCCGAAGAACAGGCGGCGTCCCGTATTGTCGTAGGTGAACGGCTCGTTCGGGAACTGCAGGTACGTGTGCACCTTCTGATTGGTGATGTTGACGGCCGAGACCACGAGCCCGAAGTGGGAGTTGAAGTCGTAGCCCACCTGGCCGTCGAGCTGGCCATAGGGCGCCTGGAAGATCCCGTACGTCTTGGGCACGCCGTTGATGTCCTGGAAGGAGAAGAACGAGCCCACGCCCGAGTTGTTCAGGGCCTTGTCGCGCCAGGCGTAGGCCAGGCGGCCCGAGAAGCCCGCCCGCTCGAAGTAGGCCGTCACATTGATGGCGTTCTTCGAGACCCCCGGAATCGGCAGGTTGGTGCCGAACGAGGTCGTCTGAGTCGATTCGGAGTTCGAGCGCGTGTAGTTGGCAGAGAATCCGAATCCGTTGCCGAACGAGTACTGCCCGATGAGCTCGCCGCCGTACACCTTACCGGTACCGCCATTCACCAGCGAGGAGACGTTGGCCGTGCTGCCCCCGACTCCATCCAGAACGAACGTGGGTACCTGGGCGGTCGTGACGAAGTTGTCCA
>FTJO01004811.1_pt1 | contig 10469 bp, 6 predicted proteins | sample 1658761 | NCBI WGS metagenome assembly FTJO01 (sample SAMEA3914852, study PRJEB12502) | metagenome | biome: forest; material: soil | place: USA | collected 2011-06-22 | depth 0.3 m | reverse complement strand
ATCGTGCTGGTGCTGAATGCCGTGTTCCTGCCCGTCGCCTTCCTGGGCGGCCTGGTCGGCGAGATGTACCGCCAGTTCGCGATCACGATCGCGGTGTCCGTGTCGATCTCGGGATTCATCGCGCTGACGCTGACTCCGGCGATGTGCGCGCGCTTTCTGAAGACGGGAGTCATCGAGCCGCGCGGCCTGCTGCGGCATTTCGACACCGGATTCGCCGCCGTCACTCGCAGATACACGGCCTGCGTCGCCTGGATGTTGCAGCGTGGCGCCCTGGCCCTGGCGATCATTGCGGTCATGCTGCTCGTGACGTGGCAGCTATCGCGCTCGATCCCGAGCGCTCTCGCCCCGGATGAAGACCAGGGGTACATCATTTCCATCGCCGCGCTGCCGCCCGCTGCCTCGATGCAGCGCACGCAGGCAGTCCTCGACCAGATGGATCGCGCCAGCTTCGCGCATCCGGCCTATCTCGACAATTTCACGGTGAGCGGCTTCGATGTGCTCACGAACACGACGCGGACCAATGCCGGCGTGAGCTTCGTGATCCTCAAGGACTGGTCGCAGCGCAAGAGTCCTGCGCTGTCGGCGCAGGCGATGAGCGGCGCGATCTTCATGGCGGGAACGAAGATCCGGGACGGCGCGGTGTTCTCGATCTCCCCGCCGCCGATTCCCGGCATCTCCAACACCGGCGGCTTCGAGGGGTTCGTGCAGGCCCGCTCGGGCAGCGACTACGCGCAGCTGGAGGTGGCCACACAAAAGCTGCTCGCAGCCGCCTCGAAGCGCAAGGAGCTCGTGGGCCTGGGCACGACGTACTCGGCACAGGTGCCACGGGTGCAGGTGGGCGTCGATGTCGAGAAGACCAAGCTGCTCGGCATCAGCATGGACGATGTCAATTCCAACCTGCAGAGCACGTTCGGGGCGTTCTACGTCAACGACTTCAACCGCGACGGGCGCGTCTACCGTGTGCAGCTGCAGTCGGAAGGGGACTTCCGCGCTCATCCCGAATCCCTCAGGGACGTCTACGTGCGCTCCACAAACGGCACCATGGTGCCGCTGACCGCGATCGCGAACGTCACCGAGACGACGGGCCCCGATGTAGTCGAGCGCTTCGATCTCTTTCCGGCTGCGCGCCTGATCGGCGGTCCGGCCCCCGGCTACAGCTCGGGACAGGCGCTGGACGCGATGGAGCAGGTGGCGGCCCAGACACTCCCCGAGGGCTATCAGCTCGCCTGGTCGGGCGAATCGTTCCAGGAGAAAAGCAGCGGCCAGAACACGGCTGCGATCTTCGGTCTGTCCGTGCTGATGGTCTTCCTGATCCTCGCCGCCCAATACGAGCGCCTGACGTTGCCGTTTGCGGTGATCCTCGCCGTGCCGTTCGCCGTGTTCGGGGCGTTCCTGGCCGTGTGGCTGCGCGGAATTTACGCCGACCTGTACCTGCAGATCGGACTGGTCACTCTGGTGGGTCTTGCCGCCAAGAACGCCATTCTGATCGTCGAGTTCGCCTCGCATATGCACCGTGACGGAAAGCCGTTGCTCGAGGCAGCGGTCGATGCCGCTCGGCTTCGTTTTCGTCCGATCGTGATGACCTCGCTCGCCTTCGTACTGGGGGTGACGCCGCTGGCGTTGAGCACTGGGGCCGGCGCGGCCAGTCGACATTCGATCGGCACTGGAGTCATTGGCGGCATGCTGGCGGCGACCTTCATCGCCGTGCTGTTCATCCCGCTGTTCTTCGTCTGGAGCGACCAGGTCGGAGCCTGGCTGCGCGGGCTGGGCCGAAAGTCGGATGCGCCGCCGCCGACCCTGCCGGCCGATATCGACCTGTAGCCACCGGCCGAGCGGGGACTTGTGGGAGCTGTCGGGGGCTTGCGGGCCCGCGGAGCCCCTTCCGCGGCCGCTCGTGGCCGAAGCGTGACGGGGGGCTCATTCGAGAGGTCGAATTTGGGGGCCGCATCGCATCAAGCGATTCCCCATTCGGACGATAAAGACGGGTGAATGAACGCCTTTTGTTCCGCTGGTGCGGAGTGGGAGGCGGACCACCGCTCGGACACTGATCGGACAACCGCTTGGCACGCACCATGCCCTGGAATCCCCTCGAATTCTGCAGCTCGCTGCTGCGCCGCATCTGGGGCGGGCACCTGAACGACATGCGCGGGCAGGTCGAGGCCGTCAGCCGCCTGTTGCCCGTCATCCAGTTCGACCTGAGCGGCAACGTCCTCACGGCCAACGAAAACTTCACGAAGGCATCCGGATACTCCCCCGCCGAGCTGCGTGGCATGCACCACCGCGACTTCGTCGATGCCGCGGTCCGCGACACCCCGCAGTACCGCGAATTCTGGGACAAGCTGCGCCGCGGCGAAACGCAGTGCGCGCAGTACAAGCGGAAAGGCAAGAATGGCCGCCCCATCTGGGTGCAGGCGACCTACTTTCCGATCCTCGACCGTCGGGGCAGGCCGTTCAAAGTGGTCAAGCATACGGTGGACGTCACCGAGCAGAGCCTCAGGCAATTCGACGGCCTCGGCCAGCTGGTTGCCATCAGCAAGGCGCAGGCGGTGATCGAGTTCGATCTGGATGGCGGCATCCGCACCGCCAATCCCAATTTCCTCGCCGTCATGGGGTACACGCTGGATGAGCTCCAGAGCCAGCATCACCGGATGTTCGTCTCCCCGGCCGAGCGGGACAGCCCGCAATACCGCGCCTTCTGGGCCAAGCTGGCGCGCGGCGAATATGACGCGGGCCAGTACAGGTGCGTGGCCAAGGGCGGCCGCGAGGTGTGGATCCAGGCGAGCTACAACCCGATTCTCGATGTGGAAGGCAAGCCGTTCAAAGTCGTTCAGTACGCCACGGACATCACGGCACAGCTGAGGTTCTCAGAGCAGCTGCGTGCCGCTGTCCGGGAGACCCAGGCCGTGGTGACAGCGGCTGTCGAGGGCGACCTGACGCAGCGGATCGACACGTCGGACAAGTCCGGCGAGCTGCTCACCCTGACCGAAGGGGTCAATACGCTCATCGAAGTCACGATGTCCGTGGTCCAGAGGATCAAGGATGCCTCCGGCGAGGTGTTGGTCCGCGCCGAGGAAATCTCCTCGGGCAACGCCAATCTCTCGCAGCGGACCGACGAGCAGGCCTCCAGCCTCGAGGAGGCGGCCGCCTCGATGGAGGAAATGGCGACCGCGGTGCGCCTCACGGCAGACAACGCTTCGCAGGCCAACAGCCTGGCCATCGCGGCGTGCGCGCAGGCCGAAAAGGGCGGCGCGGTCGTTGGCTCCGCCATCGCAGCGATGCGCGGCATCAATGCGGCGTCGCGCAAGATCGCCGACATCATCAGCGTGATCGATGAGATCGCATTTCAGACCAACCTGCTGGCGCTCAATGCGGCAGTCGAAGCGGCGCGCGCCAGCGAGATGGGGCGCGGATTCGCCGTCGTCGCGAGTGAGGTGCGCAGCCTTGCGGGCCGCAGTGCCGCCGCGGCGAAGGAGATCAAGGCTCTCATCCAGGACAGCGTGGTCAGGGTCGGCGAGGGAAGCCGGCTCGTGGACGAGTCCGGAGGAACTCTCACCGAGATCGTGGCAGCAGTGCAGAAGGCGACCGGCATCGTGTCGCAGATCGCGGAGTCCAGCCGCGAGCAATCGCAGGGCATCGAACAGGTGAACCGCGCGGTTACTCAAATGGATGAGATGACGCAGCAGAATGCGGCTCTGGTGGAGGAGGCAGCGGCCTCCAGCGAATCCATCGTCGAGCAGATTCAGGCATTGAACGCAATGGTCGCCCGCTACCACGTGGGCGAGTCCGCGCTTCAGGCCAGGACGAATGCGGCGCCCGGGTATGTGGAACAAGACACTTACTACAGACCGCAAGCCCGCTCCGGCACGTGAACCGACGGTGCCCCGTGGGCGCCTGTTCGCCTCGCTGCTGGTCGCGATCGTCGCGCTGGCCGCGGCGTTCGGCGGCGCGTACGACGTCCTGCAGCGGGTAAACGACGGCAGCCGCGAGGAGCTGCGCTCGCAGTCCTTGCTGAGCGAGGTCCTCTACGCGCGCTCCGACCTGTCCGACGTTCAGAGCGCGCAGCGCGGCTACGTTCTGACGGGCGACTCGGGCCAGCTGGCCTCCTATCGAATGGCGCGGGCCCGGCTCGCGAGCCGCCTCGTCCGCGCCCAGGCGCTCGCCGCCCCCCGGCTCGAGGATCAGACGACCCTCGAATCCATCATCAAGCTGATCCAGGAGCGGCTCGAAGCGGCGCAAGCCCTCATCGATGCACGCGCCACCACCGGCGCTGACGCGCTGCGTGCCCAGGTGCAACAGGGGCGCGACGAGCTCCTGACGGCCCGCTTGCGCATCGAGCTGAAGGAGTTTCAGGATGTCCAGGATCGTCGGCTGCTCGAAGCGGATCACTCGCTGGTTTCGTTGACCGGCACGGCACGGCTCGCGTGGGGTGGCGTCGTCGTGATCGTGACACTCGGCTCGCTGCTGGCATTCGCGTACCTGTATCGCCAGGCAACCAGTCGCCGGCGCGCGGAAGTGGAGTTGCGACGCACGATCGGCGAGCAGGAGCGCGTGCTCTTCGAGGTCTCCGCGATGAGCACGATGATGGAGCTGCTGCACATCTGCCGCTCGCAGTCCGAGGCCAACCATGTCATCGGCGAAGTTCTGCCGCAGCTGCTGCCCTCCGTATCGGGCGGCCTGTACGTCATGCGGCCGTCGAAGGGTGCGCTGGAGCTGCAGTTCGGTTGGGGCGACGGGGTGATGACGAAGATCTTCGCGCCCGATGAATGCTGGGCGCTGCGCCGCAGCCGCACGCACCTGGTCGAGCGCACGCAGTCGGCCATCATGTGCCGGCACATCGAGCATACCCAGGAGGGATGCCTGTGCGCGCCGCTCGTCGGACACGGTGAGGTGCTCGGTGTGCTGCATCTGGCCAGCACCGAAAAGCACAGGGTCTCCCCGGACGTGTTGCGGCTCGCGGGCGTGCTCGCCGAGCAGCTGTCTCTGGCGTTGGGCAACCTGCGGTTGCAGGAGACGCTGCGCAGCCGTTCGGAGCGCGATCCGCTGACGGATCTCTACAACCGGCGTCATCTGGAGCTGTCCGCCGAGCGTGAGCTCGCCCGCGCCACCCGGCATGGGCATCCCCTGAGCTTCGTCATGCTCGACGTCGATCACTTCAAGCTCTTCAACGACACGCACGGACACGATGCGGGAGACGCGGTGTTGCGTGAGGTTGCGCACGTGCTCAAGCGTCACACGCGCACTGAGGACATCGCGTGCCGGTATGGCGGTGAGGAGTTCCTCATGGTTCTTCCGGGCTGCCCGCTGGAGGATGCCTACCAGAAGTCGGAGGCCATTCGGGAAGCGATCGCCCAGCTGCGGGTCTCCGCGGGCGGCGCAGTTCTGTCGCGGGTGACGGCGTCGCTCGGGATAGCATGCTACCCGCAGCACGGCGAGCGGATGGATGAGCTGATCCGCGCTGCGGATGCTGCGCTCTACAAGGCAAAGGCCGCGGGACGCAACCAGATCGTCGCCACCAGCCCTCCGGGCGATGTGATGCTCTTCGAGCCGCAGGAAACTTCGGTCGCGTGAGCTACTCGCTGTAGCCCCGCTCGCCGTGCTGCGCGAGATCCAGCCCCTCGCTTTCTTGCTCGTCACTGACGCGCAAGCCGAGCGTGGCGTCGAGTATTTTCAGGATCACGTACGTGGCCAGCGCGCACCATGCTGCCGCCGCGGCCACGCCGATCACTTGTACGCCGACCTGGGTCCACGGCGTCATTCCATTGGCGTAGCCCACTCCCCCAAAGCGCGCATCGACGAAAATCCCCGTCAGAATGGTTCCAACCAGGCCGCCCACGCCGTGCACAGGTGAGACATCGAGCGAGTCGTCGATGTGCAGCTTGCGCTTGAGAAGTTGCGTGGCGATGAAGCAGACGATTCCGGCGACGATGCCGATGACGACGGCCCCGGTCGGTCCGACGAAGCCGGAGGCCGGCGTGATCGTGCCCAGGCCCGCGACCATGCCGGTGACGATTCCCAGAACGCTCGGCTTGCCGTAGCGCCACCACTCGATCGCCATCCACGTCAAGGCGCCGGTGGCCGCGCCGAGGTGCGTGACCAGCATCGCCATTGCGGCGGAGCCGTTCGCGGCGAGGGCGCTGCCGGCGTTGAAGCCGTACCACCCTACCCAGAGCATTCCGGCCCCGAGGACCGTCAGCGGCATGTTGTGCGGAGGCATGGCCACGTGCGGAAAGCCCCTTCGTTCTCGCATCACCAGAGCGGCGACGAGCGCCGCGGTGCCCGCGTTGACGTGCACGACGATGCCGCCCGCGAAATCGATGACGCCCAGCTTTGCGAGCCACCCGCCGCCCCAAACCCAGTGGCAGACCGGGAGGTAGACGAGCACGAGCCAGGTGGCGGTGAACCACAGCACCGCGCTGAAGCGCATCCGCTCAGCGAACCCGCCGACGATCAGCGCTGGGGTGATGATCGCGAACGTGAGCTGGAACATCAGGAATGCGGCCTCGGGAACCGTGCCGCTGACGGAGCCGCGACCGATTCCGTCGTACCAGGCCTTGCTCAGCGAGCCGATCAGCGGTTGCAGACTGCCGCCATCCGTGAACGCCAGGCCATAACCCCCGAGCAGCCACAGGACGCTCACGATGCAGGTGATTGCAAAGCATTGCATGGACACGGACAGAACGTTCTTCGTCCGCACCAGGCCGGCGTAGAACGCTGCCAGGCCGGGCAGCGTCATGGACAGCACGAGCGCCGTGGCCGTGAGCAGCCACGCCGTGTCGCCGGAATTCGCCATGGATCCCCCTGAAACTTCTCGCGGGTCGATTCTAGAGAGTCGCGTGCGGCAGCAGATAGGCGTAGATCGTGACGATCAGCCCGATGACGGCGGCGAGGAACACGCTGTGCCGGAACGTGAATCGGAACAGCTTTGCCTCATCTTCCCGGGGCATGCCGGTCGCGGCCGCGGCCACCGAAATGCTCTGCAGGCTCACCATTTTTCCCATCACGCCGCCGCTGGAGTTGGCGGCGGCCATGAGCGTCGGCGACAGCCCTAGCTTGTTCGCCGTGACGACCTGCAGGTTGCCGAAGAGCGCGTTGGATGAGGTGTCGCTGCCGGTGAGGAACACGCCAAGCCAGCCCAGCACGGGGCTGAAGAAGGGGAAGAGGGCGCCGGTCGCAGCGAGGGCGAGCGCGAGGGTCGCCGTGGTGCCCGAATAGTTCATCACATAGGCAAGTGCGACCACGCACATGATGGTCACGATCGGCAGCAGCAGGTCGCGGCTCGTGCGGCCGATGGATGCAATGAGCTTTCTGGGGGGAACACGCAGCATCAGCGCCGTGCCGAAGGTCGCAAACAGCGCCGAGGTTCCCGATGCGGACAGCAGATTGAGGGTGAACTTCGCCGCATACGGGGCCGGGCTCGCAACGACCGGCGCCAGGCGCCGGATCTGGCCGTCCAGGCCCGGCCACGCCAGAACGAACGTGGCTTTGTCGAGGAGCGCCTTGACCGGGGTCATTCCCCAGAGGAGGACGAAGATCACGAGCAGGATGTACGGCGACCACGCGCGCAGCAACGTCGAGGTTGGGAGTCTGTGCGGTCTTGCTGCGGAGCCTGCGGCACTGGCCGTTGGCGTGGCGGGCCGCCAGAAGCGCAGCAGCACGAGGAGGCCCGCAATCGCGGCAAGCGAGGACAGGATGTCGGTCAGATAAGGGCCGATGTAGTTTGAGACGTAAAGCTGTGTGGCCGCGAAGCAGAATCCGCAGACCGCCGCCGCGGGCAATGCGGCGCGCAGCGCCGACCAACCTCCCATGACGAGCATGAGGTACGAGGGAATGAACAGCGAAAGCGGCGCGCAGATTCGGCCGACGTCGGCACTGAGCACGCCCAGTGGCAGATTGGTCACGCCGGCAAGCGTTACCAGCGGCGTGCCGATCGCGCCGAAGGCCACCGGCGAGGTGTTGGCTATCAACGAGATTGCCGCCGCCTGAAACGGCGCGAAGCCCAGGCCCGTCAGCATCGCTGCCGCGACCGCGACCGGGGTACCGAATCCGGCTGCGCCTTCGATGAACGCGCCGAACGCGAAGGCAATGAGCAGCGCCTGCAGGCGCGGGTCCTGGGTGAGCCGGCCGACCGAGTCCTTGATGATCTCGAACTGCCCCGTGTCGACGGTCAGCCGGTAGAGCGCGACCGCCCAGTAGACGATCCAGACGATGGGCAGCAGGCCGAAGGCCGCGCCATAGGCCGCGGAGCTCAGGACCAGCGGCAGCGGCATCCCGTAGATCCACTTCGCGACGAGGCACGCAGTCGCGAGCCCCAGCAGGCCGGATTTCCAGGCGGACATGCGTACGAGGCCCAACGAGACCAGCAGGACGAGAATCGGTAGCGCCGCGCACGCCGCGGACAGCGGCAGGCTGTTGGCAACCGGCATATAGACCTGATCCCACACGGCAAATCCCCCCCGACCTGCGCCGAATCGGCCAGCCGCGACACTAGCCGGTCGGCACAGCTAGAACCAGCTGTAATTGAAACTGATGCTGATGCGCTCTGCAGCGACCGGATTTGGCGCGACCTCGTGGCGCAGCCAGCTCTCGAACAGCACGACCCGCCCGGCTTCGGCCGGCACGACGACCCAGGGCCGGCTCATCGGCCGGCTGTCCGGACGGCGGGGAGGGGCGGCCATGAACCGCGCCAGCCGCGGATCCTCCAGCTTCAGGCCCGGTGCGCCCCGAGGGGTCGCGACGTAGTACGTGCCGCTGATGGTAGACAAGGGATGCAGGTGCAGCCCATGCGCGACGTGCCGCGGCATGATGTTCACCCAGCAGTCGGTCATCGCCAGCGGCCGCTGGTCGAGATCGAATTCGAGCGTTCGGGCAAAGGAGCGCACATGCCGGTCGAGGCTGTGCTCCAGGGCAGCAAAGGTCGGCGACGAGCGATGCATGCGGCTTGCGGAGTTGTAGGAGGTGTAGCCGCCCGGATAGTTTCTGGCCGACCAGCGCCGGCCGCCGGCGTCATCGAGGCGCAGTTGGCGGCACTCACGCAGCAACCGCTCGTTGAGCTCCCTCCAGCCGGTGCGCCGTGCACGCGCGGAATACACCAGCGTCGGAAACAGTGCGAGGGTCGTCATCCGACGGATTATACCGGCATGGGATAAGCCGGCGCTGGCGGCGCGCTACTTGGATCCGGTGGCCTGCGTGGCTGTCCGCAGAGCGTTCGCGAGCATCTCCTGAGTGAAGGGCTTGTCGAGCAGCACCGTTACGCCAAGCTGCTTGAGGTCCTTCGGTGGTGCGCCGTCCAGCCGGCCGCTGGCAATGATGACCGGCACGTCCGGCAACGCGCGGCGCAGCGCCCGAACGAACGCGAGACCGTCCATGTGCGGCATGTGCATGTCAGTGATGACCGCATGTAGGGCTGAGCCGTGCTGCATGGCCTGGATCAGGCCCCCCATCGCGTCCTTGGCGATCAGCGGCGTGAAGTTCAGCCGCGCCAACACGATACGAGCCGCACTGCGTACGTCGCCCTCATCGTCGATGTAGAGCACCGGCTCGCCGTTCCCGGAGAACGGCACGGCCGATTCCCGCGCGGGCGCGGCATCGCTCGCACTCTCGTCCACCGGCAGGAATACGGCGAACGTCGATCCCTGCGACGGACGCGAATTCACGCGAATGAGTCCGTCGTGGCCCTTCACGATCCCGGCGACCGTGAACAGGCCGAGGCCTGTGCCCTTCTCGGGCCCCTTGGTCGTGAAGAACGGGTCGAAGATCCTGTCGAGCGTCTCGGGAGGAATGCCGGAGCCGGTGTCGGTGACCCGCAGAACGATGTATCTGCGGCGCCCGGCGTCCGGGTCCACCTCGAGCGTGACGATTTCCTCCGCAGTCGCGGCCGCGGCCTCCAGGGTGAGCGTGCCGCCATCCGGCATGGCATCGCGCGCGTTTACGCAGAGGTTGAGCAGCACCTGATGGAGTTGAGTCGCATCCCCGAGAACGCTCGGCACCTCCCTGGGGCAGCGAAGCTGTATGCGGATGTTCTTTGGGAAGGTCCCCCTGACGATCTTCTCCATCTCCCGGATGAGCTGACGCGGCTGTACGCAGACACGCCGGCCCTCGCTGCCGCGGGCGAATGAGAGGAGGTGTCTGACCATCTCGGCCGCGTGGTTCGCACTACGTGCCACCGTGTCCAGCGCTTCCGATTCGACCGGATACTGCTCCTTGAGGAAATCGACCATCATCAGAATGGGCGTCAAGGCGTTGTTGAGGTCGTGCGCAATGCCTCCGGCCAGCGTGCCGATCGACTCGAGTCGCTGAGTGCGGCTCGCCTGCCGCTCGAGCTGCCACTGTTCGGCGTCGAGCCGCTTGCGGTCGGTGATGTCCTGGGTCGCGCCGATGGTGCGCGTGGGATGCCGCGTGGCGCCTTTGCCCTTGAAGAAGGTCTGCGAGCGGGTGGCCACCCAACGCTCGGCGCCGTCGCGCCGGACGAT
>FTJO01007340.1_pt4 | contig 10486 bp, 7 predicted proteins | sample 1658761 | NCBI WGS metagenome assembly FTJO01 (sample SAMEA3914852, study PRJEB12502) | metagenome | biome: forest; material: soil | place: USA | collected 2011-06-22 | depth 0.3 m | reverse complement strand
TGCGGCGCGTGCGCGCCCTGGAGACCTCCGGCTACATCGCCGGCTACCATGCGAGCATCGATGAGCGCCGCGTCGGCCGCAGCATCAGCGTCTACATCTCCGTCCGTCTGACCACTCAGACGGATGAATCCCTCGCTGTGTTCGAGGCCCGTGTTGCCAGGATGCCCGAGGTCATGAGTTGCTTCATGATGACCGGGCCTTTCGACTATGTGCTGCGCGCCGTCGTGGCAGACCTGGACGAGTATCAGCGGTTCGTATCCTCGTTGACGCAGATCCCAGGGGTTTCCCGGATCACGAGCGGCTTCGCAGTGAAGCGGGTTGTGCAGCGAACCGTCCCTCCCCTGCCGCAGCGCTCAAAGGCAAAGCGTCCTTCGACGTAGGCACAGAGCGTACTCCCGGCCGCCGCTATTCCCTGCTTCGGAACGCAGCGCAGACCGGTCATTCTGCTGAATTCGCGCGCGATTCAGCAGGGCTTGCAATCCGCCGACTGCTACCGTGGGGAGGGTCTGCCAAGACTGCCGCATCCGTACGCTCGAAGCCGCGCGAACCGACCGTGCCGGCAGCTCGCCGTCAATGAAACGATCACGCGCTCAACGCATTGCCACGATTTTTCTGGGGCTCGCAGGATGTGGGATGCTTTCCGATTCCGCAGCCGCCGGGACGCCCATCCATTACGCGATCCTGTTTCAGGACGTGCGATCCGGCGAACAGGTCACCACCGTGCAGGCGGACGGAGCCATCGAGGTCAAGTTCAGCTATCGCGACAATGGGCGGGGACCGGATCTGGCCGAGCGCGTTCAACTCGGCCCGCAGGACGTTCCGCGAACCATCAGCATCACGGGCAAGTCGCGGCTCGGAGGTCCCGTCGCGGAGAGTTTCGAGCGCACGGGCGATGAGGTCAGCTGGCGTTCGGAGGCGGACAGCGGCCGCGTGCGGGTTCTCGAACCAGCGGTGTACGTGCCCGTCAACAGCTCCTTTGAGCTCGAGGCGCTCATCGCGCGTGCCTTGCTGAAATCCCCGCAGCATCGCCTGCGCGCCCTCCCGGGTGGGGAGCTTGCTATCCAGGAACTCGACCACGTCGCATTGATCCGCCGCGCGGCGCGGCGGCAAGCGATCCTCTATGCGATCACGGGTTGGACGACCGAGCCGCTCTACATCTGGCTGACGGGCGGCACCCAGCCGGCCCTGTTCGCGTACGTCTATCCGGGTTACATGCGCGTCATCGAGACCGGCTGGGAGTCAAAAGGCCCTCTTCTTGAGCAACGACAAGCCAAGGCCGAGGCTGCAATGCTGAAGGCGCTTGCGCAGCGCCTGACGCATCAGTTCGCGAGCCCGATCGTATTGCGGAACGTGCGCATCTTCGACTCCGAGCAGGGGCGCGTTTCGCCACCCTCAAGCCTGTACGTGGAGCGCGGTCGCATTGTGCGCATCGAGGCAGGCGATCAGGAACCCGCAGGGGTACACACTGTCATCGAGGGCGGCGGACAGATATTGATGCCCGCCCTCTTCGACATGCACACGCATGTGGATGCCTGGAGCCTGCTTCTTCAGGTCGCCGGAGGGGTCACGACCTGCCGCGATATGGGAAATGACAACGCAAGGCTCGCTCAGATCATCGCGGGAGTGGATGCAGGCGAGATCCTGGGCCCTCGCATCATCCCCGCGGGCTTCATCGAGGGCGAGAGCCAGTACAGCTCTCGAGGCGGCTTTGTCGTCAAGGACCTGCAGGGTGCCCTCAACGCCGTCGATTGGTATGCCGCGCACGGATACCGGCAGGTCAAGCTCTACAATTCCTTCAAGCCAGAATGGGTCGCGCCCACGGCCGCACACGCCCATGAGCTCGGCCTTCGCGTCAGCGGTCACGTCCCCGCCTTCATGCTCGCAGAGGAGGCGGTCGTGGCCGGCTACGATGAGATTCAGCATATCAATCAGGTGATGCTGAACTTTTTCACCGGCCCGGGTGATGACTCACGAACGCTCGCGCGTATATACCTGGTGGCCGAGAATGCGAGTTCCCTGGATCTGGATTCACCCCGGGTCCAGCAGTTCATCGCGCTCCTCAAGGCCCATGGCACGGTGATCGATCCGACGCTTGCGACGTTCGAGGGCAACTTCACGCAGGAGAACGGGCGGACGAATCCTGCCTACGACGCGATCGCCGCGCACACGCCCGTTGCCATGCAGCGCGATTGGCGCACCAGGTCCCTGGCGATTGAACCGGACAAGGTCGATCGATACAAGATGTCCTATGCGCGGATGGTGGAATTCACCGGCCGCCTGTTTCGCGCGGGCATTCCGCTGGAGGCGGGCACGGACGAGATCCCCGGCTTCACCTTGCACCGCGAACTCGAACTGTATGTTCGAGCCGGCATTCCGCCGGTTGAAGCGCTGCGGATCGCGACCCGAAACGGCGCACGGTTTACACAAACCGGGCAAGACCTAGGCTCGGCTGACCCCGGCAAGAGTGCGGATTTGATCTTGGTAGACGGCGATCCGACGACCGATATCTCCGCCATCCGGCGAATCAGTTTGGTCATGAAAGCCGGTGCGGTCTACTTTCCGGCAGAAATCTATGAAGCAGTCGGAATCACGCGATTCGTCGATCCACCCACCGTCAGGGTGGATGTTGCCTGCCGAGGCGAGTGCCGCCCGGACTGAATGCGATATGCACTGCGCGCATCCGATGCTCGACTGGCGGACACGATCCTTGCTGTGCGCCGTCGCCTGCTGCATGGGCCTGGTCAATGTGGCGTGGAGCAGCGATTCTCAGCTGCAGCCAGCCGCTGTCCCGGCGGTAGAGCCCCGGAGGGCCGCGCCGAGCGCTCCGAATATCGTGCTCATCCTGCTCGACGATGTGGGGTTTGGCGCGACCAGCGCGTTTGGCGGCCCCGTCGCGACACCTGAGCTCGAGAGGCTTGCGGCGCAGGGGCTCAAGTACAACCGCTTCCACGTAACCGCCCTGTGCTCCCCGACCCGAGCCGCCCTGCTCTCGGGCCGCAATGCCCACAAGGTCGGATTTGGTGATCTGGCGGACACCCCGCGGCCGGGCCCGGGATACGATGCGATTTGGAATCCCCGCACGGCCTGTGTCGCCCAACTGCTGCGCGCGGGCGGCTACAGCACCGCAGCGGTCGGCAAGTGGCACAACACGCCCGTCGCGGAGATATCTCCCGTCGGGCCATTCGACCGCTGGCCTACGGGACTCGGATTCGAGTACTTCTACGGGTTTATGGACGCGGCGATCGACCACTGGGCCCCCACGCTGTATCGCAATACTACACAGGTCCCCACACCGCAACGCGCGGACTACTTCCTGACCACGGACCTCGTGGACCAGGCCATCGCCTGGATTCACACGCATCAATCCCTCGCCCCGAACAAGCCCTACTTCCTGTATTTCGCCTCGGGTGCGACACATGAGCCCCATGAAGCCCATCAGAAGTGGATTGATCAGTTTCGCGGCGCGTTCGATGCCGGTTGGGATGTGCTACGAGAGCAGGCTTTCCGCCGCGAAAAGCGCCTCGGGGTCATCCCCGCGGACGCGGACCTCACCCCGAGACCCGCAGAGCTGCCTTCCTGGGACTCTTTGGCGCCCGATGATAAGCGGCTGCTCGCACGCCAGATGGAAGTGTTTGCCGGCTTCCTCGCGGAGACCGATTACGAGATCGGGCGGTTGATCCATGCGGTGCAAGAGGGACCCGGAGCGGACAACACCCTGATTCTCTATGTGGCAGGTGATAACGGCGCGAGTGCCGAGGCGGGCCCCCTGGGCAACACCGACACACACGCCTCCCTGCAATCTCAGCTGGCGCGTCTCGAGCAGCTCGGCGGCCCGAAGCTACATGGCAACTACGCCGCCGGCTGGGCCTGGGCCACTTCCGCGCCCTTTCAGTGGTTCAAACAGAACGCCTCCCACCTGGGTGGCACGCGGGATCCTCTGATTGCGGTGTGGCCCCGAAAGATTGTGGAGCGCGGTGCCGTGCGCGCCCAGTACACCCATGCAGTTGACGTGGCACCCACACTCCTGGAGGTCGCAGGCCTCAAGGCGCCGCCCTCGGTTGAGGGTGTGCCGCAGATCCCGTTCGACGGTATCAGCTTCGCCTATTCGTTCGAGGACGGATCCGCACCGTCGCGTCATATGACTCAATTTTTCGAGCAACGGGGGAATCGCTCCATCTACCACGCTGGCTGGCTCGCAGCAGCCCGGCATTCGGTACCCTGGATCGAGACTCAGGATGAGAATTTCTCTGCCGATCGCTGGGAGCTCTATGACCTCGACACCGACTTCAGCGAGGCCCACGATCTGGCCGGCAGCCAACCCGAGAAGCTCGCAGAGCTCCAGCGGCTCTTCGACCGCGAGGCGCACGACAACGGCGCATTACCGCTGGGCAATGCGGCACCGTGGCATAAGCGCACACCGGACCCCGCCTCCGCGCCCGGGTCGCCAACGCCGACGGCAACCTTCTACGCAGGCTTCCAGGCGCCCACTGAGGTCATGCCACAGGCGGCACTCGCCTACCGCTTGCTGGCAAGCGTTAGGGTTCCACAGGGAGATGTGAGCGGAGTGCTCATCTCCAACGGCAGCAACTTCCTTTACGTCAGGAACCGGCGGCTGGTGTACGAAACGCTTGCGTACGATGCCGCCTCGCACACCGGTCGTCGCATCGCTTTCGCGGGGCGCATGGGGCTGCCGTCGGGGGCGATCACGGTCGGATACTCCCTGAAGAGAACGAGCGACGGCACTACGCAGATCGAGCTGATCGCGAACGGCGTAAGCGAGCGCGTCGGCGTCGCCTCTCCGTTTAACCGTTCGGGAACGTTCGCGGTCGGGCGCTACGTCGCCTTTGCAGGTATTGACACCCCGCACATGGGTCCTTTCCAAGGAGAGATCTCCTCGGTGACCATCACGATCGAATAGGTCAGCTGGAGCGTCGATGACAATGCGAGAGAAGGCGCGTGGCGCCATGTTCCTGGCGTCCGCCTTGTTGGCGCCCGTGGCATGTGGCGCACAGCCCCCACCGCTCCCCGCACCGGGGGACATGAAGACGATAGGCCTGGTGGGGGGTACATCGTGGTACTCGACCGTCGAGTACTATCGCAACATCAACAAAGCGATAAACGACGCATACCACAACAACACGAACCCTCCCCTGATTCTATATAACTTGAATCAGCAGCGGGTTCATGAGCTGCAGGCGCACGGAGATTGGGGCACGATCGCGGCCATGCTGACAGATGCGGTGGTGCATCTGCGGGCGGCCGGCGCCCAGGCAGTGATCTTCTGCGCGAACACTCCACACAAGGTCTACGGACAAGTCGCGCAGCAGGCCGGCGTGCCCATCTTGCACATCGCGGACGCAACCGGTGTCGCGATTCACCGCCTGGGCCTGAAGAAGGTCGGCCTGATCGGGACTCTATACACCATGGAGGACGGCTTCATCCAGGACCGATTGAAGGAGCGCTATGGAGTCGACGCCATCACTCCCAGCTCCCCGGAGAGCCGCCGCGAGCTGCACCGGATCATTCAGCAGGAACTCGCGTTGGGCCTCTTCAAGGCGAAGAGCAAGCTGTTCGTACTGGGGCAGATCGAGGAGCTGCGGCGCAGGGGAGCGGAGGGCATCGTGCTCGGCTGCACGGAATTCCCCTTGATCATCAAGGCCGAGGATGTCGCCCTGCCCGTCTTCGATACCACCCAGCTGCATTCGCAGATGGCGGTCGATTTCATACTCGGCAGGACCGTCGACGCTCAGAGGTGAGACTGACCCGAAGGGGGTTGGATCAGTCTCACCTCTTTCATATCCCGATCTTCTAGAAGTTCCAGGCCAGCGTCAGTCCGACTGTCCGGGGACGTTGACTGGCGATCTGTGGCACATCCTGCGCCGGGGCGCCGCGAAGGTTGGTCAATCCCTTCGAGTCAAACAGGTTCTTGGTGTAGAGGTATCCGCTCCACTGCCCGCTTCGCATTCCAAAGCGCAGATCGACCTGGGAATAGCCGCCAAGCCTGGGCTGCACCGCCGGCCAGTTGCCTTTCGCTACAGTGCCGAACAGCACGAAGAAGGCCCAGTCGTCGCTCAGGTACGCCGTGTAGTGCGGTACATACAGGTAGTTGGCGGAAACGAAGCCGCGGAAGCGGCCGAAGATCGGAAACTCCTTGGTCAAATCGGCGCTCAGAGTGTACTTCGGGGCCGTTGCGAGACTCTGACCGACCGTGAAGTTCCCCAGGGCCGGATCGCCGGCATCGAGTAGCTCTGTGCTGGTGTATCCCCCTCGCACGCCCACCGAGAGACTCTCTTGGGGATAAGCCCGCACTTCCAGATCGCCGCCGTAGCTGCGCGCCTTGCCGAGATTGACCTCCGGGGTCTCCAGCGTGCATTCGGGATACAGATCCGGCCGCTGCTCGGTGTAGCTTGAAAACATCGGCATGTTGCGCCACTCGTCGTAGAAAACGTCGGCGAAGACGCTGAGGCGCCGGTTCAGGAAGAACAGCTTCGTGCCGAAATCGTAGTTACGCAGAGTGTCGGACTTGAAGTCCTGCGGAAAATGAGGATCGATGAGACAGTCGCCGGAGCTCGGGAAATTCAAGTCTCCCGGACGATAGCCTTTCGATGCCTCCACATAGTAAAGCTCGTCCGCAGTTCTCTGGTACGAAAGATTCAGGCGCGGCGTAACGACGTTGTCCTTGATCTGGAGGAATGTCGACACCATGGTGTCCGGGATGACTGCAGTGTCCGAGGTCACGCCGGTATCGACCTGTGATCCGCGTATCCTGCTATAGCGCGCGCCAGCACTCGCGGTCAGCTTGTCCGTGATATGCCACGACACATCCGCGAAGCCGGCAGACTGCTCCCGTTTCGAGTAGGACGGAACGCCACCTACCCTGTCCCCGGGCGGCGGAATCTGCGGAAACAACCGGGTATTCGCGGTGCGGGTGTGGAGGGATTCGTAGTACATCCCGACGGTCCAGTCGAACAGCTTGCCCTGCGTGGACTGCAGGCGCAGTTCCTGGCTGATCCTTTGCAGATCGCGGTCGCCCTGGCCGATGAAAATCGTCGTGCCGGCGGGCTTGCTGAGCAAATTCAGCTGCTGGCTCTGATCCTGCCAGGCGAAAGCCCTGGAGTCGGTGAAGCCCGTGACAGAGGTCAAGGTTGCGGGCCCGAAGTCGTACGCTACCGTGCCGCTGGCCAAGTCCAGGCGCTGGTTGGCGAACTCCTTCTGTCTTCCCGAGACGAACGGCGTCGCAAGATCGCCCTCCGCCGAACCATTCGTGTAGGCATCGCTGCGCTGCACTTCCCCGAGAAATGACAGCCGTTCGGTTGGCTGATACAGCGCGGAGATCCGCTCGCCATGCCTTTCGGTGCCGCCGACCTTTGTGCCGAGCAGGGGGTTCTTGATGAAGTCCGGATCACTGTACTCGTAGCCGCCCATCCGAACGGCGAGCTTGTCGGTGATCAGCACGGGATTGAAGGCACCCTCCATCTGGTGACCGGCCCCGTTGCCGTCTCTCATGCCGTACGTGGTCCCCTGTACATACCCGCCCGTGGTCGTCAGGTCCGGACGCTTCGTGACAATCTTGAGGGCGCCCCCCAGGGAGCTTGCGCCATACAGCGTCCCTTGCGGACCGCGCAGAAACTCGATCCGTTCCACATCGAAGAATGCCGCCTCCGGAGCGCCGTTGCCGGCGCCGAGGAAAATGTCGTTGTAGTAGCTGGCGACGGTTCCGTTTTGATCATCCGGTGCCGTGGCCAACCCGCGAAAGATCAGGTTCGTCCTGCCCTCGCCGTAGTCCGACATGAAGACGCCCGGAATGTCCTTGATGAAATCCCGATAGTCGGTGGCGGAGCGCTCACGCAGCTCCAACCCGGTGACGGCGCTCACAGAGGCCGGAACCTCAGCCAGGGGCTCGGCGCGTCGGGTTGCGGTGACCGTGATCTCCTCGAGCCGCACTGGCTCAGTGGAGTCGGCGGTTTGAGCACTGGCTCCCGCGGAGCCGATGCAGACGCTCGCAAGCGCCAGCAGTGCGCATGAATGATGGCGTGCGGGCGAATCTGCGCGTTGTGGTGACTCGACTCTCAGCATGTTTCTCCCCTGTACGAACCTGCGAAATGACCGGCGACTGCCTTGGGCTGTCTGCAGCGAGGATGTGCGCGCGCCTGGCAGTTCATTGTTCGCCGTACGATACGGAGGCGGCACCACATTAGCTGCCGAAGATGTCGAGCCGACAACAGCGAAAGCGGCATGGCAACGTCCGGCGGCAGAATATGCGGTTGCGCTATCTGCGGAAAGCGACATCGCGCGTGCGGCCCTCTCAAGGCTCTCAAGGAGTACCGGCGCTTCGTGTTGCTTTATGCAGAATTCACCGCCGCAAGTCAGCACTCAGACGCCGATACGGCCTGTTGCCGCATGCATTTGTCGCACTTCTTGCTCGCCGCGTCGCACGCTTCGCAATTGCATGAGCATACCGGCCAGATATCATCTGCACATGCGACAGTCCGACATCCGAGGAATGCTCCTTGTCCCCGCCCGCACCTTCGTAATGGGCTCAGATCGCCACTATCCGGAAGAGCGGCCGGCCCGGCGGGTGGCAGTGCGCTCATTCCTGCTGGACATCGGGCCAGTGACCAATGCCCAGTTCACCGCTTTTGTCGCTGCCACGGGCTACGAGACGTTGGCGCAGCGAGCGCCGCTCGCCGCGGACTATCCCGCAGCGGATCCCAGTAGGCTGCAGCCTGGCTCCTCGGTATTTGTGCCGCCTACGCGTGCGTGCGGCGATCCGGCCGATTGGTGGCTGTATCGCTTCGGTGCCGACTGGCGCCATCCAGCGGGGGCCGGCAGCTCCATTGCGGGCCGCGACGAGCACCCCGTCGTGCATGTCGCCTATCAGGACGCCCAGGCCTTCGCCGCCTGGACGGGAAAGCGCTTACCGACTGAGGCTGAGTGGGAACTCGCGGCCCGCGGCGGATTGGAGCGGGAGCCCTTTGCTTGGGGCGCGGAGCTCGAGCCGGGCGGCAACGTGCTCGCCAACTATTGGCGCGGGAGGTTTCCATACGAGCGATGGAGCGTTGGCGGCTATGACCGCACTTCCCCTGTCGGTCTCTTTCCTCCCAACGCACTGGGGTTTCTCGACATGATCGGCAACGTATGGGAGTGGACCCAGGACTGGTACGCTTGTAACGAACCCAACAGCGCACCGTGTTGTGTCCTCGATAATCCCCGAGGCGCCACTGAAAGCGCAAGCCTCGAGCCCGGCGATGTGGTCCGGCCGCTTGGCCGCAAGGTGCTCAAAGGCGGCTCCCACCTTTGCGCGGAGAACTACTGCCAGCGCTATCGACCCGCCGCGCGCCATGCACAGACCATTGACACCAGCGCCTCCCACATAGGCTTTCGCTGCGCGAGGGACTTGGACGCAACCCCGTGAAGACCCCTCACGCGATGCCTCAGACCGTGTGCCGTGACGGCCGAAATCGGACCAGATCAGCCGTGGCCGAACCACAGCGACGGCGCGCCCGGCATGTGCCGGCCATCGTCCGGGGCGCTCGTCTCCTGCTTGACCAGAAGCAACAGCTTGCGATTGAGCGTTTCAATGAGCTCGCGGTAGCGGAGCGGCTCCGCCGCCAGATTGGTCAGGTTCTGCGGGTCCGCGCGATCGTCGTAGAGTTCAAGATCGTTACCAGCCAGCAAGGCCTGCCAGGATTCCGGAGTGTGGTGATTGTTCGGTGAGAAGTATCTGGCGAACCGGTACTGGCCGTCGGCTACTCCCCGGTAGAACGACCGGGTGGACCATTCGATGAAGTCCTCCGGAAATTGAGGCACCCGCGAACGCGATCTCTGCAGCGCCACACGCAGGCGATACGGTTGCGGATTACTTGCATGCACAGCGCTGAATACGAGCAGGTTGCCCCGCTGGTCCCGGGGGCCCGCGACCTGTGGGCCAGCGACGACTGGGCCCAGATCCTGACCCTTCAGGAACGGATAGCGAGACGTGCGCACGGCCGCGTCAATACCCGCAAAGCCCAGCAGCGTCGGCACGATGTCCAGGGAGCCCGCGAGTGCGTTCGCCTCACGACCGCCTTCGCAGCGAGGGTGGACGATCACCATGGGCACGTCGAGGGCCTCCTTGTAGATGACAGGTCCTTTAGTGCGCATCCTGTGCGCACCTGCCATCTCACCGTGATCCGCGGTGAAGACGACGATGGTATTTTGCTCCTGGCCCGAATCGCGCAGGGCATCCAGCAACCGCGCGATTCCCAGATCGACATCACGCAGGCAATTGAAGTAGTAGTTCTGATACCGCTGCCAGCTGCCCCGATCCGTCGATGCGATCTCACCGTACATCAGATCCGAATGTTCGTTGAACGCCGCGTGGGCCCGCGGCTTGCTCCCAAGCGACTCTTCGAACGAAGCGGGCAACGAAAATTCCAGCTCATCCAGGTAAGGAGCGACGCTTACCGCCGGCAACATCGGGTCCCCGCCGCCCGGATCGAGGCGG
>FTJO01000200.1_pt2 | contig 10528 bp, 10 predicted proteins | sample 1658761 | NCBI WGS metagenome assembly FTJO01 (sample SAMEA3914852, study PRJEB12502) | metagenome | biome: forest; material: soil | place: USA | collected 2011-06-22 | depth 0.3 m | reverse complement strand
TCGCCTCGCTGGGCATCTACCCAGCGGTGGATCCACTGGACTCCACGAGCCGTCAGCTCGACCCGCTCGTCGTCGGCGAGGAGCACTACAACACCGCGCGCGGCGTGCAGGCCGTGCTGCAGCGCTACAAGGAATTGCAGGACATCATCGCGATCCTTGGCATGGACGAGCTGTCGGAAGACGACAAGCGGACGGTGTACCGGGCGCGCAAGGTCCGCAACTTCCTCTCGCAGCCCTTCAACGTCGCGAAGGTGTTCACCGGCCAGGACGGCAAGATCGTGTCCCTGAAGGATACGATCCGCGGCTTCCAGGGCATTCTGAACGGCGAGTTCGACTCGTTGCCGGAGCAGGCCTTCCACATGGTCGGGGCGATCGAGGAAGCGGTCGAGAAGGCCAAGAAACTCCAGTAGGCCCGCAGCACCGGGCGAGCCTCGGGCCGCCCCTGAAGAGTACGCACATGGCGGAACAGCACACCATTCACGTCGACATCGTCAGCGCCGAAGGCGAGATGTTTTCGGGCGAGGCGACCATGGTGTTCGCTCCCGGAACAGAGGGCGATCTCGGCATTGCACCGCGCCACGCGCCGTTGCTTACGCTGCTCAAGGCCGGCGAGGTTCGCGTGCAGACTCCCGACAGCGCGGAGCACGTGTTCTTCGTCGGGGGAGGCGCCCTTGAGGTGCAGCCCAAGAAGGTAACGGTGCTCGCAGATACGGCGCTGCGCGCCAAGGACCTGGATGAGGCCGCCGCCCTGGCCTCCAAGCAGCGAGCCGAAGAGGCCCTGCGTGAGAGCGTGGACAAGGTAACTCAGGCCGAAGCTCTCGCAGAGCTGGCGCGTGCCGCGGCGCAGTTGAAGCTGATCGAGCGGCTGCGCAAGATCCGGGGCTGACGAGCCTCACGCACACCGGCCGCGAGGGCCGGCCAGCAAATGGAAGATCCGGCCGCACCGCCTCCCGAACCGCCCGTCACGCCCGCCGCGGCACCGGGCTCCGCACCCGACGCGGTGTCAAGCGCTGCGCCCGGACTCTTCTCCGGACTGATCCGCAACCTCTCCGGCGGCCTGGCGCTGCTGCTGCCGAGGCGCGCCGCCCCCAGTTTCATCAGCACTTTCGATCAGGCTCTGCTGCTGCTGCTGCTGGATCTGGCCGTCTGGGCCGCTCTGGACCGGGTGCACGCCGACGCCGGCGCGGCTCTGCAGCTCGATGGCCTCTTCAGTTGGGCCGCCTACCTGCTCGCCGGTGTGTTCGCGGGCGCGTTGCTGGCCCGCGCACAGGACCGCGATGCCGACACCCGTGCGTTGCTGGTACCGGCGCTCTCGGCGGCTCCGTTTCTGCTGCTGTTGCTGTGGCTGTTGAGCGATGTGCCGTTCGTGCGCGGGCGGCCCGTTCTGGCAGTGTTGATGGCGCTGGTCTATCTGGAGTTCGTCGGCCTGAGGGCGCTGAAGGCTGCGTACGGGCGAGTGCGCCCGCGGGCTGCGTTGCTCGCCATGGTGCTCATCGCTGCCGGGCCGTTCGTGCTCGATTCCTTCGGCCTGGACTCGCGCCTCTGGCTGACCGACGACCCGGAGCAGGCGCAGGACGAGGATCCCACTACAGCCGAGGGAGTGCTGTACGACCAACCCGCGCGCATCGCCGCCGCCGTCGAGCGCATCGTCCCCGCGCACCCGGGGAAGGCGCACATGTTCTATCTCGGATTTGCCGGGGTCGGCGAGCAGGAAGTGTTCAAGAGGGAAGCCCTGTATGCGGAGCAGGTGTTCGCGGACAAGTTCGGCACCGCGGACCGTTCGGTTGAGCTCATCAACGACGACGGCGACCGGGATACGTATCCCATCGCCAGCGTTTCCGGGTTGGCGCAGGCGGTTAGGCTGATGGCGGCGCGGATGGATGTCGATGAGGACGTGCTGGTCGTCCTGCTGACGTCGCACGGCTCGGAAGACGGGCTCGCAGTTTCCAATGGCTCGCTGCCCCTGGCACAGCTCGGGCCGGCCGACCTGCGGGAAGTGCTGGACGACTCCGGGATCAAGTGGCGGATCGTCATCGTGTCCTCCTGCTATGCGGGGGTGTTTCTCGAGCCCCTGAAGAGCGACACGACTCTGATCGTGACCGCGGCCGATGCCAGGCACAGCTCCTTCGGCTGCGACGACAGCCGCGATCTCACCTGGTTCGGCGAGGCTTTCCTGCGCGATTCCCTCCCAGGGGCACCCTCGTTCGAGGCGGCGTTCAGGAAGGCGGCCGGACTGATCCAGCGGCGTGAGACGGCCGAGCACCAGATCCATTCCAATCCCCAGCTCTTCATTGGGGAGCGCATGCAGGAGAAGCTCGCGGAGCTGCAGTCGGGAACTGCGCCGCCTGGGCCGCCGGGGTCACCGCCCCGTACCCGGAGCGGCGGGACACGAACCGCCTCGGCTACAATCGCCTCATGCCCAAGGCCCAGCACAAATCAGCATCCCCGTCCTTGCCGCTTGCGGTCGTAGTGCTCGCTGCCGGCGAGGGCAAGCGGATGAAGTCCGGCCTGCCCAAGGTGCTTCAACCGCTCGCCGGGCGGCCTCTGCTCAAGCATGTCATCGACACCGCAAGATCGCTCGACCCGCAAGCCGTTCACATCGTGTACGGACATGGCGGCGAGCGCGTGATGCAGGCGCTTGCCGGTGAGGCCCTGTCATGGGCCGAGCAGGCGCAAAGGCTCGGGACCGGTCATGCGGTCGCCCAGGCCATGCCCGGGATCCGCGACGACCAGCGAGTGCTCGTGCTGTATGGCGACGTGCCTCTCATCCAACGCTCCACGCTCCTGAGCCTCCTGTCTCTGGCCGGCCCGAAGCAGGTCGCCGTGCTCACCATGGAGCTTCCGGATCCGTCCGGTTACGGAAGAGTCATCCGCGACGCGCGCGGCCGCGTGCGGCGGATCGTGGAGGAGAAGGACGCCTCGAAAAAGGAGCTGAAGGTCCGGGAGTGCAACACGGGGGTCATGGTGGCGCCCGCGAAGCTGCTGAGGAAGTGGTTGCGCGGACTGAAGAACCACAATTCCCAGGCCGAATACTACCTGACGGATGTCGTAGCGATGGCCGTGAAGGATGGGATCGCGGTCAATCCTCTCATCGCGCCGACGACGACAGAAGTGCTCGGCGTCAATGACAAGACGCAACTTGCCGAGCTGGAAGGAGTGCACCGTCAGCGCATCGCGCGCGAACTCATGCTGGCGGGAGTGACAATTGCCGACCCGGCGCGCCTGGACGTTCGTGGCACCGTGACGCATGGCAGCGACGTCGTCATCGATGCCAATGTCCTGCTCGAAGGAGCCGTGAAGCTCGGAGATCGGGTTCGGATCGGCCCCAACTGCGTCGTGCGCAACAGCGAGATCGGGAATGACACGGAGGTCTTTTCGCACTGCGTGATCGACGGCGCGGTGATCGGCGCGTCCTGCAACATCGGGCCCTTCGCCCGGTTCAGGCCCTCTGCCCAACTCGATCGGGAAGTGCATATCGGCAACTTCGTCGAGGTCAAGAACTCGAAAATGGGAGTCGGATCGAAGGCCAACCACCTGGCCTATGTCGGCGATGCGCAGGTGGGCAGCCGCGTGAACATCGGTGCCGGCACCATCATTGCCAACTACGATGGCGCAAACAAGCATCGCACGAGCATCGGCGATGACGTGCACACCGGCTCGAACAGCGTGCTCGTCGCTCCCATCACGATCGGGCCGGGAGCCACCATCGCCGCCGGCTCCACCGTGATCGGTGAGGTGCCTCCCGGCAAGCTCACGATCGCCCGCGCACGCCAAACGACCATCGAGAGCTGGCAGCGCCCGACGAAGCAGAAGAAGTAACGGCGCTACGCTCCGATGATCGGCCCGCAATCTGCGGCGACGTGCGAATCCGCGCAATAGCGCATACCTGCGCTTTCCATCTTGTTATTGCACGAACGCACGACTTTCGTCGGCGGCCAAAGCTCCCCTGCTTGCCTACACTGGCAAGTCAGTCTCAACGCACCGGGAGCTTCCTAATGAGCACCGTCGAAACCCTCCAGCAGTCCATCGCGGCGCTCCGGCCGATCGAGCGCGCGGAGATCGCATATTGGCTCCGTGAATTTGAGCTGCGTCAGTACCACGTGGAGGAAGCTGCGACGGATTACCACGCCGATTCGGACGATGAGCGAGTCCAGAAAATCGTCAGGCAGGTCGCGGACGGGGAGCGCGATTCGCTGACCTTCGAGGAGTATGTGGAGCTCATGAAGGTCAGCACCACCAGGTACGAGCTCCTGTGCGGCCTGATGTTTGCGATGAGTGGACCGTCGTTGGTGCACAACCGCATTTGCGGTCACCTCTTCGCCAGGTTCTACAATCACTTGCGCGGAGGGCCCTGTGTGGCATACGCATCGGACGCCACCGTTCGGCTGAAAATCACAGAGGACGTTGTCGCCTACCTTCCCGACGTCATGGTCGCCTGTGAGAAGTGGGATGCGAGCAAGCATTGGGTCGACCAACCGCGCCTCATCGTCGAGGTCTTGTCACCTTCCACTCATTTGATTGATCGGCGCGAGAAGCTCCAGAACTATCGCACGGCGGAATCGCTGGAGGAATACGTACTGGTATCGCAGACGGTGCCGGAGGTGACGATCTATCGCCGCAAAGAGCGGTGGAAACCCAGCGTGGTGAGATCCGTGGAGGCGCACGCGGAGTTTCGGTCTATCGATCTGACGCTGCCTCTGGCGCAGATCTACGAGAACGCGTTGTAGCGGCGACGCGAGCGCCAGCGTCCGCTTGCGTCAACGCTTCTGCGGAGAGGGGGCAGCCTCGCCGGCGTGGGGAGCGGGCGTTGCCGCAGATGCTGGCGCTGTCGCGGCGGGTGTTGCTGCCGCCCGCGGCGCCGCCGAACCCGATTCTGCGACGAGCAGCTGCTCCAGCTCCGCGGTAGGAATCGCGCCTCCGACGCGCTTGCCGCTCGCCAGGAACGACGTCGGCGTCCCATCGATATAGAGGCTCTCGCCCAGCTTCGCCAGCTCTGGGATGGGATCGTTGCTGCAGGTCGCCTTCGGGGGCGGCTTCTTTTGCGTCAACCACTCTGTCCAGGCCTGCGCGCGATTCGGCGCGCACCAGATCGCGTGCGCGTGAACGGTCGCCTGCGGATGCAGGGAATCGATCGGAAACAGAAAGACGTATTCGGTGATGTCGGTGATCGAGGCGAGCTCCTGCTCCAGCTTCTGGCAGAAGGGGCAGTCGGGGTCCTCGAACACGGCGAGCTGCCGCCGCCCATTTCCCTTGACGATCTTGATCGCCTGGGCGAAGGGCAGCGACTTGAAGTCGATCGTGCCGCGCTCCTCCATCCGGGCCTCCGTGAGGTCCTTCTGTGAGCGCGTGTCGAGCAGAGAGCCGACGAGCACATGGTCCCCCGTCGCATCCGAGTACACGATCCGATTTCCGACGAAGACCTCGTAGATTCCCGGCAGCGGGCTCGGCTGCACGTCGATGACTTTCGTGCCCTGGAAGTGCGATTCGAGCGTCTTTTTGATCGCGGCGGTGACTTCCGGCTTGACCTGCGCCATGCACAGCAGCGGTATCGCCGCGGCCACGCCACCCAGGACTCGAACGATTCGGCTCAGCTGCATGGAGGCTCTCCAGGTCGTCCTGACAGAATACAGGACGGCGGGGTCTAACGTCGGCGTTGCCAGTCCCGCCAGTACTGCGCGAACCGCGCCTTGAACGCGGGGGGCTTCTCCTGGTAGAGGCGGCGGCCGAGCACCATGGCCTTGTCGCGCAGCTCGGTCCGCAGGCGATCGATCAACGCCAGCAGGACCCCCCGGGAAGCCGGACTGGGGAACGCGTCCGCATGGTAGAGCGCCCTGGCCCGCAGAACCGACAGGTCGTGGTCGTCACCGAGGTAGTCCGCGAGCTTGTGCGCCTGGTCGGCGAGTTCACCGATGGGCCCCGGCCAAAGCGGCTGCAGCGCCTGCAGCTGATGCCAGAGGTACTTCACTTGCTTGCGCCACTCGTGCAGGTTCGCAGGCGTGCGGTCGGCTTCTGCCGCGGCGAGCGCCTTACGCCCCTTCCCGTAGATCCGCTCGAATCCCGATCCCACGATCGACCAGCCCCGGTCTCCAACCGGCCAGCGCGCGGCCCGCTCCTGCGCCTTACGCAAGGATTCGAGTTGCGCCTTGAGGGCGGCCGTACCGCGCAACACCTCTCTGCGCACACCGGTGCGCTCGCGGCGCAGCGCCCGACGCAATCCTTCAGTTGGGAGCAGGCGCTCGGGCGTGCCGAAGCGTTCGGCCAGCCGGTTGAGAGTATCCAGGAGGACGCGCCCGTCCCGAACGCGGCTCAGTGGCCGGGCGGCGTCCCGCAGCGTCGCGTTCTCACGTGTGTAGGTCGCGTCTCCCAGCGCATCACGCAGAAAGCGCAGTGTCGCCCTGGCCTTGTTCAGTTCCTTGCGAGCCGCGTGTACGTCGGCGTCATCCAGCTTCCTGCCTGCCAGGGCTTCCCGTGCCTTGGAGATCTGCGCGCGCGCAATGCGCCGCATTCCGTGGGTTCCGGGCTCGGAGCGCTGCAGCTCCGTGGTCATCGACAGGAGGTTTCACGCATCCGCGAAATATCCCGCGCAACTGTGACTGAAGCAATGCTCCGCGACGGCGAACTCGCGGTCGAGGGATCCGCGAGCTCGCCGCTGCAAGGACGGATGCCTTCAGCGCACCCTTCCGCGGCGGAACAGATTCACGATAGCCAGCAGCACGACAGCGCCCAGCAGCGAGATCAGGACGCCGCTCAGGCTGAAGTTGCCCTGGTTGATGGTCGAGCCTCCGATCAGCGGGGTGATCAGCCACCCTGCCAGCAAGGCCCCGATGATTCCCACGACGATGTTGAGGACGACTCCCTGCTGGGCGTCGGTACGCATGATCATGCTGGCGATCCAACCGATGATGCCGCCCACGATCAGCCAGATAATGAAGTTCATATTGGACCTCGGTGCGTGTACGGAGCGTTGCAGTACCGCAATTTCCGTACCCACCGGCGCCGTGACTGGCCGATGCGTTGGCTCCTGGGATCGATGCGGCAGGGCCTCGGCAGCGGGCCTCAGCGCGAGGGCCCGGCCGACCTGAGCCGTGGGCCTCTGGCGCGGTGGCCTGGCGCTGGGCCCGGGCACACGGCCGCCAAGCCCCTTGCCCCGCCCCGGGCGCCCCGGCCGACGGGAACCGCATCACGTCCTTAGCGGGTAGAATCAGGCCCTTAGTGTCTTTTAGGGCACACTTGGGGCCTTCCCGCGCCCCCCTTAGGTACCGTGAGGCCATATCGAACATGTGTGGAATCGTTGGAGCCATCGCCGAACGCAACATCGTCCCCATCCTGATGGAGGGATTGCGCCGGCTTGAATACCGCGGCTATGACTCAGCCGGCCTAGCAGTCCTCAACGGCTCGCAGCACCTCACCCGCCTCCGCACGGTCGGCAAGGTCAAGATGCTCAGCGACGCGCTGGAGCAGAGCCCGACCAACGGCAAGATCGGAATTGCCCATACGCGCTGGGCGACCCACGGTGTACCGAGCGAGCGCAATGCACATCCGCACATCTCCCGCGACGGCATTGCGATCGTCCACAACGGAATCATCGAGAACCACGAAGAGCTCCGGGAGGAGCTGAAGCGCGTTGGATACCAGTTCTCCTCGGAGACCGACACCGAGGTCATCGCGCACCGCATCCACTTTCACCTTGCGACGGTGAAGGACCTGTTCAAGGCCGTCCGTGCGACGGTGGCAGAGCTGGAGGGCGCCTACGCGCTGGCCGTCGTCAGCGAGCACGATCCGGAACGCCTGATCCTTGCCCGCGAGGGCTGCCCCGTAGTCATCGGGCTGGGCGTCGAAGAGAACTTCGTGGCATCGGACGTGGCGGCGCTGCTGCCGGTCACGCGCCGCTTCATGTTCCTCGAAGAGGGCGACGTCGCGGAAATCCGCCGCAAGGCCGTGCGGATCATCGACAAGAACGGCAACACGGTCGAGCGCGCCGTCCGCGAGAGCGAGCTATCGGCGGATGCGGCCGAGAAGGGCCCGTATCGCCACTACATGTTGAAGGAGATCCACGAGCAGCCCCGCGCCGTTGCCAACACGCTGCAGGAGCGCGTTGCGAATGGCCGCCTGCTCGAGGCCGCATTCGGGCCGGCTGCGACGGAAGTCTTCAGGCGGACTCAGAATGTGCACATCGTGGCCTGCGGGACGAGCTATCACGCGGCCGCGGTGGCCAGGTACTTCATCGAGCAGATCTGCAAAGTGCCCTGCTCCGTCGACATCGCGAGCGAGTACCGGTACCGCAATCCGCTGGTTCCCGCGAATTCATTGTTCGTGACGATCTCCCAATCCGGCGAGACGGCCGACACGCTGGCCGCGTTGCGGCTCGCGAAGGAATCCGGCTATCTGTCATCGCTTTCGATCTGCAACGTGCCGGAAAGCTCGCTGGTGCGCGAATCCGAGCTGGTGATGTTGACGCGCGCCGGGCCTGAGATCGGCGTCGCTTCCACTAAAGCCTTCACCACTCAGCTTGCCGCCCTGGGAATGCTGGTCGTGGCGCTCGCCAAGCACCATGGGGCCGATGCGGAGCGCGAGCGGGGACTCGTCACGCGACTCATCGAGCTGCCGGCCCTCATCGAACGCACGCTCGAGCTCGACCCGGTCATCCACAAGCTGGCGGAGCGCTTCGCCGAGAAGCATCACACCCTGTTCCTCGGGCGCGGGGCGCTCTACCCGGTGGCCATGGAGGGCTCGCTCAAGCTGAAGGAAATCTCCTATATCCATGCGGAAGCCTATCCGGCCGGCGAGCTCAAGCACGGGCCGCTGGCCCTGGTCGACGGGGACATGCCGGTGATCACGGTGGCTCCCAACAACGACCTGCTCGAGAAGCTGAAATCCAATCTCATGGAAGTGCGCGCGCGGGGCGGCGAGCTCATCGTGTTCGCCGACCCGGAAGCGGGGATTCATGCGAGCGATGGTGTCACCGTGATCGAGATGCCCCGGCACGTGACGTACTTCCAGGCTCCCGCGGTGTACACGATTCCGCTGCAGCTTCTCGCCTACCACGTGGCGATCCTGAAGGGGACCGACGTCGACCAGCCGCGCAACCTTGCCAAGAGCGTGACCGTCGAATAGCCGGCCGGGCCGAGAGGGCCGGGCGGCTGCGTGGAGCAGGAGTTTCTTCCGACCCCCTGGTCGCCGAGAGGCACCTCACGTGGCGCAACGCGTGACGCTTCGCTCCGGCGCGAGGGCCTGAGACCCTTCGCAGGCCGGCGCACCAGCCCGTCATCGTCGTTCATTCGAACGAGTCGCTGCCAGCTTGGATGGCGATTCACTGCGAAGACGCCGGATTCCCCCGGAACAGAACCATCCCAGTGGGCTTGATTCTCAGAGAATACAAATAAGTCCTAAAAATAGACTCTTAACAGGACTATTGTCTGTTAACGATTCAAATATGGATCTTTATACCGAGTTTAAATCTATCTGATATAATAGTTCATAATCGAATTTTTAATGGCCGTCATTCCACACAATAGTTCTAAAATAGACTTTTATGGCAACTAAGGCCTCGCAGTCCTTGCGGTCGAGCGCGCGCCCTTCGCTGGCGCTGCCCCGTGTTGCGGATCTGGAAACTCAGCTAGGGGAAGCGCTGCGTGCGCAACGCCTCGAGCGCAATCTCGAGCAGGCGACCCTGGCTGAGCGCGCTGGTGTGAGCGTAAATGTCGTGAAGCGCCTGGAGAACGGACAGGGCTCCTCCGTTCACAGTCTACTCGCCGTGCTACGCGTTCTGGGGCGCGAGAGTTGGCTCAACACACTGGCCCCAGTGGCCACCATCAATCCGCTCACTCTGCCGCGGGCGGCCAAACCGCGGCAACGCGTCCGCTCCAAGCACACCCGGGGCTGACCGTGGCCACTCGTCGAAAGCGTTCCCAACGCACGCGCTACACACACGTCGAGCGCGTCGAGGTGCATCTGTGGGATCAGTTCGTCGGCGCCGTGGCGCTCGATCCGGCCTACGGGTTTTATGCGTTTCGTTACGGCCCGCAGTTCCGGGCCGAGGGAATAGAGCCTGCGCCGCTGCAGATGCCAACCACCCGGGATGAGACCTATCTCTTTACGGATCTGCCCGAGGCCACCTACAAGCGTTTGCCCGCGATGCTCTCGGATGCCCTGCCGGATGACTTTGGCAACGCGCTGATTGATCGTTGGATGCTCGATCGCAATGTCCGACGGGAGCAGATCACCCCGCTCGATCGACTCGCGTCATGGGCGCCCTCACGTTCCGGCCGGCGCGCGGTCCGGGCACGCATAGCGCAATCGCTATCCACCTGAGCGAGCTAGTCGGCGCAGCGCGCAGGGCGGTCCATGGCAACCTGGAAGGGGATGGCGAGGCGGCCACGGCCCTACGCCACGTCATCGAAGTGGGGACCTCGGCGGGTGGCGCCCGGGCCAAAGCGGTCATTGCCTGGAATCCGCTAACCCAGGAAGTCCGCTCAGGGCAACTGGGGGCGCCTCCTGGCTTTGAGCACTGGTTGCTGAAGTTCGACGG
>FTJO01372209.1_pt1 | contig 10546 bp, 8 predicted proteins | sample 1658761 | NCBI WGS metagenome assembly FTJO01 (sample SAMEA3914852, study PRJEB12502) | metagenome | biome: forest; material: soil | place: USA | collected 2011-06-22 | depth 0.3 m | reverse complement strand
CCGACCCAGGGCATCTCGGCGTCCTCCTCCTCGAAAGCCCCATTCGGCCCGAGATTGCTGTGCCCGAGATGATCGATCGCGGAGTTGCCCCGGAACTCGGGAACCAGATGGCGCGCTTTGAGGTCGCGCCGCAGTCCCACGGCCGTATCCTTCATCCCCAGCGGCGTCAGGATCTGGTCCTCGACCAACTGGCGATATGAGCGCTTGCGCGCATCGAGGCGCCGGACGGACTCGCCCATCAACGCGTGGTTGACCAGCGGTGAGTAATCGACCCGCACGCCCGGGGCCTCCTCGGGAAAGACGTTGGCGCAGATCGCCGCGATCATCTCGTCGAGCCGGTCGATGTACATGCCCGGCCGCGGCGTGTAGACGCTCGGCATCCCCGAGCTGTGAGTCAGGAGATGGAAGTAAGTGAGTGCCTCGCGGCCGCGGCCCTTGAACTCGGGGATGACGTCGACCACCCGGGTGGTCAGCGCGATCCGCCCCTCCTCGATGGCCTGGAACATGAGGACATTCGTGAAGGCCTTCGTGACCGAGAACAGGCTGAAGACCGAATTGGGCGTGACGGGCTGGTTGGCCGTCGGCCCCGAGCGGCCCAGCGCCTCGTGGAACCCGATCTGGCCATGGCGGGAGACGATGAGCGTCGCGCCGAAGTACTTGCCCTGCGCGATGTCCGCTTCCAGGGCCCGCTTCAGAGGCAGGAGACGCGTGCGGTCCAGCCCTCGCTGTTCAGGCTTCGACATGCAACGGTCCCCCTCATGGTCGGTGTGCAGGCAGTGTAGGCGAATGGCGCCCGCGGGGGATCAGCCCAAAGGAAGGGGAAGGCCGGGGCCGGAGGCCCAAGTGACGCATACGGCCACGTGGCGGTTGCCGCACCGCCCGTGGTTCACCACCCTCCCCGAGGCTTACTTGAACTGGAAGCCGATGTGGAAGCGGAAGCAGTTCGGGACCGGGGTGCTGCCCTGCAGGGATCGAGCGTACCGGCCCGACCGGGCCACGTTCAGGGCTCCCTCATCGAGACGGGCATTCCCGGACGATTGCTCGACGACCGGATTGCCCTGGCGGACGCCACGCTCATCCACGCACACGCGCACGACTGCCGCGCCCTGAACGCCCTCCCGGCGCAGCTCCGAGGGGTAGTAGTCCTCGGAATTCGGCAGCCGGTTCTGGCCGACGAGCCGGATGGGGTCCGGATTCCGGGGCGCTTCCTGAGGCGTCGGCGGAGCCGGCGGCGGCGGATTCAGCGTGATGCTGTCTCCGTCGTCGCCCCGAACGTCGAGGTCGAGGTCCGGCAGCACCGGCTTGCCGACGCGCGGTTCCGTCAGGGTGGGTAAGGGTGGCGGGTCCGCCGGAGGCCGGGCGGGCGGAAGCACCTGCACGCTTCCCGTCATCGGTTGCATCAGGATCTTGAGCGCATGGTTTCCCAGCCCTGTGGCCAACGCATAGAGGATCAACACGTGTAGCGCGACGATGCCGCCGGCCGCCAGGGAGCGGCGCGAAAGCCCCTGTGGTTGCTGATAGTAAGGACTCATGTTCCTCGAGCCTCCCGTTCCGTAAGCGACCGACGGCGAGTCACGCCGCAGCGCGCTTGCGCGACGTCGGCCTGCGGATACTTATACGACGGGGCCGGCGAGTTGGGGTTGGGTGTTGGAACGATCGGGAGAATCTCCCGACCGCGGAGCGTTGCGGCCCCGTGCCTGCGGCGCTGGGCGTGCGGCGCTGGGCCTGCGGTCTCGCGCCTGGCGGCCGGTGCCCGCGGCTGCCGTTACTTCGTGTTGCCGACGTCGACGAACGGAATGGCGGCGCCGCCATACATGTTGACGGGGAGCTTGCCGTCCCATTTCTGCACGGCCTCCCAGGACACCAGCCGGGGATTCTGCATCAGGGCGTCGGCGCGGATCTTCATCGACTGCGCTTCGGCAGTGGCGGCGATGACTTTCTGTTGCGCCTCCTGCTTGATCTGCTCGGTCTTGTTCTGCGCTTCCTGCGCGCGCTGTTGGGCGATCACCTTCGCTTCCACCGCCTCGTTGAACGCCTGGCTGAACTGGAAGTCGGTGATCGAGAAGCCCGTGCAGTCGACGTTGCTCGCCGCCAGGGCGGTCACGATCGATGCCTGGGCCGCATCGTTGGCCCGCTGCCGGTTGGAGATGAGATCGACCGCGTCCCACTGGCCGATGACATTCTTCAGGTGCTGGTACACGGCCTGCTGCACCAGCTTGTTGGCCCAATCCTCGCCCACGCTGCGGTACACCTCGGCCGCAGCCTGGGGGCGCAGATTGTAGTTGAGCACGAATTCGATCTTCGCTTCCTGTACGTCCTTGGTATATGCCTCGGTTTTCCCGTCCCAGCGCTGGATGCGGACGTCCATCTCATGAATCGAGGTGGTGAGCGGGTTGACGAAGTACAAGCCCTCGGAGAGCGGCGGCCCTTCCACCACCCCGAAGCTGGTCTTGATGCCCCGGTGGCCGGTCTCCACGGTGTGAACCCCGCAGCCGCTGATGGCAGGCGCCAGACAGGCCGCGAGCACGCCCATGACGGTGATTCTTCTCACGCTACACCCCACTGAAGCGTCCGAACAATGCATGGCGGCCTTGGGAGCTCACCAGCGCGAGCGGCCAGACTGCGCCCAGTCCCAGCCGTTTCAGCAGAATCCCCGCACGGTGCGGCCTGCGAAACGCGAAATCCGAAACGGATATCAGGGTCATCAGCAGAAAGCCGGCGACCCAGATGCGCAGCACGATGGTCGTTATTTCCCACACGGGTCTCATTGGATTGTGCTCTTCCGGCGCGACGCGCAATCGTACGCCGAAACGGGGGCGGCAGCGGTAGCAGTTCGCGCGCATGGCGTTCGGCGCACGGCGGGCGGATGGAATTGCCGGATCGGGGGCTTATACTGGCCGTCGGCACACCCGCATCCAAAGGGAGCGCAGATGAGACTTGCGGTGCCATCCTCCGTATTCCCGGCTCGCGCGGCAGCTTGCGCACTGCTGGGCGCTTGCGCCGCTTCGGGCTGCGTCCGGCACGAAGCTCCCGCTCCCATGATCCGGCCGGCGCTGACGACCGTGATCCACTATGGGAACAGCGGCGAGCCGGTCTCGCTCAGCGGACAGGTCGAGGCCCAGAATCAGACGAATCTAGCGTTCCGCATCGGCGGACGTCTCGTGGAGCGCCGCGTCTCCGTGGGCGATACCGTGACGCCCGGGCAGCTCATTGCGCGCATCGAAGCGCAGGATGCGAAAAATGCGCTCAGCTCGACGCAGGCAGACCTGGCCGCCGCGCAAGCCACTCTCGTGCAGGCGCGCAACAACGAGGAGCGTTACCGCTCGTTGGTTGCGACCGGCGTGGTGTCGCGCGCGCAGTACGACGATGCTCAACAGCAATTGGCCGCTGCGCAGTCGCGAGTCGCGGCGGCCGAGGCGGCGCTGCAGACCGGTCGCGACAACGTCGCCTACACCGAACTTCATTCGAACGTCGCGGGGGCCGTGACTGCAAAGGGCGCCGAGCCGGGTGAGGTGGTCCAGGCCGGCCAGATGATCGTGCAGGTCGCGCAGAAAGGCGGCAAGGACGCCGTGTTCAACGTCCCCGCCGCGCTGATGCGCAAGTCGCCGAAGAATCCGACGGTCACCATCGTGCTGGCGGACGATCCCAGCATTGCGGCAGTCGGGCACGTCAGGGAGATCTCCCCGCAGGCGGATCCGGCGACCGGGACGTACGTCGTGAAGGTCGGGCTCGACAGCGCGCCGGACACCATGCGGTTGGGCGCAACTGTCGTGGGCAGCGTGATGCTGAGTCCCGAGCCGGTCGTCAGCATTCCCGGAACAGCGCTGATCCAGATCGACGGCAAGCCGGCGGTGTGGGTCGTGGACCCCGCCACGGGGAAGGTCTCGGCGCGGCGGGTTGGAGTCGTTCGCTATGACTCCTCCGCCGTCGTCATCTCCAGCGGGCTGAAGGATGCCGATGTCGTCGTCACCGCCGGCGTTCACGCCCTTCGGCCCGGACAGCAGGTGAAGCTGTCGCAGGCACCTGCTGCGCCGGGCGCGTGAGCGGCGGCCTGAACCTGTCGGATTGGGCGCTGCGCCATCGGGCGCTCGTCTGGTTCCTGATGGCGATCATCGTTGCCGCCGGGCTGTTCTCCTATAAGCGGCTGGGGCGCAATGAGGATCCGGCCTTCACGATCAAGACGATGGTCGTGCAGGCGGGCTGGCCGGGCGCCACCGTCGATGAGACCATCAAGCAGGTCACGGACCGCATCGAGAAGAAGCTGCAGGAGACTCCCGGCCTCGATTTCATCCGCAGCTACACGACGGCCGGCCGCACCACGGTCTTCATCAACCTGCTCGGCTCGACCCGCAGCCGGGACGTGCCGCAGATCTGGTACCAGGTGCGCAAGAAGATCGACGACATCCGGGCCACGTTTCCGGCAGGGGTCGTCGGACCCGGATTCAACGACGAGTTCGGGGATACTTACGGCATCCTCTATGCGTTCACCGCGGATGGCTTTGCGCAGCGACAGCTGCGCGACTACGTCGAGGGCGTGCGCTCGCGGTTGCTGCGTGTCCCGGACGTGTCCAAGATCGACATTTTCGGCGCGCAGGACGAGAAGATCTACGTGGAGTTCTCCGCGCGCCAGCTTGCAGGGCTGAAGCTCGATCGCCAGGCGCTGATCGCGGCATTGCAGGCGCAGAACGCGGTCACCCCCGCCGGCGTGGTGCAGGGGACGGACGAGAAGATCCTGGTTCAGGTCACGGGCGGCTTCCGCACGGAAGAGGATATCCGCAGGGTCAACTTCGTGGTCGACGGCCGCATCTTCCGTCTGAGCGACATCGCAACCGTGAAGCGCGGCTATTCGGACCCGCCGCAGCCGCTGTTCAGGTTCAACGGCGTGCCGGCCATCGGACTGGGCATCTCGATGCGCAGCGGCGGTGATGTGTTGGCGTTGGGTCGCAACGTCGAAGCGGCGATGAAGACCATTACCAGAGGGCTGCCGATCGGAATCGAGCCCCGCCTGGTCGCCGAGCAGCCGCGGGTGGTGGCCGAAGCCGTCGATGACTTCATGGAGGCCTTGTGGGAGGCGATCGCCATCGTCCTGGGCGTGAGCTTCCTCAGCCTGGGCGTGCGGGCCGGCGCGGTCGTGGCCTGCTCGATTCCCCTGGTGCTGGCCGCGGTCTTCGTCGTGATGGAGATCTCGGACATCGATCTGCAGCGCGTGTCGCTTGGCGCGCTGATCATCGCTCTCGGCCTCCTCGTGGACGATGCGATGATCACCGTCGAAATGATGGTGACCAAGCTCGAAGAGGGTCTCGAGCGCGAGCACGCGGCCACTTTCGCCTACACCTCGACCGCATTTCCGATGCTGACCGGCACGTTGGTGACAGTTACCGGGTTCATTCCGATCGGATTCGCCAAGAGCGCGGCGGGCGAATACACGTTTTTGATCTTCGCCGTCGTGGCCATCGCGTTGCTGGCGTCGTGGCTGGTCGCTGTGATTTTCGCACCGTTGATCGGCGTCAGCATTTTGCCGACAACGATGCGTCGTGCGGCGAGCAAGGCAGCTGAACCGGAAAAGGAGCGCAAGGCGCCGGGACCGATCATGCGGAGGTATCGCTCCCTTGTCGTTCTGGCGATGCGCGCCCGGTGGGTCACCATCGGAGCGGCGATCGGGCTGCTGGTGCTGTCGGTGTTTGCCATGAAGTTCGTACCACAGCAGTTCTTTCCATCTTCGGACCGGCCGGAGCTGCTCGTCGATCTCACGCTTTCCCGCAGCGCTTCGATCTACGCCAGCGACCGCACCGCTGCGCGGCTGGAGGCCCTGCTGAAGGGCGATCCTGACATCGACCGCTGGAGCACCTACGTAGGGCAGGGCGCCGTGCGCTTCTACCTTCCCTTGAACGTACAGCTTCCGTCCGACTTCTTTTCTCAGACCGTAGTCGTCACCAAGGACCTGAAGGCACGCGAGCGCGTGCGCGCACGGCTCGAGAAGGCTCTCAGCGACGGCTTCCCGGAAGTCGTTGCGCGCCTGTCGGCGCTCGAGCTCGGCCCGCCCACCGGCTGGCCGTTGCAGTACCGGGTCAGCGGGCCCGTGCCGCAACAGGTCAGCGACATCGCCTACCAGGTTGCCTCCATCGTTGCTACGGACACCCGGACCCAGTCGATCAACTTCGACTGGATCGAGCCCATACGCACCTTGCGGATCCGCGTGAACCAGGACGAGGCGCGGCTTCTGGGCGTCAGCTCGCAGGCGCTCGCGCAATCCCTGAACACCGTCGTCTCCGGCGTCACCGTGACCCAGATTCGGGACGATATTTATCTGATAGATGTCGTCGCGCGTGCCAACGCGGAGGAGAGGGTCTCACCGGCGACGCTCAAGACGCTCGAAGTGCCGCTGCCCAATGGCAAGACGGTTCCGCTCCTGCAGTTCGCGACGGTCGAGTACGGACTGGACTGGCCACTGATCTGGCGCAGGGATCGGCTTGCCACGATCACGGTGCAATCGGAGCTGGCGGCGGACGTGCTTCCGGCCACCGTCATCGCCGCGCTGCAGGATAGGATCGCCGACCTGAACGCGAAGCTGCCGCAGGGCTACCAGGTCGCAGTCGGAGGCTCCGTGGAGGAGAGCGCGAAATCCCTCGCCTCGGTTGCCGCCGTGCTGCCGATCTCGGGGCTGATCATGCTGATCATCCTCATGATCCAGCTGCAGAGCGTCAGCCGGCTGTGCATCGTGCTGAGCGTCGCTCCATTCGGCCTGATCGGGGTCGTTCTCGCGCTGCTCCTGGCGCAGAAGCCGCTCGGCTTCGTGGCGCTCCTGGGGATCATTGCCCTGATCGGAATGATCGTGCGCAACTCGGTGATTCTCGTCGACCAGATCGAAACCGAGATCGCACGTGGGCGCGCCCCGTGGGAGGCGGTCGTCGAAGCCTCATCGCATCGCTTCCGTCCCATTCTGCTCACCGCGGCTGCGGCCATCTTCGGGATGATTCCGATAGCGCCGACCGTCTTCTGGGGCCCGATGGCGTACGCGATCATGGGCGGGCTGGCCGTTGCGACGGCGCTGACCCTGGTCTTTCTTCCGGCCCTGTACGTCGCCTGGTTCAGGATCCCGGCGGCTCCGCCGGCAATGGAATGAATTCGCGGTCGTCGAGATCCGGCAGCTTCATCCGGCCGGCGCGCCAGTCGGCCTTCGCCTGCGCGATCCGCTCGGCCGATGAGGAGACGAAATTCCATTCGATGAAGCGCTTGCCGACAGGCTCGCCTCCGAGCGCCATCACGATTGAGGCGGCAGTGGCCTTGAGGACCGCCTCCTCGCCAGGGGCGTAGACGATCATCTGTCCCGCCTCGAGGGGGCGTCCGGCCGTCTCCACACGGCCGGACACGACGTACGCGGCGCGCTCGGGCATGTTGTCGGGGAGCTTGATGACCGCTGCGGCACTAAGCGTCCAGTGCAGATAGAACAGCGGCGAGTGGGTCGCAACGGGGGATGCGAGGCCGAACGCATCGCCGGCCAGCAGGCGCCCAGCGGCCCCCCGCTCCTCGAACGCAGGCAGCTCGTCGTGGCCGAAATGCGCGAAACCCGGATCCGTCTCTTCCGCTTCGCGCGGGAGCGCGACCCATGACTGGATGCCATGCAGCGGTCCGCCCCGTTCGCGGGCGCGCTCGAACCGCTCCGAGTGCGTGACGCCACGGCCTGCGACCATCCAGTTCACTTCTCCGGGATGGATGGCAACCTCGGAGCCGACACTGTCCCGATGCATCACCTCGCCGGCGAACAGATAGGTGACCGTGGCAAGCCCGATGTGAGGATGCGGACGCACGTCGACGCTCCTGGGAATGCCAGCCGGAAAATCCAGAGGACCGAGATGGTCGAAGAAGATGAACGGCCCGACCATCCGCTGGAGGGCATGCGGCAGAACGCGCCCGACCTCGAACCCGCCCAGATCGCGGCGGCGCTGATCGATGATGAGATCGGGCATGGTCGGGCTATTTTGCGATCAAGGCTCTCGCCTGTTCGGCCCAGAATACTGCATCGACATAGGCGGCGCGAATGAGGAGTGGGGCGACGTCCCGGTATGCGACGTGGCTCCACGAAGCGCGCTCGTACGCACGAGTGCACTGCAGCGCGGCGCCAAGGTCGCCTTCGCCGGCAATCAGCGCGCGCCGGATGGCGGGTGCGAGCGGAAGCTCCTCCACGATCTTTTCCGTTGGAATGCCGACCAAGGCGTTGAGCAACGAGAACAGGCCCGTCATGAAGAAAGGACCGGCATCGCTGGCGCCGCCCATCTTGCCGAGCTGTTCGCACAGGCGCGCCCTGGTCAGGGCGTGAACGAACAAGCTGGGCGGACGGTCATCGAGTCCCTGCAGGCACAGCAGCGTGCACAGCTGCCGCAGGTTCTCGAGGCCGAGGATGACGATGGCCTGGCGCATCGAGTCGATCTTGCGCGGCAGGTTGTAGTAGCTCGAGTTGATGCAGCGGAGCACGTGATACGACATCGAGATGTCCTGGCTCAGCAGGCGCTCGACCTCGCCGATCGCGAAATCCTCGCTTTGCAGCGAGGCCACGAGGCGCAGGGTGCTCAGACGGTTCGAAGGCACGCGCTTGGCGCGGAAGGTCTGCGGATGCTGCAGGAAGTCGCCCTGGAAGGCCTCGAACCCGAGCGCGATGCAGCGCTCGAACTGCTCGATGGTCTCCACATTCGCCGCCAGCAGCCGCAGGGACGGGGACTGCAGCCCGTGCACGAGTGCGCCCAGCTCTTCGGGGTCCCGGGCGCCGATGTGCACTTTCACCGTTTCGAAGCAGGCCAGGGCCGATGCGTCGTCAGGCCGCCGGGAATAACCGTCGAGTGCGGTCGCGTGGCCACGCGACCGCAGCGTACGCACTCCGTCAAGAGTCCTCGGATCGGCCAGCGCGCCCTCACTCACCTCGATGACGACGCGCTCGGCAGAGAACGGAAGCTGTGGGACGTCGATCAGCAGCTCCGCGGGAAAATTCACATGCACGGGCAGATCGCCGGCGAGCTTGTCCAGGCCGAATTCGAGCGCCGCGCTCGAGATGGCCTCGAGGGCCGCCTGCCCCGGGTCGAGCGCCCTGACCGGGACCGGGGTCGGCCCCTGTCGGTAGAGCAGCTCGAACGCGATGACCGCCATCCCGGAATCGTAGATCGGCTGGCGGGCGATGAATGCAAAGCCCGTATTGCGCACCGCCGCGGCGTTGGCCGTGCCGGCTATGCCGTCTTCAAGGGTCGTGTTCTTTCGAGCGCGCAAGTCGGTGGCCAGGGAACGTGAAGCTTGCGTCGTTAAACCACAAGCCCTCCGTCCGTGTCGACCCTGGTCGCTGCCGCGTGAGAGTCCCCTCCGCCCGCAAGGCGCAAATCGAGACTCCCTTCACATTCCGCCGGCGGTGGCGCGTCAGGCCTTGAGCTTGTAGCCGGTGCGAAAGATCCAGGCGACCGCCACCATGCAGGCCAGCAGAAACAGCAGAGTCATCCCGAAGCTCACAGCCACGTTCACGTCCGAAACGCCGTAGAAGCTCCATCTGAAGCCGCTCACGAGGTACACAACGGGATTGACCAGCGCGATCTTCTGCCATAGCGGCGGGAGCATGCCGATCGAGTAGAAGCTGCCGCCCAGGAAGGTAAGCGGCGTGACGATCAGCATGGGGACGATCTGCAGCTTCTCCCAGCCGTCGGCCCACACCCCGATGATGAACCCGAAGAAGCTGAAGGTGACCGAGGTGAGGATCAGGAAGGCCAGCATCCACACCGGATGGATGATCGAGAAGCTCACGAAGAGGCGTGCCGTCGCCAGGATGATCGCCCCGAGGATCACCGATTTCGTCGCTGCCGCCCCGACGTAGCCGATGACGATCTCCGTCACGGAGATCGGCGCCGAGAGCAGCTCGTAGATCGTGCCCGAGAACTTGGGCATGTAGATCCCGAAGGAGGAGTTGGAAATGCTCTCGGTGAGGATGGAGAGCATCATGAGGCCCGGAACGATGAACGCGCCGTAGCTCACCCCGTCGATCGAGGCCATGCGCGTGCCGATGGCGGCGCCGAACACGATGAAGTAGAGCGACGTCGACAGCACCGGCGAGGCGATGCTCTGCATCAGGGTCCGCCAGGTGCGGGCCAGCTCGAAGCCGTAGATCGCGCGGATGGCGTACACGTTCATGGCCGCGACCTCACGAGGCTCACGAAGATCTCCTCCAGAGAGCTTTCGGAGGTCTGCAGGTCCTTGAAGTCGATGCCCTGCTCGCCGAGGCGGCGCAGCAGGGGCGCGATGCCGGTGCGGTTGCCCTGGCTCTCGAAGGTGTAGACCAGCTCATGGCCGTCGGGGGACAGCTCGAGCTGCGCGTCCGCCAGCTGCGCCGGTATGCGCGCCAGCGGGATCTGCAGATGCAGGGTCAGGCGCTTCTTGCCGAGCTTCTGCATCAGCGCGGCTTTCTCCTCGACGAGGATGATCTCGCCCTTGCTGATCACGCCGATGCGGTCGGCCATCTCCTCGGCCTCATCGATGTAATGCGTCGTCAGGATGATCGTGACGCCGCTGGCGCGCA
>FTJO01012082.1_pt3 | contig 10574 bp, 10 predicted proteins | sample 1658761 | NCBI WGS metagenome assembly FTJO01 (sample SAMEA3914852, study PRJEB12502) | metagenome | biome: forest; material: soil | place: USA | collected 2011-06-22 | depth 0.3 m | reverse complement strand
GCGCACAGTTTCGAGCTGTCCGATGTCGCCCGCTACCTGCATTCCAACACGGTGCGGCCTTTGCTGGTGCAGGCCCTGTGCGCGGCCCCGATGTTCACCACGAGATGGCGCTGGGATGCGACCATCGCGCTCGCCTTGCCTCGCTTCCGCGGAGGCAAGAAGGTTCCTGCTCCGCTCGCTCGCATGGCCTCCGAGGACCTCCTGACCGCGGTCTTCCCGGATCAGGCCGCCTGCGCCGAGAACCTGCCCGGCGAGCTGGAGATTCCCGATCACCCGCTGGTACGCCAGACGGTTCGCGACTGCCTCGAAGAGGCCATGGACATCGATGGCTTCGAGCAGGTGTTGCGTGGCCTCGAGTCCGGCGAGATCCATGTCCTGGCCCGTGACCTGACAGAGCCTTCGCCGCTCGCTTTGGAAGTTCTCTCGGCGCGCCCTTACGCCTACCTTGACGACGCGCCGCTCGAAGAGCGCCGCACGCAAGCCGTGATGAGCCGCCGGTGGCTGGACCCCCAAAGCGCCTCCGACATCGGCAAGCTCGATCCCGAGGCTATCCAGCGCGTGCGTGAGGAGGCATGGCCCGACGCAACCAACGCCGACGAGTTGCACGATGCACTGCTGTGGCTCACGTTCCTGAGGGAGCCGGAAGTAGACCGTCAGCCCGGCTGGGCGGAGTTACTGGGCGAGCTGACGGCGCAGCGGCGCGTGACGCGCCTGGAGGTGCGTGGTACGACGACATCGATCTGGGTGGCCGTGGAGCGCTTGGCTCTGTTCCGCGCCGTGTTCCCCGACGCGATCATCACGCCACCGGCTGCCGACACCGGAGCGGCCACTGAGGTCAGCGCTGAAGCCTCGGTGGTTGAGATCGTCCGCGGCCGTCTCGAAGGACTGGGGCCGACCACCGCCACAGCCGTTGCCAACAGCCTCTCGATCCCGAGATCCCGAATCGACGTTGCCCTGGCTGCGCTGCAAGCGGAAGGATTCGCGATGCAGGGTCAGTTCACGACCCCGGCGGAACCTGAACCCGAGTGGTGTGAGCGGCGCCTCCTGGCGCGAATCCACCGCTACACCGTCAAGCGCCTGCGCGCCGAGATCGAGCCCATTGCGGCACGCGATTTCCTCCGCTTCCTGCTGGAGTGGCAGCGCGTCACGCCGGACGGTCGGATGGAAGGACCGGATGCCGTGGGCGCGATCCTCGGGCAGCTGGAGGGCTTTGAGGCTCCCGCAAGTGCCTGGGAGACCGAGATTCTTCCCGCTCGCATCGGCGAGTATGAGCCCGCGTGGCTCGATGAGCAGTGTTTGTCCGGGCGCTTTATCTGGACGCGCATGGCGCCGCGCAAGAGCGACCCCACTCGCAGCGTCGCCCCCGTGCGCGCAACACCGATCACCCTGGTCGCCAGGCGCAACATGCGCGTCTGGTCTTCCTTGACGGACGCCACCGAGAGCGTGCACCTGTCCTCGAAGGCCCAGAGCGTGGCGGACTACATCAAAACACACGGGGCCTCGTTCTTCGACGAGCTCGTCGATGGCGCGGGGCTCCTTCCGAGCCAGGCAGAGGAAGCACTGGCGGAGCTCGTGGCGCTCGGCATCGTCAACTCGGACAGCTTTGGGGGCCTCCGCGCGTTGCTGGTGCCTTCCGACCGTCGCAGGCCAGGCGCGGGAGGCAAACGGCGGCGGCGTGTTGCTCTGTTCACCATGGACACCGCTGGCCGTTGGGCGCTCGTTCATCGACGCGCGCCGGCCGCGGCCCCACAGCCAGACTCTGCCACGCCCAACATAGCCGCAACCCGTCTTCAGGCCATTCGCCAGGACGACGAAGCGATCGAGCATATCGCCAAAGGTCTGCTCAAACGGTGGGGAGTCGTGTTCTGGCGCCTGCTGGCGCGCGAAGCCGATTGGCTGCCGCCGTGGCGCGACCTCCTCATGTGTTTCCGACGCCTGGAGGCCCGGGGCGAAATTCGGGGCGGTCGGTTCGTCGCCGGCTTCACCGGCGAACAGTACGCATTGCCGGAAGCGATCGGTTTGCTTCGCGAGGCGCGCCGCAAACCACACACGCAGCACTGCGTGTCCCTCTCTGGCGCGGACCCACTCAACCTCGTTGGTATTCTGACGCCGGGCCCGCGACTGCCGGCGTTGAGCGGCAACCGCGTGCTCTATTGCGACGGTCTGCCCGTTGCGACCCTCAGCGGGGGCGAGGTGCGATTCATGGAAGCGAGCCCCGGCGCACCCCCGCCCGACCCAAAGCAACAGTGGGAACTGCAGAACGCGCTGCTTCGCCGTCACGTGCCCGCGGTGCTGGCCGACCTGGCGTAGCGTTCGACTTCATTGGGCATATCCGACGAGCTCGACGTATCCCCGCCCGGTCGACTTCGCTCCTGAGCGTGATCCGCTCACATCCACAGCTCCTTCCCAATACCTTGGGCTCGTCCCAAGCTCCTGATTCGCGATGACCGGCCGTATCTCGACATCCAAAGACAGCGAAGGGACCTGCACGCGCCAACGTGACGGATAACGTCCGCCGCGCGGGCTGTCCCAGTGATCGCCAACGGTGATTTCCACGTCCCCGCTCGAGAGTGCACCGGCCTCACCGGCAGGATCCACCCATGTTCCGGCACTGTGCACCTCACGGCTGCCATCCTTGTTGCGCAGGGCGTAGAACATCAGCGCGCTACCGTCATCGAGTTGCAACGCGAACCAATCCCAACCCGCCTCCTTGGAGCCGAGCGATCCACTACCCCACTCGCGGTCCAGCCACGCTGTACCGCTCACGTCGATTGGCACTCGATCACGAATCAATTGCCCCCGCACACTGACGCGAGGAATCGAGTAGTAGTAGCTCGCCGCTCCCGGATCACCGGCCTTCACGCTCAGCCCGTGATCTCCGTTGAGAACAGGAGGTGCGAGCAACTGCACTTCGAGCTTCAGCTCGTAGTCCTTCTGCTGTGCGTGCACGATCCAGGGAGACCCGCCGCCGATCTGCCAGTCATCGAGCCATACGCGGAACGGATCCGCGACCGCACCGGCAAGCCCCAACGCGTCCCGCTCGTATTTCTGAGCGAAACGAAACGTGTTGCGGGAAGCGTCCGTGACGGCGAAGTGCGCGACATAAACCTGGCTGGCACGCCACGGCGAGCGAAGCTGCTCGGCGGCCGAAGCCGGCTGTGCGGCAACCGAGACGGTCCCGTGCGTGGGCGGCGTGGGCGCCGGCGGCGTCAAGCCAACGCGAAAGATCGTGAGCTCGAACCCGAAACGCTGATGATCGGCCGACGTCAGGTTGGCGGTGAGATACCACCACTCCTGACGAAACTCCGGGTGAGGACCGTAATCGAAAGGAAACTCGAAACGGTGGGGCGCCGCCGCGATCGCAAAACCACCGTTGCTCTGCCCTGGTGCGCTGGGCCGCAGCGCATCGAGGGCCTCATCGGGCACAGCAGCGGCGAACGCGACCACCGCGGAGGACAGGGTTGCCAGCAGGACCACCACGAACAGCCCGCGGCGCATCACTCCTCCCGAATCTCGGCCGCAATGGGCGCGCGAGCCGCCCTCCAGGCCGGATATAACCCGGCGGCCAACGCGGCGCCCAGAGAAAGGACGAGCGCGTGGGTGAATTGAGCGGCATTCACATGCAGGTCAATGCGCCAACCAAAGGCGCGTCGGTTGATCACGTCGATAAGGACCAGCGCAGTCAACACGCCGGCAGGAACGGCCGCGAGCATCGCGGCAACCCCCATGAATCCCGTCTGCGCTTCGATGAGGACGGCGGTGCCACCGCGCGTCAGGCCAAGTGAGCGAACGATAGCCAGCTCGCGAGAGCGCTCCAGCTCCCAGGCCAGCAGCGAGCTGATCAAGCCCACCGCCGCGACGCCCGCGGCAAGCCAGTTCAGCACGCGAGTAATGATGAACGTGCGATCGAAGATTCGCATCGACAGCGCGCGGATGTCGGCATTGGAGGCGATGAGGAGGGCCTGCCGCCCGCGGGAGACGGCCTCCAGCCGGCCGATCACATCCGCGGCAGCCACCCCTGGTTGCAGATAGAAGCCCACCGCCGAAACGGCATCGTCGTGCCAAAACTTCCGATACGTGCTCAGGTCCATCAGCATGTCACCGCGATCATTGCCGTACTCGCGATACACACCGGCGACGGAAAACGAGTGCGGGCCCGAGGAGGTCGACACGGCGAGCCGGTCGCCGACCTTGAGCCGCAACCGCCACGCAAGCGGCTCAGAGATCACGAGGTCGCCCCGTTTGAACGCGGGCCAGGTGCTCGCCGCTTCGCTCTCAGTCAGCACGTAGGTCCCGAGGCTGGGCGCGGAAAGTTGCACCGCATTCACGGGAACGGGCCCCTTGTCCGTCTCGACCACGGCCCTGCGGCTCAGGCTGTAGTTGGCAATCCCTTTCGTCATCAACAGTGATTGCAGCAGATCGGGGTCGAGCCGCCGCTCCGGTCGACCGCTCCCCGCGCCGGGCGCCGTCACATAGATATCGGCGCGGATCGTGCGCTGCAGCCAGTCGTGCAGGGACTCGCGAAAGCTCTCCACCATGATCGAAACGCCGATCATCGCGGCAACCGCCATGCCCAGGGCGGCGACGGCAACGCCGGTCCTGCTCAGAGACGCAGCGATATCTCCAAAGGCCAGCCGCGCAATCGGACTTGCGCGACCGAATACGGAAGCAGCCGCGCGCGCCAGCGAGCGCAGCACGGCAGGAGTGAGTGCGGCAACGCTGATGAGCAGCATGAACAGTGAGATGAATCCGGCCAACAGACTGCGCGTTGATGAGAAAACAACGACTCCCGCGGCGACCGCCAGTGTGGCGCTGACGATGACGAGCTTGCGTGCGAGATCGACGGCACGCTGCTCCAACGCGGAGCGTCGCAAGCCGAGCTGCGGCGTACTGCTCACCGCCTCGAAAGCAGGCAGCAGGGCCGCCGCGATCGCGGTGCCCACGCCGGCAATCAGGGCCTTCGCGACAGTGCCGGCCGGCAGCGTGGTCGAATTCACAGCGACCACGAAGTACAGATCATTGATCGTGCGCGAGACCAGCTGAATCAGCTCCCGGCCGATGACGAGTCCCAGCAGCACTCCGAGCGTGGCGCCGACGACGCCCAGCACGCAGGCCTCTGTCAGGATGATGACCAGAACTTGCCGCGGAATCGCCCCCAGCGCGCGCAGGATGCCGATAGTCCGTCGGCGCTGCACGACGGCAAAGCTGATCGCTCCGTAGATCAGCAGCGTGCTCACGAGCAGCGCGAGCAGGCTCATGGCTTGCAGATTGGTCGTGAATGCCGCCGTCATGTCGAGGTTTTCGCGGGAGCGGGTCTGCGTTTCCTGCAGTTGCAGCCCGGGTGAGAGGCGCGAGCGCAGGGCTGCGAGGATCCTCAAGGTGTCTGGACCGTCAGGAACCCGCACGTCGATGCGCGACAGACGCCCAGCCATCCCCATCCATTCCTGCGCCTGGGCAATGTCGGTCAGCAGCAGGGCGTCGTAGCCGCGATTCTCATCGCTCAACCTGGCGACGAGCACACCGGTGAAGGTCCTGCCGCCCACATCCACATCGAACTGGTTCGCGAGACCCAGCTCGGAGGCAGTGCGCGCCGCCATGACGACCGCACCGTCTCGCGTGAACCACTGCCGCAGGTCTGCATCCTGCACCTTCAGCGACTCGGCTGGAGTCTCACCCTCCCGCGCATTGAGATCTACGGCGGCGAAGGGATCGAGACCTAACAGCTGCAGCGAGCGATCGCCGACGGTGACATAACCGTCCACCACCGGAGCAAACGCCGGCGGCTCGGCGATCCCCGCCAGCGTGAAGCTCGTCTGCAGCTGCGCATACAGACGTTCGTCGATTCCATCGGGGCCGCCGACTATCTGATGCGTTGCGGCTCCATTGACCGCATCCATCGACAGCGCGAACGCATGACGGGAGCTGGCTGTCGCGATATCCACGGCCACGATGGTGGCCACTCCAACCGACAGGCCCACGAGCGCGAGAAACAGCTGCGCGGGATGACGCAACAGATAGCGGAGACTCGATGCCCACAATGTCCGCATTCACGCTCCCGCCGGCTGCAGGCGGCCGTCGCGCAACTCGAGAATGCGATCGGTACCGCGCGCCAGCACGGTGTCGTGCGTAACGATCAACAGGGCGGCTCCTTTCGATCGCGTGAGCGACAACAACACGGGCATCACCTGGCTCGAGGTCTGCTCATCCAGATTTCCCGTCGGCTCGTCCGCCAGGATCAGCGAGGGTTCGTGCACCAACGCCCGGGCGATCGCGACCCGTTGCTGTTCACCTCCGGAGAGAATGTCGATGGAGCTACGGCTGCGATCCGCGAGCCCGACCTGCTCGAGCATCGCTTCGCTGCGACGTCGAGCCTCCGGGCCACGCACGCCGTTGAGCTCGAGGACGAGCCGCACGTTCTCCTCCACATCCAGCGTCGGAATGAGGTTGAAGAACTGATACACGAACCCGATCCGCTGCCGCCGGAACAGCGTGCGCTGCGGCTCCCCCAGGTGGGAGATGTCCTGTCCGTCCACCTCGACGGAACCGCTGTCGGGCTGATCGATGCCGCTGATGAGGTTGAGGAGCGTCGACTTGCCCGAGCCGCTGCGGCCCAGGATCGCCACCGTCTCCCCGTCCTGGACCTGCGCGTCAGCCCCATCGAGTACCCGGTGAATACGCTCGCCCTGGTGATAGGCACGGCAGAGCTGACGAATGGTGAGCAGGGTGAAGGCGCCGCCACGCGAAGCAGATCGGGAGGGTACTTTACCGTGCCGCGGGCGGGTGTAGGGAATTGGCGTCACCACGGGCTTTCGCCAAAAACCGCAGCGCGGCGCAGGCCGATAGGCGAAACTGTCGCCCCGCTGCGGTCAGTCAGCCGTGCCATTCACGGCCCGTAAGCTCAAAGGAATCCACATGAACGTTGCTGTCGAACGGCGAAGGTCGATGCGTGCGCCCGGCTGGGTCTGCGCAATGCTGACAGGCGCGCTCCTCGCGGCCGCGGCGCAGACAGGAGCTCAGGAACCCGGCGCCTCGAAACCCGCCGCCGCTCCCGCGCAAGCAGCCAAGAAGGCTGGCGCGGGCCCGAAGGCGGGCGCAGCGGCGCCGGCCGCCGGGGACACGAAGTCAAAGGCCAGCTACAGCATCGGCGTCTCCATGGGAGAGCAGATGAAAGCCACCGGCGTGTCGGGCGATGCGGTCTCCGTCGATCGGCTGGCGCAAGGCATCCGCGATGCCCTTGCGGGCAAGGCCAAGATGACCCCGGCAGACCAGGACAACATCCGCGAGCTCATCGCATCGGCGCGCGCCGGCCAGGTCGAAAAGAACCACGCCGCAGCCGCAGCGTTCCTCGCCGAGAACGGCAAGAAGAAGGACGTGCAGAGCACGGCGAGCGGCCTGCAGTACAAAGTCATCACGCCGGGGACCGGAGCCTCGCCCAGCGCGACCGACGAAGTGGTGGTGAACTACAAGGGCACGTTGCTGGATGGCAGTGTGTTCGATCAGACCGAAGGCCGAGGCCCGGCCACATTCGGTGTGAACCAGGTGATTCCCGGGTGGACGGAAGCGCTGCAGCTGATGAAGCCCGGCGCCAAGTATCAGCTCTTCATTCCCCCGAAACTGGCTTACGATGAGCGCTCCCCGCCCGCCATCCCAGCGGGCTCGATGCTCCTGTTCGACGTGGAGTTGGTGAGTGTGAAGCCGCACACACCGGCGGCAGGCGCCGCACCGCATCCCGCTCCGACGACTCCGGCGCCGCCCAAATAGAGAACGAATAATGGCGCAGCGTCGCCGCCGCCTTACTTCAACGGCGGCGGCGACCTAAGCGTTCTGCCCCGGCTCGAAGCGCATGGGCTTGGTCACACCCATGCGCGCGAGCTCGCGGTGGAGAGTTTCGGCCAGCTCCGCGAAGCTCGCGCGATCAAAGGCAGGCGCCGCCTCCCAGTCATAGGCCCAGGGTTGCGCGGTGCGGAATTTCTCCGGCTCGTCCAGATACCGCGGGATGATGTGCGCGTGCAGGGCCGGGTCCTGGTTGCCGAAAATCGCATAGTTGATGCGAACGGCTCCGGTGGCCTTCAGAAGCGCATCACCCACCCGAGTCATGTCGAACATGAATTGCATGCGCTCCTTGGTTCCGAGCGCATTCAGCGTCGGCACGACGGGATCGGGCATCAGCAGCACGTACCCACGCACGAATTGCCGCTCGCCGAACAGCGCCCAGCCGGAGAACAACCGGGTGATGACCCGGGGCTCGCGCCCCTCGCGCGCATCGCTGACCTGGCGATGGATGGGCGTCTCCGCTTCCAGCAATGGCTCGTTCTTCATGCGACTTCAGGCCACTTCAGGCCACTTCAGGCGATCGGAACACGAAGTAGACGGCTCCCAGAATACACAAACCCGCCCACAAGTAGTCCAGCTTGAGCGGCTTGTTCATGTAGAAGACCGCAAACGGCACGAACACCGTGAGGGTAATGCACTCCTGCAGGATCTTCAGCTGCGACAGGGACAGCTGCGTGTACCCGATCCGGTTGGCGGGCACCTGCAGCAGATATTCGAACAGCGCGATGCCCCAGCTCACCAGCGCGGCCACATACCACGGCCGGCCCGAGAGGTTCTTCAGGTGCGCATACCAGGCGAACGTCATGAAGACGTTCGAGCCGATCAGCAGCAGCGTCGTCGGTACGACGGCGGGCATCTCACCCTCCTCGAAGTCAGCAATCCACCTTGAGCGCCCGCAGCGCCGCAATCGTCGGCTGGTAGCCGGAGTGCACGATGCCATGCCAGCCGCGGGCCTGCGCAGCGCTCACATTCTCCGAGCGGTCGTCGATGAAAACGGTCTGGGCCGGCGTCAGATTGAAGCGGCGCTCGGCCTCGACGTAGATTCCCGCATGCGGCTTCATCACCCCCGCGAGAAATGAGGGCAGGACGCCGTGTCCGATCTGGTGCAGCCGATACTCGCGCGACAGATGCGCCCAGTGCAGATCGCCGACGTTCGACAGCAGATAGACACGGTACCGCTCGGCGAGGCGATGCGCCAGATTGACCATGTCCGGCCGCAGCTCGAACATGTCGACCCACTTCGCATGCAGATGCTCCCGCGCCAAGGGTTGCTGCGAGAGCGCCGCCATGCGCGCCAGCAGGCCATGGCCATCGAGCCGGCCGCACTCGTGATCATCGAGCATGACGCTCTGGCACAGTCCGTCGATGCTGGCCACCTCGACGCCGTGCGCGCTCAGGAACTCGATGATCGGCCGTGGATTGAGCTCCACGAAGACCCGCCCGACGTCGAAGATGATGTTACTGATCATTTGCCTTCCCACGTGCGCACCCTGCCGGTGTCGATGTGGATGAAGTTCGAATGCGGGTAGTATCCGACACCGCCGCGCTTCGCGGTGAGCGCCAGATCACGCAACGCCGCCAGATCGTACCCGCGCAGGCGGACATCCATGGCCTTTCCCTGCAGGTGCAGACTATGCTCCGACACGTTGTGTCCGGTGTCGTGCAGCAGGTTGTTGGTGGCGGGCGAGCGATAGCCCGAAATCACCTCATAGCGCGGCGCAACGCCCGCGGCGCGCGCCAGCTCGCTCAGCTGCACATAGAGGCCAGGGTCCATTTCGTGCTCCTGTCCGGAGCGGTAGTCGCGCAGCAGGTGTTGCAGCTTGCGCAGCGCATCCGCAACGAAGCCGCTCGCGTCCTGGAAAGTCGTCTGCAGGACTTCGCTGGTGTGGATGTTTCGGAGCTCGAGCCAACGCTCGCCGGCGCTCTCCGCCGCCCGCGCCCAGCCTGGAGCCAGAGGCATCGCTCCCAGCACAACGAGCGCTTGCTTCAGGACCGCGCGGCGGCCCGCATCAGGCGTTCTCGATGACTCGTCCCGCATCGCCTGCCCGCATGTTGACGGCCACGACCGTCGCCTTTGGAAAGAAGTTGAATTCCGAGGCACTCGCCCACGTGTACGCGCCCATCGCACGTCCGACGATGAGGTCGCCCGCCTTCAGCTCCGGCAGCATCAGATTTTCCGCGATGACATCGATGCTGTCGCAGGTGGGACCGGCGAGCACGGAGGGCAGTCGATCGCCGCCCCCGTCTCGCAACGGCTCGACCGGATAGCGCGCGTGATCGTATAGCTGTCCGCTATACGAGCCATACAGACCGTCATCCAGGTAGTACCACCAGTGACCTTCCCGGCGCGCGCGACCCATGACGGAGGCCACTCCGATGGCTGCCGGGCCGATGATGTAGCGACCCGGCTCGGCGATGATGCGGACGCGCTTCGGTATCTTCGCCAGGGCCGCCCGCAGAGGAGCGCAGAATCGCCCGATATCCTGGACGGGCTGGCCATAGTCGATCGGGAATCCCCCACCGATGTCGAGCGTGTCGAAGCGACCGAGCCGCTCCTTGCGTGCGGCCGCCATGAGCTTGCCACAGGCCTGGATCGCCTCCACGTGCTTGGCCGAATCGACGGCCTGCGAGCCGACGTGGAACGACAGTCCGCGCACCTCGATGCCGAGCTCCGCAGCGAGGCGGGCGAGGGCCAGCAGGTCCTCCGGATCGCAGCCAAACTTGCGCGACAGATCGCACAT
>FTJO01012079.1_pt3 | contig 10585 bp, 9 predicted proteins | sample 1658761 | NCBI WGS metagenome assembly FTJO01 (sample SAMEA3914852, study PRJEB12502) | metagenome | biome: forest; material: soil | place: USA | collected 2011-06-22 | depth 0.3 m | reverse complement strand
CCGGCCGTTCTGGAGGCCATGGCGCTGGAGTTCGCGCGCCGCTCGATCGAGATCGACCCATGGATCACTCGGATCCAGTCGGCCGGCGCGCGAGTCATACCCTGATGCCCTCCACAGTGAGCCCTTCAGCTACGCGGCCGACGGCGAGCCCGATGCGGTTCGCGAGCACGCGCAACTCCGAGTCCACCATCGGCTTCGGCGCGGCGCTTCTGCAAGGGCTCGCGCCGGACGGCGGCCTCTACGTGCCCAACAGCTGGCCGCGCGTGGAGCCCGAGTCGCTGGCGGGATTCACCGATCTGCCGTCATTGGCCGCGCAGCTGCTGGCACCCTTCGTGGCGGGCGATGCCTTCGCGAGCGTGCTGCCAGCCGTCACCGGCGAGGCGTTCAACTTTCCGGTCCCGCTGGCCGCTCTCCCAGGAGATGCCCCGCTCAGCGTCCTGGAGCTCTTTCATGGACCGACGGCCGCGTTCAAGGACTTCGGTGCCCGGTTCCTCGCCGCAAGCCTGGTGCGTCTGCGTAAACCGGACGCTCGGCCGCTCACCATTCTCGTGGCCACTTCCGGCGATACCGGCGGGGCTGTGGCCGCAGCCTTCCACGGGAGGCCGGGTGTCGAGGTCGCCGTCCTGTTTCCCAAGGGCCTCGTGTCGCCGGCCCAGGAGCGGCAGCTGACCTGCTGGGGCGGCAACGTGCGCTCCTTCGCCGTGCGCGGCCGGTTCGATGACTGCCAACGCATGGTCAAACAGGCCTTCCTGGACGCGGAGCTGCGGCAACGGATGGACTTGTCCTCGGCCAACAGCATCAACCTCGGCCGCCTGTTGCCGCAGGCGGTGTACTATGCCTCGACCAGCCTGCGCCTGTGGCGCCAGACGGGCGCCTCCGTGTCGTTCGTCATTCCCGCGGGCAACCTGGGCAATGCGATGGCCTGCCTGTGGGCCCGCAAGATCGGATTGCCGATCGGACGCATTGTGCTGGCGCACAATTCCAACCGCACCGTGCCGGATTATCTGGAGAGCGGCACTTGGAGGCCCCGCCCGAGTGTGGCTACGTTGGCGTCCGCGATGGACGTCGGCGATCCCAGTAACATGGAGCGGATGAAGTCCCTCTTTCCCGAGATTCGCGACCTGCGCTGGGCCGTCACCGCGTACTCGGTGGACGACGACGACATTCGCAAGAGCATTCGGCGTGGTTTCGAGACGCTCGGTCAGATCTGGTGCCCGCACACGGCGACCGCCGCTGAGGTCTACACGAGGCTTTCCAAAGATGAGCAGCGGTCCGGACCGTGGGTGATTGTCTCGACGGCGCACCCCGCGAAGTTTCCCGAGATCGTCGAACCGCTCATCGGGCGCAAGGTGCCGGTTCCCGAATCTCTCGGTAAGCTCTTCGCACGGCCTGCGGCTTGTACCGAAATCGACGCCGACGTGGCCGCGCTACGCACATCGCTGACGGAGGGGTAGTGGAAGACCTGCAGAAACTGCCGCCGACCGCCTGGGGCCTGATAGCCGGCGCTGCCCTGCTTGGCTTTGCGGGCTCATGGCTGTGGCGCTGGTACCGCCAGTACGCCAACCGCAAGGCGCTACGAGCGGCCGTCACGTCGGCAGGCTCCGATCATCTCATCGACATGTTGGTGCCCGATGGGATGGGTGCGGGATTCCATGTCGATTTCCTGTTGCTCACGGCACGGGGCATTCTCGTTGTCGACCTGCGCGATGTGCAGGGCGTTATCTTCGGCGGCGATCAGATGGCCGAATGGACCGTCATGGATGGCCCGCGGCGGTTCACTTTCCCGAACCCTCAAAGCGCGCTCTACGATCGAATCGCGGCGGTGAAGGCGGTCGCGGGCGAAGTACCCGTCGAGGGCAGAATCGTGTTCACCCGCCGGGGTCGTTTTCCGAAGGGTTTGCCCAAGTGGACCCTCATGGTCGACTCCCTGCCGGCAGAGTTTCCTTCCGCGGAGCACGATGCGTATGCGGGCACGGTCACTCGCTTCGCGGAGAGCTGGCAGAAGCTCAAGAGTGCCGTCAAGCCGAGCTACATGGCGCACATGCGCTAGTTCGCCTGCTCATGGCTGTCCCCCGCGAGGCTGTCCCGCGAGTTGCGGGTGTGCGTGATATCGCGCTGGAGCCACCGGGGCGCGTACATGCGCCTGCCAGGAAGGCGGTGTAGCATCCCTGCAATGAGATACATCACCCGTCGTGAATTCGTGAGCGCGGCTGCTACGCTTTCCGGGCTGGCGCTCAGCCTCGAGTTGCCCGCCCAGGAGACTGCGCGCGCAGTCGCCCAGGCGCCACGTCCGCCGCGGGTTCCTACCGCTTTTCTGCAGATCGGCGAAGACGACGCAATCACCATCATTACGCCCGCCGTGGAGATGGGGCAGGGCGGACACACGTCCCTGCCAATGATCATCATGGAAGAGCTGGGAGGAAACTGGGACCGGGTTCGGGTCGCGGACGCTCCGGCGGCTGCGATCTACAACAATCCGCTGTTCGGCTTGCAGGCGACGGTCGGCAGTTTTTCCGTCCGCGGGTGGTATCTGGAGCTGCGACGGATCGGCGCCGCCGCGAGACTGATGCTGCTTCAGGCCGCCGCGCAGACCTGGAAGGTGTCTCCCGCGCATTGCGTGGCGGGAGACAGCGAAGTCATTCATGGACCGAGCGGGCGCAGGTGCTCGTTTGGAAGCGTGGCGCGGCTCGCTGCCAGCCTGCCGATCCCGCAGGACCCGCAGCTGAAGACGGTGGCCCAGTACACGGTGATCGGGAGCTCTCCGCCACGCATCGATGTTCCGGACAAGGTGGACGGGACGGCCCGATACGGTATCGACGTAACGCTTCCCGACATGTTGTACGCCGCCGTAAAAACCTGTCCAACCTTCGGCGGCAAGCTGAAATCCTTTGACGACAGCGCGTGCAAGGGCATGCCCGCGTTCCGCGCCACCGTGCCGCTTGCGGACGGTGTGGTCGTCGTTGCGCAGTCTTATTGGCAGGCGCGCAAGGCACTCGAGCGAGTCAAGGTTGACTACGATCTCGGCCGTCTTGCCGAGCTCGACAGCGAAAAGGTTTCGCACTTGCTGCGCGCGGGCTTTGATGAGCCGGGCATCGTGGCTCGCAACGACGGGGATGTTCAGACTGCTCTGGCGCACGCGGCGAAGCGCATCGAGGCGACTTACGAAGTGCCCTATCTGGCGCACGCGTGCATGGAGCCGATGAACTGCACCGCGCGCGTAACCGATGAGGGTTGCGATGTTTGGTGCGGAACGCAAAACCCTCAGGCTGCGCAGGGAGCCGCCGCCGCCGTGCTCGGAATTCCGCCGGCACGCGTGAAGGTTCACGTTCAGTATCTGGGGGGTGGCTTCGGACGCCGTGGCGAGGCGGACTTCGTCACGCAGGCGGTCACCGCGGCGAAGGCGACCAACGGACGGCCGGTGAAGCTCATCTGGACTCGAGAAGAGGACATCCAGCACGACTTCTATCGGCCCGCGGCCGCCATCCGATTCCGCGGCGGGCTGGATAGCGAAGGCAAGCTGATCGCGCTCGAATGCAAGGTCGTGACCGCCTCGGCCCCCGCGTTCGGACGACCCGGCGGCCCGCCGTTCTTCGTCGAGGCGGTGGCGGACGCGCAGTATCAGATTCCCAACTTCCACGTCACGGGCCTGAACAAGGACCTGGGCGTGCGCTTCGGCTTCTGGCGCTCGGTCAACCACTCACACAATCCCTTCATGTTCGAAGGGTTCATCGATGAGCTCGCGCGCAGCGCCGGAAAGGATCCTTACGCCTTTCGACGCTCGATGCTGCAGCAGGATACCGAGGGCGCGCGGCGCCAGCGAGCCGTGCTCGATCTGATGGCGGAGAAAGCCAACTGGTCGCATCCGCCGCAGGGACACGCCTTTGGCATCTCCGCCTTCGAGGCCTTCGGAAGCTTCATCGGCACCATCGTCGAGGTCTCCGTCAAGGATCAGGTCGTGACGCTGCACCGGGTGGTCCAGGCGATCGACTGTGGCGTTGCCGTTCATCCGGACAACATCAAGGCGCAGCTCGAAGGCGGCATGGCGTTCGGGCTCACCGCCGCCGTTCGGGGCGAGATCACGCTCAAGAACGGCGCCGTCACGCAGGGGAATTTCCACGACTACCCCGCGCTGATGCTGGCCGAGATGCCGGTGGTTGAGACCTACATCGTCCCGAGCACCGCGGCGCCGGGTGGTGTCGGTGAGCCTGGCACCGGACCCATTGCGCCCTCGCTGGGCAATGCCATCTACGCGGCGACAGGCCAGAGGTTGCGGTCCCTGCCGCTGTCGAAACATCAGCTCTCCATCAAGGTCATGAGAACCTGAACATGCTCACTCTCAACATCAACGGCACCGACCACAGCGTCGAGGTGGACGCAGATACTCCGCTGCTGTGGGTATTGCGCGATGAGCTGGCTCTCACCGGGACCAAGTTCGGTTGCGGAATGGGGATGTGCGGCGCCTGCACGGTGCTGCTCGACGGACGGCTGACACGCAGCTGTATCGTCCCCGTCAGCGCGGTGAAGGGTCAGGCGGTGACGACCATCGAAGGTCTGTCAAAGGACAGGAGTCATCCGGTGCAGCGCGCCTGGATCGCGGAAAACGTGCCTCAGTGCGGCTACTGCCAGTCGGGAATGATTCTCGCCGCGGCGGTCCTGCTGAAGGAAAAACCCAACCCCACCGATCACGAAATCGACGTGGGTGTCACCAACATATGCCGGTGTGGCACGTACAATCGCGTACGCAAGGCCATCCACCGCGCCGCCGGCCAGCCTGACAAGGATGAGAAGGCTCCCGCGACGACCACCGTCTGAGCGACGCGCTGTAAATCCACATGAGGGGAAAAAAGATCGGGATCGTCGCCGGGATCGTGCTTCTCGGCGGTCTGGCGGTGTTGGCCTGGGCAGGGCTGAGGCCCGGTCCGATGGCTTTCGCCGAGGGCAAGCGGGTGTCCCTCTCGCAATACCCCGGCGCGCCGACGGGCGTTCCGGCGGACTTACCCATGGCCGACGCGCAGGCGCGTGCGAAATACCTGACCGAAGCCGCCGACTGTGAGGCCTGTCATACGGCGGAAGGGGGCAAGCCCTTTGCCGGAGGTCGAGCGTTCGAGACCGAGTTCGGCACGATCTACTCCCCCAACATCACGCGCGATCCGCAGACGGGCATCGGAAACTGGACGGATGCGGATTTTCTCGCGGCGCTGCACAGAGGCTTCAGCAAGAGCAGAGGCTGGCTGTATCCGGCCTTTCCGTACGCGGCCTACACCTACCTGACCGATGCCGACGGGCTGGCGATCAAGGCCTACCTGTTCAGCCTGCCCGCACAGAACAGCGTCCCTCCCGCGAATACGCTGCGCTTTCCCTACAACCAGCGGGCGCTGATGGCGATCTGGTCGAGGCTCTACGACCCGGACTCGCGTTTCGAGCCGCTCGCCGCCCGTCCTGCCTCCTGGAACCGCGGCGCCTATCTCGTCGAAGCGCTGGGCCATTGCGGGGACTGCCACACGCCCCGTACCGCGCTGCAATCGTTGGACAACCGCCGCAAGTTCGCTGGCGGCCGGTCTGAAGGATGGCGCGCCTACAATCTCACGAGCGATCGCGGCTCCGGCATCGGAGACTGGAGCCAGCAGGATCTGGAGGCGTACCTGAAGACCGGTCATTCCGAGGACCGGGGCTCTGCCTTTGGACCGATGGCCCAGGCCGTGCACCTGAGCTTCCAGAAGCTGACCCCCTCGGATCTCAGCGCGATCGCCGAGTACGTGCGCAGCATCCCGGCCGTGCCCAATCCCGAGTTGCCGGCACCGAGGCTCAAGCCTGCGTCCGCGGATCCGATCCAGGGCATCGCCGCAGACTCGAACCCGAGGGGTGAGGCTCTGTTCGCGGGCATGTGCGCCGGGTGTCACACGTGGACAGGCACGAACCGCTCCGTCCCACACGCCACACTCACAGGCACTCGCGCAGTGAATGATCCGACGGCCACCAACGTCGCTCTGGCAGTGCTTCGAGGGGCCAGTACCTTGCCACCCTCGGGTGATATCGCCGTCATGCCGTCTTTCGCCGCGGCTTGGTCCGACGATGACATCGCTTCCGTTTCCAACTACGTGACCGCTCGATTCGGAGCGAGGCCCTCCGCGATCACGGCCGCCGAGGTCCGCAAGCTGCGCGAGGGGAAGTGATCCTTCAGGCCAACGTTTTCGCGTGGCCCGCCAGTACGAGCGACACGCAGGCGGTCAGCTGCTTCGCGTAGTCGATGTGCAGGTATTCGTTCGGCCCATGCGCATTGGACTGCGGACCGAGCACTCCGGTGATGAAGAACTGGGTGCGCGGAAACTGCTTCCCCAGCATGCCCATGAACGGAATCGTTCCCCCGCAGCCGATGTGAACGGCCTCTTTTCCGAACACGCGACGCGAGGCACTCGTGATGGACTCCTCGAGCCAGGGAGCAAACGCCGGGGCGTTCCAGCCATCGGTGCCTCCGCCTTCGAATCGCACCTGAGCGCCATACGGAGGATCGCTCTCCAGCAGACGACGCACGGCCTCGGTGGCGAGCGTGGCGTCTATGGTGGGCGGCAATCGCAAGGAGAGTTTGAATGCGAGCTCCGGCAGCAGCACGTTGCCCGCCGACACGACGGGCGGCAGACCGTCCGCTCCGGTCACGGCGAGCGTGGGCCGCCACGAGGTGTTGATGAGCAGCTCGATGGGATCGTTGGAAACGGGCTGGACGCCGGCGGCGAAGGGCATCTTTCCGGCGACGGTGCCCCCGAGCACCCCGGCCGCGGCCGCGATCTGAGCGCGGCGGTCCTTCGGTATCGGGGTGTAGAGGTCCTCCAGGAGCAATTCACCGGTCACGGGGTTCTCGAGGCGGGCGAGCAGCTGCGCGACGATCCGGAAAGGAGTCGGAGCGATGCCGGTGGCCATGCCCGAGTGCACCCCCTCGTTCAGCACGCGCACGTGCAGCGTCCCGACGAGGTTGCCGCGCAGCGAAGTGGTACACCACAGCTGGTCGTAGTTGCCGCATTCGGCATCGAGACACACCACGAGCGACGGGTCGCCCAGCTGTCCCCCCAGTGCCCGCAGGTGTGCCGGGAGATCCACGCTCCCGCTTTCTTCCGAGGCCTCGATCAGCACGACACATCTGGGCAGAGGCACCTTCTGTGCCTTCAGCGCCGCGATCGCGGTGAGTGAGCTGAACACCGCATAGCCGTCATCGGCGCTGCCGCGACCGTAGAGCTTGCCGTCTCGCAACACGGGCTCCCAAGGCCCGAGTCCCGGGAGCCAACCGGTGAATTCGGGTTGCTTGTCCAGGTGACCGTAGAGCAGCACGCAGCCGGAGCGCTCACCGGGAATGTCGATGAACAGCAGCGGCGTCTTGCCGGGCAGGCGCTGCACCGCGACCCGCATTCCAGCGATCGGCTGCGCCTTGCACCAGTCGGCCATCAAGGCCACCGCGGCTTCCATGTAGCCGTGTTGCTCCCACTGCGGGTCGAACACCGGCGACTTGTTGGGAATGCGCACGTACTGGCTGAGGCGCTCGACGATGGACTCGTCCCACACGCGGGAGATGAAGTCTCGAAGGTTGTTTTCGTCCATATATCAGTGAGTTAATTTAAATAGTTCACGTGCTGTCTGAGTACTGGATCCCGCCACCTGCCCAGCAGGCTCGCCCCGAGCCGTCGCGACCTCTCTGGCTACATACGGCAGGTAGGCCGGCTCGTTGCGGCGATTCGCTGGCTTCGCAGGGAGGTTGCGCGGCAGCAGGTACGGTCCATCAGTTTCCAGGAGCAGGCGGTTGGCGGGAATCTCACGCATCAACGGGATCAGGTGCGCGCCGCGACGCTCGTCGCAGATCCATCCAGTAATGCCAATGGCCAGATCCATCTCCAGATAGCGATGCAGCTGCGGCCCATTGCCGGTGAAGCAATGGGCAACACCGCCGACGAGCGACGCGCGATGCTCGCGCAGGATCGCCACGAAGTCCTCGTGCGCATCGCGTTCATGCAGGAATACCGGCTTGCGCACGCGCACGGCCAGCTCCAGCTGGCGATGAAATGCCGTCCGTTGCGCCGCGGGTGGCGAAAAATTGCGGCAGTAATCCAGCCCGCATTCGCCCACCGCCACCACTTCCGGGCGCTGTGCGAGTTGCTCCAGCTCGGCCAATAGCTCGTCCGTCAGGTCGGTCGCGTGATGGGGATGCACCCCGGCGGTCGCGAACAACTTACCCGGGTGGGTACGTGCCAACTCGACTGCACGATGTGAACTGTGACCGCTGGAACCGGTCACGACCATCTGCACGACGCCTGCCGCCTCCGCTCGCGCAATCACCGCCTCCCGGTCGGCGTCGTAGCTGTCGTGGCCGAGATTGATGCCGATGTCAATGAGGGGAGCGACCCTGGCCGCGGCAGTTGGCCGCGTCGGGCTTGTGCTATCTTTGCTCATGCGCGGCCGCTATTCTACTCGACGCGCGAATCAACCACTTACGATGCCTGCGTCGACTTCTCGTGCGCTCGGTTGGGCGGTAGCGATCCGCATGCCGGCGGCTTTCCTCCTGACCAGCGCTTGCCCGGTTCTGGCGGCTCCGGCGAGTCCCGGTTTGCTGGATCTGGAGGCCCGCGTCGAGTACGGATATTTCACTGAGGACCGGCGCACGCTGCAGGGCCTCACGGCGACCCCAGCAGGGGACGACGCTAACGACGGCATGAAGAGTTATTACTCCGGCCTGGCGGGCTACCGGCTCGCGCTGGTCGAGTCGCTTCGCGACGCTTCCCGGGCCCGGACGGCAGCAGAGGACTGCGTCGCGAGCCTGGATCGCGCCCTGCGGGCGAGCCCCGCAGCGGCCCCCGCCGAGAGCATGGCGTTACAGTCGGCCTGCCTCGAGGAGCTGTCGCAGCTGAGCGCGCTGCGGTCACCCCTGGCGGGCACCCGCAGCAAGTCACAGATGGAGAAGGCGCTGAGGCTGGCGCCCCGCAATCCGCGTGTGCTGCTGCTGGATGCGGTAGTCGCCTACGAGCGCACGCCGAACGGAGCGGACGGCGAGCGAGCCCTGGGTAAACTGAAGAAGGCTATCGTGGCGCTCGAAAACGAGCGTCAGGAGGTCGTGCACGTGCCGGGCTGGGGTCTCGCCGATGCGTACACGTACCTGGGGCGCATCTACTTGAACAAGGGGGACCCCGTCGCGGCGCGCGACGCGCTCGAACACGCGCTGCTGGCGGCCCCGGAGTTCCAGCAGGCGCGGCGTTTGATGACAAAGATCACTTCCGGTTGAATGGCATATCGGCTTCACTCTGCCCCGTACGTGAGGGTTGGGAGGTTTCGATGAGCGTACCTCAGCCCACGACGCCGTCGGCGTCGCCGGATCTGGCCATGCGAGTGCTGTACATGGTGTTGTTCGCGATCGTGTTCTGGCTCCTGGTGTGGACACTGGTGGTGGTCACGCTGGCGCAGCTGGTGCTGCGCCTGATCAACGGCCGGCCGCACGCGGAAGTGGCACGATTCGGCTCCGGGCTGGCGCGCTATTCGCGCGAGCTCATCGAGTTCCTCACATTCGTGACTGAGGCACTGCCGTATCCGTTCAGTCCGTGGCCTGCCTGAGCGTTATCAAGGGAAAGCACAATGTCACTGGTCGAAGAGAAGAAACAGCTGCTGCAGGAGCTGCGCATCGAGCGCGGTCAGCGTGAGCAGTACACCGAGAGCAATCCGCGTCGCGCGGGCTTGATCATCGGCATCGTCGTGGCTCTGTTGTTGCTGGGAGCGGCGGGGGCGGCCGGATATTACTTCTTCCTGCGCGCACCGAAGTTCGAAGTGGATCAGGCGACCGCCGTGGCCCCCTCTGCGGATCCCGGCGCAACCGCCATTCTGCAGGCGACGGGTTATGTCACCGCGCGCATTCAGGCGACGGTGTCCGCGCAGATCACCGGCACGCTCACTCAGGTACTCATCGAAGAGGGTGAGCACGTGACCAAGGGGCAGGTGCTCGCACGGGTCGATGACACTCAGTACAGGGCTGGACTGCTGCAGGCCCAGGCGGGCCGGGCGAGCGCCCAGGCGTCCCTGGTGCAGTACGAGGCGCAGCTCGCGCAGGCGAAACGCGACCTGACTCGCAACGAGGACCTGGTGGACCGACATCTGGTCTCTGTCCAGGCTGTAGAGACCGCGCGCACGCAGGTCGCCACGCTGTCCGCGCAGGTCGCTACGCAAATGAAGCAGATCGAGGTCGCCGAAGCCAACGTGAAGAGCGCACAGGTCTATATCGACTACACGACCGTGCACGCGCCTTTCTCCGGCGTCATCACCGCGAAGGCGGCCCAGGTCGGCGAGGTCGTCTCGCCCCTGGCGACCGGCGGCTTCACGCGCACCGGTGTGGGCACCATCGTCGACATGGACTCCCTCGAGATCGAGGTCGATGTCAACGAGGCCTACATCAATCGCGTGCAGGCCAATCAGCCGGCGATGGCCACGCTGGACGCCTACCCTGACTGGCAGATTCCCGCTCACGTGATCGCCATCATTCCAACGGCCGATCGCAGCAAGGCAACCGTCAAGGTCCGGGTGGCCTTCGATCAGAAGGACCCGCGCATCCTGCCGGACATGG
>FTJO01012396.1_pt1 | contig 10586 bp, 9 predicted proteins | sample 1658761 | NCBI WGS metagenome assembly FTJO01 (sample SAMEA3914852, study PRJEB12502) | metagenome | biome: forest; material: soil | place: USA | collected 2011-06-22 | depth 0.3 m | reverse complement strand
GTCACCCGCATCATCAATGAGGCGACAGGTCGCATGATGTTGATGAAGAAGCCGTGCATCGCCCTTGACGGCGTCGCCTGCCGCGGCGACTACAGCAGGCACCGCTTGTTGTGTCCGCGCGCGATCATCCCGTACTGGCGTCCGGGCTGGCTGATCAAGACGGCGGCTCCGCGCACCGAGCATCAAATCGGCGACGGGACGTGTTGACAGTCATCTTTGCCACACGCAATGGCGAGGCGGTGCTTCCGGCTGTACTGAACAGCTTCGCGCGGCTCGAATCTCCTCAGGGCGGGTGGCAACTGGTCGTCGCTGACAATGGCAGTACCGATCGCACCAGGCAGATCCTGGAGTCGTTTCGCGATCGCCTGCCTTTGCGATGCCTGGCCGAGACGCGGCCGGGCAAGAATGCGGCGCTCAACGCGGCGTTGGAGTATGTCGACGGAGATCTGGTAGTCCTGACCGATGACGATGTCTTTCCGCGAACGGACTGGCTGGTGCGGTTGCGTGCGGCCGCGGATGCCCGGCCGGACTACGACATTTTCGGAGGGGCGATCCTGCCGCGCTGGGAAGTCCCGCCGCCGGAGTGGCTGCTGCGGCGCGTACCGGCAGGACCGACTTTCACTCTCACTGATGCGGCGCTCGCGGACGGGGCCACCGGCGCGCACAACGTCTTCGGACCCAACATGGCCGTGCGGGCAGCGATATTCTCGAGCGGCGGGCGGTTCGCAACGTCCATCGGTCCCAACGGCCGCAACTATGCGATGGGCAGCGAGACCGAGTTCGTGCGGCGGCTGCTGAGTCACGGTCACCGGGCTTGGCACGTTCGTGAGGCCGTGGTCGAGCACTTCGTGCGCAAATCACAAATGACGCAGGAGTCGGTGTTGCACCGCGCCGTACGCTTCGGGAGGGGGCAATACCGGCTCTCGCCGGCCGGGCAGGCGACCGCAACGAAGCACTGGCGGGGCGTCCCGCGCTATCTGTATCGGCAGATGTTGGGGCACGTTGCGCGGTTGCTGGCCGCGACGCTGCGGTTCGACGGCGACGCGGTATTCCACGCGCGCTGGAATCTCAACTATGTCCGAGGGCAGATCCTCGAAGCGCGACTGATACACAAGGCCGCTGACATCGAGAGCGGGTCAGCGCGTATCACGTAGCAGCCAGGAGCGAAGCGCATCGCGCACGTCGCGCGCCAGATCGGTGGCATGCCAATATGTCAGATGGGCGACATAAGCCGCCGCGGCGATACGTTGACCGAGCGGCAGCCGGGCTCGCATGACCGCACTCCAGTAGCCCAGCGCGAGCCGCCATGCCTGAAACAAGGCGCGGGCGCGGCCGGCAGGGAAGTGGTGGCGCCTGACCGCTTCGTAGCTCTGCAGGCGTGTCGCCGCCTCGGGGCTCATGCGTCGGTAGAACCGCGTCGCTGGAACTTCGATGAATTTTCCCGCCAGCGCCAGCTCGGCCAACACCAGGATGTCCGCGCCCATGTAGTTCGGCATGAGCGAGGTGGCGCGCAGTGTATCGAGGCGCATGACGCCATTTAACACATTGTTGAGCCGCATCCGCTCGAGGCAGCGCCGGAAGCGCAGGAACGGCTGCTCATCCGCGATGTTCATCTGATCGTCGTAGGGAGCTCCCTGCAGCGGATCGTGCTCGAACAGGACGGTGCTGCCGAATGCCAGCACCGCGTCGGGGCGGGTCTCGAGCGTGCGGACGCAGGATTCCAGGTAATTGGGCGCGACCAGGTCATTGGCCGCAGCCCACTTGAAGTAAGTGCCGCGGGCGGCATCGGCGACTTTGCGATAGTTGGGATGCGCGCCGACGTTGGCCGCGCTGCGCTCCAGGCGGATGCGCGGATCGGTGGCGGCATAGCGTTGGCATATGGAAAATGTCGCATCCGTGGAGGCGTTGTCGGAAATGATCAGCTCGAGGTTGGTCAGGCTCTGGCCGAGCACCGACTCGATCGCGGCGGCTATGAACGGCTCCGCGTTGTACGCCGGCATTCCGACGGATACCAGCGGAACGACCCCATTTTCCTTGGACTTGGTTTGTTCGGGCGTCGTGAGCGCCATTCAACACTCTGCAGCTTCGGACCCAGGGAGACGGACAGGCCAGTACGATATCAGGTGCCGGATGGTGTCACGAGGCGCTTTCCGCAGCGCCGCGATCCGCGTCCCAGGCCCCTTGGACAGCCGGCTGCAAGGTTGCCCGGGCTTTGATCCTGAACGAGAAATGTGAGGCAGGTCGCGATCTTCCACCCGTGGGCAGCGGACCTCGTGCAGTATCATGGTGGGTAGCGGGGTATTCCCGCCGGCGAAGACTCACCCCCGGGCCAGCGGATGCGGGCGGAGGCGTGAGCGCCACTAAAATTCGAAGAATCGCGGTACTGGGAAGGGTCATGTTCAGTCTGCAACTCGCGGACCCCCGGACAATTCTGTGTATCGGGGCGCACTGCGATGACATCGAGATCGGCTGTGGCGGGACGTTGGCGTCCTGGGCACAGCAGTATCCGCACGCTCGCTTCATATGGGCGGTTTTTTCGTGCACCGATCAGAAGAGGACCGAGGAGACGCGCACAGCCGCCAGGGCTCTGCTGGGCCCCACGGCGCAGATCGAGTTCCTGCCGCACGAGTTTCCGGACAGCTATTTCCCGGCCCACTACGCACAGCTCAAGGACGCGATTGAAGTCATACGTCGCAACGTCTCACCGGATGTTGTCCTGACGCACGCGACGTGCGACCGTCACCAGGACCATCGCACTCTGGCCGAGTTGACGTGGAATGCGTTTCGCAACCACCTGGTGCTCGAGTACGAGATTCCGAAGTTCGAAGGCGATCTGGCGCACCCGAATGTCTTCGTGCCGCTGTCGGAGTCCTGTGTCCGGCATAAGGTGCAGACGTTGCTCGCGAGCTTCGCTTCCCAGGCCGGTCGGGACTGGTTCACGGCCGACACGTTTCTCGCCCTGATGCGCCTGCGCGGCATCGAGTGCCGCGCGGCATCCGGTTTCGCCGAGGCTTTTCACGGCCGCAAGATCGTTCTTGCACACTGACGCAGCCAACACATCGGCGCGCGCATTTCACACAGAGGGTCGAGGCTTGCAGAAATGAAAATTCTCGTCACCGGCACCGAGGGCTACATCGGAACGCGCCTCGCCCCGTTGCTCATCGCGGATGGCCACGAGGTCGTCGGCCTGGATACGGGCTACTATCGTGACGGGTGGCTTTACAGTCCGATCCCGCAGCCGTACTCGACTCCGCGCCAGCTCATCAAGGACTTGCGTGACGTGGGGCCGCAAGATCTCGAGGGCTTCGATGCGGTGGTCCATCTGGCCGAGCTGTCGAACGATCCGCTCGGTGAGAATCGCCCTGAAGTCACTTACCGCATCAACCACGAGGGCTCCGTCAACCTGGCGCGCCTCGCCAAGAGTGCCGGCGTCAAACGTTTCGTTTATGCCTCCTCGTGCAGCGTCTACGGGCTCGGAACCGGCGACTGGCTCGATGAGACGTCGGCCGCCAATCCGCAGACGGCCTATGCCCGCTGCAAGGTCATGGTCGAGCGGGATGTCACGCCGATGGCGGATGCCAACTTCTGCGTCACCTTCCTGCGCAATGCGACGGCCTATGGCGCCTCACCGCGGATGCGATTCGACATCGTGATCAACGACTTGTCGGCGCTCGCATGGACGAAGCGCAAGATCGCCATGACCAGCGACGGCAGTCCCTGGCGGCCGGTCGCGCACGTTGAAGATATCTGCCGCGCGGTGCGGTGCGCGCTGCGTGCACCGCAAGCGGCCGTGAACGGCGAAGTCTTCAACGTTGGCTCCAACGATGAGAACTATCGCGTACGTGAAATAGCGCAGACCATCGCATCGGTGTTCCCCGGTTGCGAGCTGTCGACCGGTTCGAGCAGCGGCGACAACCGCAGCTATCGCGTGAGGTTCGACAAGATCTCGCGCCACATGCCCGAGTTTCGTTGCGAGTGGAACACGAAGAAGGGGGCGGAGGAGCTGCGCGCTCTGTTCGAGCGCATCGAGATGAGCCCGGAGACCTTCGCGTTCCGCGCGTTCACGCGGCTCAAGCAGTTGCGCTACCTGTCGTCCACGGGCCAGATCGATGACGAGTTCCGCTGGAAGCGCGCGTGAGATTCAGTGCGGCACCGCTGGAAGGAATTCGGATAATAGAATCCGAGCAGCATGTCGATCCGCGTGGATACTTCATGCGCGTGTTCTGCGATAGTGAGTTCGGCGAAGCCGGCCTGCCGCGCCATTTCGTGCAGTCGAGCCTGTCGAGCAATCCGAAGCGCGGCACCGTGCGCGGCCTGCACTTTCAGTGGCCTCGTTCCCAGGAAGGCAAGCTCGTGCGCTGCATCAGCGGCGCCGTGTTGGATGTCATGGTGGACTTGCGTCCCGACTCCGAGACCTTCCTGCGACACCATACGGTGGAGCTTTCGGAGGGCAACGGCCGAGGCGTGTATATACCCCCGGGTTTCGCGCACGGCTTTCAGGTGACGCAAGAGGGCGCGCGCGTGCTCTATCACATGACGGATTTCTTCGACGCGCCGCTCGGCGATGGATTCCGCTACAACGACCCTGCGTTCGGCATCGAATGGCCGGAGCCGGTCACCACCGTCAGCGATCGAGATCGGAATGCGCCGTTGTTTGATCCCGCTCGGTACCGCGCCGAGTTCGCCCGACGCGCCGGCGCACAGTGAACCGTGAAAACGTGAGCCTCGAAAAACTAAAATCGCGCGAAGACTGCACGGCACTCGGCGAGCGCGCATATGAATTTGTCCGCGAGATCTTTCCGATCTGCCGCAGCATTACCGGGGAGGGCGTGCGGCAGACGCTGGACCTGGTGGGTCAACGGATTCCACTGACACGATACGAAGTCCCAAGCGGCACACAGGTGTTCGACTGGCAGGTGCCACTCGAATGGAATATCCGCGACGCCTGGGTGAAGGACTCGAGCGGTCGGCGCGTCATCGATTTTCAGAAGTCCAATCTTCACGTGGTCAGTTACTCGACGCCGGTCCGCGAGAGCTTGTCACTCGCGGAACTTCGTGCGCGCCTGCACAGCATTCCGGAACACCCCGACTGGATTCCCTATCGGACCAGTTACTACAAACCGAATTGGGGATTTTGCCTCCGCGATCGTGACCTGCAGGCACTGCGTGAGGATCGCTACGAGGTCTGTATCGACTCGACGCTCTGCGCGGGTAGCCTGACCTATGCGGAGTGTTATCTCCCCGGGGCTTCCGCGCAGGAAGTGCTGATCTTCACTCACGTCTGTCATCCTTCGCTCGCAAACGACAATGCCAGCGGAATCGCCATCGCCACCGAGCTGGCGCGGGCGCTCGGGGATTCGCAACGGGCATTGAGTTACCGGTTTGTGTTCTCGCCCGGCACGATCGGTGCGATCACATGGCTGGCTCGGAACGAACACAATGTAGGGCGGATCGCACACGGCCTGGTCCTCGGCCTGTTGGGCGATCCGGGTCCTCTGACTTATAAGATGAGCGCGCGCGGCGATGCGACTGTCGATCGCACGGCGGCGCACGTGCTCCAATCGCTGGGGCTGCCGAATCGAATCGTGCCCTTCTCGCCCTACGGCTACGACGAGCGGCAGTTCTGCTCGCCCGGCTTCAATCTGCCGGTGGGGCGTCTCACACGCTCGCCCAACGAGGGGTACCCGCAATATCACACCTCCGCTGACGATCTGACGTTGATCGCGGGCGAACACCTGGCCGAGTCCCTGTACGCCTGCGCGCGCGTGCTGGCTGCCCTGGACGGCAACGGCACCTATCGCAGCACCAGTCCGAAATGCGAGCCGCAACTGGGCAAGCGCGGCCTGTACCGGCCCACGGGCGGCAAGGGGCCCGGGCCGTTCGAGCATGCCCTGCTGTGGGTGCTCAACCAGTCCAACGGCGAGCGTTCGCTGCTGGATATCGCCGAGCGCTCCGCGGTCCCTTTCGACGTGCTCCGTAGCGCCGCCGATGCGCTGCTGGCGGCGGGTCTTTTGACTGAATCCGTGATGGAGGCTTCACCGACATGAAAGTGGTCCTGTTTTGCGGCGGTCTGGGAACTCGCCTGCGCGAGCATTCGGACACCATTCCAAAGCCGCTGGTCAACGTCGGCTACCGGCCCCTGCTATGGCACCTGATGCGCTATTACGCACACTACGGTCACAAGGATTTTCTACTGTGCCTGGGGTATCGCGGCGACCTGGTCCGCGAGTATTTCCTGAATTACAAGGAATACATGTCGAACGACTTCACGCTCTCCGAGGGCGGCCGCAACGTTGAGCTGCACTCGAGCGACATCCAGGATTGGCGTATCACGTTCGTCGACACGGGGCTGCACTCCAACATCGGGCAGCGGCTGCTGCGGGTACGCAAGCACCTCGAAGACGAGGAGACCTTTCTGGCCAACTACGCCGATGGCCTGTCCGACCTGCCGCTCGATCGGCTGATCGAGGATTTCGAGCGCAAGCGCGCCGTCGCCAGCTTCGTGGCCGTGCAGTCCTCGCAGAGCTTCCATTCCGTGCGCGCGGACGAGGCCGGGTACGTGTCCTCGATGGGGCCGATGCGCGGCAACGATTTCATGATCAACGGCGGGTTCTTCGCGCTGCGCCGGGAGATCTTCGACTACATCAACGAGGGTGAGGAACTGGTGGACAAGCCGTTCGGGCGGCTGATCGAAAAGCGTCTGCTCACGACCTACCGCTACGACGGCTTCTGGCAATCCATGGATACCTTCAAGGACAAGATCACCTTCGACCGCATGGAAGCCCAGGGCAAGTGTCCATGGATGGTCTGGCGCAAATGAGCCGCGTGTGATCCGTAAAGGCCTTCGCTGGAGCGCGGTTTTACTGCTGCTACTCATGCTCGCAGGCGCAGGCCTGCTGGCTTTCGGAAGCCCCTCCGTGCAATGGCGGATGCGCGTCGTTGCGCTGGTAGCGACCGGGCAGATTCCCGACCTGGGGCTCGCGGATGCCGTCTCGATGTTGCGTCCGAGCTCCGGCTTCTGGCTCGAGAGCCTGCCGGACACGCACAGCGCCTATGCTTCCATTTCCAACGCGTACACCGCTGCGACCGATCTCGAAGCGGGAGCCGCCGCATTCCGATCGGATTGCTCGGCGTGCCACGGCACGGACGCGAAGGGGCGCGAACACGCTCCGGCGCTCATCGGCCGTGCGCTGACGCATGGAGACTCCGACTGGGCACTTTACCGGACGGTCAAATACGGAATCACTGGCACTGCAATGCCCGCGCATGCGTGGGACTCGATGCATCTATGGCAGACCGTCGCGTACGTCCGCTCTCTGGAGACTGCGGCGAAGTCCGACCCCGCGGCGGCAACCGCCGTCGTCGAGTCCGGCCTGCCGGTTTCCTATGAGGATCTGGCGGCCGTCGACATGCCGGCGAACGATTGGCTGATGTACAGCGGGTCCTACTCCAGCATCCGCCACAGCAAGCTCAGCCAGATCAATCGCGACACGATCTTCAGGTTGGCGCCGCGCTGGATCTATCAGTTCCCCGATGCCGGAGAAAACATCGAAGCGTCGCCGCTCGTTCGCGACGGCTCGATGTACATCGCGCACGCCGGCCGGATCGTGGCGCTGGACGCGCGCAACGGCGTGCAGATCTGGGAATACCGGCGGGAAGTGCCGCCCGATATCAAACTCTGCTGCGCGAATGCGACGCGCGGTCTGGCCCTTCTTGGGGACCGCCTGTTCGTCGGCACGCTGGACGCACATCTGCTTGCCGTATCGGCGCGCACCGGCGCACGCCTGTGGGACAAACTGGTGGCCGACGACTATCGCGCTGGTTACAGCATCACGGGGGCGCCACTCGCGTTTCGCGATCTGGTCGTCACTGGCATCAGCGGTGGGGACTTTCCAACACGCGGCTTCATCGCCGCTTTCGATGCGCAGACGGGCAAGGAGCGCTGGAAGTTCTGGACCGTTCCGGCGCCGGGAATGACCGGAAACGAGACCTGGGCCGGGGACTCCTGGCGTAAGGGAGGAGGGGGTAGCTGGCTCACCGGCTCCTACGATCCGAAGCTGGACCTGCTCTACTGGGGTGTCGGCAACGCCGCGCCCGATTTCAACGCCGCCAGCCGCAAGGGCGACAACCTCTACACGAACTCCGTGCTGGCGTTACGGGGCACGACCGGCGAGAAAGTCTGGCACTTCCAATTCACGCCCGGCGACGACCACGATTGGGATTCCGTGCAGATCCCGGTGCTCGCCGACCGGCCCGACGTGGCGGCGCCCCACCAGATCCTGTGGGCCAACCGGAACGGATTCTTCTACGTCCTCAATCGCGAGACGGGACAGTTCCTGTCGGGTACGCCGTTCGTGCGCCAGACGTGGGCGGAACGGCTGACCGAAACCGGCAGGCCGGTGCGAGTGGCCACCGCGAGTCCCTCGCCGACCGGCTCGCTGGTTTATCCGAGCGTCACGGGCGGAACGCTCTGGTGGTCACCCAGCTACGATCCGCAACTCGACTTAATGGTTGTGCCGGCCGTCGAGCACGGTGGTCTGTTCTTCAGCGTCGCAAAGGCGAGTGCGAAATCCGGGGAGGCGTATCTCTCCGGGGCGACGGGCAACGCGCCGGGACTCAAGCACTACAGCGTGCTGCGTGCCTTGAATCCGAGCAACGGATCGGTGGTGTGGGAACGCCGCGGCACCCCGACGACCGAACAGTTGCATCTGGGTGGCGTGATGACCACGCAGGGTGGACTCGCATTCGCTTCGGACAACCGGCTCTTTTTCGCACTCGATACTCGCGACGGCAAACTTCTGTGGTCGTTTCCAACGGGAGGGCGGATCGTGGCGGCGCCGATTTCGTTCGCGATCGACGGCACTCAGTACGTGGCGATCGCCTCGGGGCATTCCATCATGACGTTCGCACTCGTGGATGCGGGGCGTTGAAGCGGCGGGACCGGCATTATGTGGACACTACCGAAATACAGAGCTGGCGATCGTGTGGAGGTCCTCAGTAAGGAGGAGATCCTGGCGACGCTGGACGCGAACGGTGCGCTGGCGGGCATGCCTTTCATGCCCGAGATGCTTCGCTACTGCGGTCAGCAGCTCACCATCGAAACCGTCGCGCACAAGACGTGCGATACCGCGTGCAGAACCGGTGGGCGCAAGCTGGATCGAATGGTTCACTTGAAGGGTGTCCGTTGCGACGGCGGTGCGCACGGGGGTTGCGAGGCCGACTGCAACATTTTCTGGCGCGAGGAGTGGCTGCGGCCGGCACAAGAGCCGCAACGGTTGCCAGCACGTCCGGGTACGGGCGCCCGCGGTTGTACAGAAGCGCGGCTGACGGATGCGACGCGTGAAGCGGGTGATCATGGCGGGCCGGATGCCGCCTCCAGTGACGGCCCAGCCTATCGCTGTCAGGCGACCCTGCTGTTCGTCGCCAGCCGACCCCTGGCCTGGTGGAACTTCCGTCAATATCTGTTGGACGTCACCACGGGCAACTTTGGTTTGCGCGCGGCCGCACGGGTGTTGTGGTTGGCTGCATTGGCACAACTCGTGAACCTGCCGGTGGGGTACCGGGTGTTTCGCGGCCTCTACGAGCGGATGCATCAACGTCTGACTCGACGGCCGGCGCCGCATATTGCAGGTACGGCCCCGGCGAGTGCCTCGACTCCGGTTGCGGCGTTGGATCTGCGGCCGGGAGAGCTTGTGCGTGTGCGGCAGCCGCAGCAGATCGCCGCCACCTTGAACGTGCAGAACAAGAATCGTGGCATGTGGTTCGGACCGGAGCAGGAGCCGTTCTGTGGCGAGGCATTCCGCGTGCGCCGGCGCGTCACCCGGATCATCGACGAGCGGTCGGGAAAGATGCTGACGATGCGCACGCCATGCATCACCCTCGAAGGGGTGGTGTGCCCCGGTCATTACAGCGAAAACCGGCTCATGTGTCCGCGAGCCATCACTCCCTACTGGCGCGAAAACTGGCTCGAACGCGCCGCTCCCGAGTCAAAAAAATGAAACGCGCGCCCGCGGTATCAGGCCAGCGGCGCCCAGGGGCGAGATTGCATGAAAAGTGACAGTTTTCTGAGCAGGGCGCGCCCGGGCCTGTACGTGCTCGTGGTTGTTCTGGTCGCACTCGGCGCCTACGGGCGCCAGCTTCTGGCGGACACCATCTACGCGTGTTCCGCGAGCGGCTACTCGCCGGACCGCTATCTGGCCTACTGTCAGGCGAAGCATTACGGTGACTACGAGCATGGGGCGTTCTGGTTCGGTCTGGAGCCGGTGCTGCGTGAGTCGGCGGCCAAGGCGCAAGTGATGTTCATCGGCAACAGCCGGCTCCAGTGGGCTTTCTCCAATGCCACTACCGCCAAGTGGTTCGGTGCGGCTCCCGCGAGCTACTACCTCATGGGATTCTCGTACTACGAGAACTACGTGTTCGAGGAGCAGCTGCTGCACAAGCTCGCGCCCCGCGCCCGGATCTATGTCATCAACCTGGACAGCTATTTCCAACCTGTCGAGAGCGAGCCGGCGAAATACATCTTCCACGACGAGGAGGCGCTGGGCCACTACGAGGGCAAGCGCCGCTGGCAGTCGTTCCATCGGCTC
>FTJO01012119.1_pt6 | contig 10649 bp, 8 predicted proteins | sample 1658761 | NCBI WGS metagenome assembly FTJO01 (sample SAMEA3914852, study PRJEB12502) | metagenome | biome: forest; material: soil | place: USA | collected 2011-06-22 | depth 0.3 m | reverse complement strand
ACGTAGATCGTCCGCGCTTCCTCCGCGAACTGCGTCCAGATGCCTCGTGCCCGACGGTATTCCGTCAACGCGCGTTCCAGAACGCCTCGATCCGCCGAGCGGGAGTGAAGCGAGTACAAAGTCGCGCTGCGCAACTTTGCGGCGAAGAAGCGGCCAAGGCCGATCTGGATCCGCACATCCGTGGCGATCCTGCGCAGATCCGCATCGCTTTCTGCGCTTGCGTGGCTCGTTGCCAGTGCGAGCTGGCGCGCGGCTGTGTCTGCGAGCCCTTCCAGCCAGTGCGCCACGTCGATGGGAGAATAACGTCCGCTGCGCGGGCCTTCGAGCAGCTCGTCGATGAAATCGCGGCAGCTCACAAACATCTGCGGGTCCAGTGGGCTGACGTTGCCGCAGACCTTGGGAGAAGGCGTGTCCCCGTAGGGATGCCGGGCGTTGGGATCCGCGATCGGCTGGTTGGTGTAGAACTCCGGGTAGTAGGTGTCGTTGGCCGCAGAGGGCAGATGTGCCGTGGTCACGATGGGCAGGATGCGCGTCGCGCTGGCGATCGCGGCTTCCACAGCTGGAGCCCTTCGCTGAAATTGCTTGTGCAGGTAGCGGCGCCAGACCTGGGGTTCGGCATCCGGATTGTAGAGAAGGCGGCCCCACAGCCGGTAGGTGTACCGGTACTTCTCCCAATCCCAGCGCGGATTCAGCGACGTATCGGCATAGGCGCAGCGGCCGCCTGCCAGGCCGGAGCCCCGGCGGCCTTTGAACGAGAGCGGCTCGAAGTATTCCGCTCCCTGGCTGCCGCAGAAACCGAAGGCACGGGCGTTCGCAGCGGCGGTGACCGGATCGCCGGACAGCAGAAACCGGTGCGTGCCCGGCCACACGCGATACATCACGCTGTAAGGCCGGTCCTCGCGCAGAAAGTCGGCGTAACCATAACGCGTGAAGCTCCGCGATCCGGTGCTCAGCGCCGAGAACTGCTCAGGGTCCGCGTGCTCGCGCGGCATTTCCAGCTCACGAATGGCCGCCTGATGGTAGGGCATCCCCAGGTGCTCGGCCCAATACTTGGGCGACAGCCTCACCGGCATGCCCGTAGCCAGCGCGTCGCCGATCATTCGATCGTCAAGCCCTTTGGTGTGCAGGTCGAGCTCGACCTGACGACCCGCTTGCGCCGCACCTGCGAACACTGTTTTCCAGAACGAATAGCTGCCCTCGCGCACCCCACTCTCGCCGTGGGTCCGCAGCGTCACGCCGGAGATCGCCGGGCATGCCTGCAACAGTGCGCCGAGCGCATCGCGGCAATAGGCCGAATGGTTGTCGGGTGTCAGGCCCTCGATGACGTAGTTGGCGCGCGGGCTATCTGCCCATCGATAGCCGTGAGTCCAGATTCCCAACTGGAAGTCGATGCCGTGCGCAACTGCCTGGCTGCTGATGAATCGCAGCATCTCCAGGTTTCGGTCACGCTCGGCATCCGGCAGATTCACGGCCCGCACGGCGTAGCCGGGCACGGGAAGCAGGAACGGGTAGGCAAATAGAAGATAGGCGTCCGTCACCGTCTGCAGGGAGTCGTAGCCGATCCCGAAACTCAATTGCAGGCGGTTGAAGCGCTGTGAGGCGAGCATGGATAGATAGGGAGGCCAGAATTCACGATCGTTGAACCAGGGCTTGTCCTCGACGTCGCTCACGAACAGACGCCCTATGCTTCGAATCCTGTTGAAGGGCTCCTCGGCTACGGGCATCTGCGGTCGCAGTGCGCGCAGCGGATCCTCTGCGTGCCGAACCTGATCGGCCAGCTCCAGAAGGGCATACATCAGTCCGCGCGCATCGCTGCCGCAGGCGAGCACGCCACGCCTGCCCTCGAAAACGGCAGGGACTAGCGCCTGGGACTCGGGCGCGCGCGAAATCCGCACCGCGGCTCTGTCCAGCGTTTCTGAAGCCATAGGCGCGTTGGAGGCAGCGGCGACGATGCAGACATCCGCACGCGGCGCCTGCCCAACGGATTGGAATGCCCGAAGCGCAATTCCGTGCTGGGCGAGAGCCGTTTCCAGCTCGTGAACGGCGCGGATGACGGGGGGTGCCGCTGCCACCGCATCTGCAGGATCCGTCACGATCGAAACGCTTTGGCCCGCGCGCCGCTCTGCACCCGCGGCTGATCCGAGGGTCAGCGTACCCATCGAGCCTGCTGAGAGCTGCAGAAAGTCGCGGCGGGACAGATTCGGGGGCGTCACCAAGGCGTGTCCCTTGCAAAAACCCATGGCGGCAGTCGCCGGAAAGAATACGGGCGGCCCGAGGGCATGTCCAAGATAGAATGGGATGCCGCCTCAGGCCCGAAGGCACCGGCACAGCTTGTCGGGCCTCAAGGAGTATTCTTGACGGCGTGCGATGTGCGGAGGACTTACGGAAGCGCCGATGAGCGAGGTCTGGACACAGTGGGAAGGCCATGTCGTCAACGGAGTGTTTCCGTTGCTGCGCTGTGTGGGCACCTCCGACCACAGCGGCGTTTACCTGACTGCGCGCCCTGGACATGAGGACTCCCCGCACGCCGCCCTCAAGCTGGTGCCGGCCATTCCGACCCTCACGGAGGCGCAGCTTTCGCACTGGAATGCCGCCGCCGACCTCCATCATCCGCACCTGATCCGACTGTTCGACACGGGCCGCTGCCAGCTCGGGGATTCGCAGTTCCTGTTCGCGGTGATGGAATACGCCGAGCAGAATCTTGCGCAGCTTCTCGCGCACCGCGCCCTTACCGTGGATGAGACGCGGGAAATGCTGCTTCCGACCTTGGACGCGGTGGCTTTCCTGCATGGCCTGCAGCAGGTGCAGGGCCAGCTGAAGCCGTCGAACTTCCTCGTGGTCGGCGAGGAGCTGAAGCTGGCGAGCGACGCGATTCGTCCCGCGGGGGAGAGTACCGCCAGCCTCAGCATGTCTTCCGTGTATGACCCTCCCGAGGCGCAGGACGGAAGCTTCTCCACTGCCGGGGACATCTGGGCGCTGGGCGTTACCGTAGTCGAGGCTCTGACCCAGAATCCCCCTTCCTGGCCGGACGAGAGGCGCGAGCGCGTTGAAGTGCCTGAAGGAATCCCTCCGGTGTTCATGGCCACCGTGCGGCGGTGCCTGAGTTCGAATCCCGCCGCGCGTCCCAGCGTCGCCGATCTGTTGGCCTGGATTCGACCCGAGCAGGAATCGGCCGCGCTGGCTGCTCAGGCACAGGACCCTGCGCCACGGTCAGCTCAGCCACCGGCCCTTGCGCCGCGACTACAGGAGCTGCAGGAGCCTGCCCCACAGCCACCTTATCCACAGCGCCTTCCAGAGCAGAGGTCGTCGTTCCCCTTGGCCGTGGGCGTGGTCGCCGTGCTCGTGGCCGGCTGGGCCGCCCTGCATTTGTTCACGAGCCATTCGAATTCTGCACCCGCACGGAGCTCTGCCTCTGTGTCGAGCTCGGCTCCTGCGACGAGCTCGGCTCCTGCGACGAGCTCGGCTCCTGCGCCGAGTGTGGCGCCACCGCCGAATTCCGCGCCAACTCCGAGCTCCACGTCCGCGGCGAGCTCTGCCGCCGCCGTCCCCGGCACCGATTCGTCATCGAAGGCCGCGAGCCCCGATGCAAGAGACGGCCACGGCGATGCAGCTTCGCCGGCCGTCCTTCACGAGGAGATTCCCAACGCCTCTCGCAGCGCACGCCAAACCATTCACGGGCGCGTCAGGGTGGCGGTGCGTGTCACTGTCGACAGTTCGGGCAACGTCGTCGAGTCGAAGCTGGAGGATCCGGGACCGAGCCGGTATTTCGCCCGGCTCGCCAGCGAAGCGGCGAAGAAGTGGAAGTTCGTCGCGGCGGACGATCGAGCCTCGCGACGATGGCTCTTGCGGTTCGTGTTTACGCAGGACGGCACGACTGCCCACGCCGTCGTCGTGCGGTGACCCGTTTGCAGCACTGAATGGAGGACCTTGACCGATGAGCCTGCAGCTTCTTTTCCACCCCCTGGCATCGTACTGCCACAAGGTGCTGATTGCGCTCTACGAGACCGGTACCCCGTTCGAGCCGCGGGTCATCGATTTCGGCAAGCCGGAAGACGGCGAAGAGCTGCGGGCGCTTTGGCCGGTCGGGAAGTTTCCGGTCCTGCGCGACCTTGCGCGCGGGCGCATGTATCCGGAGTCCAGCATCATCATCGAGTATCTGGATCGCCACTATCCGGGCGCCAAGCCGCTCATTCCGCGCGATCCCGAGCAGGCGCTGCAGGCCCGTCTGTGGGATCGCTTCTTCGATCTTTACGTGCATCAGCCGATGCAGAAGCTCGTCGGCGATCACATGAGGCCCGAAGGTCGCCGCGATACGGAGGGCGCGGAGGCTGCAAGGTCTACACTGCGGACCGCGTACAGCATGCTCGATCGCTCGCTCGCCGAGGGCGGCTGGGCGGGCGGCCCCGACTTCGGTCTGGCGGATTGCGCCGCCGCGCCGGCTCTCTTCTATGCCGGCATTCTCGAGCCATTCGAGGCGCATCACGACAAGCTTGCCGCCTACTTCGATCGCCTGAGCCATCGGAGCTCGTTCGTCCGCACGATCAAGGAGGCGCAACCCTATTTTCCGCTCTTTCCCTTGCACGCTGCCATTCCTGCGCGCTTCCTCGATCGCAATGCGCGCTCATTCTCGCGTTCGCCCCCCGGCGCAAGCTTCAGTTGACTCGCGGACTCATTTGCGCGGGCGTGCTCGCCGCGAGCGTGTACACGGCTGCCGACGGCGCGGCCGCCAGTCCGCGTCTCACGCAGTCGTTGAATGAGGGCTGGCGGTTCGCTCAGTCTGACGACGTGACCGCGGCGCAGGCCCCGGCGTTCGACGATTCTGGATGGGCGCGCGTGGATGTTCCTCATACCTGGAACCGCCTGGGCAACGCGGGAGTCCAGCGCTCGCCTGTGACGAACGTCGTCCAGGGGAAAGGTTGGTATCGTCTGCGGTTCAAGCCTCCGCGCGCTGCGACCGGCAGCCGCTACTTCCTGCAGTTCGACGCCGTTGGCACAGTCGCCGACGTCTGGTTGAACGGAAGGTTTCTGGGCCGGCACGCGGGAGCCTTTTCTCGCTTCCGATTCGACGCGACGGAGGCGATCCATCGGTCCGGCGCCAACGTTCTGGCCGTCAGGGCGGACAACAGCCCACCGCGGCCTGGAGCGGCCACGGCCGATGTGATTCCACTATCCGGTGATTTCTTCGTCTTCGGCGGGATCTATCGCGATGTGTCCCTGATCGTCACTCGCCCGGTGCACGTGGATCTGTTGGATTTCGGTGGCCCCGGCCTGTACGCGAACGCAGCGGACATCGGCGACTCAGCTGCCACCGTGGAGGTGTCCGGCAGAATCGCGAACGATTGGAAGGCTTCGCGGAGGATTCGCGTGGAGACTCATGTCGAGGATGCCACCGGAGCCAACCTGATCGCAAACTCGGAGCCGCTCACCGTTGCGCCGCGATCGGTCGCGACGGTGCGGGCGAGCTTCAGCATCGAGCACCCGCATCTGTGGCAGGGAAGGGAAGACCCCTACCTGTATCGGGTCGTCGTGACTCTGCGCTCCGCGCGTGGCGAGGTGCTCGACCGGATCAGTCAGCCGCTGGGGTTGCGGGCCGTGAAGTTCGATGCCGACAGAGGATTCCTTCTGAACGGCCGGCACGTGGCCCTGCGGGGTGCTGCAATGCACCAGGATCGCCCGATCAAGGGATGGGCCATTACTCGCGCCGATCAGGATCAGGACTTCGATCTGCTCGCGGATCTGGGGGCGAACGCGGTGCGTCTTGCCCACTACCAGCACGACTCTTACTCCTACGATCTGGCGGATGCGCGCGGCATCGCCGTGTGGGCAGAGATCCCGCTGGTGAACCAGGTCTCACTGGACGGCTCGCCACCGAGCCCCGCCCTGGTCGCGAACGCCAGGCAGCAGCTCACGGAGCTCATTCGGCAGAACCGCAATCATCCCTCCATCGTCGTCTGGTCCATCGCCAATGAGATCGATCTTCTGGCCTCAGAGGCGCACCGCCAGGGTCATGCGCCGGCGTTGCTCCGGGAGCTCAATGCGCTCGCCAAGAGCGAGGATCCGTCCCGCGCCACGACGTTTGCGGACTGCTGCGAGATCCTGCCTGCAACCGGCGAACGGGAGGCCATCGTGGGGTTGGCCGATACCGTCGGATACAACCGCTACTTCGGTTGGTACAGCGGAACCGTCCGCGATCTTGCCCCGATGCTCGATGCCGCTCACGCCCGCCACCCCACACTGCCCATCGCCGTGTCGGAGTACGGCGCCGGCGCGGCGCTGAGTCAACACTCCGACGAGCCGGAGGGAGGTCCGTTCAGCGTGCGCGGGCGACCACATCCAGAGGAGGTGCAGAACTTCTTTCACGAGGCCTCGTGGGGCGCATTGCGGGCGCGGCCCTATCTGTGGGGCGTGTTCATCTGGAACCTGTTCGATTTTGCGAGCAGCTCGCGCCAGGAAGGCGATCTGTCCGACGTCAACGACAAGGGTCTGGTCAGCTATGACCGGAGCACCCGCAAGGATGCTTTCTACTTCTATCGCGCGAACTGGAGTGCGCAGCCCACTCTTCATCTGGTTGGACGCAGGTACATCGAGAGGTCCCGTGCGCTGCTCGACGTCAAGGCATACAGCAACGCGAACGCGGCGACGCTGACACTCAACGGTGTCCAGCTGGGAGCGGCTCCGTGCGTCGGGGGAATCTGCTTGTGGCGGTCCGTTCGCCTCGCTCCCGGGTCGAACGATCTGCAGGCTCAGGCGACGATCGGCGGCACTTCCCAGACCGATGCGCTGCACTGGAACCTGACGGCGCCTTAGCAATCGAGCGTAATGTTCAAGGTGAACAGAGGCAGCCGTGTCCGTGCGATTATCGCGCCCACGGGTGCGGGCCCGAGTCCTTCGCTGTGCGACCATTTCCGGCGCCTCGCCGCGGGTATCATCGACGGCAAAAATTCGCCCACGGAGGTACGTGTGACCAACCGGCCGATGCTTGGGTTGCTGGCGGCAGCCCTGCTGCTGATCGTTCCGCTCACGAGCCTTGCCCAGGAGGAGGGGACGCGCCGGCCCCCGCCCTCGCCGCAACAAGCTGCGGCCAGGGAAAAGCGCAGCGCTGCGGAGGCTGCCGAGTGGAACAAGAATCCCGCGCCGGCCGATCCGCGGGACTTCTCCGGTGTCTGGTGGACCCGCGGCTACGACCGGACCTTCCGTCCCATCACCGATCAGCCGCAGTCGCCTGCAGAATCGGCCAAGCTATTGCCGCTGACGCCGGCCGAGGCCGCCAGCCGCCAGCATCATCTGGACATGGAAAAGGCCGGCACCCCGATCGCGGATGCGCCAACGCAATGCTTTCCTCATGGGGTCCCGAGGCTCATGGCCTCACCTTACCCGATCCAGTTCGTCTACTCGCCGGGGCTGATCACGATCCTGCACGAGGTGGCGCACAACGTGCGCTACATCCACCTGGACGGCAAGCCGGCTCCCGCCGGTGCACCCCGGACGTTCCTCGGCTATTCGGTGGGACACTGGGAAGGCAACACCCTGGTCGTGTTCACGGATCACTTCAACGACCGGACGCAGATCGACGAGGAGTCGCTCTCGCACGGCCTGAAGCTGACGGTCACCGAGCGGATCACCAAGTTCACCAACCAGTACGGCGGCGTTGAGCTGCGCAACCTGATCACGATCGCAGACCCGGACCACTACACCCGTCCGTGGACCGCCGAGCGGCTCTATCCCTGGCGCGGCGACATCCGCATCTCGGAGTATTCGTGCGAAGAGAACAACCGCAATGCGCCGGAGAATGGCGTGACGGTGGCAAAGTAGTGGACGCATCAATCGGCTCACCACCCCGCGCGCTGGGATTTCACCCCCTGCTGGGCCAGATCGCCCGTGCTGCGATTCTGCTCATTCTCCTGGTGAGCGCGCCGGCCGTGCCGGCCGCCTCGCCGGAGCCCCCCCTGTTCGAGCAGCCGGCGGCCGGCGTGCCCAATCTGACGGGCAAGTGGGCCATGTCCAGCACCATCACCCATCTGCTCACGGCGGACGGCAAGGAGCCGCCCCTCAACGCGGCCGGCAAGGCGGAATACGCCAGGCGGCAGGCGGCACTGCATGCGGGCAACCGCAAGATCGACCCGACCAGCGACTGCATCATGCAAGGGACGCCGCGGCTGCTGTATGCGCCGCATCCCTTCCTCATCCTGCAGACGACGCGCAGCGTGAACTTCATCCACGAGGCCAACCACACGTTCCGCATCGTCTACTGGGACAAATCCCTTCCCGATGACCCCGATCCGGACTACCTCGGGTACTCGATTGCCCGCTTCGAAGGGACCACCCTGGTGATCGACACCATCGGGCTGAACGACAAGACCTGGCTGGATTACTCGGGCCTGCCGCACGGGGAGAAGCTGCGGGTGCAGGAGCGCTTCACCCTGGCGGATCCCAACACAATCGCCGGCTCCGTGGCCCTGACCGATCCGGACTACTACACCTCCCCGTGGACTACGACGTTCACGCTTCACCGGCAGCCGGGCATGGCCATCCGGGAAAACGTCTGCATGGACACTCATCAGATGTAGCGGCCGCGCGTCGCCCAAGCTCGCCACGGCCTGAACTTCAGCGCGCCAGGGCCCCTGCGGCGTTGGCCGCGAGAATGAATGTCGAGGCGGCATCGACGACATACTCGTTCTCGTACCACAGGAAGGGCCAGTCATCCTCGAGCTCCGGAAAATCGGGCTTGATGATGACGACACCCGGAATCATGCCGCCGGAATGAAGGTGTAGTCGGCTCGGTTGTTGCCGTATGCGATCAGCTTCGAGGAGGCTCCAACGGTGGACACGTAGGAGACGCTCGAGACGGGGTGTCGCCCGAGCACGTAGTCGAATCCCCGCAGCGTCGCATCGATTCCCACGATGCTGGGAAAGGCCCGGTGGAGAAAGAAAGCGTGGACCGCGAAATCCGCGACGTTCTGCGAGCCTCCCCAGGTGCCGGTGCTGATGGGCACGCCGAACGGATTTTGCGCAAGCTGGGCGTCCTCTGCCGCCTTGGAGCGCGACGCAGCCGCAGCCAGGCTGCGCTTGAAACCTCGGTCCATGAAGGGCAGCGCACGGGCAGCGGTCCATCCCAGCTCCAGGAAATGTCCCTCGATCGCGGGCAGCAGCGCCTGCAGCCGCTGCTTGTAGGGCGCCGCGCCCCGCGTGGCGATCAGCAGCTCGACCGCGGCTTTGACCTCCTCATCCTCCAGCTCGCCGCCCGTGGTGTTGAATGACCGGAAGATGACCGGCGGATGGCTGTGTTCCTCGTTCCACACCTTGACGGCTGTCGTCAGGCATTGCACTGCGAGGTCATCGTCATACCCGTGAAGCACCCGGCTTGCGGCCGCAAGGGATCCCGCCGCTGCATAGTTCAGCGGCGTAGTGTGAGAGGTAAACACCCAGCGGTCATCCGGCGCACCGGAGTGCAGCCCATCGCTGTCAAGCGGGCCGAGCCGTGAGTCGTAGATCCTGCCATCGGTCTGCGAGGCGGCGTCGCCGAGATGCGTGTACTCCTGCAGGGTGGGCTCGACGATGCCGGGAACCGCGTGGCCAAACGCGGAATACTGGGCGAGCAGTGCGAGCACGCCGTGTTTGATCTGCTGCAAGACGTCCGGAATGCCATCGGGCCGGTGAATCTGCACCAGGCGCGCATTTTCATCGACCGTCGTCTCGTCCCAATCGATATGAAACGTCTCACGGGCCAGCACGAGGTCGGTGATCACGCGCGCCTGAGTCTGGGTGCGCAGGTCGTAGTCGCCCGCGTCGTACCAGCCGCCGCGGTCCAGCCCCGGAACGTGCTCTCCGGTTGCGAAGGGGGAATCCGAAGACGCGCCCATCGAGTAGCCGTCGAAGTGCGTGTAGTTCGCGGGAGCCTGGCGGGCATCGTCCATGTGCGATACACCGTGCCACACACGGTAACTTTCGCGCACTTTCACATGATCCATCTGGACCGCGAGGTAAGTGTCGAGAGAGGGTTGCCACACGCCCTTGCTGTAGACGTCGGCTCCGATCCGGAAAGGTCCGGAGGTGCGTCCGCCGTACTCGATGGCGTAGATGCCCGGTTCATGCACCTGTGAGAAGTCGAATGAGGCGTACTGATAGCGCAGCCATTTCCCCCACGACCTGATGGGCGCACGGAATGCCTCCTCGTAGCTGCCGGCCGCGCCCAGTCGTAGCAGGCGCGCCGTTTGTGGCGCGTCATACAGAGGATCCAGCTCCAGCAGCGCGATCTTCGAGCGCTCCGGCGTGTATCCGGCCTGGTTGTACGAGACTACCGGCGGACGAATCCAGCCCGGGATGACGTGCGGCTGGATGTGCCAGACGAGCGCGTTGTCGGTCTTGTCCACCGGGATCAGGCCGCGCACGACAAACCAGCCGTTCTGCGCCTGGTTGCGCGCATCGAACAGCATGAGGGTGCCGCTGTCCGACACGATCGTCACCCGCGTTGACGGGTCCTCGGGTGCGAGAACGATTCGGCGCCCACTCCCCAGCGCCAGCGGTTCGGCGGAACCGGCAGCGTCCCGCTGCATGGGCCCCTCCGGATGCCGTGGAAAGATCCCGGAGGCTTCATCGAGGCGATAGCTCTTGCCGAAGTATGCCGTGGGCAGAAAGTCGAGATTGAAGCC
>FTJO01001781.1_pt2 | contig 10657 bp, 14 predicted proteins | sample 1658761 | NCBI WGS metagenome assembly FTJO01 (sample SAMEA3914852, study PRJEB12502) | metagenome | biome: forest; material: soil | place: USA | collected 2011-06-22 | depth 0.3 m | reverse complement strand
ACATCCGAGTTCTTGCCGATGCCGCGCCCAGCGAGCGTCGTCGCCGAGCCGGTCGTGAACACGTAGTCGGTCATCGTGCCGTCCGCGTTCTTCACCGCGACGGTCATCGACCCGTGGGGATTCACGAACTTGATGATCGTGAGCGTCCCCGTCACTTCCTTCTCGCCCTTCATGTCGTACACGCCCGCGAGCGAGTGATGCGCCTGCAACGACGCGCCCGCCATCGCGACAACACCCACTACGACGATCGATCCCAGAATCCGCTTCATCATTTGCATGCCTCCGTGACGTCCATGTCCAGTAAATGCTCAGTGCCGAATCTGTGAGGTAACTGCGCCCGCTTCGTACACTTCGCAGTTGCCGCGCTCGCGGATCAGGCCAGCCTCGGGATTCGCGGTGCGCCGCACGATGCGTGTCGGAATCACGTACGGCTCGACGAGCGTGTCGGGATCTTCGACCGTGACGTCGTACAGCATCACGTCGCCCTGGCGCGTGAAGCGCTCGACGACGTGCATGTTGTCGGAGTGGAAGAGGCCGCCGCGCCCGAGCCACGTCGTGTCGACGAAGGACACCGAGTCGATGACCAGCGTGTCGCCTTCCCAGGTGCCGACCGCGTAGCCCATGTACGTCGTCTCGATCGCGCGCTGCGGATCGTGCTTGCGGCCGTCGGTCGGAATGATCCGGAACTCGCCGTATCCGCCGCCGGCATCGCCGCCGGTGTAGATGAAGGTGACGTCCTTGTCCGTCTGGTAGATGCGCCGCGGCGGACCTTCGCGCGGGACGCCCAGCGGCTGGCAGGTCATGACCGGATCGTACTTGTTCGTCCACATGTCGAGCTGCTGCACCTTGTCCCAGAACTCCGGCTTGTACGTGGGACGGCCGATGTTGCCGAACCGCGACGGCGAGTAGAGCTCGAAGTCGTACGTCTGGTTGTCCTGGCGAGTGGTATCGGCGGCCTGCGTGGGCGCGCGCCGGCGTCCGCCGCCGGTCATGTAGTTGCCGATCCAGTCGTTGTAATTCCAGTTGCCCGTCAGGTCGGGCTTGCCGCTGGCCGTGCGCGGCGTGGGCACCGACTTGTCGACCGGCGGTTCCGTCCTCGCAAACACGCCGTGCGGCAGTTGTCCGGTGACCTTGATCGCCGCCTTCACGCTGGCCGGCACGGGCACTACCACATACACATTGCCCGTCTCCGTCTCCGTCGTCGTCAGGTCGCGGACGACCGCGCCGTTCTTGCGCTCGACGAGCTTGCCGGCGTAGAAGACTTCGATCTTGTTCAGCGGGTTGTTCCAGTCCCGGTAGTCGCTGTAGGTGAACTCAGTCGTCGTCGCGCCCTGCTTGACCACGACGCGCTCGACTCGGTACTTGTCGTCGAGCGTCGCCGTCGCCGTCGCGCCTGCAACGGCCGGAATCGGGAACGTCACGACCGGCTTGCCTGCGTCCCACACGACAGATGTCTGTCCCACCTTCGCGGGACCGTCCGCGACAATCGTGCCCGGGTTGGCGCCCAACCAGAAGGTGTCCGACGTGCCTGCAACGGCGGCCTTGGGCGCGCCCTGCGGACTTGCCCAGAAGCGAATGAGCCGCTCCTGCACGGTCGCCGGCATCGGCGTGGCTTTGCCCTTCGTCGCGCCGATTTCCGCACCGGGCGTGTCTTCGTTCCACGCGTAGAGACCGCTGACCACCTCGATGTTCGAGTACGCCTGTCCGTTCGCGCGCGTGCAGGTGTAATTAATCCGCTGGCTCAACGTCTGGTAGTTGGTGCTCGTGCGAAGCTTCGTCAGCGTGCACGGCTGGCCGTCTACTTGGATGATGCCCTTGCCCTGATATTCGAGCGTCGCGACCATGTCGCGTTCGTCGTGGCCCTTGAGGATGCCTTCGTTCCGCTCCCAGTTGAAGAGCACGGACTTCAGGTCTTTGGCGTCGGCGGCGGGCGTGTATGGTTCAGTCACGCGGCCCGGGCCTTGCGCAGCGGCCGTCAACGGCGCGCCGATCGCGAGGACGATGCCGAGCGCGACGATCTTGGTACGAATCATTTCTCGTCTCCCTCGTGAACTAGTCGTTGGGGTTGCCGGCCGAGATCGTGATGACGGTGCCGTCGGCCTTGGTGATCGACTTCAGGAACCCCAGCGGAGCGCCGTTCCGCGTCGGGATGAACTTCGCGGTGATCACGTCGCCCGCCCGAAGCACGTCCGAGTTCTTGCCGATACCGCGGCCCGCGAGCGTCGTCGCCGAGCCAGTCGTGAACACGTAGTCGGTCATCGTGCCGTCCGCATTCTTGACCGAGACGGTCATCGACCCGTGGGGATTCACGAACTTGATGATCGTGAGCGTCCCCGTCACTTCCTTCTCGCCCTTCATGTCGTACACGCCCGCGAGCGAGTGATGCGCCTGCAACGAACCACTGGTCATCAACCACACCGCCAGGACGACGACACTGCCAAGAATTCGACGAATCATTCCAGCCTCCGTAAAATTGTGATCCGCCAGAGCGTAGCATCCTTTTGGGAGTCCCTTACCCACTGCGTAAGTTCTTGTAAAGACTGGCCCCGGCCGAGATTCAGCTCCTGTCGTCTATACTGCCGACCGACGCCGCCTCATTTACATTTGGGGGTGCCCTGTGCGTTTGACTCGTCGAATTGCCAGCCTGAGTGTTTTCGTCAGCGTTATCGCCCTGTTGAGCGTGTCGCGGACGCGTGTGCACGCGCAATCGCCTGCGCCCGCCGAGTTCGACGTCGTCTCCATCAAGCGCAACACGTCGCCGACGCCCGGAGGCGGCGGTCGAACGCTGCCCGACGGCACGCAGATGATGACCAACATGATGGTCCGCAACTTCATCCTCGCGGCCTCACCCGTGGCGACGCGCGAGGTCACGGGTCTGCCCGACTGGGCGCTGACGGAACGCTACGACGTGACGTTGAAACCGCCGCCCGGCTCGACATCTGAGCAGCGCAAGCAGATGATGCAGGCGATGTTCGCCGACCGCATGAAGCTGGTCGCGCACGTCGAGCAGCACGAACGCGACGTCTATTTGCTGGTGCTCGCGCGCAGCGACGGCAGGCTCGGGCCGGAGTTGAAGCCCTCGACGCTCGACTGCGGCCCGCGTCCGCCGGGCACGCCGCCGCCGCCGTTTGTCCCGCCAACCGGTCCAAAGGACATGCTCACGCGCTGCGGAATGATGATGCGGCCGGGATCAATCGTGTCGGGCGGCATGAAAATGGACGGCCTGGCCCAGTCGCTCTACGGACTCGCCGGCGGCGACGTCGAAAATCACACGGGCCTCGACGGGTTCTACGTCGTGAACCTCACGTTCTCGATGTCGCGCGGCCGCGGCCTTCCGATCGACGCCGCCAATGACGATGCGCCTGATATTTTTACGGCCGTGCAGGAGCAGCTGGGTTTGAAGCTGCAGCACGAGAAAAAGATGATGCCGGTGTTCGTGATCGATCACATCGAACGGCCGAGCGAGAACTGAACACACAGGAGACTGATCAATGAAGCGACTACTTGCCCTTGCCGCCGTGCTGGCCATCGCGGCGCCACTGTCCGCCGCAACTGTCGATGGCATGCGCATCCACTCCGCCGTCACCGGAGCCGGCAGTCAGACCGTGATGCTCGTGCACGGCTGGACGTGCGACTCCTCGTCCTGGGATGCGCAGGTGCCCGTGCTGGCGAAGACGTATCGCGTCATCACGATCGACCTGCCCGGGCACGGCAAGAGCGATTCGCCGAAGGACGGCAAGTTCTCGATGGAGCTGTTCGCGCGCGCGGTCGAAGCGGTGCGTGCCGAGGCGAAGGCTGACAAGGTCGTCCTCGTCGGCCACAGCATGGGCGCCCCGGTCATTCGTCAGTACGCGCGGAAGTATCCGTCGCACGTCGTCGGACTCGTGGCGGTTGACGGTCCGCTCGACATGCGCGGCTTCGGCGCGGGCTTTACGCCGCCGGCGATGACCGGTCCGGAAGGTCTCAAGGCGCGCGAAGGCATGATTCGCGGAATGTTCACGCCGAAAACGCCGGAGCCGGTACAGAAGCACGTGCTGGCGATGATGCTGGCGGCGCCCGAAGCCACGGCCACCGGCGCCATGCGATCGATCCTCGATCCATCGCTCCGCACGGAAGACGTGACGCCGATGCCGGCGCTCGAAATCGTCGCGGGCACCGGTCAGATGCCGAACCTCACCGAGACGCGCAAGGTGCTGCCAGCGTTCGAGGAGACGCAGGTCGCGGGCACCGGTCACTTCGTGATGATGGAGAAGCCGGAAGAGTTCAACCGGCTGCTGATCGCGTTCCTCGATAAGGTGAAGTGACGCTCTTCCACGCGCGATAGGTATTCGGCGCGTCCATCGACTTCACCGCCTTCCACGCGCGCATCGCCTGCGCGCGCGTGGCGCCCTTCTCGGCCGTGAGAAAGTCGCTCAGGAAGTTGATGTAACACACGTACGGAATCTGCGCGAACTTCCCCTCGGTCTGGTTGAGGCGCACATATTCGTCGACCAGGTGCCGGTACGTCAGCTTCACGCCGCTGGCGAGCTGCTCTTCGCGCCAGCGATTGAAGCGGTAACGCACGCCGGATTTTCGCGTCAGGCCGGGAACGCGCTTCTGCTCTTCGCGCTCGAGAAACGCCTTCGTCTCTATGTCGTTGGTAAAACGCACGACGCGGAGGTCGAGGCTCAGCCCCCGTTCCACGTCCTTGATCCCGGAGATCGACAGGTTCCTCTTGGCCGGATTCCTCGCCTTGCCTGTCACGAGGAAAACTCGGATGGCTTTCTCGAGCTCATCCTTCCGCAGCTTGCCCGCCGACGGGATGCCGATCGCCTGACCGAAGTCTTTCAACTGGGTCGCGTACCAGTACCCGTTGTCGAACTGGCGCAGCGTCATCGCCGGCGATAGCTTCGTTCTCCGCTTCACTCGCCGTAGCTTACCAGCGCCCGTGCCTACTTCTGGCGTACGAGCGACAGCCTCACGTTGGAAAGCGACAGCCTCACGTTGGAATCGGTGGCGCCGCAATCCAGGGTGATCTGCGGGGCAGCCGCCGACATCAGGCTCCAGTTGATCGTGCCCGCAAACATCGTCGTCCCTCGACACGTCGTCGGGCCGCGGCCGCCGATGGCCTCCACCAGCGTCAGTGTGCCGGTGACGCCGGTCGTCGATCCGATGGCTGACGGATCCTGAAGCGTGCCGGAGAAACCCGCCTGGTAGGATCCTGACGTGGCGAACATATCCGACGACACGCTCGCGCCCGTTTGCATCAGCGTTGCCTGCAGCACGGTCACGCTCTGCGGCGATCCGTCCGAGGTCGAGAATGCCACGAAGCCCGCCCAGGTACCCGCGAGCGTCGTCATGACCGGCGTGAGCCGAAAGTCGACGGATGTGTCGCTGAACAATCTGACGCCGAGGAATGCCGAATCGTAGCCCACGTGCGTGGCGCGGACGGTGAAACCGCCGATCGCGAGGTCGGCGATGCGAAACGCGCCTGTCGCATCCGAGGTCGCGAACCGGGACATGTTCGCGCCGTCGAGAACCTCGACGACAACCCCGGCGAAGGGGCCGTTCGTGCTGGCGTCACTGACGTGACCGCTCAGCGCGAATGATGTGGAGGGTGCAGCTGGCGTTGAAGAGTTCGACGCAGATGAGCTGCATGCGGCCATTGCCGCGCACAGTACAGCTGCTGCGAGTGAACTCTTCAGGAGGTTTCTCACAAGAGCTCCCGGTGCAATCGGCCTGCCGACCAGTCGATTGTTTTCAAACGCTTTCTCGCGCGTCGTGTCGCCCGATGACGACGCTGAGCCGTATCGTCCTGACGAAACGACGCAAATAGCCAAACAAACCAACGCGAACGGTTGGCAGTTGCCTTGCGTTAGCAGGCATCGGAGGCAGATATGAATCGCTTCACAATCACAGTACTCGGCGTCGCGAGCGCTCTGGCTTTGACGGCCGCGCCTGTGCTGGCCCAACATCGCGGAGGTGGCCACAGTGGCGGCGGAAGCCGCGGCGGCGGCCATGTGAGTCGCGCATATTCCGGCCGAGTCGCAGCAGGGGCGCCGCGCGGTAGCTTTGCCGTGCGCAGCGGCGCGTATCGTGCCGGCGGCGTCTATCGCGGTGGCGGCCTTCGCGTCGGACCCACGCGATTCTATCGGCCCTACTACACGTTCCGCCCGCGCTTCAGTCTGGGCTTCGGTCTGTGGGCCGGCTATCCGTTCGCGTACGGTGCTCCGTTCTACGATCCGTACGCATACGCTTATCCGTACCCATACGGGCCGTATCCCTATAGCGATTCGTCCGCCTATCCGTACCCGCCTCAGGTGGCGGCGCCGTCTGGCCCTCCCTACGACGCACCTCCTCAGTCTGGAAACTCGGTCGCCGTGCAGCCGAGTCAATCGAACATGGGCGGGCTGAGTTTCGACATCACGCCGGCTGAGGCGCAGGTTTTCGTGGACGGCCGCCAGGTTGGCACGGTCGGCCAATTCACCGCGACATCACAGCCGCTTGGTCTGCCGGCCGGACACCATCAGGTCGAGATTCGCGCAGAGGGATACCGGACCATGAGCGTCGACGCCGACATCATCGCCGGCCAGGTCATTCCGTATCAGGGAACGCTTGAGCGGTGATGCGTTGACGACTACGCGACCGCCAGTTGGAGTTTCGCGATGAAGGCGTCGTACGCCGCCTGCACCTTGGCGGCGTCCGGCGCTTTATCCTGCATCACAGGCTTGATGAACACGTCCATGGCCTTGTCGATTTGTCCCCACACATCGGGCGACTTCTTTTCGAGCGCTTTCTCGCGCGTGTCCCACGCCACTTCAAGCTCGCGGGCCTTCTTCTTGGCGGTGGCCATGTCGTGGGCCTTGAACGCCGTCAGCGCGTCCGTAGCCAGCGTGCGATACGGCGTCATGTTGTCGACAGCTGCCACGGCACTCGCCGCGGCTTTCGGCTCCTGAGCCGCCGACGCGACTGTTCCGCCCGCAATCAACGTCCCCAACATCGCGATCCTGATCCACGTCTTCATGGTGTCTCCTGTTCTCATCTGGTGGCGACGATGACAGCACGGCGTTCGCGGCGATGTGCCGGACTGAACAGCTGGTTTCCCACATGCCCGGAACTTGCATACACTCGGCCAAGCACAGGAGCACACAAACATGACGTCGAAGAACACCATCTGCCTCTGGTTCGACAAGGACGCGCATGAGGCGGCGCGCTTCTACGCCGCCACCTTTCCGGATAGTGCGGTGACCGCTGTCCACAAGGCGCCCGCTGACTACCCCGGCGGCAAGCAGGGCGATGTGCTGACGGTGCAGTTCACCGTTGTCGGCATTCCCTGTCTCGGGCTCAACGGCGGCCCGCGCGTCCAGCACAGCGACGCATTCTCTTTCCAGATCGCGACGGACACGCAGGAAGAGACCGACCGCTACTGGAACGCGATCGTCGGCAATGGCGGCAAGGAAAGCCAGTGCGGGTGGTGCAGAGACCGCTGGGGGCTCTCGTGGCAGATCACGCCGCGCGCGCTCACCGATGCGCTTGCCGCTGGCGGCGCTGAAGCCAAGCGTGCCTTCGCGGCGATGATGCCGATGAAGAAGATCGACATCGCCACCATCGAGGCCGCGCGGCGCGGCTGACGTGACGATAGCTGGCGATCACTTCGATGGCCGGAAATTCTTCAACCCGTCGGGCCCGGCGCTGCAGCCATTCACCGCTCTCCCGCGGCTGCTCCTGACGCCGCGGACGCGGTGGCCGCGATCGGTGGAAGTCACTCAGCGCGCGCCACCGCCGCGATCCGGGCATGACGTCGTCGTCACGTTCATCGGCCACGCCACGTTTCTGATTCAGACACCGACGGAGACCATCCTCATCGATCCGGTGTTTGCGGACCACGCCGGCCCATTCGGCATGTTCGGACCTCGCCGTGTGCGCCGGCCGGGCATCGCGTTCGATCGACTGCCACCGGTGTCGCTGATTCTCCTGAGCCACAACCACTACGATCACTGCGACGTCCGCGCGCTTCGCGCCCTGGCGCGACGATTCGATCCGCCGGTGATTGCGCCGCTGGGCAATGCGCGGCTGCTCCGCTCCACGGGGCTGCGCCGCATCGAGGAACTCGATTGGTGGGACAAGACCACCGTGAACGCGCTTCCGGTGATGTTGACTCCAGCGCAGCACTTCTCCGCTCGAACGCCGTTCGATCGGAATCGCGCCTTGTGGGGCGGCTTCGTCATCGCCTGCGGAACGCTATCCGTGTACTTCGCTGGTGACACCGGCTACACGACGGTCTTTGCGGAGGTTCGCAAACGCGTCGGCCGTGTGGACCTGGCATTGTTGCCGATCGGTGCGTATGAGCCGCGCTGGTTCATGCAGTCCATTCACATGAATCCGGCGGATGCCGTCCAGGCGCACGTCGATCTTCAGGCGACCACGAGTGTCGCCATGCACTTCGGCACATTCCAGTTGACGCCTGAGGGCATCGACGAACCGGTACGCGCGCTTGCCGAGGCCCGCGAGCGTCAGGGCATCGCGCCGGCTGCGTTTCAAACGCTCGAGGTCGGGGCGTCCATCGGCGTGGAATACGATTCGACGTAATGCTCGCCACCGGCGCCGTAGTAGGTGCAGGTTCGCGCGGCAAAATCCACGTCGTAGCTGACGACGCCAGCGTTCCATGTCGCCATCAGAAACTCTGGAAATGTACTCTCACCGCGCTGGTCCGTTCGCAATGCGGCGATGAGCGCGTCACGGTTGAACCGCGGGACGTCGGCCATGCCGGTGACGAGCGGCGTGCCTTGCACGACGACCGTGCCTTGCTCGGTCCAGTAGACACTTTGAGCGGCCGGCCGGGACCAGCGGTTGCGCGTGACGCCCGCGCGGCGAAGTGTCTCTGCGAGATACGGGAAGCCGCCAACCTTGGGACGGCCCGCCATCGCGCGTTGCTGCGCTGATGTCAGATTTTCAATTGCACTGCTCACAGAAATCCCATCTGACATCGCTTCAGGCGACATCGATCAACAGGCGCGGATTCTTCGACGCAATGAGGAGCAGGGTTCTCGCCGCACCGGACGGCGCACGCCGGCCCTGTTCCCATTCTTGAAGCGTTCGCACCGACACGCCCAGGAGTTGGGCGAATCTCGGTTGCGATAGACCGGTCCGTTCCCGAATGCTCGACACCGCGGGCACGGTGGTCACTCGCCCATGTTCGCCGCGTTTGAGCTGGCGCAGGCCCTCCAGGATTTCCGCTCTGTTCTGGAGTTCATAGAACTCGCTGGCAATGGTCAGCTCCTATTCCGCAGCCCGGGCTGCCAACGTTTCGACGAAGGCGATATTCGACAGCAGTTCGGGCGGAAAGCCGTGGCGCTCCTGCAAATACTGGCTGCTGTTGTACGAGATCCACACCTGGCCCCTACTGTCCTGCCACACGAGGATCTTTAGAGGAAGGTCGATAGCGGTGCTGGGAGCGGCGAGCATGAGAGGCGTGCCCGCTTGCGGGTTGCCGAAGATCAGCAGCTTCGTCGGCGGCATCTTCATTCCCACGGTCTCCGCCTCTCCGCTGTGATCGACGACGGCAAACACGGTCACGCCTTTGGACTGCAGAACCGCTCTGATCGTGTCCACAGTTACGTCAACGGAGTGATGACTTGGTGTGTCGATGATTCCATTGCCCATGGCCATCTACCGTCGCGCGCTGCGAATGAGTCCGATGCCCAGCGACAGGACCGCGGCCGCGAGGAATACGGCGCCGACATAGGCGAGATTCATCAGCGCGTTTGGTCGTGTCGCGGACGGTGACGCGACGGACAGGAAGAACGCCGCGGGGATCAGAATCGCGGCGATCGGCGCGCCGGTTCTCGCGATCCACTTCCACCCCGGAGACAAGAGCGCCTCGTCCACGTACTGGAGCATGACGAGCGACAGGATGAGATAGACGCCGGCATGCGCGTGCCCGGCGCGCCACAGATTCTGTCGCAGCGGATTATCCGCATACCCCGGCGTGTTGCCAACCAGGAACGTGAGCAGAGACAGGCCGCCGTACATCACCGACGGAAGAACGACGAGGATGATACCAGCGGACATTCGCGATTCTCTCGACATGAGGCCTCCTTAGCGGGTGCGCAACGTATACACGGTGGATTGTTGACGGACGATCTGGACCAGATTGCCTAGCGCGAGGTTCACGTCGAGCAGGTGCAGCCCCCAGCTGTCGAGCACGTGCCCGCCCACGCGCAGCGTGCCGCCGATCTCGGCCGTGCGCGCGCGGCTCGCATCGTCGTTGGTCGTGATCTCGAGAAATCCTGACGCGTGTGCGTTTGACGCACAACGCGCGGACAGCAATCCCGGCAGGCTCACCCACGGCGTATCGATGGGCGGTCCCGAAGCGACCCACGATCTCGCGTCAGGTCCGCCGAGCACTGTTCGCCTGTCGGTCGCGAAGTACGACTGAAGCGCCCCGATTCCGCCCGCCAGCGCCGCGGGATTCGTGCACGCGGTCACCAGGCCGTCGCCGGACATCGTTCCGAACGCCGTGTCAGCCGGCGGCGGCGCGGATGCGCGAAATGACGAGTACGCGATCACGCATCCGGTCTGCATGGCCGAGCGGCAGAGGCGCACGTGCGCGAATGTCCCGCCGGTGTCGGCCCCCTTCGGCACCGCGATGTCATGACCGAGCAGAATGGCCGACACC
>FTJO01002291.1_pt3 | contig 10696 bp, 12 predicted proteins | sample 1658761 | NCBI WGS metagenome assembly FTJO01 (sample SAMEA3914852, study PRJEB12502) | metagenome | biome: forest; material: soil | place: USA | collected 2011-06-22 | depth 0.3 m | reverse complement strand
CTGAGCTGCCGAACCACACCTCCCCGGTGGGAGGCACCGTCAGCTCGCGTACGAGCTGTACGTGAGCACACAGATCGACGGCGCCGACAAACAGCGAGTTGGTCCGAGGGCTGAAGGCGGCGCCGTTCCACTCTGTGCCTCCCCCCATGCCGGGACAGAAATGAACAGGGTGCTCACGTGAGAGGGGCACGTCCGTGTTATCGCGGGTCGTCGTCGGGCTCTGAGAGAGCAGCGGGATGATCGGTGGCGGATCGTCCGAGGCGGCAGCCGATCGGCCGACGTTCGAGCGATCCAGGATTGACAGGAGACCATCCTTGTTGGCCGAGGCGATGATCCGCCGCCCCGCACGGGTGGTCGCTAGCGTCGGCGCGCTGTCGACATCCCAATCGTGACTGTCGTGCTTGACGAGCTGGTTGTAGGCCAGCGGCCGGCCGGTGACCGCATCGATCGCGATCACCGAATCGGCGTAGAGACTCTCACCCGTACGATCGAGGGTGTCGAAGTCAGGCGCGGGATTTCCCGCAGGCACGTAGAGAATGTCGTGCGCCGCATCGAGCGTAAAGGAAGTCCAGAATGCACCCCCTGAAACCGGCAATCGTGGATTGGTCCACGTCGTGCGTGCATACCCGTGTTCGGGCACCACGTCGAAGCTCCAGATGAGGTGCCCATCGCGCGCATCGAGCGCATAGACATGTCCCGTGACGCCAACCGTATCTCCCCCCGCGTTGCCCACAAAAACCCGCCCCTTCGCTGCGATCGGAGCCATCGGCACGGAGATGCCAGGCCCGTGGACCGCTAGCGCGCGGTCCCAGACGGTGTGACCGTCTGCTGCATCGAGGGCGATGACGTGCGCGTCCGCAGTCCCTCGAAACAGGCGGCCATCGAGATAGGCAAACCCTCGATTGACGGCAAGGCCCGGAGGGCCCGCGCTCTTGTCATGGCGGCTCCACTTCTCCATGCAGCTCGATGCATCGATCGCGTAAGACCCCTCGAATGTCGTGAAGTACATCGTGCCCTGGACGACGAGGGGTCCGGTCTGAAAGGCAACCACCTCGGGAAGCGTGTACGCGCAGTGCAATTTGAGTTGTGCAACGTTCGCGCTGGTAATCTCGGCAAGCGGGGAGTATCGATCCCCTGCCAACGTGCGGTTATAGCCGATCCAATCCGCCGCCTCCGCAGCTGGCGCGCCACTAGCGACCTCCCACCCAGCGGCGAGCGCAGCGACTGTGGCAAAGAGACAGACGTAGTATCTCGACATGCCGGATCCCCCCTTCCCTGGAATCATAGCTCACGCAGAGTTCAGTCGTCGTCTAGACCGCGGCGCGCCCGACCTCGGCGTCGACGCTCGAACCGTGTCCGTGCGCTGTCGGGACGAAGCCGTTGCCGGCAACACACGCTCTGACTGGCGGAACCGCAAGGCCGAGGTCAGCGTGACAGCGGGTCAGTGACGCAATTCCGGTGGTCCGTTGACCCATCCGCGTGGAACTCCAAATCGCTCGGCCCGTTTGATCCTCAGGTGGCGCTGACGCCGGAGACCGTCATGACACGACGACCCGCCCAACGGGCAAAGAAAACGATCACTGAGTCGGCGTCTGGATTACAGAGCGTCATCGACAGCGCGGAAGAGGCGCTCGAAAGCCTCAAAGACCAGCAAGGCGCCGCTGCCGAGCGCATCAGGGAGAGAATCTCGGCCACACTGGATAAGGCTCGTCAGCGCCTGGATGACCTGGACGTCCCGGAGCTCGCGTCGGACGCATTCGAAGGAACTGTGGGCTTCCTGAAGGATAATCCGTGGCGAACGGTCGCCATCGGTGCGCTCGCGGTTCTCGCTGCCTCCCTGGTAGTTCGCGGCCTCTCGGACCGTTGACGGACGAGCCCAGGCGGCGAGCGGACAGGCTGAGCGCCTCGGCCATCAAGCGAAGGCGGCCTGAGGCAATTCCCTCCCCCTGCAACCAGGCGATGGGGTCGATATACTTCCGCTTACGCTCGGAGAGCCCATTCCCGAGGCCGTACGAGGTAGGACCTTGCGAGCCAATAAATCAATGACTTAGGTGAGCCAGTTCGACACCCCTGCTCGGATTGAACTGATCCTACCGTGGTAGTACCCTGGTAGTATGAAAGCTAAGACATCTCTTACCCTGTCCGAAGATTTGCTGAAAACCCTCGATCGCATGGCCGGAGCGAAGGTCTCACGTTCAGCGTTTATCGAGCAGATACTGCGTGATTTCGTCGACGGCCACGCGCAGGCAAGACGCGACGCGCGCGACACGGCCGCGATCAATCGCCACGCTGCGCAACTCAACTCTGAGATGATTGACGTCCTTTCGTTCCAAGCGGCTACGAACGAAGAGTGAAACGGGCGGAGCTCTACCGCGTACGCCGACCTCCCGGCGATCCCAAGCCGGCACGCACGTTCGTTGTGGTCAGCAGACAGCCATTGATTGATTCAGCGTATTCGACGTTGATCTGCGCCCCAGTGTTCACCGGGAATCATGGCTTACCTACCCAGGTCCCCGTAGGAGTACCGGAAGGGCTGAAGCACGACAGTGCCATCCATTGCGACGGCCTTATCAGCATCGAGAAGAGCCGCCTCACGGACTACGTTGGGAAGCTAGCGCCGCCGAAAGTCGCCGAGCTGGACCGAGCTCTGTCGATCGCGCTCTCCCTCTGAGAGTCAACCCTTCCCGCACCCGTTGGGGTGCTCGTGGCGGTACTCCTTCCACAGATCTTCTACCGTCTGACGCGTCAGTGCGGCAACTGCGCGACTCGATCCAACAAAACATCTGATCGCTGCTGCGCACCTTCGGTCCCCGACACCCAGAAGCGCCGCCGCAGCGCGGGCGTCTTCCGTTCGGCCCTGCCCCGGGACCGGATCAGTCCTTCGTCTCCGCCATGCGGGCCTTGATCAGCTTGCGCACGAGCGCAGAGGGTAACGGCTCGTCCGAGGAGAAATGGAGCGAGCCCTTTGTCTGGTCGTAACGAGCGATGTCGCGAGCGAGGGTCATGAGCGTCGAACCGCTGAACGGGAAATACGAGCAGCCCTTGGCGGTCGCGCAGAAGCCCGCGACCACGACGCCGTTGAGGCAGAAGGCCGGGATCCGATAGCGGATGCACTCCCGCGCATCGGGAACGATGGACCGAATCTTCGCGCGCAGGTCCTCAAGGGCCCGTCGGCGGTCCTTGGGAACGCCCTTGAGGTAATCGTCGATCGTCGAGGATTTGCGCTGGGCGGTCATGTCACACGACAGGGTACAGGAACTCGAACGCGAATCAGCATGACCCCTTCAGGAATCTCTAGTCTACTACCGAGGCTGTCGTGGCTGAACTGATCCGTACGGCAGGCCGATCTTGCGGTAGAGGGAAGCCAGCAGCCACAGCGGGCCGATGAGCAGGAACTGCAGGTCCTTGAAGAACGAGGGGCGCACGCCCTCGATGGCATGACCCACAAACTGGCCTGTCCACGCCACCAGGAACACGGTGAGCGAGGTGATCCAGAGCGGCCACGGCAGACGCGCCAACCCCCGGGTGAGGAGTAGCAACCCGACGAACGCGAGCAATAGCCCGATGGCCAGCGACGGTGATAAGACGAAGTAGTACACGAGCGCCGCAAGCGCCGCGAGGGTAGCCCAGTTGAGCCACGCGGAAGTGTCACTGAAAGCCGCCGGGACCGGCAGCGACCACAGAAGTCCCATCACGGCCCACACAATCGGCGGCACGCAAATCCAATGGAGGATCTTGTTCGTCGGATTGCGGTGGCTCGCGCCATACTCCCCGAGCCATGTGTTTACCGTGCGCATCTGCGCAACGCTACGCCAGCCCCACGGGAGTTGACAAGCGGGTCCGCGAGCCCCAACAACCTCCACTCGAGCGTCCGAAACTGATCAGCGCGACGGCGCGTTCCTGGTTGCCGCGAGCCGCAGTCAGGTGCGTTGGGCTGAGGCATGGCCTCTAGCGCCGCAGTGGCGCTGGCATCACTGGGACCCGCTACGTAAGATACGAGTCCAGGAAAGAGACCCGAGAGTCCCCCTTTCATGCGTCTCGCCATCGGCCTGTCAGCTGGAGAGGCGAATCGAATGACCCGAAAGCGGATGAGCACACTCAGAGTCTGGTTGGCTGATGCCATATGTCTGCAGGGTGCCATCTCTGGCCTGCGACGATATGCGGTGATAGGGGTGGCCCTGGCGTCGCTCGTGCCCACCCTGAGCTTTGGCGATCCCGAGTCCCCGGACGAGGCGTACCTGGACGCCTTGCGCGGTCCTTGGATCATGACCGGCACCCTTGGCGGCAAGCCTATCAAGTATGACGCCGTCGGCGAGCGAGTGTTGAGCAACGCGTGGTTGAAGCTGCATATGGTCGATGCGGCGAAGCCGCCTCAGTATCAAGCGGACGTTTTTCTTAGTTACGATCGCAAGGCCGGGGATTTCATCGTTCACTGGCTGGATCAGTTCGGCGGGGGCGGTGCTCGGGCCCTGGCAATGGGTCACCGCGACGCGGAGCGACTTGTAGTCGTTTTTCCATACGCCGAGGGTGCCTTTCGAGACACGTTTCAGCGGGACGCGCACGCCGAGAGTTGGACGCTCCTGCTGGAGATGCAAGGGAAGAATGACTCCTGGTTGACATTCGCGAGCTATACGTTGACCCGGCCGAAGCGCAGGCTGTATCCAACCGGCTAGCGGCAGAGCCTTTTGCCATCCGTCACGACGGCGCCTTCGTCAACCAGGAGCCGCCACCAACACTCCACCGGCTCGGATCACGGGCGGGGTAGAAGTTGACAAAGAAGCCGTTGGGAACCCTGGCGCTCCTGTCGACAGGCGGGAAATTGCTGTTAAACCAACAACTTCCGACTCCCCGCGCCGTCCAAGCGACACACCTCCAGGAGCTCGGCCTGGCGCAGCTGAAGACCTGCATCGCGGCGAAACAGCTAGCAGCGCTAGACTAAGGATTCCCGCGAACCGACAGGGGCACTGTGTCCGCGCACGCTCAAGAATTCAGTCACGTCTGGTCTGAGGGCTGGCGCGTTCGATTCATCGTCAGGCGGGTGTTGACCGCGGTTCTCTCGTTCATTGTGTCATCGCACGACTGCCAAGCCGGCCCCGCCCCCGTTACCCATATCGGACCTCCTGCGTCCTGGAGGCTCGACCGCTCCACGTTTGATATATCAGCGGATCCGTGCGGCGACTTTTACCAATACGTCTGCGGCGGCTGGGCTCGCTCAGCGCGTGTTCCAGCCGACCGCCCGTCCGCTTCGTGGATCCGAGATCTGGCGGAGTCTGCCAACCAGCGGTCCGTGATGCAGCTGTTGAGGAGCGGCGGCGGCGAACAGAACCTCGATGTGAGACGCCTGCGTACCTTCTTTGCGTCCTGCATGGCGCAAGCCGGAGAAGCCGACCGGGCAGCGGGCCTCGCGACACTCAGGCGTTGGCTTGCAGTGATTGAAAAGGCGCAGACGCCGGCTCAGTTGGTGACCGTCCTCCGACAGCTACATGAGCACGGGATCGCCGCCTTCTTCCAGTATTCCGGTGAGCCCGATCGCACTAACAACACACGGTTTCGCGCGGAAATCAGCCAGGGACTACTCGGCCTCAACATCCGATCCTACTCCGATGTCGGTGCGACGGCGTCGGAGCGACGCATGGCCTATCGCCATCATATTGCCCGCATGTTAGAGCTCTCCGGCATTGATTCGGTGCGTGCTGCGCGCGAGGCACGGGCTGTAGTTGACCTGGAATCCGCACTCGCGGCCGTGTCTATCTCCTTCTCCGACAGGTTCGACCCAAGAGTCAGCGAGCACCCCACGACCATCTCGGACTTGGTGAAGCTGGCCCCGCACATTGACTGGGCCGCATACCTGAAGATGGTGGGGTATTCGAGCGACGCACCCCTGAACGTGACCTCCACAATGTATCTTCGGGGGCTGGACGAACTGCTTGCAGGGCGGCCAATCGACGTTCTGCGCGCGTACATGCGCTGGCAGTTCCTGCACACTCTCGGACCTGCATTGCCTGACGAGTTGGGTGACGAATACTACCGCTTCGCTTCGTGGCCGCTGGTTCAACAGCGCTCGAGGTCATCAGAATGTGAGCTAGCCACGCTCAAAGCCTTGGGGGTAGAGCTTTCCCGACAGTTCTCGCTACGCTTTGTTGGCTCGACAGTGCGCGAACAAGCGAGATCCATTGTCGAGCACGTACAGCAGCAGGTCGTCGGCTCGCTCGACGCGGCGACGTGGCTGTCAAGCGCCGCACAGGCTGCCACGGCAGAGAAGGTGAGGCGTCTTGACATCAAGGTGGCATTTCCAGATACCTGGCCCGCGACGAGCTCTTTCCCCTTACACGCCGGAGCGTTTCTCGAGAATGTCCTTGCAGCCCAGGAATTTGAGCAGCACAGGGCCTGGGCACGAGCCCGGTCGCCGCGCCGAGCTGGGTCCTGGGAGATAACCGTCTATCCAAACGCGGCGCCAGGTCTCGCAGCCGCCCGACTAGTCATTCCGAATGGTTTTCCGGATCAGTTCACGAACTCGATCATCTTCACGGCGGCGCTGTTTCAACCGCCTCTATTCGACATCGATGCTCCCCCAGAGGTGCGCTACGGAATGTTTGGCACGGTCGTTGGCCACGAGATCGTGCACGTTCTCGAAAATCACGACTTCAACGCTCTGGGGGAGGCCCACGATTTGTGGTCCGACGCGGACGCAAAGGCGCACGCGTCGAAGGCAGCTTGCTTGATCGAGCAAGGAAACCGGTTCGTGGCGTTCGATACGCGGCATCTTGACGGGCGGCTTACCTTCGATGAGAACGTCGCTGACCTGGCAGGTGTACCTTACGCTTACGCTGCGATGGCTCGTCAGCTCGGGTCACACATATCCGAGCGGGGAGCAGATGGCTTCACGCCAGCACAGCGATTCTTTATCACTTACGCGCAGCAGTGGTGCAGCGCTGAGCGGCCCGAGTATGTGCGCGAACGCCTTGATCAGGAACCGCATGCACCAAGCCGGTTTCGTGTCAACGGACCCCTGTCGAACCTACCTGCTTTCGCGGACGCGTTTTCATGCTCGAAGGATGCGCCTATGGTCCGCGCACAGTCCGCGCGCTGCGTGATCTGGTGAATCCGAGTAGCCTTTTTCTGCGGTCACGAGACGATCTCGACTGTCCTGCCAGCGTTGGTGGCACGAATCCCCTCAGGCGGTTCGCTTGACCGGCAGAGACCGTTCGTGTGTCGCAATTTCCTTAACAAAAACCAGAAACGCCCTGATCTTCGCCGGCAGATGATGGCGAGTGTGATAGTACGCATAGAGCGGATAACGCTCCTCGGCCCAATCGGGCAGTATCTGCACGAGTTTGCCGCTCCTGAGCCAGGCGCCGAGTCCCAACTCCAGGCTCTGGAATACCCCCTGCCCTGCCACACAGGCAGCGACTGCGGTCGAAGGGTCGTCCGTCGTGAATCGGCCGCGAACGTTTACTTCAATCACCTTGCCCTTCCGCGAGAACTCCCACGGGAACGGTCGACCCGTCTGCGGATCGCGAAACAACAGCGCCTCGTGATGGATCAGATCGTGAGGCGTTGAGGGCACGCCGTGTTTCTGAATGTAGGCGGGAGCGGCACAGGTCAGCACTCGCGTCTCGAGCAGCTTACGAGCGATGAGAGACGATTCGTCCGTTGGTCCGAAACGAATGGCCACGTCCGCTCCCATCATCATCTCCTCTCGATGGTTGCTCACGGTCGTCTCCACCGACAGAAGGGGATATTGACTCATGAACCGAGACAGACGCTGTGCCAATACCATACGGGCGAACCACGGGTCGACATTGACGCGCAAGCGACCACTGACGGCTGCTGATGTTCCAGCAATGTCAGTGGCCACCTCCTCGATTGAGGCCAGCAACGGCACGACCTGTGTATAAAAGCGATGGCCCTCTTCGGTAAGCGTAACCGATCGAGGTGTGCGGTCGAAGAGCCTCACTCCAACGCGTCCTTCCAGGCGCGCGACGGCCCGACTTACACCGGATGGGGTCAGACCCAGCGTTTCCGCCGCACGCGCGAAGCTTCTTGCTTCGGCGACCGCCGCCAGCACGCCAACCCCGGCGAGGATGCGCGCATCAAATTCCATCGCAATCTCCGCCCTGTGACTGAAAGTCATCTTAGCGCTGACATCAATGCGCTTCAATCACACTCAGGTTTCGGCTATAAATCTGCGCAGAATTTGGATGACGAGCGAGCGGGGCGGACCCGCTTAGCGCAATCAACGCGGCGAGGACTGTATCGCGGGCTCGAGCGCACTTAGCGTCGCGCGGAAACGAATCTTTGCTTCGGCGCCTTCACAACGGCGAATTTGGAGAACTCAGTATGCACGCTATCACTGGGATCACCGGCAAAGTGGGCGGCTGGCTCGCCCACGCCCTTTTAGCTGATGGTCGGCCCGTTCGAGCCGTCGTACGTGATGCCCGCAAGGGCGAGAAGTGGGCGGCGCTCGGCTGCGAAGTGGCGATTGCCGCGATGGAAAATGCGTCGGCACTTACGGCCGCATTCAGAGGAGCCAAAGCGGTATTCATCCTCCCACCGTCGGAATTCGACCCACAGCCCGGTTACCCCGAAGCAAGGAAAGCGATCGACGCGGTGGCCGAAGCACTAACGACAACAAAGCCCAGCAAGGTGCTCTGCCTTTCGACGGTTGGGGCCGACGCAGCGCGCGACAACCTCCTCAGCCAGCGCACGATGATGGAGGCAGCCTTGTTGAGGCTGTCCCTGCCCGTGACCTTCTTGAGACCCGGCTGGTTTTTGGAGAACGCATCCTCGGACATCGCAAGCGCGCGTGAAACAGGCGTCATTCACAGTTTCCTGATGCCGCTCGATAAACACTTCCCGATGGTTGCAACTCAGGACGTTGGGCGGGTTGCCGCAAAGCTCATTGAAGAGGACTGGACGGGGACACGAATCGCCGAGCTGGAAGGCCCGCGCAGAGTCTCGCCCAACGATCTGGCTGCCGCCTTTGCGAAGATCCTGAGAAGGCCCGTGCGGGCCGAAGCAGTGCCGCGTGGAACCTGGCAGGATCTGTTCCGCTCCCAGGGGATGAAGTACCCGGAGCCGCGCATTCGTATGCTGGATGGGTTCAATGAAGGATGGATCGATTTCCCGGACTGCGGCGCAAGGGCGATCAAGGGAAGCGTCAGCGTCGAGGAGGTGATCGCCTCCCTCGTTCAAGCGTAACCAGACTGGAGAGCGCGGCGCCGCGACTGTCAGATCACCCGGTCAGCGTCCCAAACATCGAATCCAGCTGCCTGTCGCAGCATTCTAATGCGCCTCCGCTGAAACTACCCTGACCAAATCGATGAACGCTCGTAGAGGCGCAGGCAGGACCGGTTCGAGGGCGCAGTCAGCATAGCGTTGGACGTCAGGCAGCAGAGACGACGCCATAGAGCAAAAGAGCGCCAAATGCGAATAGCCCGAGCGCGTACAATCTCATGTGCTGAAGGAGCATGGGGCGGAGCCGCTCCCCCAGGCGGTGATGCCACCGCCACGGAACGAGCAGCAGTCCGACTGAACTAATGACGATGGCCCACCCGATGAACCGGAAGACATCAGGTTGCCACGTGGCGGGCGAGAACACGATAAGCGACGCGCCAATCAGCAGGCGGAAGGCCTGTTCCACGTAGTGCGCTCGCGCCGAGCTCGCGAAAGACATGAGGAATCGTTCGGCAAACGCCCGTCTTGCAAAGACGGTCCCGGCTACCCCGACGAGGAAGAGGCCGAACGCGACGACGACGATACCCGCAAGCAAGTTCATGTTCATGTCGGACCCGTGAAAGTGACCGAATGGCAGAGAGTGTGACACCGTTCTCGGATCTGCCACGCCGCTGCTGCAGCTTACTTGACTGACGCGCGTCTCTTGCCTCAAATGACGGGAAAACAAACGTCCCTTAGTAGGGCAATAATTATGACAAAACAAAGCCTGGCTACCCGTGCTGCTGCGTTGCTCTCCGTCCTGGCCCTTACCGGCCCAGCCCACGCAGGTCTGCTGTGGACCTACTCCTATACAGGCGGCGGTGCGGACGGTAGCGGCTACCTCACGACCTCCGGCACCGCCAACGCGGGTGGCGGCTACGACATCACTGGAGTGAGCGGATATCGCAACGGCGCGCCGATTGAATCGCTCTTGGCGGCAGGCACCTATCCCGCCAGCGGCGGCGGCATCCTGTTGAGCGACAACGTACTCAACCCGACCACCCCGTATCTGAACCTGGGTGGCTTCACGGTCGCCGTCGGCAGCGGCCTCTACAACCTCTACAACACCGGCGGCCAGTATTACGATCTAGCCGGAAGCGACTGCCTCGCCGCGAACTGCGGCCAGCCTGGACACTTGGGCACGGCGGTCTCGCTCAGCGTGACCTCCATCCCCGAGCTCGAATGGCAATTCAGCTATTCCGGCGACGGTGTCACTGCTGATGGCATCCTCACCACGCTCGCCACTCCTGTCGGCGGCGACTATCAGATTGTGGGCCTACAGGGTGAGAGGAACGGCGTGGCGATGAATGCGCTTCTGCCTGGTGGCACGTGGCCAGCGAGCGGCGGCGGTCTCCTCATCAGCGACAATCTCCTCTCCCCGACCGACCCGTTCCTGGACCTCTACGGATTCACCTTCCACGCGGGCGACGATCGCTACAACGTGTATGACGACAACGGCCAGTACTATGAGCTCGCCGGT
>FTJO01004229.1_pt3 | contig 10710 bp, 13 predicted proteins | sample 1658761 | NCBI WGS metagenome assembly FTJO01 (sample SAMEA3914852, study PRJEB12502) | metagenome | biome: forest; material: soil | place: USA | collected 2011-06-22 | depth 0.3 m | reverse complement strand
GGCGGCGCCGCCGGCGAACGCGGCGAGCCAATGCAGTCGTTGTACCCAACCGGAGCCCAGTGCGGCGCTCACGGTCAGAACGACAAGCGCGGCCGCATGGACCGCGAAGTCGGCGTAATAAGCCGTTTTGCTCAGCCGCACGTGGGCAGCCTCCCCGCGCCAGCGAAGGCCGTGAAAGTCGCGCCTCTCGCGGCCGGAAACGAACCTGATGTCCGCAAAAGCGCCGCAGGCGACTTTTGCCTGTGAACTATAACGCCTCGGCGGGATCCCCGATCCCTCCACCGCCTTCGGCCTGTTCCTCGGGCGCCAGGGTGAGTAGCGCCTCTCCCATCCGGATCCGCTGACCCTCGCCCCTGGGACCGCACAGGGAGACGCCTTCCGGGGCCAGCACGATCATCGTCGAGCCATGCTCGAACCAGCCCATCTCCTCACCCTTGTGATACCCGGCGTCACAGGCCATGTGATGCGGTCCGGCGTATTTCAGGTGCAGCCGCACGTCCAGGGAGTGCAGGCGGATGCTCGCCACCAGGATCGCCGCTACCGGCACGAGGGTGATCAGGATTCCGGAGGGCTGCAGCCGGCATTGGATGACGGCGCGCTCATTCTTGCAGAACAGCTCCTCGATGCGCTTCAGCGCGATGGGATTCACGTTCCACGTGTCTCCCGACAGGTAGGTCACCTGCTCGACGCGGCAGTCGTGCGGTGCGTGGAAACGGTGGTACATCCCTGCCGTCAGACGCAATGTGACGTATGAGCCATTGCGGTAGTGCGGGGCGAGCTGAGCGTGAGCCGGACCCAGCAGGCTCTCGAGGGTGTAAGGAAAGCCCTTGGCTTGCAGCAGCGTGCCATCCTCCAGCCTTCCCGAGGCCCCGACGATGGCGTCACAGGGGCTGACCAGGATGTCTGAATCCACGTCGAGCGGCCGCGCGCCTTCGCGCAGCTCGCGGGTGAAGCAGTCGTGCAGGCTCTTGAAGGACTGGCGCCTGGCATCGCTGAGGTCCAGGTCCGAGAACAGCCTCCACACCAGCAGGCTGAATTCGCGCACCAGAGGCTGCTCCACCTTGCTGAACCACCCCAGGAACAGAGTCAGCCAGCGCCGGGGAATGCGGTTGGTCAGCAGGAAGTTCAGGTTCTCGTGCTGAACGATTCTGGCAAGCACCGACCGCAGTTTCATGGGGTTGTCATCGAACTGAAATACGGTGTCGGCGGCGGCCCGGAATGGGCCAGCCCCCAGTGGGCCAGCCCAAAATGGGCCAGAGGATTCTCATGACCTACCTGACTCTCGTGTATGGGCTGGCCGCCGCGCTGGGCCTGCTCCTCCTCTTCAACCCGTTGCGCCTGCGCCTGCAGCTGTCGCTCGCCAAGCACCGCTCCCTCGCTGGACACGCCCGGATGCAGCGCCGGCTGGCTCGGCTCGTGCCTTTCTATGAGTACGATGAGGAGCGCTTCTTCTGCGCGGACGAGGCGCCGCAGGATATTGCGGCTGCCCGGCGGCAGGGCTTCTTGCGCCTTTCGGACGAATTCACGCGGCGCTTCGCGGTGACCGCGGCACGCACCGCCGAGTTGGAAGGGGCTGTCTCGGACCTGCAGTTCACGTCCCGCTACCGCGTGCCGTTCCAGTTCAGCCGGCTCGTCCGGGAGCACTTCAAGGCAGGGAGCCTGCTGGAGTCCTCCTCCGGCCCCCTCGTGACCGACCTCGATGGCAACCGCCTGTACGACGTGACGGGCTCCTACGGCACCAACCTTTTCGGCTACGACTTCTACAAGGAGTGCATCCGGCGCGGCAGCGAGCGTGTGCAGAGTCTCGGGCCCGTGCTGGGGGCCTACCATCCCGTCATCGCGTACAACGTCCGTAGATTGCGTGAGATCTCCGGTCTCGACGAGGTGTCGTTCCACATGTCGGGCACGGAGGCAGTCATGCAGGCCGTGCGACTCGCGCAATACCACACGCGGCGGCGTCATCTTGTACGCTTTTGCGGGGCCTATCACGGCTGGTGGGGGGACGTGCAGCCCGGCGCGGGCAACCCGATGACGGCCCGCGATACCTACACCCTGAAGGATATGGATCCCGCCTCGCTGCGCGTCTTGCGAAATCGCAGGGACATCGCCTGCGTGTTGGTGAATCCACTGCAGGCGCTGCACCCGAATTCGACAGCTCCCGGCGATTCTACGCTCGTGGACAGCGGACGTAGCGCGCACTTCGACCGCGACGCCTACACCAAGTGGTTGCGCGAGCTGCGCGTGGTTTGCACGGAACGGGGCATCGTGCTCATTTTCGACGAGGTATTTCTCGGATTCCGACTCGCGCCCGGCGGTGCTCAGGAGTACTTCGGCCTCCGGGCCGACATGGTCACGTACGGCAAGACACTCGGAGGAGGTTTGCCCGTCGGCGCGCTGTGCGGCCGTCACGAGTTGATGAAGCGCTTCCGCACCGATCGCCCGACGGACGTCTGCTTCGCGCGCGGCACGTTCAACTCGCATCCCTACGTGATGGGGGCGATGTGCGAATTCCTCGAACGCCTGGAAACCGGGGAGCTGCGCGCCCTCTACAGCGGCCTCGAGGGTACCTGGAATCGCCGGGCGAGAGAGCTCAACGAGCGGCTGCGTGCCGGGAAGCTCCCGGTTCAAGTTGCCAACCTCTCCTCGGTCTGGACGGTCCGCTATTGCACGCCGTCGCGCTATAACTGGATGTTTCAATACTATCTGCGGACAGCCGGGCTGGCGCTGAGCTGGGTGGGCACCGGGCGGCTGATCTTCAGTATCGACTACACCGAGGCCGATTTCGCCGCCGTCGTGGACCGCTTCGTGGCGGCGGCGGAGGCGATGCAACGGGATGGCTGGTGGTGGGCACCCGAGCAGCTCACCAACAAGGCGATCCGCCGCCAGATCCTGAAGGAGATGCTTCAGACCCGCTGGCGCTCCACGTCACCCATGGGGTCGATCAGCTCGCCGCGCAGCAGGGCGAGCGGCGCCTTGTAGTACAACTGGATGTCATGGAACGGGTCGGTGAGGATCTTGGAGATCCACACCACGCCCGTCTGGACGTCCTTGATGATCATCAGCTGGATCGTGCGGAACAGCAGTCCACCCAGCCCGACGGTCAGCCAGATCAGCCCGACGTGATGGATGAATTCGGCTGGGCTGGCGGGAGCCTGCACGAGTCCCCACAGCGTCGGTGTTACCCACAACAGCGCGGGTGACAGCGCCCAGATGGACAGCAGCACCACTTTACGCTTGAGGTTGTAGCCGACCTTGATGTTTTCCTTGTGCTGGTGCGTCGCCTGGTTGACCTCGTCGTAGTCTTTGGGCTCGAAGAAGAAATGGCCGATCTGGCGGCTCACCATCGCGCCCAGCCACGCGACGTAGGCGGCGTACGCCGGATCGGTGAAGACCATGACATAAGAGATCAGGAAGCAGATCGCACTCAACAGGTGAAGGGACTGGTTGATGCGGCTGTGATGGTAGTAGCGATGGTCGTCCCAGCGCTGAATCTCCAGGGCCTGCAGGAAGCTGTGCATTCTCTAGCCTCGTGATGGATGGTCCGGCATGGAGGATTTATATCAGGATAGTTGCAGAGCGATGACAGAGGCGCGGAAGTTTGAACTCGGTCGCGTTCGGGAGGCGACGTTCATCAGTTTGTCACGCAGCGGCGCAATTCTGGCGGGGGTTTACGCAGGTGCGAGGTGGCAGCGAGACGGATGGGCATGAAAATCTTGATCGTCAGCGATGCCTGGCGGCCACAGACCAACGGGGTCGTCACGACCCTGTCGCAGACCGCGGCTGCGCTGACTCAGTTCGGCCACACCGTGCGCATGGTGACGCCGGATCAGTTTCGCACGCTCCCGTGTCCCACATACCCCGAGATCCGGGTCGCGATCTTCCCTTACCGCCGCATGGCGAAGCTCATCGAGGCGTTTCAGCCGCAGGCGTTGCACATCGCGACCGAGGGACCTCTGGGCTTCGCGGCGCGGCGCTACTGTGTCTCCCATGGCCTGAGATTCACGACTTCGTATCACACGCAGTTTCCGCAGTATCTGCGGGAGCGCTTTCCGATTCCAACCTCCGTCTCCTATCGCTGGCTGCGTTGGTTCCACGGAGCCGCGCACACCTGCATGGTCAGCACCCCGACCGTCGAGGCGCAACTCACGGAGCGCGGCTTCAGGAACATCTCGCGCTGGCGGCGGGGCGTCGATACGCGGCTGTTCCGGCCGCAAAGCAAGGCCTTCCTGACACTGCCCAGGCCCATCGCCGCCTATGTGGGGCGCGTCGCGGTCGAGAAGAACGTCGACGCGTTTCTGAGAATGCCCTGGAAGGGGTCGAAGCTGGTGATCGGCGATGGTCCGGAGCGGGCCCGCTGCCAATCGCAGTTCCCGGACGCGACGTTCGTCGGCTACAAGCTCGGTGAGGAGTTGGCCAGATACCTGGCTGCCGCCGATGTGCTCGTGTTTCCGAGCCTCACCGATACCTTCGGCCTCGTGAACCTCGAGGCGATGGCGTGCGGTGTGCCGGTGGCAGCCTATCCCGTCGCCGGACCGATCGATGTCGTCGAGGACGGATTGACCGGCGCATTGCATACGGATCTGGCCACCGCGGCCGAGCGGGCCCTGAGCCTCGATCCGCGCAACTGCCGCAGGCAGGCGCAGCAATCCGGCTGGGAGGTGTGCAGCCGTGAGTTCGAGAGCAACTTGATTGCCGTCAAAGCGAGTCCCGCGACGTTACAACAGCGCCGCCGCGTCGCCGTTGACAGCGCTGTGAACTGACAGCGGCGCCGCGACCTGGGAGCCTTCGTGAAATTTGCGCCACCGGACGTTTCGCGTATCGATTTCTCTTCCGACGGCAAGCGCGTCGAGGTGCGGGTTCAGTTCCACTCGCACGAGCGCTATCCGGAGGGCGATCGCACTCAGATCGTCGTCAAGTGCATCCTCCCATACGAGCCCGGAAACTCGGTCGCCCAGTTGCGCGATCGCGCTCTGCAGATGGCGCAGAGCCTCGTACGTGTGGAGGTCGCTCCCTCGTCGCCGGATCGGACCCTCGAGCAATCCATTCGCGCGCATCTGGATCGTCAGGACGCCCCCTGATCCGCCGGTTGCGCGCGGGTGCGCAATCATGCTGTGATTCCAGCGCAACCTCTGGAGTCTTGCGTCCATGACAGAAACCCCCACGGCCGGCGCGTTCCCGTACGCGACTCACCTGAACATCCTGTTCCCGCAGCTGCAGAAGTTCGACGTCCAAGCCCTGGTCGACGCTTGTCAGGACGAGTGGTACAACCAGACGTTGTGCCGGGTGAACGGGTCTGTCGTGCGCCTCGGAGTGATGCAGGGCGAGTACCACTGGCACCAGCATGACGAGGACGATGAGTTCTTCTTCGTCCTGGATGGAGTGTTCCTGATCGATCTCGAAGGGCGCACGGTGACGCTCAATGCGCGCGAAGGGTTCGTCGTTCCCAAGGGTGTAGTTCACCGCACGCGCGCGCCCGAGCGCGCGGTGATCCTCATGGTGGAGAATGCCGGCATAGTGCCGACCGGGGACTGACCGGCGGCAAGCGTCAGTCGCCGCTCAACCCGAGGCGCGCCTGCAGGGACTTGCGGAAACGCCGGCTTGCCCGAAGGCGATCTCCCGACTTCAGCAGCACAGCGTATTCACCGTCGTCCATCAGCTCGAGTCCGCGCACGCGCTCCAGGTTCACGATCGTCGACCGGTGAATGCGGCAGAAGCTCTCCGGATCCAGCTCTTGCTCCAGCACTGACAGGCTGCGACGCAGAATGTGTGTGCTGCCGGAGACGTGGAGGCAGGCGTAGTAGTTGGCCGCGTCGATCCAGTCGATATCCATGACATTGATGAAGAGCACCTGTCCGGCGCCCTTGACGATCAGCCGCTCAGCCGCGCGCGGTCTGCCATGCGCGAGCCTCTCTTTGGCGCGGCTCAGCGCGCGCTCGAGCCGCGCGTTGCTGAACGGCTTCATCAAATAGTCGAGCGCGCCCGCCTCGAATGCTCGCAAGGCGTACTCGTCATGGGCAGTCACGAATACGACCGCGGGGGGCAGGTCGCCTCCGAGCAGCTCGAGGACGTCGAACCCGTCGCATTCCGGCATCTGCACGTCGAGAAACACCAGATCGGGCCGCGAGCCGCGAATGGTCTCGATCGCCTCCGTTCCGGAGCCGCACTCTTCGACGACGCCGATCTCGGCATCGAGACCCAGCAGCACCGTGAGATTGCGGCGCGCCAGAGGCTCGTCGTCCACCACGAGCGCGCGTAGCTTTGCCACGTGTCAGGCTCCGACGAGGGGCAGGGAAATGGACACCTGGACGCCTCCGGCAGCCTGGTTCCGCAAAGTGAGCTTGAAAGCACTCCCGTACAGCATCTGCAGGCGACTGCGCAGATTCGTGATTCCGATCCCCGTGCGTCGCGTCTCGAAGTCCGCCGGCAGCGCTGGACCGTCGTTGCCCACGCTGAGGCTGAGCATGCCGCCGGCCTGCGTGGCCGCAACCTGGATCTCCCCTCCCTGCGCCCGCTTCGAGATGCCGTGCTTGATCGCGTTCTCGACCAGCGGCTGCAGGATCAGGCTGGGAACCTGTGCGCCGAGCAGCTCGGCCGGGATGTTCAGAGTGACGTGCAGACGCTCGGCGAAGCGCGCTTTCTGAACCTCCAGGTACTGTCGCAGGTGCTCCACTTCCTGCGCGAGCGGCACCTGCGGCCGCTGCGAGTCTTGCGCGGCGTGCCGCAGGAATTCGCTGAGCGCCACGATCGTCTCCACCGCGTCGTCATTGCGGCCATCGCGCACGAGTCCGGCAATCGCATTCAAGGAGTTGAACATGAAGTGCGGCTCGATCTGGCGACGTAACGCCTCGAACTGCGCTCGCGAGAGTTGCTCGCTCAGCTGCGCGGCCTCCGTCTGTTGGCGTGCGATGCGTTGCCGGCTCTCGAGCGCGAAATCGATCGCGAGAATGAAGGCATACAACAGCAGACAGGTCAGCAGTCCGCCGTAGTAGAACTTGGGAAAGAACAACGCGGCGAACGCGGGCTGATGGGGGTCTGCCCACGGATCGAGCAGCAGCTCGAGGGTCGCACGCCACGCCGAAGTGATCACACCGATGCTCACTGCCGCTCCCAGGTGCAATGCCCATCTGGCCAGATCTGTCGTGCGGGCCAGCGGGTAGCGACGTGCGAGCCGGATCACCAGGGGTGTCACCAGAGCCCAGGGTAGCCAGTCGAGCACCAGAGTGACGAACAGGCTGACCCAGTGATGATGCATCCCCTGGGCGCGCATCGGGAACACCGTCTCGGAAGCGTCGATCAGGCCGATTCCCGTCCAGATCGCGAGCATCCAGGGCCAGTTCGTCGAACGAGTCCCGAAAATCCTGGGGTCCATGGAGGCATCGTACTCCGTGGGCCCGGCGCTGGCGCCGTCGCTGCAGTGAGTCGCCACGGGTTTGCAGTGAGCGGTGTGGCTGGCCCGTGGCCGCGCAAGCCATAGTTCAGCCACGGGCATTGCTGGGAGAACATCATGAATCGTAGAGACTGGTTGCAGATGTCGGCCGCTGCAGGGATCGGGGCTTCGCTGTCACGGGCGGCACTGGCAGCCCCGACGGCTGCGGCCACCGTGCCCTCGGCAGCCTCCGCCAATACGTCGCCGTCGTCGGCCGCCAATGCGTCGTCGGCGGCTGTCAATGCGTCGTCGGCGGCTGTCAATGCGCTTCGCGTCCCCACGGATGGCACGATTCCCGTTGCCTTTCTGATCTCCGAGGGCGCGGTCCTCATCGACTTCGTGGGGCCCTGGGAGGTCTTCGGGAGCGTCCCGAGGATGGCCGGTCGGAATGTCGACCCCTTCCGCCTCTATACGGTCTCCGAGAGCGCGGCGCCGGTGCGCGCCGGCGGCGGCATGCCGATTACACCCAACTACACATTCGCCAACGCCCCGGCTCCGAAGGTGATCGTGATCCCGGCGCAGAGTCGACCGACGGAGGCGGTGCTCGCCTGGGTGCGCAAAGCGGCGCAAACAGCGGATCTCACGATGTCCGTATGCACCGGCGCGTTCCTGTTGGCGAGGACCGGCTTGCTCTCGGGCAAGGAGGCGACGACCCATCACAGCGCGTACAAGGAATTCGCGATGACGTTTCCGGACGTGCGGCTCAAGCGCGGCGCGCGCTTCGTTGATATGGGCAACGTAGCCAGCGCGGGGGGCCTGTCATCGGGGATCGACCTCGCTCTGCATGTCGTGGAGCGCTACTTCGGCCGGGATACCGCCGTCGCGGCGGCGTACTATCTCGAGTATCAGGGGCAGGGATGGACGGACCCCAACTCCAACAGCGTGTATGCGCAGGAGCGGCCTTCGACGGACGCGCACCCGCTCTGCCCGGTTTGCAACATGGATGTCGATGTGTCGACGGCGCCCCAGTCGAAGTATCAGGGCAAGACGTACTACTTCTGCATGGAGTCGCACAAGGCGCTGTTCGATTCGAGTCCCGGGCAGTTCCTGGGCGCCGCGACGCCGGCTCGCAACCCCATCGTGGCCTGAAAAGCCCGTCTCGCAGCGTTCAACCGTTGGTGCCGGGCCTCTCGGCCAGCGCGCGCTGCCCTTCGACTGCCTGCCAGAGGAGCAAGACGGGTACGCCGATGGCGATGTCGCGAGCGCGCTTCAAGAGAGACACGGCGAGGCCGAATTCCGCCCCCACCCCAAAAAGAGGAGCAAGTACCGCGTAGGCGCCTTCCTGCACGCCCAGGGCGTTAGGGACGATGGCGGCGGCACTGCGGGTGGCGTAGACGAGACTCTCGATCGCGATGACGGCCGCGACGTCGACCTGCACTCCGATCAGACGAAACGCGATCCAGGTACCCACCGCACTGAGGAGCCACGCGGCAAAGTGCAGCGTGGCGGAAAGCGCGATCCGCGCAGGAGAGCGATAGATGTCATCGAGGGCGGCGGGTATTGCCCCCGTGCCAGTTGCGACACCAGGCAATAGTCGCGCGGCGAGCTTTGCCGTCATCCAATGTCCATAGCGTTGCAGGGCAACGAACACTCCGCCGGCAATGGCGGCAAGCGCGAGGCCGATGGCGAAGACCGTCGTGATCGATTGCGCTGAGGCACTCTGAGGAGCGCGTGCGCTCAGCATCGCGACTCCCAGAGCAATGTAGGCAACCTGAGCCAGCATTTCCGTCGTGACGTCGACGATCATCGAGCCGAACGCGAGGCCCCGCGACACTCCCTGCACAATGGCAGCCCGGGCGCCGAGAGCGATCCCGCCGAACTGGGAAAATGGCAGCACCTCCGCTGCCGAGTCCCGCACCATGCGCGCCCAGATGAAGACCCGCAGGCCGTGCGCGGAGGGCATCAAGACGTACCACGCGCTGCCGAGAAGCACGAACAGTGGAAACGAGAAGAGGCACAGGATCGCGAAACCGCCCCATCCAACCGCCGCCGCGGCCGCGACCACCGCGCGCAGGCCGATGTGGGTGAGCAGATATAGGATCAGCGCCAGCCCCAGGCCCGCGACAATGACCAGACGCCACTTCATGAGGCCGTGCGCGCGGGCGCCGTGGATCCGACAGCAAGGAAATCCCGGAATCCGCCCAGCTGCAGCGGGCCGCTCCGCCGCGCCGCCAGCACCTCCGGTGAGATCAAAGCGGCGAGCTCGTCCCCGTAGCGGTAGCCAGGCGCTGATCCCTCATAGGGGCCGGTGGCCGGGTGCAGGTAAATCTCACTGAGGCCGGCGGGCAGGTAGCGGATCAGTCCCGATAAACGCTCGCGTGTCATTCCTCCCGACCAACGCAGCCCGAAGACGCGATCGGCGACCAGAAGGCCGGCAGCGCGGAAGCGGCGCCGCAGCAGCAAGGCCCAGGGCGCCGTGATCATCGCCGGCGTCCGCGACGTCCGTGGCTCTATCGCTCTCAATACAGACGAAGGCTCGAGAGGGACGCGAGCGGCACGCAGCCCAAAGCGAGCGCCAATCGAGGCCAGCATCCCGCCGATCACCGGATGCAGATGAAAGTGCTTGTGAGCATTGCAGTGATCGAGCTCGAGCCCCGTGGCTTCAAAGGCCGCAAATTGCGCAGTGATTTCATGGGCAAGCTGCCGTCGCGCCTCACTGTTGTATGCGAGCAGCACCCCGACAGCCGCCATGTCAGAGCGGAACGCGCCGTGGTCGTCCACGAGATGGCTCACCGCAGAGGGAGAAAGTACGGGCCGGCCTTCCACGAGCACTAAGTGCAGACCGACGCGCAGCGATGGCAGGCGGCGCGCACGTGACACCGCATCCGCGGCAGCAGGACCTGAGACCATCAAGCTCGTTGCCGTCAGAATCCCGTCCCGATGGGCGGCCTCGACGGCCTCATTCACTTCGCGGGCGGCGCCGAAATCGTCCGCCGTCACGACCAGCCGCCTCAAGCCGTATCCCGCCGCGTTCGCAGGAAGCGGAAGAACTCCACTCCCTCGCGCAGACGGCGCTTCATCATCTCGGGGCTGGCAATCATCTCCGCGACGATCGAGGCGATCTTGGAGGGGCGGAAGTAGAACTTGCGGTAGAAATCCTCCACGGAATCGAAGATCTCCGTGTGGCTCAGATGCGGGTAGTTGAGGGGCGCGATCTGCGTGCCTTCCTGCGTGAGCAGATCGATCTCCTCGTTGTAGAGCCAACCGTTCTCCTTCGCCTGCCGGTAAAGGAAGGTGCCCGGGTAGGGCGCCGCGAGGGAGACCTGGATGGTGTGGGGATTGAT
>FTJO01003231.1_pt1 | contig 10773 bp, 9 predicted proteins | sample 1658761 | NCBI WGS metagenome assembly FTJO01 (sample SAMEA3914852, study PRJEB12502) | metagenome | biome: forest; material: soil | place: USA | collected 2011-06-22 | depth 0.3 m | reverse complement strand
GCCTTGATCGCCTGCGCGCCAGCGCTGCCATTGGTGCCGGTCCCGGATAGCACGACCGCGATCGCGCTTTCCTGCTGCTCACGTGCCAGGGAGCGGAAGAAGTCATCGATCGGACGGCGGTGTCCCTGCTTCTCAACCGGCTCGCCCAAGTGCAGGGCGCCGTCCTGCAGCGTCACGGTGAAGCCCGGGCGAATCACATAGACGTGGTCGGGCTCCACGCGCATTCCGTCCTCGATCTGCTGCACGGGCATGGAAGTGCATCGGCTCAGGATTTCGGCCATCAGGCTCTGGTGTTCCGGTGAGAGGTGCTGGATCACCACGTAGGCCATGCCGCTGTCGGGCACGGTTGCGGCAAAGAACTCCCTGAGGGCCTCAACCCCCCCGGCAGAGGCTCCGATCCCGACCACCCGAAAGGGAAGCTTGGCCCGGGCGGTAAAATCGGTCGGCGCCGCAACCTCCGCAGACTCGGAACGGCGCGCCGGGGCTTGCCCGTCCTCGCTGTCTTCCGACTTACTCATAGGGTCTCGCTCCGTAGGCCACGAACAGCGGGCGTGGAGCGTCCAGTGATGCACGCGATCACGGCGACTTTCGACTTATCACTGAGTGTACGCGGAAAGCGACACGCCGGCATTCAGCCGCGCAAGGCGGCAGCGTGGCTTAGGCTGCGCGGGCAAGCTGTCGCAGCCCGTTCCGTTGCGATTCACAATCAATCAGCGCCGGCGACATCCCCTCTCGTGCCAGCAGCTGTCACATCGCACCCAGCTTCTCGATCTCGCCGTGGGTTACAGCAAGGCAAACACCTCGCCGATTCTCAAGCGGTTTCTTGCAAGGCTGGAGGAACTGCGGGCGCCCATGCCAATGAGCTGAGGTGTGCTACAGGCGATAGCCTGTCAGGACGTACGGGCACGCGCCGTCTTCAAGGCGGCCGTCCACCAGAGCACATCGTCAATCAGCGCCTTGGCGGGCGCCTCGAGTTGCTCCAGTCCAGCCTCGACATCGCCGCCCTGGTAGTGGGCCCACAGGGTGGCCACAGGGATGTGGACGGATGAGCGAACTGGCGCCAGCTGGAGCTCGATCGCTGTTTCCCGCAGCTGCTGGACGCTGCGCGCGCCCATCGCGGACCCATAGCTGACAAAGCCGACCGCCTTGCGATTCCACTCGGGATACACCCAGTCGAGCGCGTTCTTGAGCACTGCGGAGGGCCCGTAGTTATATTCCGGCGTTACAATGATGAAACCATCGGACTGCGCGATCGCGGCCGTCCATCTCTGCACGACCTCGTGCCTGTAAGGCGACCGGCCCGGCATCGCGGGCGTTGCGGGCTGATCGAAGAACGGCATCGGAAAGTCGCGCAGGTCCAGAAGCCGAGCCTCGACACTCTCGCGCCGCTTCAGCTGCCCCAGAATCCACTTCGCGGGCTTTTCCGAGAACCGGCCCTCGCGGGTGCTTCCGACAATGACGGAAATCGTGGACATGCCTAGCTCCTTCAGGGTCTGCCGAGAGAATGACGGGCTCCCGCCAGACCAGTATCAAAATGCGACTTGCACTAATCTATATACCCAGTTTAGGGTCCGCAAGAAGGCACAGTCCTGATACCAGAGCACACCGAAGTGACCGTCCAACTCCCTGACCACGCATCCGAAGACTGCCGCGCTCTGAGTTCCATTCTGGCGCGCGTCGGGGACAAATGGACCGTGTTGATCGTCGTCCTGCTCGGCGATGGGCCGAAGCGCTTCAATGAGATCCGGCGGATGGTCGGTGGGATTTCACAGAGGATGCTCACGTTCACACTGCGTGGTCTGGAGCGAGACGGCTTGGTAACGAGAACTGTCTTTCCCACCACGCCTCAGCGAGTGGACTACGAACTCACCCGGCTGGGGAGCACGTTGTGGGAAGCCGTGGAACCGCTCAGTTCCTGGGCGCGCGCTCATGTGAGCCAGATCCTCACATCGCGGCAACGGTTTGAGCGGAAGACCGCCGCTGACGCCTCGATTCCGCAGGAATCGTTGCAAGGCCCCAAACCGAAGATTCGGACCGGTTCACGCAGGCCTTAGCGTAGCCGGATCCATCGGGGGCCTGCCCGGCTCCCGCTCCGCCACGTCCGGTCGCACTCCGCTCGGATCAGCGAAAATCGAACCGGGCCGTCAGAGTCACGAAATCCTGGCCATGGTTCGGCAGCTTGATACCCCCGTTGGACCAATGACGGATGGTCAACTCCGCCGCCGATCCCGCCAAGGGCAGCTGAATCCGCGCGCCCAATTGGGAAGCGAAATCCCACTGAGTCGCACTCAGATCATCGGACTCGGTTCTATAGGCCAATCCAAAGCCGACGAATCCGCTCACCGGACCGCGAGCGAACAGCTGCCACCTGCGCGACGCCGAGAGTCCCCAGTAGGGATTCGCCATCAGACGCTGCGCACGAATGTTTGAATCCGACAGTATCTGCTGGTTGGTCATGCGAAAGACTCCCACCTCATAACGATTCTCGCTCCACGACACCGACACCGGCAGCACGACGGCGCCCGTCGAGCCCCAGAAATGATACGTTCCGCCAAGCCCGATCTGCACTTCGCACGTCGAGCAGAAGCCCTCCGCCTCGGCGTGCCGTGCGAACCCTGCACTGCACGTCCAGAGCACAAGCAGGCCCACTCGCACCAAAGCCCGAGCCCCGGAGCGCAGATTCCGTGGCGGGCGAGGCGACTGCTCGCGCCGGAGCAGTCCTCGCAAACCGGTCCCACCGCGTGCGGGCACGAGCAGGCACACATCCTTGCCGCTGGTTGCGTGGCTTCGTGTTCTCCCGTTCATGGGAAAGAAAGTTAGGCCGCCGCTGCCCCTGCAACAATCCGTGTTCTGTTGATCCGATGTTTCTCATCTGGAAACGATCGTGCTTTGGTTGCGACAGGCGGCAGCCAGAGAGAGAGAGAGAGAGATGACACGCGTTTATCGGCACGCTCCGAGTGCCCCGTGTTGGCGAGGTTGGGACGGAGCGTTATGCAGCGAGCGGGATTTCAGGCGTTCGTCAGGCTGTCCCAGGGGCGGGATATTCGGGACCAATCGATCAGGTGATCCACGAACGTGCGTATCTTCAGCGGCAGGTGCCGGCGACTGACATAGATCGCGTACAAGTGGGGATGCTTGAGCGAATGCTCCGTGAACACCGGACAGAGTGCGCTGTTGAACATGGGGTCTTCGAGATATGCTCGCGGCAACGCTGCGAGGCCGATGCCAGAGGCGACAGCGTGCGGGACCGCAACCGTCATCGATTCGAAGCGCAGTACCACCCGTGCCGGTACTTCGATGTGGCCACTGGGGCCGCTCAGGTGCCAGGAGTGCCCGTTGCCGATCATCACCGTGTCGTGTCGGGCCAGATCCTCGGGCGCGTGTGGAACACCGTGGCGGTTCAGATATTCCTTCGAGGCCGCGATCACAAACGGCATCGGCCGCAGGGGGCGCGCGATCAGGCCGGCCGGAGGCTCGTCGGGCGTGGCGCGTATCGCAAGATCGTATCCCTCCCGGACGAGGTCAACGAACCGATCCTCGAACGAGACGCTCACCACCACTTCTGGATAGCGTTGCCTGTATGCGGAGAGCAGATCCACCATGAGTCGAGTGGCGCCCCAGGACGGAGCGGTCACCCGCAGAGTGCCCCGAGGCACGCCGCTCACGGACCCCACCGCCCGTTCCGCGTCTTCGACCTCCTCCAGAATCACCTTGCAGCGCTCCAGGAACAGCCTTCCGGATTCGGTCAGGCTCAAGCTGCGGCTGCTGCGATTGAGCAGTCGGGTTGCCAGATGCTTCTCGAGGTGCATCAGATGCTTGCTCGCCATCGCCGTGGACAGACTCAATCGATCGGCAGCTCCCACAAAACTGCCTGATTCCACGACCTGTCGGAAGACCTTCATGCTCAGCACGGTGTCCATCGCCGCTACAGCCTACTCCCTCTGACATCGCCGCTGGATCACCCTCTCGGGAGAGGCGCACACCACTCCTTTGATGGCTCAACAAGGCGCCGCATCGGAGCCATAGTGCCGCAACGGCCAGCGATTTCTCACAAGGAAACGCCGCATCAACGCGGCGCGGGTTGATCGATGCGAACAGGGCGACTAGCTTGCTTCAACATGCAGACACGGGCAAACCCTCCCCGTTCCGCGCACGGCACGCTGAATGCCTCGCAACATTGGCTTCCTCTGGCCACACTGCTCATCCTGCTTGCATGTCTGTTCGTGCTGCAGGGATGCGCAGGCATCGCCGCCATCGGGTTGAGGCCCTCTGCCCGGCAGATGCCGCTGAACCTGAAAACGACGATCCGCACTCTCGAAGCCGACCATCGCTTCTGCGACGTTCCCGTCACGACCGTCGCCGCGCGACTTCGTGCAAGGTATTCGGGAGAAGCCCTTAACATCCTTGCGCTCTCCGGCGGCGGCGCCGCTGGGGCCTTTGGCGCTGGCGCCGTGGCTGGGCTCACTCGCTCGGGGTCGCGACCGGATTTCGCTGTCGTAACAGGTGTCAGCGCTGGCGCTCTGGTCGCCCCGTATGCGTTTCTCGGATCAGACTGGGACTCGCACTTGCTCGATGCCTTCAGCGGCCGAACCACGGCAAACCTCCTGCAGCCGCGCGGATTAGGTGCCATCTTCGGATCGAGCTTTTACCGCGGCATGCCGTTGAAGCAGCTCATCGATTCCTACGCCACCGCAGAAATGATCCAAGCGGTTGCCCGGGAAGAGAATAAAGGCCGTCTGCTTTTGGTCGCCACGCACGATGTGGCGGCGGGTAAGGTGGTCGTGTGGGATTTGGGTGCGATCGCCAGCAACGGCGGTTCATCCGCGCAAACTCTGTTTCGAGAGGTCTTGCTGGCATCCGCCAGCGTACCCGGAATCTTCCCTCCAGCCACCATCCACGTGCGCAACGGCGAAGCCTCCTACAGCGAGGTTCACGCAGACGCAGCCGCTGCCGTCCCGTTCTTCGTGCCTTCCGTGTTCGCACAGACTTCGCCGGGGTCAGCTGACGGCGGACCGAGAACAGCCGTGTATGTCATCATCGACCGTCCGCTCGGGGAGACCGGACGATCTTCACTGACGGCCGCGCCTGCAAAGGGTTCTCTGACCCCCCTTGCAGGGTTGAACCACAGATTGCTGACGACGTTGGAACTCACGGCGACGAGGACCGAATTGCAAGGCGCAACGCTGCGATATTCGGCCATTTCGGGGAAGTACCCCCATATCAATCCCCTGGACTTCCACGCCGATACGATGCGCTCGCTGTTCGGCTATGCCTACGACTGCGCGCAACAGGGACGGCTCTGGACAGCGTTCCAACGCAACGCTGAAAATACTCCGACGGAACGCATCATGACGCAGATGCGGGACGTACCCTGTCCTGCCGACGATGCGGTCATCGGGTATGTCGCCTCACGTTGAACCATACCTGCAGCCTGCGTCGAACTGTGGCGTTGGCCGACATCTTTGCCGCGATGCGTGGCGGTACGCCATTCAGTCACACATCGTTGCGTGGCCTAGCCCGTGCTTCTGAGGCAATGTGAACCTTCGTTCCGCGTACGTTTTGCAACGTGAAGCCGTCATTCTTAACTCGTGGCTCACGACCGCTGGCGTACTCTCCCATCTCATTCCGGTCAATAGGCCAACGCTCATGAATAAGCTCGGCTTTGCACTCTACATCCTTGCGATCCTGGCTGCGGTCTGCGCCATTGCCGTGATGTATCGACGCGAGAGACCGAGGCCTGCCGAGAGAGTGCGGGGAATTGGTCTGTGGTGGCGAGAGCGTCCCCGGTCAGACAACTTGTGTAACAAGTAGCGCTCGCTCATCACTCCACTGGCGGTGTCGATCCCTGTAGCGCGTCATCTGCACAGATGAGGTCCCCTCATGCACTGTGCCCGCCGCCACTCTTTCAGATTGCGGTGACGATGAAGAACGCGGCGGCAACGCCCATCACCGCGGTGGCAAGCCACCCGATGGCGGTCCATAGCTTCGAGATGCAAAACGGACCCATGATCTCTTCGCGCCGGCTCATCAGCATCAGGAGCGCCATCACGGGGACCGACACCATGCCATTGAGCACGGCCGCCCACACGAGGGCCTTGACAGGATTCAGCGCCAGCACATTGGCCAGCGCTCCGGCGAAAGTCGCAAGCCCAATGGCGGCATAGAACGCTTTGGCCTGCAACGGCGGGCGTGCCAGACCCACTGGCCATCGCCAAGCCTCCCCGAGTGCGTAGGCGGCAGAGCCCGCCAGCACCGGAACCGAGAGCAATCCGGTCCCAATGATCCCCAGTGTGAACAGCGCGAAAGCGGCCCGGCCAGCCACGGGCCGCAGTGCCTCTGCGGCCTGGGCTGCGGTCGTCAGATCGCGAACGCCCTTCTGATGCAACGTCGCCGCGGCCGTCACCATGATGGCGAGGGCCACGAGGTTGGAGACGCCCATCCCCACGAGCGTATCGAGCCGGATGCGCGCCAGCGCGCTCTTGCCTTGAAGCGGTTTCAACAAGAGCGGCTCCCGGACGGGCTCCGCCTTGGTGTCTTCCACTTCCTGGCCTGCCTGCCAGAAGAACAGGTAGGGGCTGATGGTCGTTCCGAGGATCGCAACGACGGTCAACCAGAAATCCCGATCCAGCGTAAATCGGGGCCACACCAGGCCCTCGAGCAATTCCCCCCACGCCACGTGAATCACACAGACCGTGGCGAAATAGGCAAACAGCGAGAGCGTGAGCCACTTCAGCACGGCGACATAGCGGGTATGCTGGAGGAAGATCTGCCCAGCAGTACACACCGCTCCGAAGACAAGCACATACAGCCATGCGGGTGGGGCAGGTAGCAGAAGGCGACTCGACTCCGCCATCGCCCCCAGATCGGCGCCGATGTTCAGCGTGTTTGCGACAAACAGCAGCCCGACGATGCTCTGCAAGAGCCAGTTGGGGTAGTGCTCCCGCAGATTGCCGGCGATCCCGCGGCCGGTCGTGCGGCCGATCCGCGCACTGATCGCCTGGATGACGACCATCAACGGATAGGTCAGCAGGAGCGTCCATGCCAGGCGAAAGCCGAACCGTGTGCCTGCCTGCGCGTAGGTGGCGATGCCACTCGGATCGTCGTCCGCCGCCCCGGTGATGAGTCCCGGACCGAGCACTCTCCACAGCCGAGGCTTGCTGGCGCCCACCACTGAGGCTGTCGATGCGGAAGATTTTCTCATGGGCATGTTCCGGCCTTGCTAAGCGCCCCCTCGAGCCAGGTTTCCAGCGCCCGATCCAGAGGAATCCTCAGTCTTCCGTCCTGCGCTCGCCGCGGATGTTCATGATCGCCAGGCAGCCTTGCAGCAGGACCAGCGCGTAGGCCTTGGCGTGCAGCCCCCACACGACCCAGAGAACATTGCTCAGCAGGAACAGCCAAAACCCAAGCCGACGGCGTGCCTTGAGGCGCGAGGCGACATACCAGGCGGCCGTCACGGTGACGAGCATCGCAGGCCATTGGAGCAGATCGAGGAATGCCACGCTGGTGAGCTGGTTAGCAACCCTCGGACCTGAGGCTTTGCGCTCGATTACCTAAAGCTGCGAGAGGACCGGCTCCCACAAGGCCACGCGAACGCCTGACCGTGAGCGGTAGCCGGGCAAGCTGCTACAATGACGCGCCGGGACCAAGCGTTTAGGCTACGGGCTCATGAGCATTCCAACGGAACCCATTGGCAGCCTTCCGCGGCCTCGTGCGCTACTGGAAGCCATCGCCAATGCGGGGGACGGCACCGATCCGGCACTCGATCCGCTCTATGACGCGGCCGCCCGCGACACCATCGCCCTTTTCGAGGCTACCGGCTCGCCAGTCATCACGGACGGCGAGCAGAGGAAGTATCACAACTTCTGGACCTATAGCGTCCAAGGACTCGAAAACACGCGTCCCGACGGATTCAGAATTCCCTTCGCTGCGGGCCATGTCCGGCGCATGCCGCGCCTGACGGCCGGTCCGTTCAAGTATCGACGCTATGCCGACCGGTATCTTCGCGCAGCCCAGCGATACACTCGCGTGCCCCTCAAGCAGGCGGTCATCGCCCCTTCTGCGCTGAGCCTCATGTATCCAGAGGAAGAGCTGCCGGGGTATGCGCGCGAGTCCTTCATTGATGACCTGGTCAACGAGCACATCACCGAAATCCGCCGCTGCCTGGAAGCCGGTGCGCACGCGGTTCAGATCGACTTTACGGAGGCACGCCTTGCCGTCAAGATCGACCCCACGGGCCCGCTCCTCGCAAGCTTCATGGACATCAATAACCTAGCGCTTTCGTACCTGTCAGCGACCGAACGCGCGCGCGTGGGAGTGCATACCTGCCCGGGCGGGGACCGGGATTCCACCCACAGTGCGGATGTGGACTACGCGGACCTGCTTCCAACCCTCTTCCAGCTCAACGTCAATCACTTCTACGTCGCCCTCGCGGGCGAGCCGGACCGTATACGCGTCCTGAAGCTCATTCGCGAGCACCTGCGCCCCGCTCAACGTGTATTCGTAGGAGTGGTCGCCCCGATTGACCCGCACATCGAGACCGCCGAGGAGGTTCGGGACCGGGTGCTGCAGGCTGCGCAGTTCATTCCCGTTGAGCAACTGGGCACGACCGATGATTGCGGCTTTGCGCCTTTTTGCGATGACACCTCGACCAGCCGGGAAGCCGCGTTCGCGAAGATCCGCGCTCGGGTGACCGGCACGGCACTCGCTGAAAAGGCCTTGGGGGCGTGAGTGGCAGAGAGTGACGATGAGGAAAAGCGGTTGCGAGCCGCGGCGCTCAAGAACGTAGAGGGAATTCTGATCGCGCGGCAACGTGCCGAGCGCGAGCTCATCGCCGCCAAGGAGACGCTGGAGCGCAGGACAGAAGAGCTTCAGCAGCAGCGCGAGTGGTTCGAAGTCACGCTCGCCAGCATCGGTGATGCGGTGATCACGACCGATGTTCAAGGATGCGTCACCTTTCTCAATCCCGTGGCGGAGACGATGACGGGCTGGACGCACCGGGAGGCTCATGGGCAATCTCTTCTGAAGGTGTTCCAGATCATCAACGAGGATACCCGCCAGCCGGCGGAGAACCCAATTGATAGAGTCCTGAAGACAGGGCGTGTCGTCGGTCTCGCCAACCACACTGCGCTGATCGCGCGCGACGGCACAGAGCTCAGCATCGAGGACAGTGCTGCCCCCATCCGCAACCCACACGGCGATATTGCCGGAGCCGTGATGGTGTTTCACGACGTCACGCGCCGACGAAAGGCTGAACGTGCGTTGCGCGCAAGCGATGAACGGTTGCGGGCCGTATTCGCCCAAGCCGCTGTAGGCATTGCGATCGTGGACCTCGACGGGCGCTTTCGGGAGGCGAACCACAGATTCTGCACGATCCTCGGATACTCGGCCGAAGATCTTCGCGAGTGGACATTTCTGCAGCTCACGCACGGCGACGACGTTGCCGCAACCGAGAAAAGCGTTCGGCGCCTGCTGGATGGGGTGATCGAAAACTACACGCTCGAGAAGCGCTATGTACGCAAGGACGCAAGCCTCGTCTGGAGCAACACGACCGTGACGCTGCTCCGCGACGAAAGCGGCCAAGCCACGCAGTTCATCGGCATCATCGAGGACATTACGGATCGCAGGCAGGCAGAGGAAGTACGTAGCCGACTCGCCGCCGTCATCGAATCCACGGACGACGCCATCATCACCAAGACCCTCGATAGCATCATCACCGGCTGGAACCCCGGGGCCGAGCGGGTCTTTGGCTATTCGGCCGAGGAGACGATCGGTAAGCCCGTGACCATGCTGATACCGGCAGACCACGTCGATGAGGAGCCTGCAATCATCGAGCGCCTGCGGCGCGGCGAGCGCATCAATCACTACTCGACGGTCCGTCAGCGCAAGGATGGGGTGCTGATCGACGTGTCGCTGAGCGTCTCGCCAATAAAGGATTCAACAGGCCGCATCGTGGGTGCGTCGAAGATCGCTCGCGACATCAGCCTGCAGAAGCGTGCCGAGGATGCGCTGCGCGAGCAGACGCAGATACTGGAGCTGCTCGACACCGCAGGGAAATCCATTGCCTCGCAGCTTGACCTGCAGAGCATATTGCAGACCGTCACGGACACCGCCACGCAGCTGACGGGCGCACGATTCGGCGCGTTCTTCTATAACGTAGTCAACGAGTCGGGCGAATCCTACGTTCTCTATACACTCTCCGGCGCGCCCCGGGAGGCCTTCGAGAAATTTGGGTTGCCTCGCAATACCCCCGTGTTCCGCCCCACTTTCATGGGCGAGGGGATCGTTCGGTCTCCAGACATCACACAGGACCCGCGCTACGGCACGATGGCACCGCATCGAGGCATGCCACAGGGACATCTGCCCGTACGAAGCTACCTGGCGGCCTCTGTCATGTCCCGCTCCGGAGAGGTATTGGGCGGGCTGTTCTTCGGCCACCCCGACACCAACGTGTTCACCGAAAGAGCCGAACGCATTCTCAGTGGCGTGGCGGTGCAGGCAGCCATCGCGGTGGACAACGCCCGGCTGTACGAGGCCGCGCAAAGAGAGATCACACAGCGGGAGCGCGCCGAGGCTGCCCTGCGCGAAACCGATAGACGCAAGGACGAATTTCTGGCGACGCTCGCGCATGAGCTCCGCAATCCGCTCGCGCCGATACGTCAGGCTGCGCTGATATCCAAGGCGGCCGGCGCAACGGACGCCCAGAAACGCTGGAGCCATGATGTCATCACCAGACAGGTGCAGCACATGTCATTGCTGCTCGACGACCTGCTGGAT
>FTJO01010185.1_pt3 | contig 10781 bp, 8 predicted proteins | sample 1658761 | NCBI WGS metagenome assembly FTJO01 (sample SAMEA3914852, study PRJEB12502) | metagenome | biome: forest; material: soil | place: USA | collected 2011-06-22 | depth 0.3 m | reverse complement strand
ACTGGCGCGGCCTGGACGACCGGAACGGCCGCGCTTGGCGTGCGGAAATGCGTGATGACCGGTATCTCGAGCGCCAGCGCCAACGCTTCAATCGCGGCGCCACCCTGCGTCAGTCCTACTGCGAGCATCCCAGCGCGCCGAACGGTTTCGATCACGCTTCGTACCTCCGCAACGTCGGGCTCGTGCGGAAGCAGATTGAGGTCCAGACAGACGGGGGTTCGTTCGAAGAATTGCGGCGCCGTCGCAGTGCGCCCGGTGAGCTCGTCGAGGATCGCTCCCGGGTCGGTGGTGCGAACGCGGACCTGCACCAGTCCCACTTGACCGAATCGGATTTCGATGGCTTGTTCGCGTATGACGTCGGCTGGCTTGTTCATCCGCAAGATCGTTTTATCGGCGCCCGGGGGGACTGAAGGCTCGCGAAAACCGCGCAGTCTACCGGGACACGGCCCCGCACGCGAGCGGTAGAATCGGCCGATGCACAAGAGCCAACTCGCCGGGTTCATCATCGACTGCGAACGCACCGCGCCGGAGCAAGCGGCCAAGTTCTGGAGCGCCGCGCTCGGTATGGAGGCAAGTGCATTTCCGCCGCCCGAGGGCGACCTCTACGTGAAGCTGAAGGATCCCAACAGCGAGATCAACATCGAGGTGCAGAACGTCGATCACCCGAGCCGCGTGCACTTGGACATCGAGACCGACGACATCGACGCCGAGGTTCGCCGTTTGGAATCCCTGGGAGCGCGCCGGCTACAGCAGGTACGGACGTGGTGGGTCATGGAAGCACCGACGGGGCACCGCTTCTGCGTCGTGCGCGCAGCCTCTCCCAGCTTTGAGAAAACCGCGCACGAATGGCCGTGACGGGCGGTCCGCGATCCGCTGCGCGGCGTCGGGCTTCGATCTGCCCTGCGCCGCGCAGCTCGTGACGACGGCGCGATTACTGGGCGGGCGGGGCCTGCGGACGCGGCATCTTCGCCATCGCATCCTTGCAGCCGGCGCTCAATTTGTCGGAATTGGTGCGCAGGCATTGGAACATCTCACGGCCTTGCTTGTCGCCGCACAGGGTCTTGCTATCGGCGGCGCAGGCGTTGCGCATCGCTTCGCGCGCGGCCTGCATTTCCGGTGACGGAGCCGGTGCATCCTGGGCCTGCACGGCCACGGCGCCCAGGAGCGATGCGGCGAGAATCAATGATGCCAGTTTCATGGAATTCCCCTCTTTGTAACTAAGTGTCGATGTCGAGACGACCGCTGTCAGAAAGCGATCGTTGAGCTGGGCGATCATAGCGCCCCAACCCTTACCGGACCGAGAACCTCAGAACCTCGTCCGCGTCCCGGTCGGGCGCCAGCGTTGTCGTGACCGTCGTGATGTCAACGATCTTGCTGAGCCAACTGCCGCAGCGCCTGCTCGAACACCTCGACTGGCTGACCGCCCTGGATCAAATGACGGTCGTTGACTATGATCGAAGGCACAGCGTGAATGCCGTGATTCAAATACAGCTGCTCGCGCTCGCGCACCTCGTCGGCAAACTCATCGGAGGCTAGTATCTGCTTGGCGCGGCCGGCGTCGAGCCCAACTCCGGCGGCTATTTCCACCAACACCTCGTGGTCGCTGGGGTCGAGTCCTTCGGTGAAGTAGGCCGTAAACAAGGCGTGCTTCAACTGCGGCTGGCGCCCCTCTATCTCGGCCCAATGCAACAGCCGATGGGCGTCGAAGGTGTTGTAGATCCGTGTACGCTTTTCCAGGTCGAACCGGAAGCCCAGTTCGGCCCCGCGCGCGCGAATCATCTCCTGACTGCGCTCGATCTGCTCGGGCGTCGAACCGTACTTCTCTTCGATGTGCTCGACGATGTCCTGCCCTTCCAGGGCCATGTTCGGGTTCAGCTCGAAGGGCTGGAAGTGCAGCTCCGGGGAGATCTCGCCGCCCAGTTTGCCGAGCGCGGCTTCCAGGGATTGCAGCCCGATCACGCACCACGGACAGGACACGTCGGAAACGAAATCGATTTTCATGCGGACGCTCATTGCCGCCCTCACTTATCTGCGCGCCGGGAATTCGAGGTAGCTGTCACTATACCACCGGATTTTCACAGGGACTTTGGCGTCCTCCAGCGACTCGTCGCTGACGTCCGTGCCGGTGCCGTAGTTGATCTGCTGATCGGCGCGCTTGTTGACGCCCAGGATGAGGATCAGCCGGTTGCCGGCCTCGAGTTTGCGGCTGGTGAGCCGCTCGCTCTTCAGAATCACCTGCTGCCGCTCCCCGGCCTTCAGGAGACGCCGGTGAGTGCGATCCCGGGCATAGCTGGCGCGGATCTGGTAGGCAGGCGCAAACAGCCGCACGTAATCGCCCCCCGGCAGCAGCTCGTACAACGACACGGTCAGGTCCAGGTCCATTTTGTTGACCGTAAAGTCCAGATGCAGGGTGAACAGTCCATCGAGCTCGACGGTGCGTGACATGGGATCGCTCACGAATGCCACGCTGTTGTGCGGCGGGAGGGTTTTCAGCACCAGCTCCGGCGGCGGGCGCCAGTCGGCATCGGCACGATCGGCCAGGTTGACGGTCTGGGCGACGAAGCGCGACTCCGAACCCTTGCGTGCGCCGAGGCGGTGAGTGTCGCCGGCAGCAACGGTTTCGAGGTACAGCTTCATCGAACCCCGGGCCATCGTCTCGACCGAAGCCGCGTGCCGCCATTGATTGGCCCCCATGACCTCGAAGTTGACTCCGCGCGCCAGCAGCTCGGGGCGTTTCCCGCCCTTGAGCACATGGTCGAACCACTGATAGCGCAAGTCATTGAGATCGATCTGCGCGGCCGGGTCGATCGGGTAGCCCTGCAGCACTTGAGGAGGATCACGCTGCAGCGTCGTCTCGTCGTAAGGTCCGATGAGCAGAGTCTGGTTCGCGCGTGGGTTGAAGTGCGCCAATTGGCTGAAGAAGTACAAAGTGCCGGGCGCGGAGCGGTCGTAGTAGCCGGTTACCGCCAGCACCGCAACGCCGACGTGCGCGAACTCCTGGCCGACCGGGACCATCGACTGCCAGAACCGGTCGTAGCTGGGATGGTTCAGCCAGCGGCGGAAAAAACGGTTCTGCACGCCGTGCAGCCGGTCCAGGTCCCGATAGGGCTTGCCACTGGTGTACCAGTTATTGTCCAGGGCGCGCCAGGGAGCCTCATCGTCACCGGCTGACTCCGGGGACCCATTGCCGCCGACCATCGACAACGCCCAGCGGTAGGCGGAGTTGTGAAAGATGCCGCCTTCCGTCGGAGCATCGATTCCCGGGCCGGTGGTGGAGATGGTCGCGATCGCTTTGAGCGCGGCGGGCGGTTTCTTGGCCGCGGCCCATTGCGTGTACGCACTGTACCCGGAGCCATACATTCCGACGCGGCCATCGCTCCAGCTCTGCTTCACGATCCACGCGATCACCGCGCGGGCATCCTCGCCATCATGCTGGTACGGGATGACAGGGTCCGTACTCTTGAACTTGCCGCGAGTGTACGCAACGACGCCGATATAACCATGAGCGGCACATTCGCGGGCGCGGTTCTGAGCAGCGACCACATTGGTGAACTCGAGCAGCGTCGGCAGCGGCTTGGCGGAGTCTCGCGGGCGCACGATGATCGCGGATAGAGTCACACCGTCGTCAGTTTTGATCAGAACGTCGCCCTCGTTCACGTAGCGGCGCGCCTCATCGTCGGCATCGAGCTGGGCGACTACCGGAGCGAAGTTCCGATACGCATCCAGTGTCAGATAGGCCCAGATCAGCTCGAGCGCTCCCGGCAGCGTCAGCTTCCCCTTCGCCCGGCTCTGATCGAACGATTTCTGCAAGCCCTCTTGGATTGTCGTCACCGGCGTGGCGAGCCAGCCGCCGACTTCGAACGCGTCACGATCGCTCAACTTCGGAACGACATCGTGATAAGACTCGGCGAACGCCTGTGGAAACGGCACTTTGTCATTCAGCTCGCGTGCCCGCGCGCGGATATACATGTCGTACAGGACTGCCCGTGTGACCGGGCGGCCCGCATCCTTGCTTCGCCTGCGCTCGCGCAACGACTGCCGTGACGCGTAAGCAGAGGCAGGATCGCCCGATACCAGCTGCAACGCCGACAGGTTGTTCAGATATCGCTCCGAGTCCTTTTCCTGATAGACGGGCAGGACTCTCGTCGCCAGATCGCGCATCGCCGCCGGCACGGCGGGATCGCCGGCGCTCGGCGGTGCGCGGAAATCGAACTCCTGGGCCGCGGCCCAGCGTGGGGTGAATCCCAACAGCAGGAATAGACAAAGCAGCCGCGGAATCTGCACCCTCATCGCCGCGCCACCGCCGGCGTTTTCCGGACCGCCCGCGCATCGCTTGCTTTGTCTTCGACCTGCCTTTGGAGCACCGGATCTTTGATGAGATGCAGAACCTGCGAGAAGAACGGATCGCGAGACTGTGTAGCGCGGCCTATGTGAATGACCGCCGTCTGCGCGAGCTCATGTGTAAAGACAGCCATGACCCGCTCCAGCGCTTCGTCGTCGAGCGACCCGAATGTGTCGTCGATGAGGACCCAGGGCGGCGCCTGGAGGGTGACGCGTGCGAAGGCCAGGGCCAGTTGCTCATCCTGGCTCAGCTCCTGGTCCCAGCGGCGATTCGTGTCCAGCAGCGGCGCCAGGCGATCGAGCCCCAGGCGGCGCAACGCGCTCGCGAACGCGGCATCGGAGAAACCGTCGACCTTGAGCGGATACGCCAGTACCTCGCGCAGAGTGCCGCGTGGCAGATAGGGAGTGCCGCGCGGGATGTACAGGATCTGCTCGTCTTTGGGGCGCGTGACCCGGCCGGCGCCCCATGGCCACAATCCGGCCAGAGCCCGGAACAACAATGTCTTGCCGGTACCCGGCGCGCCCACGATCAGAACGCGCTCGCCGGCCTTGATGAGGACACTCTTCTCCTTGAGCATGTCGCAGCCACCCGCGGAGGCGATCTCCAGCGCCTCGATGGCCATTGACCCGGCAGGCCCCTCTGCATAGCTGATACGGCTCTCGAACTCCTGCTGCTCCTCGCCGGTGGCCAGCGTCTCGCGGAAGCTTCCAACACGCAGCAGCGTCGCCCGCCAGTCGGCGATGACACTGAAATTGTCGACGAACCAGCGCAGCGATCCCTGCGCTTGCGTGAATGCGGCGGCCGCCATCATCAGGCCGCCGAACGAGATCTTGCCTGCGAAGTAGATCGGAGCGGCGACCAGGATCGGCGCCACGATGGTGATCCAGCCGAAGCCGGCCGTCACCCAGGTGAGGTTGGTGAGCCCGGTGACCAGGCGGCCGGTCGCCGCGAGCACGTTGCCCAAGTGCAGTTCCACCCTGCGTCTCTCGTCCGCCTCACCCGAGGCGAGGGAGATTCCATCGAGATGTTCGTTGATCCGCACCAGCGAGAAGCGCAGATCCGCCTCGCGCGCGTAACGTTCGGCATTGCGCCCGACCAGGCTGCCGCCGACCCAGTAGGTCACGAGCGAGCCCAGCGCCGCGTACAGGATGGCGGCCCACAACATGAACCCGGGCACGCCGTAGTCCCGGTCGTCGAAGCGGAAGCTGAAATCGGTAGACAGTCCCCACAACACGCCGGCGAAGGTGATGAACAGGACCGACGCCTGGAACAGCCCGACACCCAGATCGGCCGTCAGGTCGCACAACTTGCGTGCATCCTCGTGCATGCGCTGATCCGGGTTGATCCCCATGGGACCGCCCGCGTTGGCGAGCCAGAACGCGCGCCGCGGCTTCATCCAGTCGCGCAGCAGATCCTGCACCAACCCTTCGCGCAGGCGGATCTTCAGGGTCTCGACCAGCCAGCGTTGCGCGACTCCCAGGACCAGCAGGAACCCGGCGATGATGAAGAACACCCCGAGCTGCAGCACGAAGTCCTGCAAGTCCCGCCGCGAGAGCGCATCGTAGAAAGGCTTGTTCCAGCTGTTGAGCCGGATCTGCCCGTACGCCGTGACGGCCACGACCAGGAAGATCCCGAAGATCAGAGCGAACAGCGGCCCCCGCAGCGGGGGCACGAAAATCGCCCGGATCATGGCGCCAAACTGTTGCGTCAGACGCGACTGCGCCGCCGGCGGGTCGGTCGACTTGTCCGGAGGCTTGGTTGTCGTCGGTGTCGTCATCGATGCTGCATGGCCTGCCGCCGCGCCGCGACGCACGAGATGAGCGCCGCGTAGCTCCACGCAAGATGTTTGCCGGAAGTCTGCACTCCCGTGGACTTGTCGAATTGTTCCGACAACTCCCCGCCGGGTGGAGTGAACTCCTGCACAGTCTGGAGAAACGCATCCCCGCGTTGCAGCCAGCGTTGCGAATCCGTGACGCCGCGAGCCGCCCGGAAGCAGAACTCCGCGGCCCCGAGAGTCGAGAAGTAATAGGCGCCGCCGGAATAGTAGACGTCGTTGGCGTAACGTCCCATCGCGACCCCGCGCCCGGCGGGCCGGTGATGATTGATGGAGTATGCCTGCTCAAACAGCGTTTCGAGCCGCTCGAGAGTCGCATGCATGCGAGGGTCGTGGACCGAGTGAGTGCCGTCCGCGCGTGCCGCGTGAATCGCAGCCAGTACTACCGCGATATCCAACTCCTTGGCCGCAGGTGAGCCGGAGCTCAGGACACGCGACCGGTAGTACCCTGCATCGGGTAGCCAAAACGCTTCCAGCGTACGCAGGATCTCGTCGCTTTCGGTCTGCAGAAGGTGCGCCTGACGGGCCTCGCCGATGCGCCCCAGCCATGCCGCTCCCTCGGCCAGCGCGGCGGCCGACACGCACAGCGTGTAGTAATGTTGGCCGCTCTCCTCTTCCCAGATGTCGAACGACGGCTCGCGCCAGTGCCCGGCCACGAATGAGAGGTCGGCGCGAATCAAGGCCGGGGCGCCGGCGAGGCGCGCCGCCCGATCGGCGCCGCCGCCAATCCAACGCAACAACGCCAGCGCACGCAACGCGGGGCCGTCGAATTGCGGCCGGGCCCAGCGGGAGATATCCAGCGTCCCGTCCGGATTCACGCGAGTCTCGGCCACTACCCTTGCACCGTGCGCAACGGCCAGATCGGCGTCGCTACGCACGTATTGCTTGAAGTCCTCCGCGATGCCGGCGCGCCAGGCCGGCAACTTTGCCAGCGTGCGGCCATCCAGGGCGCCGAGCGCCAGACTGAAGGCCACGAAATCGGCGACATGCCCGAGCGCCTCCTCGCCCACGGCGCCCGATTCCAACAGCAGGCGTAAAGCGTCGATCACGACCGCGGAGTCGCGAAACCAATGGAAAAAGTAATCCGGGTCGGGATCGTACGCAGCCAATACGGGCGAGGCGACAATCGAGCCCTTGACCGGACGGACGACTTGCCCGAATCCCGGTCGCGACTTGACGAGCGTCACCGGCGAGACGCTCTGCAGCATGGCGTGCGCCGAATACCGGTACTGCCGCTCGAGCCAGCGATTCAATGGCTCCGGCGGTTGCGCTGCTTGCTTCACTAGCAGTTCAGCGCCGGAGCCACGAATCCGAGCCTGCGCAGGCCGGTCTGCACTTCCGGCACGCTCATGAACAGCTTCCACAGCAGCCCGGTGCGGTAGTTCTCCATCATGATGATGATGGGGCCCTGATCGATGGCGAGATAAGTGTCGGCATACCAGTCGCGCCGCTCACAGAATGCGTCAGTGAAGCCATAGCGGCCCCAGAGACGATCGCCGTGCACGGTCAGAAAATGGCGCGCGGCCTCCATCGATTCCCGCGGAGTGTAGGCAACGCTCGCGAGGGCGGCTGTCGGAGAGATCGTACCGTTGTCGTTGTCCGGCGCGTGCGCCGCGTAGCCATCGGGATCGTCGCTCGCCGTCAAACCCCAACAGGCCACGCTGTAGCCTTCGTGGCCATGCGGGTTGGCGACACAGTGAGCGTGATTGATGCGGGCGTGGCGCACGTTCAGATCCCAATAGTCCGCATACCTGTCCCGCAACCCGCGCGGGTCCAGGCCGCAGAACGAATAGTGAGCAAAGAACAACGGCCCGCCGCAAGGCATTCCCAGCGGCAGCTCGATCCCGTAATACGACTTGCCGTTGAGAAAATCCCGGCCGTTCGCAAATCCGCGGTGATAGGCGATCGGGTCGATCGCGTAGCGGGGCGAGGCGGCCGCCAGGACGTAGGTGATGAGGCATTCATTCCAGCCGCGGATCTCGTGATCCATCGCCCAGCCGTGGTTGGGGCTCCAGTGCCAGTACAGCAGCGGCCGGCCGCCCTGCGTAAACCAACTCCACTCGACTTCCTCCCAGAGTGTGGTGATTCGCGCCCGCACCGAGGACTCGAGCGGTGTATCGAAACCGAAGTACCGCCGGGCGCACAACAGCCCCATGCACAGGAATGAAGTCTCGACGAGATCGGCCCCGTCATCCTTGCGGCCGAAGGGAATCGTCTCGCCGGTCCGGCCGTTCATGAAGTGAGGAAAGACGCCGTGGTAGCAGCGTGCGCGCAGCAGCAATGCCAGCATTCGATCGAGGCGCTCGAGTGCCGCTTCGCGTGTGATCCAGGCCCGCTCGACCGCGACGATCAGCACCATCACGGCGAAGCCTGAGCCGCCGACGGCCACCAGATCGTCGGCCGGTCCGCCCCGAATCGTGCGCCGATCCGGTGCAAGGCCGCTGCTCGGGTCGGCCCCGTCCCAGAAGAAATTGAAAGTTTGTCGCTGGATCAGCTCGAGCAGGTCGTCATCCGCGAGCGCCGCAGCCTTCGCCGGGACCGGCGCCGCAACCTTTACCGCCGACAGTTCAGGCACTCAACGACTCCTTTGGTTACTGCCACTCGTTATGATGGTAAGCCTTTTTTGCCACGGAGCGGACTTGATGAGCCGGATCGAAACCCTGTTGGCCAGAATGACCCTGCCGGAAAAGCTGGGCCAGCTCACGATGACGGCTGCCGGGTACGCCGTGACCGGCCCGATCATTGCCGGGGATTCCACCGAGTCCATCAAGGCCGGCACCATCGGTAATCTGCTGAACCTGGTCGGCCCCGGCCCGGTCCACGAGCTGCAGAAACTCGCTGTGGAACAGTCACGCCTGGGCATTCCTCTGCTCATCGGACTCGATGTCATTCACGGTCATCGCACGTTGTTTCCGATTCCTTTGGCCGAAGCGGCGCTGTTCGACCCGCAAGTTTGGGAACGTACGGCGCGAGAAGCGGCGCGTGAAACCGCAGCTGACGGTCTCGCTATGACGTTCGCTCCAATGCTCGACGTCTCGCGCGATCCCCGCTGGGGCCGTACTGCGGAAGGACCTGGAGAGGACCCCTGGCTCGCAGTGCACATGGCCGCAGCCAAGGTACGCGGGTTCCAGGGCGAGGACTTGGCTTCAGGGGAAGCGGTGGCGGCCGTAGCGAAGCATTTCTGCGCTTACGGTCCCGTGAACGCGGGACGTGAATATGCCTCGGTCGACATTTCCGAGCGGACCTTGCGCGAAATCCATCTTCCGGGATTTGAGTCGGCGGTGCGGAGCGGTGTGGTCGCGATCATGCCGGCATTCACCGATCTCGCGGGAATCCCGATGACGGCGCACACGGCACTATTGCGTGGGTATCTGCGCGATGAGTTGGGCTTCGATGGCGTGTTGGTCAGCGACTACAACGCCATCGGCGAGTTGTTGCGGCACGGCGTGGCGGCAGACCTGGCGGACGCGGCGGCGCTTGCTTTGAAGGCAGGTGTGGATATCGACATGATGTCCGACGCCTATCGGCGCGGATTGCCGGTCGCTCTGAAGCGAGGCACGGTCACGATGGAAGAGATCGACGTCTCCGTGCGCCGCGTGTTGCTGCTGAAGGAGCGGTTAGGTCTGTTTGACGATCCTTATCGGCGTGGCTCCCGGAAAGAATCAGCAGCAACGCTGGCCTCGCGTCTGGAACTGGCGCGCGAGGTCGCACGCCGGGCCGTCGTGTTGCTGGAAAACAAGGACGGAACGCTGCCGCTGAAGAAATCTCTGCGGCGCCTGTCGGTCATCGGACCACTTGCGGATGCCGCAGAGGAAATGCGCGGACCCTGGTGGGCTGCCGGCGAGCCGCAAGCGCAGGTCAGTGTTCTGGCGGGACTGCGTCGCGGGCTGCCCGATGTCGAACTGCGCCATGCCGCCGGAGTTGCCATCAACGGTGACGATCGCAACTCCATCGCCGGCGCAGTCGAGCAGTGCGAGGGAGCCGATGCGATCCTCCTGTGTCTCGGTGAAGGCGCAACGATGAGCGGCGAGGCGGCCAGCCGGGCATATCCGCAGTTGCCGGGCCAGCAGCGGGCCCTGGCGGAGGCCGTGTTGGATCGCGCCCATGCGCTGGCGATTCCGGTGGTGGTGGTGTTGTTCAGCGGCCGGCCGCTGGTGATTCCATGGCTCGCGGAGCGGGCCAATGCGCTGCTGGCGGCATGGTTTCTCGGCAACGAGGCCGGCAACGCGCTCACCGACGTTCTGACGGGAAAGGTTTCCCCGAGCGGGCGGACCCCGATCACCTGGCCGCGGGCGCTGGGGCAGGTTCCGATTTATTTCGGCCAGCGGCCCAGCGGCCGGCCCGCCGATCCGAAGGATCACTTCACTTCGAAGTACCTGGACGTCCCGAACGAGCCGCTCTATCCGTTCGGCCACGGCCTGAGCTACGGCCGGTTCACGTATACCAACCTGCGCGTGACGCCCGAGTCCGTGCAGGAATCCTCCACCCTCAGCATTCGCGTCGATGTCACTAACGAAGGCCTCGCCGCCGCCGAGGAGACGGTGTTCTTATTTACTCACGACAAAGTCGCCACCGTGGCGCGGCCGCTTCTGGAACTGAAGGGTT
>FTJO01001232.1_pt1 | contig 10785 bp, 9 predicted proteins | sample 1658761 | NCBI WGS metagenome assembly FTJO01 (sample SAMEA3914852, study PRJEB12502) | metagenome | biome: forest; material: soil | place: USA | collected 2011-06-22 | depth 0.3 m | reverse complement strand
CGCAAGGACGGCTTCCACGTCAACGGCGAGGTCTACCTGGAACTCGAGGGTTCGACTCCGGCGACGATGGCCAAATCCGTGGGATTCGGCGTGGTTGAGTTCGCAAGCGAATTTCAGCGGCAAAAGCCGGATGTCGTGCTGCTGATCGGAGACCGTTACGAGGCGCTTTCGGCTGCCATCGCGGCCGCCTACATGAACATCTGCATCGTTCATGTGCAAGGCGGCGAGGTATCCGGCTCAATAGACGAAAGCGCGCGGCATGCCATCAGCAAGTTCGCCCAGTTCCATTTTCCCAGCACGCCACGCGCGGCGAACTATCTGCTGCGAATGGGTGAGTCGCCGCAGAGCATCCTGGGCGTGGGTTGTCCGGGAAGCGATATCGCCCGGCAACTGGATCGTGCCTTTGCCGCGGGCGCGATCAACGATTCGGGTAGTGGCGCGCGGATCGACGTCGAGAAGCCGTTCGTGCTGGCCGTCTTCCATCCGATCACGACGGAGTATGGCGGCGAGCGCCGGCAGATGGAGGAACTGCTGCAGGCTCTGGATGCGGTGCGGGTCCAGACCATTCTGCTGTGGCCGAATATCGACGCGGGCGCCGATCACATCAGCAAGGCGGTGCGCGTGTTCCGCGAGACTCACAAACCGGCGTGGCTGAGGGTTCTCACGAATCTGGACCCGGAGCTTTATCTGAAGGTTCTGGCGCGTACGGTGTGCGCCGTCGGCAACTCCAGCAGCTTCGTGCGGGACGCCGGTTACTTCGGCACGCCCGTGGTCCTGGTTGGAGGGCGGCAGAACGGACGCGAGCGAGAGCGGCATGTCGTGACGGCCGAACCGATCGCGGCAGAAGTTGCGGCGGCCACAAAATCGCAAATAGAGCATGGCCGGTACCCGCCGAGTTCCCTGTATGGCGATGGGTATGTCTCCGAGAAGATTGCGGACGGGCTCGCGCGACTGACCCCTTACGTGCAGAAGCGCCTGCATTACATCCACGATACGGATGCAACGGCGGCACAGGGCGGAGGCAGGTCGAGTGCGTAAGGTCGTGTATCTGGGACCCGACGAGGGTCGCGTCGTGGTTGCTGCGCAGCTTGGAGACGCGTATCGCGTCGTAGCTGCCGAGGCGACTGGGCAAAGTGTAGGCGATCAGCTGCGCGACGCCGACGCGTTTCTCGATGCGTCGATGAAAGTGCGCCTGACCCGGGCGATGCTTGCGCCGGCCTCCAAGCTCGGTCTGGTGGTCACGGCAACGACCGGCGCCGATCACATTGACGGCGAATACCTGCGCAGTCGGGACATTCCACTGCTTACGCTGAAGGGTCAGCAACAGATTACGGGCCAGTTGACGCCGGCGGCGGAGCTTAGCTGGCTGCTGCTGATGGCGTGTGCGCGCAAACTTCGCTCGGCGATTCATCACGTCGAGCAGGGTCAGTGGAACCGCGAGTTGTTTCCGGGTTCGATGCTGAAGGGTAAGACGCTGGGCCTGATCGGATGCGGGCGTCTGGGCAAGTGGATGGCTCGCTACGCGAACGCATTCGACATGCGGGTGCTGGGCTACGACCCGTTGAACGACGAATGGCCACAGTACCTGCACTCAACCGACCTGATGACGCTGATGCGCGAGTCCCAATTCATTTCCATTCACGTGCATCTGACGGAGCAGACGCGTCAGATGATCGGCGCGAAGGAATTGGCGGCGGTGCAGCCCGGCACCATCCTGATCAACACGGCACGCGGTGCCGTAGTGGATGAGGGTGCGTTGATCGCCGCGCTGGAGGACGGGCGGATCGGAGCGTTTGGCGTCGACGTCCTCGAGGGAGAGCCCGAGGTGACCGCCACGCGTCTGTGGCAATACGCGCAGACACACACCAACTGCATCATCACCCCGCATATCGGCGGTTTCAGTCCCGATGCGCTGTCCGTGGTCCTGCGATTCTCGGCACAACGGATCGCGGACTTCTTCAGAAAATAGTCATGGACTGTCCCGCCCTGGCCCACGAACTCGTCAGTGCTTCGATGCGGTGCGCATTCGGTATTCCGGGCGGGGGCCCCAGCCTCCAACTGGTCGATGCCCTGTCGCGCAACGGGGTGCGCTTCATCACCACCGGGCATGAGACGACCGCAGCGCTGATGGCGGCCGCGGCGTCACGGGCCGGCGCGGGCCTATCGGCTGCGATCGTCATCAAAGGTCCCGGCCTGATGAACCTCGCGCCGGGGCTGCTCTCGAACGCGTACGAAGGCTATCCCATGCTCTCGATAGCGGAAGCCTATCCGTCCGCGGGCGCCGGTGCCCGGCGCCACAAATGGCTGCCGCACGGCCAACTGTTGGGGACCTTCGCAAAGGGCGTCGGGTATTGGAATTCTCGGGGCGACTCGGTCGCAGGCAGCTGGGACCGGGCGACCGCGGAATTTCCTGGACCGGTACACCTGGAACTCGCGGACGGGCCCGGGGTCGAGTCCGGTGGGGATGAGCCGATCGCGGATGATCCGCTGGAACTGTTTGCAAGCGTGCGTGCCGCGCAGCGGCCGGCGCTGGTCGTCGGGTCGGTTGCACTGCGTGCGCCGTGGCGAGGCCTCCTGGAACGGCTGCAGATACCGATATTCACGACCGTCGCGGGCAAGGGCGCCATTTCCGAGCTGTCGCGTTTTGCGGCAGGCATCTACACCGGTGATGGCAAGGCGCCCACCCCCGAGAAAGTGTTGCTTCCGGAGGCAGACCTGCTTTTGGCCATCGGCGTGCGCGCCGGCGAGGTGTTGAATACCGCCTTCCCGAACGCCAGGTGTATTCGCATCGACACGCCGGCGGTCCGCATCGCAGGGGTGTTTCCGCCAAGCGACGCCGAGGGTGTTCAGTATCTTTCCGCTGGGGCCATCCGGGAACTGCTCCAGGACCTCGAGCGGCGCCAATGGGGTGAAGAGCGGGTGTCGGCCTGTGTTTCAGCACTGGCCGGGGCGCTCGACACTGGCGAATGGTCCGCGCCAGCCGCTTACCAGGCGGCGACCGCCGCGCTACCCGAGGCGGTTCACGTGCTCGACACCGGAAATTTCACGGTGGTCGGTGAGCACGTGCTGCGCGTGAAATCGGAACAGGAGATCGTGGGTACGCCGAACGGCCGCTACATGGGGTTTGGAATCGGTTACGCCCTGGGGACCGCCGTGGCCCGCCCCGACCGCCGGGTCGTGCTCTGGATCGGAGACGGCGGCATACGCGCGTTCTTCAGCGAGCTGAGTCTGGCAGTGGCGAATCGCCTGGACCTGCTCGTGATGGCGATGTGCGACGGCTATTTTGGCAGCATTCGCGGCAGGGCGATCGCCAACCGCTGGACGATCGAGCCGTTGCGGATGCAAGACCGGGAGATCGAGCGCATCGCCGCGGCGATGGGGCTCGACACCCACGTCTGCGAGCGTGTCTCTTCGCTGGAAGCAGTGCTGAAGCAGTGGCGCCTCAGCGGCGGTCCGGCGCTGATCCGCTGTAACTTTGATCCCGACACCTACGCTCGAGCGGCTGAGCTATTACGATGACTGGTGCACGCCACATACTCATAGTTGGAGCCGGCTCCGCAGGGCAGCGACACGCGCGCAATCTCGGCGCCCTGGGCTGCCGAATCAGCGCATTCGATCCCCGCGCCGACCGGTTAGAGGAGATCGGGAGGCAGCTTGCGCTGATCGGCAGGTACACCGCACTCGAGGAGGCGCTGGCAAGCGGGGAGTTCGATGGCTACGTCATCGCCTCGCCGCCTGCATTCCACGTCCCGCAAGTGCTCCAGGTCCTGGACCGGCGCTCCGGCTGGGTCCTGTGCGAGAAGCCGCTGAGCTTGAGTGCGCCGGAGTCGAGCAAACTCCGCCGCCATGCCGAGCGGATACTCCTCGGATATACCTACCGCTGGTGGCCGCCGATCCGCCGGCTGCGGCAACGCATGTTGTCCGGGGAAGTGGGCGCGATCCGTAACGTGCGATTCGTGATGAGCGCGCACCTTCAAGACTGGCACCCTTGGGAGAAGTACCAGGAATTTTTCATGTCGCGGCGCGAAATGGGCGGCGGCGCGCTGCTGGATGAGAGCCATTTCATCGATCTGATGTTGTGGTTCCTGGGCGCCCCGGCGAGCCTGTACGCTCAGGTGGACAAGATTTCGGACCTCGAAATCGACAGCGACGACAACGTCGATATCCTGGCTGCCTATCCGAACGGCACCCGCGTCAATCTGCACCTGGACCTGATCGGCCGGCCGCACGATCGCTCGATCACCATCGTTGGCGAGCAGGGCACCCTTGTCTACTCGTATGAGGAAAACGCGGTGAAGGTCGGCCACGAAGGCGCGCGCAAGTGGGAGGTTGAATCCTTCGACTGTGAGCGAAACGAGATGTTCGTGGGCGCCGCGCGGGAGCTTCTGGCGTTGATGTCCGGTGAGGTAAAGCAGGTCTCGTGCAGTGTGCAAGACGGAATCCGCACGCTCGAACTCGTCGATGCCTGCCGCGAGAGCGCGCTCACCGGGAAGTCAGTGGCGATCGCGCCATGATAGCGGGCAAGCGCGTCCTGGCCGTGGTTCCCGCACGTAGTGGCAGCAAGGGAATTCCCGACAAGAACCTGCAGGTCGTGGGCGGAGCGTCGTTGATTGCTCGCGCCGGGATGACCTTGCGGGCTTGTGCGAGCGTGGATCGGTCGATCATCTCGACCGATTCGGAACGGTACGCGCAAGAGGCACGCCGTCATGGGCTGGACGCTCCGTTCCTGCGCCCTGCGGCCTTGAGCACCGATACTGCCGGTGCGGTTGAGACGATGGTTCATGCAATCGAAGCCGCGGAATCGCACTATGGCGAACATTACGACATCGTCCTGATCGTGGAGCCGACATGCCCGTTGCGTCGCGCTGAGGATGTCGAGGGCGCGTTACGGCTGCTCGTCGAAAGCGGCGCGCAGTCCGTCGTGACGGTCAGTCGCGTGGATGCAAAGTTTCACCCGCATAAGATCCTCAAGATCGAGGGGGAGCGGCTGGCATTCCATGACCCGGCCGCCGCCGGCGTGACGGCGCGGCAATCGTTGGGGGCGCTGTATTATCGAAACGGCGCGTGCTACGCACTGACGCGTCCGTGCCTGATGGACTCGAAGGTCATATTCTCCGACGACACGCGTCCTTACGTAATAGAACGCGCGATAGTCAATATCGACGAGCCGCTCGAGTTGGATATTGCGCGATATCTTTCGAGTCCCGCGGATGCGGCGCAGCCGTGACGACTTCCGGGGACGCACGAGGCTGGCGGGAATCGAGGGGCTACCAGACACTCGTGCATTGGCGCGAGTGGTTGAGGAACCCTGAATATCGCGCGCGCGACCGCAAGGCCCGGGCCGATTTCCTCGAGTTTCGCGACCGGCGCGGCGGCACGGGCCTCAAACGCAACCTCGTCCCGAACGGTACGCCCGGCAAGACCGCGCTGATCGTCAGCCAGGCCTATTTGCCATTCGCGCGACTCGAAGCGCTCGTGATGAAGGCGTTGCAACTTGCGGGATTCAAGACCGTGGTCGTTGGCGAGCGCCGTTATGCGTTTCTGCGCTACGGCTGGCTGGCCGGAAATAGCGAGGTCCGCGCTTTCTCCGATTTCGATTCCCAGGGAGATCCACGGTGGGTCGAGGAGCAGATGAGTCGCCTGCAGGGTCTGCACGACTGGCTAGCCCTCGAGTATCAGGGTGTCCACGTCGGCCGGTTCACGATCGCCTCGGCGCTGCGGCACCTCAAGGTGGGGCAGTTGGATTTCGCCGCGGCTGCGACCCGGGAAGTGTTGGCGCGGATCCTGCGTTCCAGCGTGCGCAATGCGCTGGCTGCCGCGAAGCTGTTGCAGAGCGTGCAGCCCGATTGCGTGCTGCTCATGGATCGGGGCTACTCGGGACATGGAGAGATATTCGACCTCGCGCTCCAACAGGGTATCGACACGGTGACCTGGAACCTCGGCTACAAGAGCAACCGGCTCCTTTTCAAGCGCTACAACCGCGGCAATGAGCGGGAGCATCCCCTCAGCCCCTCCGCTACCACCTGGGAGCAACTGCTACGGATGCCGTGGAGTGCCGAGGACGGCGAAAAGATCCGCAAGGAGCTGTTCGACTGCTACGAGACGCAGGACTGGTTCAGCGTCGTGGGCACGCAGTTCGACAAGAAGATTCTCTCCCGGCACGCCACACGCCAGAAACTGGGCCTGGCGCCGGACAAGAAGGTCGCGGTCGTCTTTCCGCATATTCTCTGGGACGGCTCCTTCTTTTGGGGCGAGGATCTCTTCGAGGACTATACCCATTGGTTCGTCGAGACCATTCGGGCCGCTTGCGCCAACCCCAGGGTCGAATGGGTGGTGAAGCTGCATCCGGCCCACCTGGTGAAGGCGCAGCAGAACCAGGACAAGGGCAAACCCTCCGAGCTGGACGTGATCGAGTCGCGCATCGGTGTACTGCCGGCGCATGTGAAGCTGGTGCACCCCGAAACCGAGCTGAGCACCTATTCCCTGTTTGAGATCGCCGACTATGCGGTCACGGTCCGTGGCACCGTCGGCATCGAATCGGCGCTGTTCGCAATTCCGGTGGTGACGGCTGGCACCGGACGTTACGACCGGCGCGGCTTTACCGTCGACTCCACGACCCGCGCTGAATATTTGCAGAAACTGGCGTCTCTGGAGTCGTTGCCGCGGCTCTCCGAGGAGCAGGTGCGGATAGCGGAGCGGTACGCCTTCGGTGTATTTTTCTGCCGCCCGCTGCGCTTGTCGTGCGCATCGCTGGAATTCGAGCGCGACGCGATCGCCACGCCGAAAGTGACGATCCACTGTCAGACGCAGCGCCAATGGCGCGAGTCTCCCGACCTGCGCCAGCTCGCGCAGTGGCTCGCCGACGGCAAGGCGGAAGACATGTTCATGCCGCCCGCGCAATAACCCGAACCGCGGCCATGAGATCTGCCGGCAAAACTGCGCTCGCCGTACTGGCCTGTGGAGCGCTCGCGTATGCCCTGACGGCACGCCGGGCTCAGCCGCAACCCTTCACACGCCAGCTCGTCCCGATCACGGGGCCGCTCGCCGTCAGCCGCATCAATCCGCGCTATTTCAGCGATCCCGGCGGCAGGACCGTCTACCTCACCGGCTCGCACAACTGGGACAACCTGTTGGATCGTCGCGCCAATCCGCCGTTCGCCTTCAACGCGTACCTGGATTTTCTACAGGATCACAACCTCAATTTCATCCGGTTGTGGACGCGTGAGAGCGCGGCCCCGCGGACCGGGGACAGTTATCACGACACCTATCCGTTGGCGTACCTGCGTACCGGCCCCGGCGTCGCCGCGGACGGCCTGCCCAAATTCGATCTCACGAAGTTCGATCCGGACTACTTCGCCCGGCTGCGAGCCAGGGTGCAGCAGGCGCACGATCGCGGCATCTACGTGATGGTGATGCTCTTCCATGGCTTCAGCATCCAGAATAAAGGAGGCACGCGCGTCAATCCGTGGCCGGGCCATCCCTACAACGCACGCAACAACGTCAACGGGATCGACGGCGACGCGAACGGCAACGGGGAAGGCGAAGAGGTGCATTCGTTGGGGATCCCAGCCGTTACCGCGCTGCAGGAAGCTTACGTGCGTAAGGTGATCGACACCGTCGGCGACCTGGACGTGCTCTATGAGATCGCCAACGAGAGTCCCAGGAGTTCCGTGCAGTGGCAGTATCACATGATCCGCTTCATCCGCGATTACGAGCTCGGCCAGGGCCGGTACAACCCGATAGTCATGAGTTACATGTGGGACGGCGAGGGCAGTAATACGACCGATGCGAACCTGCCGCTGTTCGCCAGTCCGGCCGAGGCGGTCGCCCCGGGCCCGGGCAATCGCTCGGAATACAAACTCGATCCGCCCGCCGCCGACGGCGCCAAGGTGGTGTTCAGCGATACCGATCACATCTGGGGAAGCGGCGGTGACGCCGACTGGGTGTGGAAGAGCTTCCTGCGTGGGCTGAATCCCATTCTGATGGACACGCTCGGGGACCCATCGCTGGAGCCTGCCCGGCGGGCGATGGGGCAGACCCGCACGGCCGCGAGCCAGATCGGACTGGCAGGCATGCGGCCCAGGGGCGAGCTGGCCTCGAGCGGCTACTGCCTGGCCAATGCCGGTATCGAATATCTGGTCTACGCGCCAACGGATTCAATTCCGCTCGAGTCGCGCCTGCGGCGGTGGTTGAAGTCGGCGCCGGTGCTGTGGAGGTTTGCCAGCGTCTCGCAACGGATTCGCTCCGTGGTGAAGCTATCCGTAGAGGTGGATCTCACGCAGGCACCGCAGCCCTTCGCGGTAAGTTGGTTTAACACGCTGTCGGGCCGCTTCGAGCCGGCCGGCCAGATCGCCGGCGGGCACAAGACCGTTCTCACCGCGCCCCGCGCGGGCCCCCTGATACTCCACCTCGTGCGTCAGGAATAGGACTTGGCGAGCGGGCGCAGCGTGAGATTCGTCAGTTCGGCGGTGCGTGGCAGACACAACGAATTCGACACCGCAACGGCGACGTCCTCTGGCTGGAGCAACACCGCGGGATCGTATTTCCGGTTCTCGGATCGGTATAACCGTTCGATCGTCGGTGTTGCGGTGCGTCCGAGGAACACACTCAGGACACGGATGCCGTCCACGTTGACTTCGTCTCTCAGGCTGTCGGCGATCGCCCGCAGCGCATGCTTGCTCGCGGCATACAGGCCGACGTGCGCGGTCGCGCTGATCCCCTGGCTGGAGTTGATGAAGACGATCTGGCCGCGGGCCGACTTCAATCGCGGCAGCAGTAGCTGTGTCAGAAGGTACGGAGCCCTTACGTTCACCCGGTACAGTGCATCCAGGTCCTCGACCGGTGCGATTTGCAGCGCGCCGGTTGCGTGCATGGCGGCGCTGTGCACCAGAATGTCGATGGCGCCAGCCTCACGGGCGAGGAACGCCGTGGTCGCCTTGATGGCCTCTGCGTCGTCCAGATCCGTGACACACGTCAACATGCGCGCGTCCGAGGCAGCGGCGCGAGCCTGATCGGCCACCAGTTGCAGAGAGGGGAGCGAACGTCCGAGGATGTAGACGATGGCGCCTTGCCGGGCGAAATTCAGTGCAATGGCGCGCCCGATGCCCGAGCTGGCGCCAGTGACCACAGCGGTTTTTCCCGACATCGATTCCATGCACCGTCTCGCTTTGCAATCTCATTCTGCATGACTTATACAACCTGTGCCATGACCGTCGTCAGCGGGCATTTGGCATAATCGGAAATAATAGGAAGCGCAGTCGTCATGCTCGGAAGAATTGCAGGAGTGGGCGCGCTGCGCGCCGGTGACCTCGTCGAGGTGCTTTCGGAGCAGGAGATCCTTGGCACGCTCGACTTGCACGGCAAGCGCGACTCGTTGCCATTCATGCCGGAGATGCTCAAGTACTGCGGACGGCGGTTTCGGGTCGCACGGGTGGCTCACAAGACGTGCGACACCGTCAATTACTCAGGCATTCGCCGCGTGGACCGCTCCGTCCATCTTGAGGGGCTGCGGTGCGACGGGGCCGCGCATGGCGGCTGCGAGGCGGGATGCCTGATCCTGTGGAAGGATGTCTGGCTCAAACGGGTCGAGGCGGAGGCTGCGCCGGCACCTGCGAGACGGGCGTCGCTCTCGTCTGCGGTTCCCGGCCGCTGCAGCCGCGAGTCCGTAGAGAGTGCGACGCTGCAGCCGGGTAGTTCGCCGAACGACATTCAGTATCAATGTCAGGTAACGGAGCTGTTGCGCGCCAGCACGCCCTGCCACTGGTGGAACCCGCGCCAGTACCTGGCCGACGCCGTTTCGCGCAATTGGCCGGTTCGGCATGTCCTGAGCGTGCTCGCGCTGGCGACACTGCGCCGGATGGTCCGCTTCGGCACCGCCTACCGCCTGTTGGTTGGAATGCACGACCGGCTGGCTGCGAAGGCCGGCTTGCGGCGCTACTCGGAGGTGGTCGATCAGTACGGGACAATCCCCAAGGGAGCGCAGACACCCGATAGCGACCTCGTCCTGAACGCCGGAGACTGGGTGACCGTTCGGCCGCGCGAGGAGATTATCGCCACGCTCAACACCCAGGGCCGCAATCGCGGCATGCATTTCGACCCGGAGATGGTGCCGTACTGCGGCGGCACCTATCGGGTCGAACGGCTCGTCACCCGCATCATCAACGAGGCGACCGGCCGCATGATGTCGATGAAGAAGCCGTGCATCGCCCTTGACGGCGTCGCCTGCCGCGGCGACTACAGCAGGCACCGCTTGTTGTGTCCGCGCGCGATCATCCCGTACTGGCGTCCGGGCTGGCTGATCAAGACGGCGGCTCCGCGCACCGAGCATCAAATCGGCGACGGGACGTGTTGACAGTCATCTTTGCCACACGCAATGGCGAGGCGGTGCTTCCGGCTGTACTGAACAGCTTCGCGCGGCTCGAATCTCCTCAGGGCGGGTGGCAACTGGTCGTCGCTGACAATGGCAGTACCGATCGCACCAGGCAGATCCTGGAGTCGTTTCGCGATCGCCTGCCTTTGCGATGCCTGGCCGAGACGCGGCCGGGCAAGAATGCGGCGCTCAACGCGGCGTTGGAGTATGTCGACGGAGATCTGGTAGTCCTGACCGATGACGATGTCTTTCCGCGAACGGACTGGCTGGTGCGGTTGCGTGCGGCCGCGGATGCCCGGCCGGACTACGACATTTTCGGAGGGGCGATCCTGCCGCGCTGGGAAGTCCCGCCGCCGGAGTGGCTGCTGCGGCGCGTACCGGCAGGACCGACTTTCACTCTCACTGATGCGGCGCTC